>Ga0335081_10011427_pt1 | contig 14363 bp, 8 predicted proteins | sample Lox_Sample_35_FD_206713 | JGI IMG/M metagenome (GOLD analysis project Ga0335081, IMG submission 206713) | Soil microbial communities from Loxahatchee National Wildlife Refuge, Florida, United States - Lox_Sample_3.5 | ecosystem: Environmental > Terrestrial > Soil > Wetlands | place: USA: Florida... | reverse complement strand
CCGCCCAGGCTGGAGATGGAGAAGCACCCGCCCTGCATGTCGGCCGGGGCGAGCTTGCCCTCGCGCGCCTTCAAGGCGAGTTCGGCCGCCTCGCGGGCGATGTCGAGGACGCCCTTCTGGTCCGCGTCTTTCACCACCGGGACCACCAGTCCGCCGGGGGTGTCGGCGGCGAAGCCCACGTGGAAGTAGCGCTTCAGGACCAGGCTCTCGCCGTCCAGGGAGGCGTTGAACTCGGGGAAGCGCCTGAGGGCCACCACCGAGGCCTTCACGAGGAAGGCGAGCAGGGTCACCTTCACCCCGCCGGCCCCCTGCTCCTCGTTGAGGCGCGTGCGCAGGGCCTCGAGGTCGGTGATGTCGGCCTCGTCGAACTGGGTGACGTGGGGGATCATCACCCAGTTGCGGGCCAGGTTGGCGCCCGAGATGCGCTTGATGCGCGAGAGGGGCTTCGCCTCTACCGGGCCGAAGGCGGCGAAGTCCACCCGCGGCCAGGGCAACAGGTCGAGGCCGGCGCCGCCGCGCAGGGTCCCGCCCGGGCGCTCGCCGCCCTGCAGGGCCTCCTTCACGAAGCGCTGGACGTCCTCCTTCAGGATCCGCCCGTGCGCGCCGGTCCCGACCACCGCGGCGAGGTCGACCCCGAGCTCCCTCGCCACCCGCCGGACGGTGGGCGAGGCGTGCGCACGCGCCGAGACCGGTCCGCCCTGGTCGGCGACCAGCGGCGCGCTCGGCGGCGTGGCTGGGGCCGGCGTGGCGCTCACGCCCTGCGGGGCCGGCGGCGGGGTCGGCGCGCTCGGCCGTTCCGCGGCCGGGGCGGGTGGAGCCGCCGGGGCGCTCGCCTGGGCCGAGGCCTCCTCCTCCAGGGAGATGATGGGGCTCCCCTCGCTCACCCGGTCCCCGAGCTTGACCTTCACCTCCTTCACCAGGCCGGCCGCTGGCGAGGGCACGTCCATGGTGGCCTTGTCGGACTCGAGCGTCACGAGGGAGGCGTCGATCTTCACGAGGTCGCCGGGCTTGACGAGGACGTCGATGACGCCCACGTCCTTGAAGCCGCCGATGGCGGGGACCTTCACGTCGATGGTGCTCATGGATGCCTGCGCTCCCGGGGACGGGTTCCAGGGGGCCAGGGGTGCGCGGCGCGACGAGTCCCCTCGCTCGCGCCCGGCCCTCCCTTCCGCCGGCCCCTCCTCTCGCCTGCCCGGGTGTCTCCCTGGCCTCGGGCGCCGCTACGGCGCCTCGATTTCGATCCTGTCTCCGGCAAGGGCGTCATCTCGACCGTTCGGGCCTCTCGTCCCCGGGGGTGGGGCTAGACCGTCCAGGGAGGCGGCCGCGAGGGGTCGATCCCGTAGCGCGCGATGGCCTCGGCGACCCGCGCGGGCGGGAGGGCGCCCTCGTCGGCGAGGCCCTTCAGCGCCGCCACCGCCACGTGGTAGCGGTCGACCTCGAAGAAGCGCCGCAGCCGCTCGCGGGTATCGGAGCGCCCGAACCCGTCGGTGCCGAGCACCGTGTAGCGGCGTGGCAGGCAGCTGCGGATCTGTTCGGCGTAGGCGCGGACGTAGTCGGTGGCGGCCACCACCGGCCCCGGGTGCTCGGCCAGGCACACCTCGACGTAGGGCCGCTCCCGCGGCTCGCCGGGGTGGAGGAGGTTCTTGCGCTCCACCGCCCGCGCCTGGCGCGCGAGCTCGGTGAAGCTCGGGCAGCTCCACACGTCGGCGACGACGCCGAAGTCGCGGGCGAGGAGGTCGGCGGCCGCCATCACCTCGCGGAAGATGGTGCCGGAGCCGAGCAGCTGCACCCGCGGCGTGCCGGCCTTGGAAGGCGGTCCGGCCCGGAACAGGTACATCCCCCGCAGGATGCCGGGGGCCGCGCCCTCCGGCATGGCCGGCTGGGCGTAGTTCTCGTTCATGACCGTCAGGTAGTAGTAGTGGTCCTCCTGCTCGACGTACATGCGGCGCAGGCCATCCTGGACGATGACCGCGAGCTCGTAGGCGAAGGTCGGATCGTAGGAGACGCAGTTCGGGATGTTCGCGGCGAGCACGTGGGAGTGGCCGTCCTCGTGCTGCAGGCCCTCGCCGTTGAGGGTGGTGCGCCCAGCGGTGCCCCCGAGCAAGAAGCCGCGGGCCCGCATGTCGCCGGCCGCCCACCACAGGTCGCCGACCCGCTGGAAGCCGAACATCGAGTAGTAGATGTAGAAGGGGATCATGGGCACGCCGTGGACCGAGTAGCTGGTGGCGGCCGCGATCCAGTCGCACATCCCCCCCGCCTCGTTGATCCCCTCCTGCAGGATCTGGCCGCTCTTGTCCTCCCGGTAGAACGTGAGCTGGTCGCGGTCCTCGGGCGTGTAGAGCTGGCCCTTCTGGTTCCAGATGCCGAGCTGCCGGAACAACCCCTCCATGCCGAAGGTCCGCGACTCGTCGGGGACGATGGGCACGACGCGCGGGCCGACCTCCGGGTCCCGCAGCAGGAGCTGCAGGAGCTGGACGAAGGCCATGGTGGTAGAGATCTCGCGTTCGCCCGTCCCCTTGAGCAGCCGGTCGAAGAAGGTGAGCGGCGGGACCTTGAGGGCCTCGGCCTTGGGGCGGCGCTTGGGCCGGTCCCCGCCCAGGGCGGCCCTCCGGGCCCGGAGGTACTCGAGCTCCTTCGAGCCCTCCTCGAACCTGAGGTACGGCACCTCCTCCAGCTTGTCGTCCGGCACCGGCAGCTCGAAGCGGTCGCGAAAGCGCCGGATCGACTCCACCGACATCTTCTTCTGCTGGTGGGTGATGTTCTGCGCCTCGCCCGACTCGCCCATCCCGTAGCCCTTGATGGTCTTGGCGAGGATGACGGTGGGCTGGCCCTGGTGGTGCTGGGCGGCGTGGTAGGCCGCGTAGACCTTGAAGGGGTCGTGGCCTCCGCGGTTCAGGTGCCAGATGTCCTCGTCGGAGTAGTCGGCCACGAGCTGCGCCAGCTCGGGGGTGTTGAAGAAGTGCTGGCGCACGTAGGCCCCGTCCTTCGACTTGTAGGTCTGGTAGTCGCCGTCGAGGGCCTCCATCATCCGCCGCTGCAGCGCCCCGTTCTTGTCGCGGGCGAGGAGCGCGTCCCAGTGCCGCCCCCAGATCACCTTGATGACGTTCCAGCCCGCCCCGCGGAACTCGCTCTCCAGCTCCTGGATGATCTTGCCGTTGCCCCGCACCGGGCCGTCGAGCCGCTGCAGGTTGCAGTTCACCACGAAGACGAGGTTGTCGAGCTTCTCCCGCGCCGCGAGGCCGATGGCGCCCATGGACTCGGGCTCGTCCATCTCGCCGTCGCCGCACAGGCCCCACACCTTGCGCCCCTCGGTCTGGCAGAGCCCCCGGTCCTGCAGGTATTTCATGAAGCGCGCCTGGTAGATGGCCATGATGGGCCCGAGGCCCATGGAGACGGTGGGGAAGTTCCAGAACTCCGGCATGAGCCAAGGGTGCGGGTAGCTCGAGATGCCCTTGCCGTCCACCTCTTGGCGGAAGTTGTCGAGCTGTTCCTCGGAGAGGAGCCCGAGCAGGTAGGCGCGCGCGTAGATACCCGGGGCCGAGTGCCCCTGGATGAAGAGGGGATCGGAGCCGCGGGCGTCGGTGGCCGCGTGCCAGAAGTGGTTGTAGCCGATGTCGTAGAGCATGGCCGCCGAGGCGAAGCTCGCGATGTGCCCGCCGACGTTGGTGTGCTTGTTCGCCCGCACCACCATCGCCATGGCGTTCCAGCGCACGAAGTGCCGGATGCGCTGCTCGAGCGCGAAGTCCCCCGGCAGGGGCGGCTGCTTCTCGACCGGGATGGTGTTCACGTAGGCCGTGTTGGCCGAGAAGGGTAGGTAGGCCCCCGAGCGGCGGGCCTTGTCGATGAGGCGCTCGATGAGGAAGTGCGCCCGCTGAGGGCCCTCCCGGTCGAGCACCCCCTCGATGGCTTCCAGCCACTCCAGGGTTTCCTGCGGGTCGATGTCGTTCGGGGTGTCCATGCGGTGCTCCTCGGGCGAGGGACCCGCCAAGGCGGTGGGCTCTCCGTCCACCGGCCGCCCCTCGCGAACGCAGGCCCGCCAGTTGTAAACCGGAGCGGGACCCTCAGCACGCGATTTCTTGGAACGGGACGGACGGACGGCCCAGGAGAGAAACCGCCGGCCCGGCGCGGTCGCGCCCCGTCCTCTCCGGCCCCTCCGGCCGCGCGTCCGCCTTCCCCCTGACAGGCGCCCGCAGGGCCTGCTACCTTGGGGGTCCGTCCATGACGTCCCTCGAGCCCGACGACGAGGAGCCGCCTCGCCCTGGCCCGCCGCCCGGGGTGCTCCATCCCGAGGCGCTCTCGGCGCTCCTGCAGGAGCTGGCGGCCACCCCCCGCCCGAGTGCCGCCTGGGACCGGCCGCTCGGACCGGGCGAGAAGGTGGGTCGCTTCGAGCTCGGCCGCGAGCTCGGGCGCGGCGGTTTCGGGGTGGTCTACGAGGCGCGGGACACCGGGCTCGGCCGCCAGGTCGCCTTCAAGGCCGTGCGGCCCGGCCGCTCGGAGCTCGCCAACGAGCAGCTCCTCCGCGAGGCCGAGGCCATCGCCCAGCTGTCGCACCCGAACCTCGTCACCCTCTTCGACGTGGGGCGCTGCGAGCAAGGCCCCTACCTCGTCCTCGAGCTCTTGCGCGGGGTGACGCTCAAGGAGCGCCTGCGCCACGGGCCGGTCGCGCTCGCCGAGGCCTTGCGCATCGCGCTGGAGACCGCCCGCGGCCTCGCCCACGCCCACGCCCAGGGCGTCATCCACCGCGACCTCAAGCCCTCCAACGTCTTCTTGTGCCAGGGCGGCTTCGTCAAGGTGCTCGACTTCGGGATGGCCCACGCCTTCGGCCGGGTCCGGGTGAGCGGAGGGACCCCGGCCTACATGGCGCCCGAGCAGGTCCGCGGCGCCCCCGAGGACGAGCGGACCGACATCTTCGCCCTCGGGGTCATGATCTACGAGATGCTCTCCGGCGAGCTCCCCTTCCCCGAGTCCGGCCGTGCCCTCGACACGCTGCGCCGCCCCTCCGAGCTCAAGGTGCCCGACGCGCCCGCGCTCGGCTCGCTCGTCGACCGGATGCTCTCCCGCGACCCGGTGGAGCGCCCGCGCCAGGCGAGCGAGGTGCTCTCCGCCTTGAGCGCGCTGCACCAGGAGCTCGAGCGCTCGAGGACCACGAGCCAGGTGGTCTACCTGCGCCGGCGCCGGCACCGCGCGGTGGGCATCGCGCTCCTCCTGGCCCTCGGGATCGCCCTCGGCGCCGGCCTGGCGGTGCTCGTCGGGCGACGGGCTCCGCCCTCCGAACCTGCCCCGGGGCCGCCGGTGGTGGCGGTGCTGCCCTTCGCGAGCCTCTCCGCCTCCCCGGACGACGCCTACTTCGCGGACGGGATCCACGGCGAGCTCATCACCCAGCTCGCCAAGATGTCGGGGCTCCGGGTCATCGCTCGCAGCTCGGTCGAGCCCTACCGCAAGGGCGCGCGCGACCTCAAGGCGGTGGCCCGGGCCCTCGGGGCCGGCACGGTCCTCGAGGGCACCGTGCAAAGGTCCGGGGAGCGGGTCCGCATCGCCGCTCAGCTCGTCGACCCCCGGACCGGGCAGCCGGTCTGGTCCGATCGCTTCGACCGCGAGCTCGCCGACGTCTTCGCCATCCAGACCGAGGTGGCCCTGGAGATCGCTCACACCCTGGGGGCGAAACTCACCGTGAGCGAGAAGAACCTGGTCTCGCGCTCTCCGACCGGCGACCGCGAGGCCCACGACCTGTACCTGCGCGGCCTCTACTTCTGGGAGCGCTCGATGGGGGTGGAGTCGGACAACCGCTTGGCCGAGGAGCTGTTCGGGAAGGCGGTGGCGCGCGACCCTGGCTTCGCGCTCGCCCACGGCTGGCTGGCCATCACTCTCGCCGAGCGCGGCAGCTGCGCGGGGGCCCGGGAGCACGCCGAGCGCGCCCTCAGCCTCGAGCCCGACCTGCCCCAGGCCCACGAGGCGCTGGCCGCCGAACGCTGGTGGTGTCAGCGGGATGCCTGGTCCGCCATCCGCGAGCTCGAGATCACCGTGCGCGGCGCCCCCGGGGACGCCCTCTCGCGGACGGCCCTCGGTAGCATGCGCACGCTGGTGGGCGACGAGGAGCGCGGCCTCGCCGATCTCAGGCTGGCGCTGACCCTCGACCCGCGCTCCTACTACGTGGGCATCGAGCTCGCGGGCGAGCTGGCGGTGGCGCGCCGCTTCGACGAGGCCGCGAAGGCCTGCGAAGGGGCCCGCGAGATCTCGCCCGGCGACGCCCACGGCCTCGTCACCTGTGCCTTCATCCCCTTCTGGCGCGACGGGGACCTCGGCCCGGTCCGGGCCGCCCTCGAGGCCTTGCCGGTGGAGCTCCCCACCGCCGCCACCGGGGCCGCCTCGCTGTTCCAGCTCCTGGCCCTGTTCCCGGAGAAGGCGCTCTCCCTCCTCGCCAGCGGTCGGATCCAGGATCCCTTCTCGGCCGCGAGCCCCAACAACCCCTTCATCCCGCGCGCCTTCGTGGCCGGGATCGCCAACGCCTCCCTGGGGCGCAGCGGGCCCGCGCGAGCGGCCTTCCTCGAGGCCATCGCCCCCCTCGAGGCCCAGGCGCGCGCCGAGCCCAGCAACTTCTGGCACCGCCTTTTCCTCGGCCGCGCCCTGGTGGGCGCGGGACGGGTCGAGGACGGGATGCGGCAGGCCCAGGCCGGCCTCGACCTCGTCCAGTGGGAGCAGCAGAAGTCGAGCGCGCTCCAGCTCTTCGCCCAGACCGCCGTCGCGGCCGGCCGGCACGACGAGGCCCTGAAAGCCCTCGCCACCGTCCTCGAGCGCCCCATCGGCCCGGTGACCGCGGCCTCGCTGCGCAGGGACCCGCGCTACGCCCCGCTCCTCACCGACCCCCGCTTCGAGGCCCTGCTCGGGTCGCGGAGCGCCGCCCGCTGAAGGGGAGGCCCGGCACCGGCCCTAGCCGTGGGCCGCCCCGTACATGGCGGTGGTGAGCCCGAGCGCGAGGTAGACGCCGGCCGTCACGAGGCGCGTTCCCAGTCGGGCCCGGGGGGTGCGGCTCATCCGCTCGGCGAGCGTCCCACCGAGGAGCGCGTACGAAGAATCGCTCACCACCGCGAGCGCGATGAAGAGGCCGCCGAGGGTGAGCATCTGCAGGGGGAGGCGGCCCCGGCCCGGGTCGGCGAACTGAGGCAGGAAGGCCAGGAAGAAGAGGGCGGTCTTGGGGTTCAGGACGTTCACCAGCACCCCCTGGGCGTAGACGCGGCGCAGGGAGGCTGGCGGGCAGCTCGCCTGCGCACTCGGGCCCTTGCGGCCCCGCAAGGTCTCCACCCCGAGGTAGAGGAGGTAGAGGGCGCCGAGCCAGCGGATGGCGGTGAAGGCGAGGCGCGAGGAGGCGATGAGGACCGAGAAGCCCAGGACCGCGCCGGCCACGTGTACGAGCCCGCCGGTCGCCACCCCCAGGGCCGAGAGCAGCCCGGCCCGCCGCCCCTGGTGCACGCTCCGCGCCACGATGTACAGCACGGCCGGCCCGGGCACGACGATGAGGGCCAGGGCGGCGGCCGCGAAGAGGGCCAGGGTGGTGAACGGGACCGGCATGCGCGCTTTCGCCCGCGACGGTATCATGGGCGCATGCGACGACGCGCACAGGCGATGGGATCCCCAAGGTCACCTCGCAGCCGGGGGGCGGCGGCCCTCGCCCTCGCGTTCGCCGGCGCGGTCGCGTGCAAGTCGTCGGCCCCCTACACCCTCCCGGCCGCCGCCATCAACACCGCGCTCGCCGGTGGCGCCTCGCTCGCGCAGCGGGCCTCGGGCGGGTGTTACGCCGAGTGCACGAATGGCACCGTCTGCAACCCGAACACCGGGCTGTGCGAGCGCGCCTGCGCCGCCACCTGCTCGAGCTTCGAGGTCTGCGCCCTCGACGCCTATGGGGTACCCCATTGCGTGGCCCCGGCCACCCAGGCGCTCAGCGAGGAGGGGAAGCCCTCCCTGCCCCTGCCGCCCGGCCTCGAGGTCGCGCCCGCACCAGGGACCGTCCCCTCGCTGCCCGAACCCCGCCCCTCGCCCGAGAGCCGCTGAAGCCTCAGACGTCGGCGCGCACCACGCCGTCGACGCGCTGGGCGGTCCACGGCCGAGGCCGCCCGACCTGCCACGAAGACCGCCAGGGCGGGGACTCTCGAAGCGCCGCAGGAGGGAAGTCGGGCGGTCTTGAAGAACTCATGCTCGACCTCGGCGGCAGTGCGGCCGTTGGCGCGCGAGCGACTCCACGAACCCCGCCAAGCTGGCCCTCCTCGTCGGCCCGGACAGGATGGCGCTCACCGTCACCGGCTGGCGCTCGCGAGCTGAGGTGGTGGCTGTGCACTTGGCGTAACTTGTAGACCGCTGCGGAGAAGCGGGCTCTCGATTCGCCCCTTCGGTCCAGCGACCAGATGGACCCGGCAAGACTGCCTGAGAAGGCCCGGGCCGAGGCACGCGGCGGGCCGACCCGGGTCGCCTTCGGCCGCATGGTGGTGAGGTACGGATCCACCCCGGGACGACCACGATCGCAGCGAAGTGGTCAGCAGACAGGGGACCATCGTCAGTGCGGGCGACGGCCTTTCGTCCGCAATCGGAATGGTCCAGCCAGGGTCGGCGCTACCGAATCAACACCCGCCTCACCTACGGGGCCTACTCTTCGCTCTTCTGCGATCGCATTTCTCGCGATCTTCCTCTTCGAGAAGATCGAGGAGCACCGAGGCTGGTTTCTTTCTCCTGAAGGATCTCCGCGGCGGTTTCGCGTTCCCAGGCGGCGAGTAGCCGCTGGGCCTCCCGGTGGTTGTCGATGGCGATCTTGATGAGCTGCGCCTGCTCAGGGCTCACCACGTAGTGCGCCAGGCGGCCCTCACTCCGCCGCGTCCACTCGTAATACGGGCCATGGCGCGCGGCCGGATCGATGGCACAGCGACAGTTGGCGCGGCCGCAAACCTTGGTCCGTGTCAGGAGCGTGCCCGACGCCAGGTAGTCGAGTGCGTCGATAGCCTGACGCAGCGCGCGGCTGCGTACACGCATCCGTTGTTGGCGGGATCCGTTCATTCCAGCTTGACATCGGTTGACTATCTGGCGATTATTATATCGCCAGATCACGAGCCGTCAAGGCCCTCCGCGGCCCCGGTCGCGTCGGTCCACCCGCCGCGGTTTTGCGAACTCACGTCGGACAGGGTTTCGGGACGAACAGGGTGGAACTCTCGTCGCGGTACGTCGAAAGAGTTCCACCCACTCTGGCCGCTCAGGGTGCCGTAGCAATACCGAGGCTTCCTTCGGTGAAGAACCAACCACTCCCGGCGCCCGGAAAGTTACCACGGCCGCCGACGTATGCCATACGGTAGTTGGATCCATCGAGTATGACCGAGGGCTCGCCCACGGCCGGTCGATCCCACGCTCCGGCTACGCCCGGAGCGAAGACGGTCCCATCGGCAGTCCAGCTGACACCGTCGGTGGACGTCCCGTAGGCAATGCGTTGCACCATGACCGCCGATCCATTGACGATGCCGCCACCGAGCTGTTCATTGGCCGAGTACCAAAGGCGATAGGTAGTTCCGTCAAATACCACGCTCGGCTTCTCCATGCTGAGAAACGTCCCAGAGGCGACTGACACAGGTCCCTGATCCGTCCAGTTCTGCCCGTCCGGCGAGGTGGCGCGGTTCAATCCCCCGAAGGGGTAGTACATGACGAACAGGCTACCCACCTTGATGACGGTCTCGGGACCAAAGCTGACGGCGGTAGCGAAGGAAACAGGTGTCGCCGCGTTGGACCAAGTGAGGCCGTCCGTGGATGTGGTCATCCCGATTTGCGTGGTAACGCCGTCGGATCCCCAGTACCACATGCGGTACGTCGAACCATCGAACAGAACGACGGGGTTGCGTACATCACGGGAATCCCACGCACCCGGAGTGGGATTGGGTTGGAGCACGGGGTTCACCGAGGCCTTGGTCCACGCCACGCCGTCACTCGAGGTGGCGACGCCGATACTGTAGTGGTAATCGCTGCTGTCCTGGCCTTCGTAGTAGAGAAAGTACTTGTTCCCGGCCTTCACCAGCGATGGCTGCCCTACCATGAAGCCGTCCCAGCCGGAAGCGGAGGGGCTCAAGACCGGCCCGCTACCGGCGCGCTTCCAATAAGAACCGGGGGGAGTTGAGCCCGTTGGCGCGATGGAGAAGACCCAGGTCTGCATGTTCGTGGGGAGGCCATCCTGAGCCGGTGGCGTACAACTGCCCCACTGGGCGAACAGCGTGACGGGGTAAAGTCCAGCCAGGGTCGGAGTTCCAGTCACCTCCGCACTGATGGAATTCATGCTCAAGCCCGGCGGCAGACTGCCGAAGACCTGAGTGGGGCCCACCGAGCACCCCAGGATATTGCTGAAGTTTGTGGAGGGTAGGTAGTCGTAAGCCTGCCCGGCGGTCCCTGACGGCGGCGCGTTGGTGAAGGAGTTGCCGCTGGACGTCCCTCCAATGGAAAGCTCGTATTGGATACCGAGGCTGCCGGAAGCGTCGTTAACTGTGTAAAAGATGGGCTGCAGGCCGGTGTATCCGGGCGTTCCGCTCAGAACCCCAGTGCCGGTCCCGACACTCATTCCGTTGGTCGAATTGGGGGCGATAGTCACGCCGTTCCATTGGTATCCGCCATTGCCCGACACCTGGACAGCCTGGGAATAGGCGCTGCCCGCCGTTGCCTTGGGAAGAGCCTTGGTCACCACCACCAGCGGCACATAGGCGACGTTCAACGATGCCGTGGCCCCGATCGCTGCTGAGTTCACTGTCGCGTGAATGGTGGTGCTGGCCCCCCCGCTTACACCCGTTACGAGCCCGTCGGTGCCCACGGTAGCGACCGTCGGGTCGTCTGAGGTCCAGGAGACGGAACCGCTGACCGGGTTGCCGCTTCCATCCTTGGCCACGGCTGTGAACTGAAGAGTCTTACCCACGGTGACCGTTCCGCTCACGGGTGAAATGGAAACCGAAGCGACGCCACCGTTGCTGCCGCCGTCGGAATTCCCCCCGTCGTTCCCACCGCCGCCCGAGTTACCGCCACTGCCACCGCCTCCGCCGCAGGCAAGTAGGCCGGAAAGAGCAGCGGCCGCCAACCAACTCACCCTTTCTTTCATGGTGCTCCTCTCGTTCTCACGTTGAGGCGCCCCGGATAACACACAGGGCGCCGAGCCCAGGCCAGGTCCTGCCGACCCCGGGCCGCTCTACTTTGGCAACTTGCTGATGATCCCGTAACCCACACCTGCAAGAGGCCCGCTACCGGCCTCATCCCAGTAGACGCTGGTGGAATCAACCGCAATATTGTTCGGGTCATCGAGACCCAAAGCGAGGGTGGTGACCGCTCCCCCATCTAGCCCCACCTTCCTAACAGCCCCGCATCCGGTCCAATAGACACTCGTGGAATCGATCGTGATGAACCAGGGACACGTCCCTGAGGCGAGGGTGGTGACCGTCCCTCCGTCAATCCCGACCTTCTTCACTGTGCCGCTTCCACTCTCGCTCCAGTAGACGCTTGTGGAATCGACGGCAATGCCAATGGGATCGTTCAGTCCCGAGGCAAGCGTGGTCAGCGTCCCTCCGCTTATGCTGACCTTATTGATAGTTCCGATTGTGCTGCCATTACCATACTCAATCCAGTAGACACTGGTAGGATCGACGGCAATCTGTCCGGGAGGATAGAGGCCCGAAACGAGGGTCGCGGCTGTACCCCCGTCGATCCCCGCCTTATATATGGCCCCGCTCCCGTCGGCCCAGTAGACGCTCGTGGAATCAACGGTGATCGCCCCAGGGCTTGGACTCGAGGCGAGGGTGGTGACGGTCCCTCCGTTAATCCCTACCTTGTACACGGATCCAACGGTGAAGTAGACGCTGGCGGAATCGAGCGCAATCCCTTGGAGGCCTGCCCCCGTGGAGGCGAGGGTTGTCGCTGTGCCTCCGTCAACCCCCACCTTATACACAGACGAGAAGGACTGATCAGCCCAGTAGACACTGGTCGAGTCGACCGCCAGGCCTACGGCATTGCTCAGCCCCGAGGTGAGCGTTGTCACTGTAGTGGCGGCAATCTGCGCGGATTCGGTACTTTCCCCGTATGCATTTGCGGCCGTGACCACGTAGTAATACGTTGTGCCGTCCGCCAGTCCAGTATGCGAATATGGGCTTGTGACGCCGTCGATCGCCGTTCCTGTGGCCTTGGTGACACTCGATGTAGTTGACCAGTACAGGTTGTACGAAGTCGCGCCCGCTACCGGGCTAAAGCTTATGAAGTTCTGCGAATGCCCAGCCGTGGCGACGACCCCTGTGGGCGGCGGTGGCGGTGAATTCGGGAGGGCCGGCGTCGCGCTCACCGGTGAGGAGGCCGTGGACTCACCGTTGGCGTTCACGGCCGTCACCACGTAGTAGTAGGTCGCACCAGCGGTCAGTCCACTCTGAACGTAGGGGCTGGTTGCTCCAAGGATCTGGGTGCCGGTCGCCACGGTCACCCCCCCGCTGGTGGACCAGTAGATGTTGTAGGAGGTCGCGCCCGATACGGGGTTCCAGGAAACGGTGACCTGGGCGCTGCCCGCCAAGGCCGCGACGCCCGTCGGTGCCGACGGCGGAAGACTCTGCGCCTGCGGGGTCGCGCTCACCTGAGACGAGGCCGCCGATTCGCCGGCGGAATTCACCGCGGTGACCACAAAGTAGCAGGTGGTTCCGTCGATCAGCCCGGCTTGTGTGTATGGGCTGCTCACCCCACGATGCTGAATGCCCGTCGCTGTGGTTACCCCAGCCGTCGTGGACCAGTAGACATTGTATGAGGTAGCGCCCGATACCGGGTTCCAAGAAACGGTTACCTGTGCATTGCCCGCCGCTGCCGTGACTCCCGTAGGCGCTGCCGGCACGGTGGACGCGGAAGAGCCTCCACCGCCTGAACCACCGCAGGCGACAAGCAGTGCAGCCAAGACTGCAATCGCGTCGACACGGTGAGTGTGCATGGGTCCTTTCCTCTTAGGAGACCAACCATCAACGGGGTGTGCTGATCCAGCTCATGCTGTCGCGCTGTAGGCGCAGGCATACCGAGGCAGGCACGCCAGACACGGGACGAGAGCTTCGGGTCCCTGCGGCACCGCTTGAATGGGCACTGCAAGAGGTTAGCCGGCGGGGTGGCAATCCTTGTTCAGCGTTGGAGGCCCCCTCGTCGCGTTTCCGTGCAGAGGCGGGTGAGTCCTTGTGACCCGGGGTCCGCGGGCCATGACCTCGCCGACCCACCGCGCCTGGAGAAGCTCCCGGCCATGGAAGGGTCCAGGTTCTCGCCCGCCAGGCCCGCATCGCGATCCGCGCGGTCGCGACTGGTGCTTTGGGGCTCGCCTAGACCTAGACCAATCGGGGTGCGAGACCGGGTGGATAGGTATGGCCGTCTCGGCGTGGTTAGTTCGGTGTTTCATGGACGAGCGCCGAGTTCCCCGCCGGCGATGGGGCCCCGGCGAACGGGCCTTGAGCGCCCAGGGCGACGGGACCGGGCGGGCAGGGTAGCTGGTGCTTCCGGGCCTGCGCGCGTCCTGGGCCGATTCTGGACCGGTCACCCTTCGGTCGCTCGCGCGCATCGGCCGTCCCGAGAACCTGTGCAGTCTCGGGCCCTGTGGGCTTCTGGCAGGTGGGGCCGCGACAGCCTCACCCCCGACATGAGGTTCACCGACAGGAAGCGGAACCAGAGGCCGTTGGCGAGTTCGTCAGAGGCCTGGTCCTCGAAGGTCCCGACGTTGTTCGCGAGCACCTCGGCATCGGGGGGAGCCGAGCCGCTCGGCGCCAGCCGAGCTCTTTGAGGCCGGCGGCGAGGCCGCTCACCTCGGCCGCCGGGTGGAGCGCCTTCACCGTCTTCACGGCCGCCTGCACCCACTCGTCGGTCCGGCCGATGACGATCGCCCGCGCGAGGGCGAAGGCGGTGCCCGCCGTCGAGCCGATCACCACCGAGAGCTTCCCCTCGAGACCGAGAACCATGCCGGCCTCCCGCCGCGGGCGCCGTGGGCCGCCCGTCGAAGACTGAGCGCCGCCGGGCCGCGCGCGCCCACCCCGGGGAGGAGGCGCCCTCCTTGAGAGGCCCGGGCGGGCCCAGCTCACCAGGGCGCCTCACCGCCCCTTCCGGGAAGAGGGCGGGGGCGCGACGAAGAGGTGGCGGCGCGGTGAACGCGCCGGCAAGCACCTGGTGCGATGAATTCCTTGCACAGCGCGCTCGACGCCTTCGCCATGTGGACCGAGGATCGGCTCCGGCGCGCCCCGGAGCCCTGCCGCCTCGGGTCGCCCCGGCCGCTCGACTGCTTCGCGTCCCTGCCCCCGCTGCCGAAGGATGCGCCTCACGCGGGCCTGTGGTTCGCCCCCTCGCCGCGTCCGGCGCGCCCGGGC
>Ga0335081_10011426_pt1 | contig 14364 bp, 8 predicted proteins | sample Lox_Sample_35_FD_206713 | JGI IMG/M metagenome (GOLD analysis project Ga0335081, IMG submission 206713) | Soil microbial communities from Loxahatchee National Wildlife Refuge, Florida, United States - Lox_Sample_3.5 | ecosystem: Environmental > Terrestrial > Soil > Wetlands | place: USA: Florida... | reverse complement strand
CAACGATCTCATGGCCACCTATGTGACCTTCGGTTTTCAAACTGCGGTCGATACGGCAACGGAAGCGCTGGACAAGCTCCACACCACGGCAGAAAGCCATCAGCGAGTCATCGTTCTTGAGGTTATGTTATGTCATCCTTTAAGTGTTGTTTATCTTCAGAAGAAAGATACGGTAAAACAAGGATATCTTTATCACTGAGAATTAAGCAGTTGATTTATCGTCATATCATATATCTGTAGGTTGTAGTGGGATAACGGGCATACTGCAGGGTAGCCTAGAAGTGTCAGGATGTGAGCAAAGATTCAGTAGAGGGCCGAGGTTTTGATTTTAAAGGCGGCCGCTGTTTAGCTTTTGCAGGCACCAAAAAAACATTCGCCGATTCAGAAAACAATCGCAGAACTCGAGCAGGGGATGCAATCAAAATCCCGGCGAAAAAAAGTCGTGAAGTTCAGCATCCGGCAGGAAGGCCGGAGATGCATCTTGTATTATTTCATGGGGAGGTTTATTCATGCGGATCGGCATCTTGTCAGGAGGCGGTGACGCGCCGGGTCTTAACGCGGTCATCCGTGCGGTGGTCAAGACGGCGATACTTAAATACGGATGGGAGGTAACCGGCATCATTGACGGTTTCGAGGGACTCCTTACGCCCACAAAAACCAGGCAGCTTACTACCTGGAACACGCGGGGGATCCTGATGGTCGGCGGCACCATACTCGGCACGACCAACCGCGGCAACCCCTTTGCGCATAAAACGATGGTCGGCGGCAAGGAGATTACCGAAGACATGTCGCCACTGGTGCTTGAGAATATCAAAGAGCTGGGACTGGACGCCCTCATCGTTATCGGAGGCGACGGATCGTTAAAGATCGGTCATAAACTCCATAAACTGGGGGTCCCGGTCATAGGGGTCCCGAAGACCATCGACAACGATCTCATGGCCACCTATGTCACCTTCGGCTTCCAGACCGCGGTCGATACCGCAACGGAGGCGCTCGACAAGCTCCACACAACGGCCGAAAGCCACCAACGAGTGCTTTTTTTGGAGGTGATGGGAAGGTACGCAGGATGGATCGCACTGGAAGCAGGCATATCGGGAAGCGCCGATGTCATTCTCATACCCGAAATACCGTTCAGCATGGGAAAGGTGGCGGAAAGACTGCTGGAGAGGAAAAAAGCGGGAAGTAAATCCAGCATCGTGATCGTCGCCGAAGGAGCGAAGCCGGAAGGAGGGGAGATGTCGGTACGGGAAAAAGCCCCCGATGGGTACGTCCTGCGGTTCGGCGGGATCGGGGAGAGCGTGGCAGCCGAGATTTCCAAAATTACAGATTTCGAGACACGAGTGACGGTGCTTGGCCATCTGCAGCGCGGCGGGAGCCCCTGCCCGTTCGACCGGCTTCTGGCGACACGGTACGGCGCCCACGCAGTGGAACTTGTTGCCCGGAAGAAGTTCGGGGAGATGGTGTCCTACCAGCCGCCCGCCATCACCTCGGTGCCGCTCGACCAGGCAATCAGCAGTTTAAAGCTCGTTGATCCAGATTGCGATTTAGTAAAAATCGCTGAGGGTATGGGGATAAATTTTGGCAGGTGACGATACTTTAAAAGGTTATTTTCCGTTTTAAGAACCGTAAATTGATTATCGCCTAAAAAATTGGTATGCGGATATCATGGTTGATAACAAAGAAATTTAGGCTAATTGCCTTATGAGGTTGGCTTCATTTCCGTGTCCATTATGCCTGATTGTGCAATATAAGGTTGACATCCCCATATGTGTATGATAAATTAAATCATGCAAACTAAGGTTGGGGGTATAAAATGGCGGAATTGAATGGGGTGTCTGCCACACTGGCTGATTTTATCTGGAAAAATGCCGAAGACCTGTGGGGCGACTTTAAACACACCGACTTTGGTAAGGTTATCTTACCCTTCACGCTGCTTCGCCGACTTGAATGTGTGCTGGAACCAACACGCCAAGAAGTCCGGGATGCGCACGTAATCCATAAGAAATCTGGTATTGACCTTGATTTGATTTTGCGTCAAACTACGCGCTATCCGTTTTACAACACTTCCCAGTATACGCTAGGCACATTAGGTGGTACCAAGACCCGCCAGAATCTCCAAGATTACATTGCGCACTTCTCAGACAACGCACGAATCATTTTCGAGCAGTTCGATTTCAGTAATACCATCATCCGGCTTGACAAGGCTGGTGTTCTGTATAAGATTTGCAAGAACTTCGCTGGCGTAGATCTTCATCCAAATATAGTGCCGGACAGGGTGATGAGCAATGCCTATGAGCACCTTATCCGCCGTTTCGGGGCCGAGGTAAATGAGGGTGCCGAAGATTTTATGACTCCACGTGATGTAGTGCATCTGGCAACTGCACTATTGCTTGATCCGGATGACGAATTGTTCGAAGAAAATCCCGGGCTGATCCGCACACTGTATGACCCGACCTGTGGCACGGGAGGTTTTTTGACTGACGCCATGAACCATGTGGCTGACTACGGAAACCGTTTTAAAATTCCACCTGTTCTGATTCCATATGGGCAGGAACTGGAGCCAGAAACGCATGCTGTTTGCTTGACTAGTATGCTCCTTCGTACGTTGGGGTCCGATCCAGGGCGAGACCTATCAAAGGGTATCAAACTAGGCAGTACTCTATCTAACGACCAGTTTTCCGGTGAACGTTTTCATTACTGTGTTTCAAATCCTCCTTTCGGAAAGAAGTGGGAGAAAGACTCAGATGAAGTTAATACGGAGCACACCGAAAAGGGGTATTTAGGACGCTTTGGACCAGGCCTGCCGCGCATCAATGATGGCTCAATGCTGTTTCTGCTTCACCTGGCCAGCAAATTGGAGCTTCCGGAGAATGGTGGCGGGCGCGCTGCTATTGTTCTTTCTGGTTCGCCCTTGTTTAACGGAGGCGCTGGCTCCGGTGAATCTGAGATTCGGCGTTGGCTATTGGAGCAGGACTTGGTAGACGCTATTGTCGCTCTTCCAACAGAAATCTTCTTCCGCACAGGAATTGCGTCATACCTCTGGATACTATCTAATAAGAAACCAGAGTTTCGCAAAGGGAAGGTCCAACTGGTAAATGCGACCAACCTTTGGGCATCTATTAAGAACGAGGGGAATAAGCGCCGGATAATTAATGAAGATCATGCTCGGCAGATTGTCGATGTTTATGCTTCTGCTGAGGATGGTGCGATTAGTCGCATGATTGACTATCGCCGTTTTGCATACCGCCGCATCAGGGTTCTGCGTCCATTACGAATGCTTTTGCACATAAATGCGGAAACCATGGCGAAGCTCACAGGCGACAAGGCTTGGGACAAGCTTATGCCTGACCAGAAAGCGGCTTGGGAACGCGCCTTGAAACCACTTATGAATACGACGCGCCCGTTTGCGTGGGCGGAGTCATTTGCCGATAAAACGGCCAATAAAGATGATACCATAGGCAAGGTTAGCAAAACTTTCGTAAAGGCGTTGATTAATGCTTTCGGGATCCGTGATCCAAATGGCGAGCCCGTTATCGATGCAGACGGAAACGTAATGCCAGATACCGACTTGACCGACTACGAAAATATACCTTATCTGGAGGATGTCAGGGACTATTTTACCAAAGAGGTGCTGCCCCACGTTCCCGATGCCTGGATTGATGAGTCCTACACAGATAAAAAGGACAAGGCTGTTGGTGTGGTCGGTTATGAGATCAACTTCAATCGTTCCTTTTTCAAGTACGAAACTCCACCCCGGCTCGAAGATATTGACAAGGAATTGAAGCGTGTTGAGAATGAAATCGCAAATTTGCTTGGGCAGGTAACGGCATGAGTCATTACAAGCCCTATTCAGATTATAAGGATTACGGCATCGAATGGCTCGGTAAAGTCCCGGAGCATTGGAAGATCACTCCAATAAAATTCATTGTAAATATTTTTAACGGCGCAACTCCTAAAAGTAATATAGCTGAATATTGGGACGGAGATATTCCGTGGTATACTCCTGCAGATATTGATAACGAAATTACGAAAGAACTTGGATCGCCGCGTCGCAATATAACGAAAGCTGGATTTAATAGTTGCGCAGTGAAGCTTGCTCCTGCTGGAAGCGTGATTCTTAGTACTCGGGCCCCGATTGGCAGCATTGGCCTTACAACTGTGCCCTCTACAATCAACCAAGGTTGTCGGGTTCTCGTTCCGGAGGGCCATGTTTCAGCCAAATTTGTTGCCTTCCTATTAGTTGCCGCAAGAGATGAACTTCGTTCCCGCGGCAATGGTACCACGTTTCAAGAATTATCTACTGAAGCACTAAGGTCTCTGCGAGTACCGATTCCGCAACCGATGGAATGTGCGTCAATAATTAATCATATTGATAATGAAACTGCCCGTATCGACGCTCTGATCGCCAGGAAAACCGAATTCATTGAACTCTTAACCAAGAAACGTCAGGTTCTTATCACGCATGCCGTGACGAAAGGGCTGGACCCCAAGGTCAAAATGAAAGAGTCCGGGGTGAAGTGGCTTGGGAAAGTTCCGGTGCATTGGCGGGTAATGAGGTTCAAACGGATTGCTTCCATATGCAATGGGCAGGACTACAAGGATGTTGTTGCAGACAATGGCGTTTATCCAGTAATTGGGTCTGGTGGTGAGTTCGCACGAGCGTCAGCGTTCATGTATGACGGTGAATCCGTCTTGCTTGGACGCAAGGGGACAATTGACAAACCGCTATACATCAATGGACCTTTCTGGGTCGTTGACACGATGTTCTATACGAAAATCGCAAACGGTGCTTGCCCGAAATTCGTATACTACACAGCGCTCACTATCCCTTTTAGCTTTTATTCAACAAATACAGCGCTCCCTAGCATGACTGGCGAAGATTTGTCATCTCATATCGTTGCCGCACCTAGTCTTATCGAACAACGCGCCATTGCATCTTTTCTCGATCGCGAGACCGCCCGCATCGATGCATTGATTGTGAAAACACACTTGAGTATTGATCTTCTTAAAAATCGTCGTTCGGCCTTTATAGCAGCCGCCGTCACCGGTAAAATTGATCTTCGGGAGACAAAATGAACAATACTGCCCATCAAGAAAAGCATTTCGAGAAATACATCGTCGCAAAGTTGGAGGGCCAAGGGTGGAAGGTGGGCGAAACCGAACACTACGATACTGAGCGCGCCCTTTATCCGGATGACCTCATTGGCTGGCTGAAAGACTCGGGACAGAAGGATAAGTGGGCAAAGCTCCAGAAAGACAATGGCGAGCGCGCTCGTGACGTATTGATGGATAGGCTGGCTAAGGCGCTTGAAACTCATGGTACCATGCATGCACTTCGTAATGGCTTCTCCATCGCTGGCTGCGGCCATATCGACCTTACTGAAACAGCCCCAGAAGATAAGCGTAACGAGATGGTACTCAAACGCTATGCGTCTAATATTTTGCGTGTAGTCCCACAACTTAAATACCACCCATCTCGTGAACTGGCTATAGATCTCGTGATGTTTATCAATGGTCTCCCTGTGGCCACAACAGAACTTAAGACTGATTTCACACAGTCAGCCGAGGCGGCCATGGACCAGTATCGTACCGACCGTATTCCATTCGATCCCAAGACCAAACGCCGTGAACCGCTGTTAACGTTCAAGCGGGGCGCCGTCGTGCACTTTGCAATGTCTGATTCGGATATACAGATGACAACTAAGCTCGATGGCGAAAATACCCAATTCCTGCCCTTTAACCAAGGAAACGATGGCCATGCTGGCAACCCTCCCCGCAAAGACAAGGAATATCCAGTCGCCTTTTTTTGGGAATCCGTATGCCAGCGCGATGCGTGGCTGCGCATTTTCCACGGCTTCGTGTATATAGAAAAGAAAGACGTGGTCGACCTTAAGGGGAACTGGTCGAAGAAGGAGACATTGATCTTCCCACGATATCATCAATGGTCAGCAGTCAACAAGATGATCGCCGATGCCAGAGAGAAAGGTCCGGGGATGCAGTACCTTATCGAACACAGTGCCGGCTCTGGTAAGACCAGTACCATCTCATGGACAGCACACGATTTGGTCAAGCTGCGACGCGATAACGGTGACGCAATTTTCCACAGTGTCATCATCGTTACGGATCGCAATGTGCTGGACAGCCAGTTACAGGATGCTGTCAAGCAGATTGACCACCAGTTCGGTGTTATTGCCGCCATCGACCGGCAGAAATCTTCAAAATCGAAGAGTAAACAACTGGCTGAGGCGCTATTGGCCGGGACGCCTATTATTGTTGTAACAATCCAGACCTTCCCTTATGCGATGGAAGCCATCGTCACCGAGAAAAGGCTGAAGGGCAAGAGCTTCGCAGTGATCATCGATGAGGCACACAATTCACAGACCGGATCGACGGCTGCTAAGCTTCAAACTGCTCTTGCTATGAGCGGTAAGGGCACGATGGCTTCACTAACCATTGAAGAACTGCTAAATGAACTCCAGAAATCGCGTTCTCGCCCGAAAAATATTAGTTACTTTGCCTTTACTGGGACACCAAAACATTCTACCCTTATGCTGTTCGGACGTACGGCCGACACTACGAATTCTGCATCTCGTGAAAATTTACCACAGTGCTTCGACCTCTATCCGATGAGACAGGCCATCGAAGAAGGTTTTATACTTGATGTGCTTAAAGGTTTTGTCCCTTACAAGACGGCTTTTAATCTTGCCAAACAGATTGAGGACACGAAGCGGGTAAGCGGTAAAGCGGCAAAGCGCGCGTTAGCTCAATGGATGTCGTTACACCCAACCAATGTTACACAGAAAGTGCAATTTATTATCGAACATTTCAGCAAGAATGTCGTACATCGCCTGAACGGGAAGGCCAAGGCCATGGTAGTTACTAGTTCGCGCGCCGCCGCTGTGCGCTTCAAGATGGGATTCGACAGGTACATCGAGAAGCATCCTGAACATGCCGGCATTCGTTCTCTGGTGGCTTTTTCGGGCAAACTTACAGGGAAACAAGTCATGCACGCCGATGATGAGCGGACCAGCGGAGAGACATTCATCGTGGACGAAGGTGAAGAATTTACCGAAATCACTATGAACCCGGATGTCGCTGGCCAGGATTTGCGAATCGCGTTTAATCGCCCGGAATATCGGGTCATGCTTGTCGCAGACAAATTCCAGACCGGGTTCGACCAACCTAAATTGATGGCGATGTATATTGACAAGAAGATCGCTAATGACGTGGAAATTGTTCAGACCTACTCGCGCCTCAATCGCATAGCACCGGGTAAGGACGAAGTGTTTATCATCGATTTCGTGAACGACCCAGAGAACGTCCGTAAGGCATTTGCCGAATACGACGATGGGGCCATAATCGACGATATACAGGATTTGAATGTTGTCTATGAGATCAAGGAACGTCTCGATGGACAGGGTTTGTATGAAGCTGAAGATCTGGAAAGTTTCAAAGAAGCCAGGTTCAAGACCATTCGTGACATTACCAATGCTCAAGAGCCCCAACATAAGGCATTATATGCGGCCACGGAACGGCCGACGCGCCTTTTTAATGACCGGATAAAAATGCTGCGCGAAGGTGTCGAGACCTGGGAGGCTGCCTTCGAGAAGGCTCACAAGTTGGGCAATAAAGACGGCATGCAATCTGCTGATCATCATCGCCATGAATATGGCGACCAGATCAAGGCGTTGATGGTTTTTAAGGCAGGGCTTGGACGTTTTTGCCGCACCTATGCCTACGTGGCCCAGTTAGTCGATTTCGGCGATCCGGAGTTAGAGAATTTTGCCACTTTCGCCAAGCTGCTCCAGAAAAGATTGAACGGCGAATCGCCTGAGAACGTCGATTTGAAGGGGTTAGTGCTCACTGGCTTCGACATCAAACAGCGTGACGACACTCCTGTTGCAAGTGGCGAGCGTCCCGTCTTGAAACCCATTGGCCCCGGGGGGCAAACACGTACTGGGGATGATCCGCATTACGTGCGTGAGATAATCGACCGCTTGAATCGTCTCTTCGGCAATGCCACACCGCTTCGAGACCAGGCGATATTTGTCAATCATATTGCTTCCATCACCAAGGAAAACGACGTGGTGATAGCCCAGGTGGAAAACAACACCCGCGAGCAGGCATTGAAAGGCAATCTGCCGGGTGCCGTGCAGCAAGGTGTTGTGCGGGCTCTGAGTTCACACCAAAAACTGGCAACTCAGGTACTTAAGGCGGATCGGCAGGCTATGGCCGCATTAACGGATATCATCTACGAATTGCTGCGCGAGAATAAAACCATCAACCTGGACGATTTGAAATGATTGACATCCTTGGGTTACCAGGTATTGAGCTAGTCGATTTAATCGTGGGCAACAAGAGGCTAACAGTTGTTGCCGAAGTATCGGATGCCATGTCACCATTATGCGACCGTTGCGGGAAGCCAATGTATCGTCATGGACGGCGGACAAACACCTTCGCGGATACGCCACTGCAGATGCAGCCAACAAAGCTGGAAATTATAAGGACGCGCTACCGCTGTGATGTTTGCAAGAAGATGGTCGTTCCCGAACTACCATTTTTAGATGAACGCAGAAGAACAACCAAGCGATTGGTTGACGCTATCAGGGAACGATGCCTATCTACAACATTCCATGATATGGCCCAACAAACCGGGCTTGCTGTAAACACGATCAAAAACATTGCCCTTGATATGATAGCTAATCTTGAGAATACTGTGCGATTCGAGACACCGGTTGTCATGGGCATAGACGAGATATACCTGGCTCGCGGATACCGGTGTGTGATTACGAACTTGGCAACAAATACCGTGTTTGACATGCTAGAGGATCGGACCCAGCAACGCCTCAAACGATATTTTCAGAAGCTGCCTGACAGTGATAAAGTGGAGTGGGTTTGCACGGACATTTGGCGTCCGTTCAAGAAGTCTTTTAGCGAATTCCTGCCAAGCGCTCGAATAGTGATTGATAAGTACCATGTTGTTGAAAAAGCATCCAGAGTCTTGGATGAAGAACGTAAAAAGTATCAGGCGCAGCTTTCAAAGAACAACCGTATTTTCGTAAAGAAGTCGATCCGGTGGCTGACCCTGAAGCGACCTGCTAACCTTACTGCGGCTGAGCAAAAGGCACTAATAGAGGTACGAAGGGCTATACCAGATCTGGCGTATGCTTACGACTTTAAGGAGAACTTCTATAGAATTTATGATGACCCAGATAAGCAGTCGGCCATGCGGACGTTTGAAGCATGGGAGAAAGGGCTTCCAGCTAAAGGGATGGACGGTTTTCGGACATTAGCGAAGACCGTTCGTAACCATTATGAGGACATCTTCGCTTACTGGGACTCTCCCAACCAAATCACTAATGTCTATACGGAGTGTCTTAACGGACTGATCAAGATTGCCAACCGAATGGGACGTGGCTACAGTTTCGAGATTATCCGTGCAAAGACATTATATTCCAAGTACGCACGAAAAGTGGGGAGCAGCGTTCGGATAGTGGAAGCTACTGGGTTACCAAGGACAATTGAATATGGGCCACACATCCCTACGCTTGTCGATATTGCAGAGTCGGGAGGGTTGGAGTGATAGAGGCAATTTCCAACCAACACAGGATTCTGATTAATTGAACATGTATGAATTTTTAATTCTTAGGAGCTTTGTATTAAAAACTTATTATGGAACGTAGTTAACATTGTACGCTCAATAATTTTAAAAGAGAGGTAGGCGTATGAGAAAACTTAGTAGAGAAGAAAGAAACAAAAAGGAAAAAGAAGTAAAAGAAAAACTTTCTCAATTGTTACGGAAAGCGGGTAAAAGTGAAGTAGATATGGGACACCAAATCGAAAAAAAGGTGAAAGAACATGGCCATTTTCCTATAACGGATGCCAAATGCGATCTTTCATATTTAAGTGAAGAGGAAAGAGAGTTTTTTACGTTAATGTTGGCTCTTAAGTTAATAGATAAATATACTCTTCCTTATTGCAACGATTAGTTTAGTAGACTAAAACGTCCTCTATGAAAAGGAGATATAAAAATGGTTTTTCCAATCCATGCCTTTAATGGCTATTCCTCGTTGTCGTGAAGCATAACCAGCCGAATACCATCTACCATCTTATCTTCATAGGCTTTTGTCACAACAAGCCTCACTTATGGTTCCTTTGACCGCCTTAACAAGGCCACGTACGCGGATTCGAGCAACATGCAGTACAGCTGCGATAGCGCGGGAAGACTGAATTATATCAATGATTCGGTTTCAAGAACCATTTCTTATATTTACGCTGATTCCGGCTGCGGCTCCTGCTTGCAGGGCAACGCCGGGTCTACTGGCGAGCAAGACGACACCTCTGGGAACGGTCAGCTACACCTATGCTACCATCGGAAGAAGGAACTCTATGACCGTTGGCAGCCAGTTGCCGGCATACTACGGTTACGATTCCATTCAACAACAAGCAGACCAATCGGAATTATTTCGTCCACATTCAAATAACCCTTCCAAAATTGACAATACCTTTCACGGTTATTGACACCGGTTCGATTCAGGCATATAGTCATTGACTATAGATTCGGTTTTAACCGCCCACCGATATTGTTGTATAATCAGTTGGCTTGACGGATGAAGTTCATCTAAAACGAGTAGATGAAAAAGGGATTGCCCATGACTGAGAGCGGAGCACAGTTCCATCGTTGTGATTTTCAGGTACATACACCTCGTGATATCAACTGGAATGGTCTACGTCCAGAATCGGAAGATGAACGCAAAAAATATGCTTCTGATTTTATTGCTGCCTGCAGAGAAAAGGGTTTAGATGCAGTCGCTATCACTGACCATCACGACTTTGCGTTCTTTCCCTATATCAAAACTGCGGCAATGCAGGAGGTCGATGATGATGGGAAGCCAGTAGCCGATAAAAAAAGAGTAACAGTTTTTCCCGGCATGGAACTGACTCTTGGAGTGCCATGTCAGGCACTGCTTATTCTAGACGCAGATTTCCCCGTTAATTTGTTGTCTCCAATTCTTACAATACTTGGTATAAGCCAAAATGATCCTAACGAACCCACCCATGTCGAGGTCAATCGGTTAGAGCACATAAAGAGTATCAAGCAATTACATGAATCACTTGATACACATGATCACATTAGACAACGGTACATAATTTTGCCGAATGTCAGCGATAGTGGAGATGTCTCGTTGCTAAGAAAAGGATTCGCAAGCCACTACAAAGACATGCCCTGTGTTGGAGGCTATATAGACGGGTCTTTTGAAAAATTGGGAACGGGGAATAAGAACATACTCGCGGGGAAGTCAAAAGAATACGGCTTCAAGAAATTAGGAGTATTTCAGACGTCCGATAATCGCAAAGCGGATTTCTCTGATCTTGGACGGTATACCAGCTGGGTAAAATGGGCGGTCCCGACAGCCGAAGCGCTTCGTCAAGCATGCCTTGCCCAACAAACAAGAATATCCAATACCGAACCGCAAATTCCATCTCTCGTTATCAAGTCCATGGAAGTGTCAAATAGCAAATTCCTCGGGCCGGTCAATATTTTATTAAACGCGCAATTGAATGCCCTTATAGGCGGTCGTGGAACTGGTAAATCAACGATTTTAGAATATCTCCGCTGGACACTGTGCGATCAGCCGCCTACCGTCGCAAACGATGAGGAAATACCTGATTTCCAGAAAAAAAGGGCAGCATTAATTAGCAATACACTTCTCCCATTAGATGCCGTTGTGTCAGTATCTTTCCTCCTTAACGGCATTTCTCACTCGGTAAGAAGAAATGCGAAAACGAAGCAATTGCTGCTCAAAGTGGGAAACGATGAGTATCAGGAATGCCATGAAGATACGATTCGAGATCTTCTGTCAATACAAGCCTATAGTCAAAAACAACTCAGTACCGTAAGCGTCCGTACAGAGGAACTCATTCGTTTCGTCAAAACTCCAATTAGCAAGAGTCTTCGTGATTTTCAGATCCAGCAGGAAGAACTTAAAACAAGGCTCCGCAACTCTTATGCAAGCATACAAGCCAAGCGGACACTTGCTCGAGAAATTGAAAAGGATACGCTCGAGATAAACTCCTTAAACAAACAATTGCAACAACTTCGGGCTGAACTTAAAGGCCTCAGCGAGGAAGATAAAAAAATATTGGCAAAACATGACGCCATACTGGGGGAACAGCAACTATTGACGGAAGTTACGCAGTCAATTACAGATTGGAGCCAGGTAATAGAATCAGCGTTAGGAGATATCGTTATTCCCCAAGCCTTGAAGAAAGCTGAACCAGCGTCTCCAAATTATGAAATTATATCCCATGTACGGGATGAATTTAATGTGCTGTATAATGAGGTCCATGGCAATTTGCAAAAAATAAGCGATAGCCTGAAAGAGTCAGGCGAACAGATGAAAAAAATCGGAGGTTTAGAAAAATTATTTGCTGAAAAATATAAGCTGCATAGTGAAGAATATGAAGCTGCGAAGGCACGTTCAAGCAGCCATGAAAGCCAACTTACTCTAATTTCTCAGGCAGAAAAGAGGATGAAGACGTTAAAGAATGGCTTATCAGAGAAGGAAAGACGTATTTCAAAGTACGGTCAACCCGAGGATGATCATGAGCAGGCGAAGCAACTGTGGCATGATTTACACTCGAATCGTGGCGACGCTCTTGAGGAACGTTGTAAAGAATTAACAGCATTGTCGTTCGGACATATCCGCGCTAGTCTACGACGTGGGGCTGGCATTACGGCAGTCCGAGATCGACTTTATGGGGTACTTACGGGGACTCGTGTCCGCACGAAAAAAGTTGACGATGTCTGCGATAAAATTGCATGTGCGAAGGACCCCATAGACGAGTGGAACAACTTTCTAACGGAGCTTGAACAGTTAGCCGCAATAGAAGCCACAGAAGAATCTGCTATCGAGATACCGGCATGCACGCTCCTGATAAACGCAGGCTTTACCGTGTCCGATCTTGATAAAATAGCACGGCGATTTACAGTAGAGGATTGGCTCGAATTATCTCTATCGGAGCTGGAAGACATTCCTTTTTTTGAATACCAACAGAGAGAGAGCGACTATATAAAGTTTTCAGATGCATCCGCAGGGCAACAAGCTACCTCACTATTGCGAGTTCTTCTGAATCAAGAGGGGCCGCCGCTAATCATTGACCAGCCGGAAGAAGATTTAGATAACCCCGTAATACTTGAGATTGTTCAGGATATATGGAGGGCTAAAACGAAACGGCAAATTATATTTTCAAGCCATAACGCAAATATTGTAGTTAACGGAGATGCTGACCTCGTAATTTGTTGCGATTACAGAACAGCTGGTGATCAATCAGGGGGACAGATTAAATTAAGCGGAGCTATCGATATGAATGACGTAAGGAACGAAATAACGAAAGTAATGGAAGGCGGGAAAGAGGCATTCCGCCTGCGAAAAGAGAAGTATGGCTTTTGATTGTGGAATATCAAGCGAGTTGCCGTTTCATATATGGCAATTAAAATTACAAAAATAATCTCAAAATCTGTATTTCTTATATTCTTCTATTGCAATATCATGAACTACTTATCCACTTTTACTGAATCCATTGGTCTCATTCCTCGGCAAGATGGAAATTGGATGCAACCCCAAAACTCCCTTCCAGCCTGAGGGCCACGTTTCGTAACTCTTTTAACCATAGGCCTACCGCAAACCGGACAATCAGGAACATGCGATTGCTGTGCAGAAAGTGCAATTTTGATGGCAGGTTTTGCGCCTGTATCGTGGATAGACGCGTATATGTTTTCACCATCTAAAAGGATGATATTTCTATTCTCCGCAAAATCTTTAGCCTCATCCGAAAATGTACCAGAGGTTACTACAAACCCACCTGTTGCTCCCTGTGCTGCCATGACTCCGTATAGCTCACGCACAATTGCAATACCGACCGTGTAGGCGCGCCATTGTTTACACTGGACAAAGAAGGTTTCTCCATCCTTCTGGAGCTTAAGGTCGATCCCTCCGTCGGGGCCGCCCCCGCCGGTTTCTGCAACAGAGTATCCTTTTAATCGGAATACTTCCCCAATAAGAGATTCGAATTCCTGCCAGGTCATATCATTCAAGGATTTTGAATCCTGGCTGTTGACAACATGGGAGACCAGGCCCTTACGTAAACCTCTTTTTATAATAGAACCTATGGCACCCACTACACACAACAACGGGATTAAATACTGAAAAAGGCCGGCCCATTCGTGCAGGCCCCTCATCACTAAGCCCCCGGTATCAATGCCATTTTTAACAGCATGCATAGTTGGTGGCTCCGACAAGGCTATGATATGTAATATTACATAGCATGAAACACCTATTATGAGGCTTATGTACCATGGAA
>Ga0335081_10011425_pt1 | contig 14364 bp, 15 predicted proteins | sample Lox_Sample_35_FD_206713 | JGI IMG/M metagenome (GOLD analysis project Ga0335081, IMG submission 206713) | Soil microbial communities from Loxahatchee National Wildlife Refuge, Florida, United States - Lox_Sample_3.5 | ecosystem: Environmental > Terrestrial > Soil > Wetlands | place: USA... | reverse complement strand
CCTCCTTAAGGGCTTGGGCCAATGCGTCGGTGTCGATTAGGCCCCCACGGGCGGTGTTTAGGACGATAGCTTTCGGTTTCAATTGCGATATCCGCTCTGCCGACAGCAAATGTTTGGTTTCAGGCGTTAAGGAAACATGAAGTGAGATTATGTCGCTGCATTCGATTAGTTCGTCAATGTTCATTGCTCGTGTTACACCGAGCGTCTTTGCGACTTCATCAGTTAGCGATCGTGACCATGCAACGACGGACATGTCAAGGGCCTTAGCACGTTTGATAACCTCACGCCCAATTGCGCCCGTCCCAATTACACCGAACACTTTGCCTTTTAGCCCATCCGCTTTTCCGAATGTTGCTTTGTCCCATTTCTTTGCGGCAAGCAGTGATGTCTGAACTGGTATCCTCCTGTCGACCGCCAGAAGAAGACCCATCGTCAACTCTGCTACTGCGGCAGAGTTCTTGTCCGGACAATTCGTCACGTATATGCCTCTACTAGACGCAGCTTCAAGATCAATGTTTTCGAACCCTGCTCCTGACCGAACAATAACTTCCAACGCATCTGCTTGATCGATGACATTGGAACGAACTTTCGTTCCCCTCACTACCAAAACGTTGACGCTAGGTATGTGGTCCGCGAGCGTTATCTCCGTCAAATCTGGATTGTACTCGACTTTCTCTACAATTCCTCGTAGGGTCTGAACATGCTCTGGTGGAAGCTTGTCCGCGATTAACACACGCATGCTACGACCACACCCACATCATTCACATACCTAACTTTTACAAAGAACTGTCGAGTATCCCGCATGCAAAAAGAGATTTAGGTGCAACGTACTCGATGAGATGAGGGCCGCGACAGACTACGCTACTCTGTCTACCTCAGATGCTTACACGGGGTTAGGTACGTTAACCAACGGTCTTACAGTCGATAAGGCGACCAGCGAATCGGCCAATTCGGATACGAACTAGATCGTTTGCTCCAGGCTCTCTAACTCCAACTCGGTGAGTTGAAGCTCGAAGTTTACTTCAAACCCGTTTTGAACTTGCTTCTTTGTCTGATTGAAATCGACATCAGCACCAAGGATAGCTTTCATGGAGGTCATGGTTGATCCCGAGAATCCACACGGACTTATCTTGTAAAAATATTCCAAATTGGTGTTTACGTTAAGGGCGAAACCGTGGAAACTTGTCCAATTCCGAATGGCAGCACCTATTGAAGCGACTTTCTTATTCCCCACCCAAACTCCAGTCTGTTGGCCGCGTCCTCCTACAATTCCGAATTTACCAATTGCTTGCATTAGCGAATCCTCGATCTTTTGCAAGAATCCGTGTATGTCTCGATTGCGTGCGTTTAAGTCTAGAATTGGGTAGCCCACCAGTTGCCCTGGACCGTGGTAGGTCCATTGACCTCCTCTCTCTATGCGAAAAACCGGCACGCCATCTATCCGATTTGGGACCTCACCCGGAACTCCTTTCCCGACCGTGAATACGTGCGGATGTTCAACTAAAATCAGCGTATCTGGAATCTGTCCCTTCGATCTCTCTTCAACCAGCTTACGCTGAAGCGTCAATACTTCGTTGAATTCTCGTATGCCGAGGTCCAGTAGGTTTCCTTTCGTTGTCATTTTCGCACGATATGGATTGCTTTTCCTTGTGCTGCCTCTGCGGCTTCCATGATTGCCTCTGGCAGGGTTGGGTGGGGGTGAACTGTCAAACCGATGTCCTCTAACGTTGCACCCATCTCAACAGCCAGCACGGCTTCGCTGATAAGGTCTGATGCTTCATTTCCTACGATGTGAACTCCGAGAACTAAACTGGATTCTTTGTCGGCGACTATTTTTGCGAAACCTTCAGTTTCCCCCGCAATCATTGCGCGCCCGAGCGCGGTGAAGGGGAATTTTCCGACGATAGGATCGTAGCCTTTCTCTTTCGCTTGACTCTCAGTAAGGCCCACGGTTGCTATTTCTGGATCCGTGAATACGACACCGGGTATTGCCCGAAAGTCAGCTTCACTGTTAAGGCCTCCAATTGTTTCGGCTGCCACAATGCCTTCTTTTGAGGCTTTGTGGGCGAGCATGGGTGGGCCAACTACGTCGCCTATCGCATAGATTTCTGGCACGTTGGTTTCCATCTTCTTATTCACCTGGATGAATCCATGTGAATCCATCTTGACACCAACGGTTTCTAGTCCTATCTGGTCGCTATTGGGACGCCTTCCAACTGCTACGAGAACTTTGTCAGCTTCGAATGATGCCTCCTTACCGTCCTCTAACACAGCGTATACTTTGCCGTCCCGGTATTCCTTTGCCTTTGACTTTACGTGATATTGAATGCCTAATCGTCTGAGTGAACGCTCAACTACTCCAACTAGGTCTATGTCAGTTCCTGGCAGGAGTTGGTCTAGCATTTCTATTACCGTGACCTTGGTTCCAAGTTGGGCGTACATTGTTCCCAACTCTAGACCGCTGACGCCTCCGCCAATGACGACTAGGTTCTTCGGAGGCTCTTGCAGCGAGAGAGCTTCGGTAGAACTGATTACTCGCGCCCCGTCGAACCTGAATCCTGGGAGGTCGAAGTAGCGCGAGCCCGTGGCGATTATGACGTTCTTGGTTTCAATGGTCTCGTTTCCAGAAGTGACTGCGACCTCAAGCAGGTGTGGTCCTTTGAATTTTCCAGTTCCCTTGATGATCTTGACATTGTTTGCTTTGCATAAGTAGTCGATTCCGGAAACGAGTTTGTCTACTACGCTCTGTTTCCAGGCTTGCACCTTCGCAAAATCGACTGTGAGGTCCGAGACTTCTATCCCAATTTGTTTGCCGGACTCGATTTGCTTCTTCAGTTTCGCGACGCGAATTAGCGCCTTTGAGGGAATGCAGCCTATGTTGAGGCAAACGCCTCCCAGTTTCTCCTTCTCGACTAGGATCGTTTTCTTCCCAAGTTGTCCGAGTCTTATGGCTGCAACATATCCGCCCGGTCCGCTACCAATTACAACGGAGTCCATTTTCTGGGTCATTCAGTCCGTCTCAAGCAGGAGTAGTTTCGGATCCTCCAAATATTGCTTGATTATGGTTACGAAACGTGCAGCCATCGCCCCGTCCAATACGCGATGGTCGAAGGAAAGTGAGATGTAGGTCATATCACGTATCGCTATTTGCCCGTCTTTGACGACTGGTCGTTTAGTTATCTTGTGTAAGCCGAGGATAGCGACCTCTGGGTAGTTGATGAGTGGTGTAGCAAATATTCCTCCGATTCCGCCGACGTTCGTTATTGTGAAGGTTCCTCCTTGAACTTCATCCAAAGCAAGTTGTCCTGTCCTCGCTTTCTCGCCAAGCATTTCGATTTCTGAAGCGAGTTGCGTTATGGATTTGTGTTCTGCGTCCTTTACGATCGGAACGACAAGGCCCTGCTCGGTATCTGTTGCTATGCCGATGTTGTAGTACCTCTTCAGTACGATCTCGGCTTTCTCCTCGTCGAGCGTTGCGTTGAGGTACGGATATTGTTTTAGTGCGGGGACTAGCGCTTTTATTATGAAAGGCAGATAGGTTAGTTTCAGTCCGCGTTTCTCAGCTGAAATCTTAGCCTTCTCTCGAAGTTGCACGATCTCAGTCATGTCGACTTCATCCACATGTGTGACTTGAGCCGTCATCTCCTTCGACTTCATCATGTGTTCTGCAATTTTTCGTCGAATTCCGCGAAACTCAATTCGTTCTTCACTGCCTCGGGGCGTGGTTACTTGGACTGCGACTTGGGCCGTGGTTCTTCCTAACTGTTTGAATCGTTGAACGTCCTGCTCCGTAATTCGTCCACCGGCACCGGTTGCTTGGACAAGCAATATGTCTACGCCGAGATCTCTGGCGAACTTTCGTGTCGCGGGAGTGGCTAGAACTTCGTGAGGTTTCTCCGGGAACTTGACCTCGGAGGAGACGGTTACGGAAACTTCTTTCGACACGGACTTAGGAAGTGGTTTTGTCTGAGGTGTTTGAGCAATCTGGGGGACGGTGGATTGCGTGCTTTGTTCGCTCTTTTCCCCAATAGCTAGTAAGACTTCACCCACCTTCACTACTTGGCCTTCCTTGGCCATTAGTTTCAGGATGGTACCTCGCTTGGGGGAGGGTATTTCGACGTTAACTTTGTCGGTCATGATTTCGACGAGTGGTTGATTTTCGTTTACCTCAGTGCCTTCTTTCACTAACCACTTTACGACTTCTCCTTCAGCTATGCCTTCGCCGACGTCGGGAAGACGAAACTCGTAAACCATTTTGTTTCAACTGGGTGTGCGTGCGTGTTCAGAAGTTGTGCACTTTTTCGATAGCGGATAGAACCCTGGATGCATTTGGCATGTAGTCGTCTTCGAGGACGTAGGGAAATGGAACGTCGAAACCTGCAACTCGCACGATGGGTGACTTTAAGTGAAGTATGCCTCGTTCGGCAATTTGAGCAGCTATCTCTGCGCCGAACCCGCAAGTTTTGCAAGCTTCGTGCAGGATCACGACTCTTCCAGTCTTCTTGACCGAACTCATAATTGTCTCTATGTCGAATGGGATTAGGGTTCTAAGATCAACCACTTCTACATTGATTCCCTTGGCTGATGCCAGTTCTGCTGCCTCCAAGGCGACGTGTAACATTGCCCCGTACGCGAAAACGACCACGTCACTGCCCTCTCTTGAAACGTTGGCCTTGCCTATTGGCACCGTAAAGTCGTCTTCAGGAACTTCGCCGCGAACGGTTCTGTAGATTTTCTTCGGCTCAAGAAACATGACGGGGTCTTCTTCACGCAAAGCTGAGGTCAATAGGCCCTTAGCATCGTATGGTGTGCCCGGAATCACTACTTTGAGACCCGGGGTATGGGCGAAGAAGGCCTCGGTACTTTGAGAGTGGTAGTGGCTTCCCTTAATTCCGCCGCCGTACGGCATCCTAATCACAACAGGGACAATAAATTGCCCACCAGAGCGATACCTGAACTTTGAAAGCTCACTTTGAATCTGATCAAACCCCGGGTAAACGAAATCCATGAATTGAATTTCGGGGACCGGCCTTAGGCCATATAGCGCCATACCGATGGATACGCCGATTATCCCGGACTCTGCTAGGGGCGTATCTAGCACCCGGTTGGGGCCAAATTCCTGAATCAAACCTTCGGTTGCGCGAAAGACGCCACCGTTAACGCCTACATCTTCCCCAAGGACAACGATTTTGTCGTTTCTTTTCATTTCGTCTCGGAGGGTGCGGTTTATCGCTTGAATCATGCTGAGAACGGGCAATCATTGCGTCCCTCCCTGCTTCTCTGTTTTGAGTTGACGTAGCTGCTCCTCGAGATTCCAAGGCATGTGCTCGTAGACATCAGAGAACAATGTTTCGATGGTTGGGCGCGGCAGTTTCTCCGCGTGTTTTACGGCCTCGTCAAGTTGACGGCTCGCTTCGTCTTGCGCCTGTTTTTCCGAGGTTTCGTTCCACATTCCTTTTTTCTCAAGGTATTTCCGAAATCTCGTAAGTGGATCTCGTCTCTGCCATTCAGCGAGTTCTTGTTCCGTTCTGTACCGTTTCGGATCGTCAGAGGATGAATGTGGACCCATGCGGTAGGTCACCGCTTCAATCAAAGTTGGGCCTCCTCCCTTTCGGGCCTTGTCAACTGCCTCCCTCGTCGTGCGGTAGACTGCTAGGATGTCATTTCCGTCGACTCGAACACCCTCGAATCCGTAGGCTTGTGCTTTGATGGCGATGCTTTCAGAGGCCGTCTGTTTGCTAACCGGCACTGAGATTGCCCACTGGTTGTTTTGACAGAAGAACACAGTTGGAGTTTTGAAGACACCAGCAAAGTTCATGCCTGTATGAAAATCGTTCTCCGATGTCGCCCCGTCCCCAAAATAAGTCAGCGCCACGATAGGATCTCTTCGGAGTTTAGCTCCGAGTGCGACGCCAACGGCGTGGGGAATTTGTGTTGCTAACGGGGCGGAGCCCGTGACGTAGTTTACAGCCCTAACGCCGAAGAGGTTCGTAAGCTGCCGGCCATTCTGAATATCTTCCGCATTCGCAAAGTAATGATCCATTAACTGGGTTAATGTGATTCCACGAACGAGCATTGCTCCTACTTCTCGATATGCCGGTAAAATCCAATCCTCTGGTTGGAGAGCATAGGCACTTCCGATTTGTGCGGCTTCCTGCCCCAGACCACTAATGAAGAATCCGATTCGTCCCTGTCGCTGAAGTTGGACTCCCCGAATGTCCAGACTCCTAGTCAGAAGCATGATTTTGTAAAGCCGTTGTAATTCTTCTTCGGAGATTTCAGGTTCCATACTTTCTACGTATTCGCCAGTAGGCTTGATGACCTGGAGTAGCTCAAGAGCCAAGGATAAGATCACGCGGAACGAACGAAAAAGGCGAGACTATGGCTTGTAAATCTTCCCCTTTCAACAAGCTCAGTGCTACGGCACGTTACTTTGGTCTGTTAACGGTTAATTGGTGTTTGATAGTTTCTGTTTGCGAATTAGCGCCTCTAGGAAGAACTCTCCTGCCCTGTATGAACTGCGTACGAACGGACCGGAGGCGACGTAGAGAAAGCCCGTACCTTCAGCCATTTTCTTGAAGTATTCAAATTTATCAGGGGTAACGTAATCCGTCACAGGAATGTGCCCCTTCGATGGGCGCAGGTATTGACCGAGTGTAAGAATATCAACGTGAACCTCTCGCAGATCCTCCATAGTCTGCTTGAGATCCTCCTCAGTCTCGCCTAGTCCAAGCATTATCGACGATTTAGAGTAGACTTTGGGGTGAATGTCTTTAATTGATTTCAGAACTCTGAGTGATTGTTCGTATGTTGCTCTTGGGTCTCTGGCTTTTGGTGTCAGTGTTTCAGTGGTTTCGATGTTATGGGCGATTACTTCTGGGGCCGCGTCCGCTACTGTTCTAATGTCGTTCATATTCCCTTGAAAGTCTGGTATGAGAACTTCAATGATCACGTTGGGGTCACGTTGCTTGATGGCTCTGATAGTCGACGCAAAGTGTCCAGCACCTCCATCAGGGAGATCGTCCCTATCGACTGAGGTTATCACAACATACCTCAGACCTAAGTCCGCTATAGTCTGCGCCACTTTCAGAGGCTCAAAAACGTCTAAGATACCGTGAGGGTTTCCGCTACGAACCATGCAGAATCGGCAACCGCGAGTACACGTATCGCCCATAAGCATGAACGTGGCAGTGCCGCCTCCCCAGCACTCTGCGACATTAGGGCAGTGTGCCTCCTCGCATACGGTGTGCAGATTGTGACCGCGTAACACTGTTTTGATTTTCTCATAGCTCTCGCCCGTTGGATATTTCACACGCACCCAGTCTGGCTTCACGATTTTAGTTTCTTTAACCTGATGGACGTGTGAGTAGCGTGGCATGGATTGCTCAAACGGAGTGAATAGGAAAGATTCGGCTTTTTTGGCTTTTATCTTGCTGATACAACTTGCGAATTACTGAACTGCGTGCTAAATCTTGAATCCGAATGCTGATGCGAAGGATTCAACTTTTCTGAAATTGTTCATGAACTCGATTCCCTTCTGAGTTAGGCTGTATACCTTGTCATCGGTGCCAGTCTCTTGGATTACGCCTAGGGCTTTCAATTCATCGAGATATTTTATGAGTCGATCGTGGGACAGGTTTGCTCCGTAGAGAATTCGAGTTGGTTTGGCTTCGTTATTCTCACGTTGAATCACATGCATTATGTCAACATAAATTCGGAACTGTGATCGATACTTTGCAGTAGCCTTCTGAGGTTGAGGTTGCCCGCTGGGGATCATGCGGGCTGATTCACCCTAAGCAACATGGCTAGCAGTAAAAGAAAACCAAAGAGTTGGGCTATGTGAGCGAGTGGAAAGAAGGTAGGAATCAGGATGTAGAGTAGAAAGAAGAGATGCGCAATTGACAGAGATGCGAATGCTCCGAAAACAAGCAGCGCATTCACGTTCTTGTTAGCGCTATAATTCATTGCTGTCTGGGTAGCAACGTAGACGAGTAGGAATATCAGAATGAGTTCCGTGAGTGTATTGCGTTGAATGAACATGACGGGTAGAGCAGCAAGGGCTATGCTGCTTGGGCTTCTGGTTTGGTAGAGGTACGCGAATACAAGTAGTCCGTAGGCGAGAAGTTGCGCAAGGAAATTGATCGTGTAGCCCAGATTGAAAACGAAGAGAAAACCACGTTCACCACGCGCGAGCAGAACGATTAGATCGGAGAGACCATCGACAAGTAATCCAGCTCCAATTAAAACGAAACTCAGATTGAGGTAGAGCAGCGTTCGCTCCTTAGAGAGATTATAGCCTCTCAGAGCCTGATAGGCCACGGCGATGGCAATCACTGAGGCAATAAACTCCATCAGTGAAGAGAAGCCGAAAAACCAGAAAGGTGGTGCCAATCAGGCCAATCCTTTTGGCCCTAGCACCGCCAACCGCGCTTTTCAGGATTATGCAGCATTCGTCCATGACAACGAGTAATGAAACGACACGATTTTGTGAGCTCGGTCACTAAGTGGTAGCTAAAGGCACGAGTTTACCATTCATGAAGAACCCTTTGAGCCCGCATTCCTCGCAACGGGCGCCTAGCTGAAGATCCGAGCCCTCCTCGTAGTAGACATCCAATTTTTCTTGCCCGCATCTTGGGCAGAGGTGGCCCTCGATTTTTTCCATCAGTCACCAAGCAATATACACAAACAGTTGCATATAGGCTTGGGAGGTGACTGAAAATAACAGAAATCAGTCAAAGACATATGGCATTTCTTAGCTTGACTTGAACACTCCGTCGAAACACAACGTGAAAGCCGCAAGAATTTCTCCCAATATATTAGCAGTGAAATTACCGAGTAAAGCCGGGGCGATTTTGTGAGAAATCTGAGCTTGGTTGGTTGCCGATCTACAGTCTATCCGCATATCGCGATATGGCTTTAGCCGTTCACGTTTTTCGAGAAGCGGGAATCTCCAAGATTCTCGGACGAAGTGCAAGTTCTTTCACGGATCTCGGCGACGCAAATATTGCTGAAATCACTGCAGACACGGGTCCAAGTAGTCTAAGGAACTTTCCTCAATTCGTGCAGAACACTGGGGCAGCGAGAGAAGCGACGAGCAAAGTTGGACATGAGGATTTCGTGTTTTGCCTCAGTGGAGGCTGCTAGTTGATAGTTGGCGCTTTGGCTGGATTGAGAACGGTGTTCAAGGGACAGGAAAACTGAGAGTCTTCGATTTGGTTGCCTACAACCCGATGATCGACGATAACCACACATCTCGCAACAGTCTTCTCGGATTGGTCTCTGAACTCTTCACGCCATAGAGCAACTCTGGTCCATTCATACTCCTCCAAGCTTCATATCCAACCTACGCGTAGACAGGTTGACCTCGCAAATGGAAACGACTTACGCCCAACAGTGTCCAAGCTGCGACACCGAAGGCATCGTCACTAGCCAGAATGAGTATGAAGTCGAACACTTCGGCGCAGTTCTCATTAGCGTCTCGACCTGCAGCAAATGCGGGTATCGTCATACGGACGTCATCACACTAACTGAACGCGAACCAATCGCCCTAACCGCCCGAATCAACTCTCTCACCGACCTTAACTTACGGGTGATCAAGTCGGGGACCGCGACGGTTTCGATTCCTGAGTTTGGGGCGTCAATAACTCCAGGCCCATACAGCGAGGGATGCATAACAAATGTCGAGGGATTGCTGATGAAGATAGAGGACGCACTGATTTTCATGTTGAGCACGGCGAAGGGAAAGCGGTTGAAAAGGGGAGAAAAAATGCTGAAAAGAATTCGAAGCGCCAGAGACTCAAAACCCCACTTCACCCTCAGGATCAAAGATCCATTCGGAAACAGCGCAATAGTCTCCTCACACCCTGATAAAGTAAAGAAGCGCAAATTGAGCCGTCGCGAACTTACTGCGATTAAGTATGGACAATATGCGGTCGCGCAGGAAAGTGCGACATTGAAGACATGAGAAATTCGCTACAGGTAACTGACCTTGGTTCATGAGCCGATCGGATGGAACAATGGCGTAGTAATTGACGGAGGATCATCTCGCCTTGTATTCGATCCGATTTCCGGCAAGAATTTCGGAGAAGATTGGAACGTGTTCATCACCCACGCCCACTCCGATCACACCCATGGCTTCTCCACCAAAGCACAAAAACATTCCACGCTGGAAACCCTGCGCATCTACGAATCACTTTCCAAACGCGAAGTGAAAAACGCACACACGATGAAAGTTGGCGACAAAACAAGGATTGATGATACTGAGGTGAAGGCCCTAAATGCTGGGCACATGGTAGGCTCTTGTCAGTATCAATTTTTCACACCCAACTTCTCGGCAATATACACGGGCGACATAAACTGCGTCGACACGTTGACGACTTCAGCAGCAGAGCATGAGCCCTGTGATTACTTAATCATCGAAGCGACGTATGGCCATCCTTCGTACGTCTTCCCGAGGCGTAGCACAATATATGCGGACATTGTCCGGTGGACGATGACAGAGATAAATGAGGGTAAATTGCCAACCTTTCAAGTGTACTCGTCTGGAAAGCCGCAGGATATTGTGCGCTTGTTTAATGTCTACACGAAGCTTCCCGTGGTATGTGCACCTGGCATCGCACGCGCCAATAGCGCCCATAACGAGAACGGTCTTCGACTAGAATACCTCGACGCATCAACGACGGACGGCAAATCGATCCTAAAGTCTGCCGGGTGCGTCTACGTCACAACATCCGGAGAGAACCATATGCCCCGGAACGCGTCAAGGGCGGTTGCAACCGGTTGGGCTCTTAGGCAAGCCTATCGAAGCTTCGCCTCGTTTCCATTAAGCAGTCATGCAGATTACGATCAGTTGATGGAATTTGTAGCCGCTGTCAACCCCAAAAGCGTGTACATTTTCACAGGGCATGCTGAGAGCTTATCGGATCAAATTGGTAGAAGACTTGGTATCAGGGCCGGCCCATTACCACTCATAGCACAAACCAAATTGTTCGACTTCGGGCGTTGCTGAATTAGCCAGACGTACAGGAAAGTATACAGAACTTGCTAGTCCTGTAATAACAGCCTACCCCGGCCGTCCGATTTGGTTCTTCCGAACTAGGGTCTCCACAAACTTTACGATGTTCAACCTGACCGCCCGATTTTTCAGCGCTTTGATGACATCTGTTGTTGGGATTTTCCGCATTTCTTACTGAGCCTCATAGTAATGTCGCGTTTTTTGAAACTCAGATAACCCGACAATCGGCTGTTGACGCCTGCGTATATAATTGCCCGTGGTTGGATAGATCCCAGGATAAAATTGCTGTTCTAGAGCTCAACTAATCATCGTTGAAAGGGAATAGGTGGCTTACCTTAATTCGAGATGCGAGCTGTAAAACTGCAAAGCCTTAAGCGCCTATTCGAAGAAGGATTAGTTACCGAAGTGTTCTCGTTTGGGAACTTCATCCCAAGCAGCAGAAAGGTACGAGCATCAAAACCTGATAATGGACTTGATTGACAGGTTTGAAGATGGTGGCTTGAAAATTGTCAAGGCGGCTTTTGTGGGGTTTGATGCACCATACAAGATCGGTCGTCATGCGCCAGACATCATAGCCATGAACAACGAGGGGCTGTTAGTTATTGGGGAAGCCAAGTGTTGTAACGAGCTTGATTCGCAGGAGACAATGGAGCGTTTTCAAGACTTCTCAAACTTCACGGCGACACCGAAAGAAGGTAAGAGTGAACCCGCCATATTCCACATTATTGTTCCAAGCTCATGCGAAGTGAAACTGGGACAAGTTCTTTCAAGGTTAGGCCTTACTGATAGAATGAATATTGTTTGTTGGACTGATCGCCAGAAGTGAAATTTAAGACCGAACCTTTGCTCAACAGTCTCCTTTGAATGGGCCCCCTTTATGGCCCGTCAAGGACTTCAATAGGGAAATGGCAACTGCGCTTGGCTCGGTACTCACCGTATTGCTAGGATCCGCGGTCATAGATACGATACATTCGCATGTCAAAGAATGTCACAGCATTGCTATTGAGGAAATTCCATATCGACCGAATACTGTCATGAGCGTTATGGAAGACTTATTCAGCATAACTGGAACTATAACGATTGGGAATGCCGTCGCCAAGCGCCTGTTTCAGAACTATGGGTTGGATTTCGTTGACAAATTCGGCTATGACTTACCAGACTACGACATAGAATAGATCAGTCTAGTCGTTAATGTCAGGTGAACTGTTCTTTCCGGTTTTAACTAGCCAAGTTGAATTATGTTTGCATGCCCTCTTGAATTCTTCCTCAGCTTTCTTTAGACTCATTCGTAGAAGTTTGTTACGGGCTTCTTCGGGTTGTCAGGTGAAATTGTATCCGTACTTTTTAGCTATCTGTTGATGTTTCTTCGTTTTCCGCGTTGAATCTAGTTTGCCAGCTCGTTCCTTTAGCAACTCAGGGATACCGTAATAGCCCCGTCCACCCGCCTCTTCATTGATTGCGTTCTTTACTAGCCTTACCAGTTTTTCAGTCGAAGTCTCCGACCGGCATGAATTTTCTTTGCGGGTATCTAACGTACAACCTCAATGATTGACCGCTCGTGTGTATATGCATCGTCGTATGAGGATTGTGTATACACGTCACTCATTCAAAATGTTTCGAAGAAAATAGCTCCATGCAATGTTTCAGTCTCTAATGCGAAAACGGGTTCAAGACTCTAGTTACCACAACCCGTAGAGGGCTGAGTTACAAAAAAAATGCTGTCACTTGAAAGTTAGGTACATGAAGAGGCTGACGGCTACGAGGCCGATGGAGAACATTATGACGACTTCGGGTCTTACCTTGATTCCCGGAGTCTCCTCTTCGAAGAAGCGAAGCAACCCTGCACTCGCGGCAGGCATAGGTGACTCTCGCTTTCGCCTCTTCTCACGAGCACCTGACATTATCAGCCACTCCTTTTGCTTCCGTTGATTTTGCTCGTGCAATTAAACTTTGATTAACGAAACCATCGAAACGACTAGTCTATACTAAGATTCCAGAAATATCCCAGAATAATGCTCAACAACAGAATCAAGACCACGGCGCCTGTTATGAGAACAAATTTGCGGTCGCGGTTGACAGCGAAGACCGCCACGGATAGCAATACTCGGGTTATGGGTGTAGCTATGAGAACAATAGTCGCAAACGTGAGGATAGCCGCTGCACGAAGATCTGACAGTTGTTGGATAAGCTCGCCTGGATTTGAGTAATTACTTATTCCAGTTTGCATAGGGTTCGCGTTTTGTACGAAGAACAGAAGTAGGCCAAACACGTAGAGCAAAGTGCTCGAGGCCATGCCTACGAGGAGTACACGGTACATTGCCTTGTTCAGATCGAACATCATAGTCCCAGCATGGGCAGCGTGATTTTGAACGCTACCGCCAATCCCTCAGCGAACATAGTGTACGCCAAATAAGTAACCAGAACCCCGAAGCTGATTTTCAATACGTAACTTCGCAGCCTGTTCATGATCAAAGTACCCAACGTCGCGCCTACCGTCGTCCCGAGGGCAATAGGAGCCAGAACGTAGACATCCACAACGCCAGCGATGAAAAACAGTAGCGCACCAACTGCTGCCGTTACGCCTATCATGAATTTGCTCGTGCCCACTGCGACTTTTAGCGGAACATTCATGAACATGTTCATCGCCGCGACTTTGATGATTCCTCCACCAACTCCCAACAGTCCAGCAGTAACTCCAGCGAAACTTGAGATTACAGCCCCTTTTGATGCACCCTTGACGCGGTATTCCACCTGTTTGTTCTGTGAGACATCGAAGTAGGAGCCAGCAAGTCCGAGATATTTCGAGAGGCCATCCTGCCTCACATCTGCAAATTTGTTCTGTATGATACGACGTTCGTCGCTTGCTCGTGATTTGAAAGAGCTGAATGCCACGTACGAAAGTAGCACGCCAAAGATCATGAACAAAACCCAGCTCTGTAACAGAAGCGTAATGACGCTACCAGTCAACGCTCCTGCAGTGGTTGCTACCTCTAGGTACATTGCGAGTTTGACGTTCGTTATTTTCTGCTCCAGATATGACGACCCTCCGGCGTTCGATGTGGCAATCACAGATACGAGGCTGATGGCTATAGCTTCGTGAATTGGCACACCCATGAATAGGGCAAGAAATGGGACGATTATTGCCCCACCACCGATTCCGAAGAGCCCACCGAAGAATCCGGCTAAAACCGCAGCCAAAAATGTAATTGCTAAAAATGTGACAGTTACTTCAACCACGACTCTCCGACACCGACCTAACACTATGCTTCCTACTCTCGTCCCGCAGAAACCTACCTGTCTCACCTCTCAGCCGACAACGTAAGAGTCGCTTGAGATCTTCGGGCTCGTCA
>Ga0335081_10011424_pt1 | contig 14364 bp, 10 predicted proteins | sample Lox_Sample_35_FD_206713 | JGI IMG/M metagenome (GOLD analysis project Ga0335081, IMG submission 206713) | Soil microbial communities from Loxahatchee National Wildlife Refuge, Florida, United States - Lox_Sample_3.5 | ecosystem: Environmental > Terrestrial > Soil > Wetlands | place: USA... | reverse complement strand
CCGCGCGGCCGAGTCCGTGATCTTGATCCCCCATGGCAGCGTGGTCGGCGACCCGTACAACTCCTGATTGAAGAAGTTGCCCCAGCGTCCGATCGCCTGACCCAGGGCCAGGCCGGGCGCGGCCATGTCCGTCCATTCCAGGAAGCTGATGGCCGGATACTTGCGCACGTAGAAAAACAACGCGATCAAACCGCCAAGGATGGCGCCCGGGATGCCCAGCCCGCCTTTCCAGATCTCGATGACATCCAGTGGATGGGTTAGATAATAGTAGGTGGTCAGTCCCGAGGCCGTGGTCGGCGTAAGCACATGCCACAAACGCGCGCCGACCACACCGCCGACAATGAGATAGATCAGCAAATCCCAGACCATCTCGGGGTCATAACCCCGGCGCCTGAGCTCCACGGAAGCCAGCCAGGCGCCTGCGACGGCGCCCAGCATCAGCATGATCCCGTAATAATGCAGAATGAATTCGCCTCCGACGAGACAAAAATGGAGGCCGTCGAACTGGAACAAATTGAATGCAAGAGTGCCGCAATGCACTAACATCTCTATTCTCCTTTATGGGCCTGGTTCCGCATTTTGTCGTGCGCTTGAGCCCGCACAACCCAAATGCGCTGCAGCGCCGTGAAATTGGCAAGGATCGCGATGATCCACACGCCGAGGACCGGGATGTTGAACAGCAGCGACGGACCCAGTACGAAATAGCGCTCCGCCCGCGTGAGCAAACCCTCTTTGGCGCTGAAACTCTGCGCCTCGGCCCGCGCCTTGACGTACGAGACCAAAATCGAACCCGCCGCCGCAACGAACGTAACCACCTCGGCCACGTCCTGGCCGATCATCGCGAAATGATAAAGCAAGGCGCCCAGGATGATCAACTCGGAATAACGATCGCTCACCGAGTCCACAAACGCGCCCCAATCACTGGCTTCACCGCGCAGGCGCGCCATGGTGCCGTCCAATGCGTCAATGGGCCAAACGATCAAAACGATCAGGCCGCCAACGCTGATCTGCCCGCGCACGATGAAATACGCCGCCAGCACATTTCCCGCCACGCCGATCAGCGTGACGGAAATGGGCGTCAATCCAGTCCGGTTCAGGAAGCCGGCGACCGGATCCAGGAACCACTTAAAGCCCAAACGCAAAACATCTGTAAACGTCTTCTTCAATTAAACCTCGCAGCAGGATTTCCCAATGATACCCGAAATTCAGGCTCGACGCCGTCCGAAAGAATTATTCTTCTTCCCCCTCGAACGGCATCACGTCGCGTTCCCTTCCCCCGCCCTGGGACGGGCCGACAATGCCCATTTCCTCAAGCTGATCCAACAACCGCGCCGCGCGCGGATAGCCGATCCGCAGGCGGCGCTGTAGCAGGGAGGCCGAGGCACGCTGCGTGCCGCGCACAATCGAAACGGCCTGTTCGATCAAACCCTCGTCTTCATCTTCATCGGGCTCCGTCAGGATCTTTTCCCAGGGAGGCGCGCTTTCGCCCCGCAGCGCGCTGTTCCTTTGCCAATAATCGATGATGCGCTCGATCTCCATATCGGAGACCATCACGCCCTGGGCCCGGATGGGATTTCCGACCTCGGGATTCTGGAAGAGCATATCGCCGCGGCCCAGCAGAGTCTCTGCGCCCGTGGCATCCAGGATGACACGTGAGTCGACGCCGGAGGCGACCGCAAAGGCCAAGCGCGCCGGGAAGTTCGCCTTAATGAGACCGGTGACCACATCGGTGGAAGGACGCTGGGTGGCAACGATCAGATGAATTCCGGTGGCGCGCGCCATCTGCGCCAGGCGAACGAGATTATGCTCGGTCTGATCCGGCGCGGACATCATCAAATCAGCCAGCTCATCGATCAACACCACGATCCGCGGCAGAGGGACAGCCTCCTGCTTGCGGGCCTGTTTGCGGTTATAGGCCTCCAGATCGCGCACATGGGCACCCTCGAGCAGACGATAACGATGCTCCATCTCGAGCACCACCCAGCGCAAAACGCCCATGATGCGGTCAATGTTGGTTTCAACCTTGCCGTAAAGGTGCGCCAGGCCGTTGAAGCGCAGCAGCTCCACCATCTTCGAGTCAATCATTACCATGCGCAAATCCTCGGGCGCGTTATTCATGGCGAAGCAGGCCGCCAGCGCCGTGATGCACACGGATTTTCCCGAACCGGTCGCGCCCGCAATCAACAGGTGGGGCATGCGCGCCAGGTCCGCGACCAGCGGATTGCCCGACACATCCCGGCCAAGCGCCATGGCCAGCGGCGCGCCCGCTTTATGAAACCAGTCGCTTTCCAGGATGGGCCGCAAACGCACCAAGGTTGAAGTGGAATTGGGGACCTCAATACCGACATAAGGCTTTCCAGGCACGGGGGCTTCAATGCGCAGGCGTTCCGCAGACAGCGCCAGGGTTAAGTCCTTTTCCAGCGCTGCGATCTGCGCCACCCGCACCTTCATTTGTTGAGCCTCATCGTCCTCGCCTGCGCCCGGTTTCTTGATATACCCCGGCTGAACCGCGAACTGCGTCACGGAGGGGCCCGTGCGGTAGCCGATCACGGTTGCGGGAATGCCGAATTCCGAAAGCGTCTTCATGATCATTCCCGCGGTCTGATTGATTGTCCGCTCGTCATCCCGCGCAGCCTGTTCGGTCATCAACAGGTTGAGGGGAGGCAGTCCCTCCTCGCGCGGGATGGGCCTGACCGGCTTCTCGCTCTTCCTTTCAGCCGACTTTAGGGATGGCTGAAACTCGGGTGGGAGCGGGGCGGGCTTCTTCTTCCTGGCCGCCGGCCTTTCGGACGGGCCCTCCTTCGACAATGCATGGCTCGCCTCTTTTTTAACCGCGGCCGCAGGTGGCTGCGGCGGCTCGCCTGCCAGCTTCAAGAGCCAGGCTTCGAATAGATCCCACAGCCCAAAACCGGTAACAACCATCAATAGCCACAAGAGGAACAAAATCAGCGCGCCCCACACCGTTCCGGCGTTCTTCTCCAGCAAATAAGCGATTCCCCAGCCCAACCGTCCGCCGTCCTGCCCGGATTCGGCACGCACGAGCGAATCAGCCCCCGCGACCGCAAGCAGGCCCAGGGTCAGAAACGCGGCAAGCTCGAGCGAAATGATCCGGACCCATCCCAGGGGCCTTCCGCCGCGGCGGAGGAGATCCAATCCGCCGTATCCGATCGCGAGCACAAGCAGGTAGGTTCCCCAACCAAACCATTTTGAAAGAAATTCCGACCAGGGGGTCAATACCACGCCGCTGGTCAGGTTCCACAGGGCCAGCAAGGACAGCAGCGCCAGCGCGATCAGCATGAGGCCCGCGGCATCGCGCAGGTAGCGGCCGAAGTGCAAATTGAAATACTCGACCCGCTCCAGCCAGTCGTCGGCCGGCAGTTGGGGCGAATCGTCCTGTCCGGATTTGTTTGACATCGACGGATGATACTACGCGTTCAGCCGCAAGCTCAATCCCATGCGTTGATGAGCCGCGTCGACGTGCAAAATGCGGACCTGCACGGGCTGACCGACCTGCAGAACATCTTTTGCACTTTGCCCCTCTGCCAGCAGCATTTCCGAGGCATGGATTAATCCCTCGACGCCAAGCTCAAGCTTGGCAAATGCACCATAGGAGAGGATGCTGGTGACGGTCGCGGGCAGCACCTGGCCGACGGAGAAATCGGTTGCGACCCGCTCCCAGGGATTGGGCAGCAGGCGCTTCAGACTGAGCGCCACGCGGCAGCGTTCGGAGGAAAGATCGAGCACCTGCACATCCAGCGCCTGCCCCATTTGCACGATCTGATTTGGGTGAGCCACCCGTCCCCAGGAAAGCTCAGAGATGTGAATCAGCCCTTCGACCCCGCCCAGGTCAACAAAGACGCCGAAATCCGTGATGTTGGTGACTGTTCCGCGCACGCGCTCGCCGGCATGCAAAGAGTGAAATAATTCAGAGCGTTTGCCGGGTTCCGCCAGTGCGGCACGTTCCGACAGGACGATCCGTCCATCCTCCGGAACGCACTCGATCACCTTGAGCCGGAGCGATTGACCCACATAGGCGCCGAGGATCCTTTCCCGGTCCGGCATATCGTTGCGCCCCGCCATTTCAATCAGATGCGAGAACGGCACGAAACCGTACAGGCCTTCGCCTTCGACCAGCAAGCCCCCGCGATTGCTCCCGGTCACTTTCAGCGTCACGATTTGATCATGGTGATAAAGCTCCTGGACCTGTGCCCAATCCGGTTGGATTCGACTTGGCTCGTCCGCTTTCGCCTCTCCGTGGACCGGAGGATGGACCAGGGTCCGGGGCGGCGAAGACGGCGCGTGGCGCTGATCCTCCGCCAAAACCGACTCCCACCAGCCGTCGTCCGTGACCGGCATCGGACTTTCGTACGTGTTCTTGTGATTTGTCATACGGGCCTGCCCTTCCTTATTTCGTTTGAGATTCCATGATCAAAATGGCTTTGGCAACCGCCTCGACGGCCACACGCTGTTTGCGATACAAATCTGCCTCCGACATCGCCAGGCGTTCTGCCACCTCACGAACTTTCCTTCCCTCAATGAACTTCATCTCCAGGATATTATATAAAATCCATTCCGTAGTGAACCGACGCTCCCCTTCGGGCCGCACCTGATCCACCGCCTGGCGGAGAAGGGCGCGCAGCGCATTGGCCGGATTCTCATCGTGTTGACGGGTCAGCTCCTGGACAACCTGCAGCCGCATCAGCGGGCTGTTGGTCAACTTCGGACCTCCCCAATAATGGGTCAGGGCATCCTTGACCCAATTCGCCAGGTCGGATTCGGGCGGCACAGACTGATCAAGCAGGTTGGCACGGCTGTCATATCGCCCGTAGGCCCGCAAACGCTGGAGCATATCCACGCGCGGCTGGAGGTCCTGGAGAGAGCGGAAGACTCGCTGTTGCAACAACCGATCTTCCAGTGCCATCGCAGCGCGGTCGGCCAGGAGCCAGAGTGCATCCCGCTGGTCGTTTTCCATGGAGGCATGATCGTCACGCCGCGCCACGCCCATTAATCCAAGCAGGGGCGGAACCTCATCGAAGTCCATGTTCTCACGCTTCCGTTGGTGCAAAGGCAGCATCCAAAACTTTCCGGAGATGAATTCGCGGCGCCCGCCTCCGTCCTCCGCAGCGCTTATTCTCTGGAGGGCTTCCGAAAGACCATCGTGTTCGATCAGGTTCCGATTGCCCGCCATGACAATCAGGGAAAGCTCACCCTGCTCCAACGCGGCAACAAATGCCGCCGGCGACTGCATATGATCGCGCACGGCGGCCAGGACCGCTTCCAGGAATTGCTGCAGGTCGCCCTGGGTCAACAACCGCTCTTCCATGTTCTGTAAGATCTGCAGCTCAGACCGGTCGCGGCCGAAGAACAGATAGCGCTCCCACAGGGGATAAAACAGGGTAATGGCATGTTCAAAAAGCAGGACGGTGGCCACCATGGTCAAAGGAACAAAGGCCGAATATTCTGATCCCACCAAAACCCCGGCGCGCCGTACGATCGTCATTAAGCCCAGCGCCAACGAAGCGGTTACGGGCCCGCGGATGATCCATTTGAACAAGCGGCTCTTGATCACCCGGTCCGGCCAGGAGACGCCAAAAAAGGCCACGGCGTATGCCATGACAACAATCAACCCGCCGACCAGGACGTTAATTGCGGCGGAACCGATCCAGAACACCAACGGCAGTTGCGCGACGAAAGAAGAGCCGTACAACAAGTACGGATAGGAACCCAGGGCGGGCGCGGTTGCACCGGCCATGAGATAGAACATCCGACGGCGGCCGGAACGCGTCAACATGCGGCGATAGGCGCGGACAAAGTTCACGCTGGCCCAAAGCATCACGGCGATGTAGTAGAGGGTAAACACCTCCGACCAGAGGGTTGGCTGAAGATGAGGGGCCGGCTGGCCGTCCGGCACCAGCGGCCCAAGCAGATGACCGGCCGCCAGCATCAGGAGAAATAGGGTGGAGACCGCATACATCAATCGGACCGCAAACCGCCGGCGACCCCGCGAAGGCCGTCCGGCGGTCACCAGGACCGCATCCGAAAGATGTAGATAAGAGGCTGGAAGGAAAATGATCCCAAACCAATGGAGACGGAGAAGCAGGTTGATCCCCCATGTCGCCACGTCCTTGCTTTGCAGGGCGTCGGTCGTAAAGATCACTACCACACATAAAAGAATGGTCGCGAACGAACGCGCGACCCGATCACGCAGGTTGAAGGTCAGGGAATAGAGAAACAACGAAAAGGCCGTGATGGCAATTCCGGCCGTTAGAATTTGATTGAGGACCTGGACCCCAGCCAGTATATTTTCCGTCCAACCGTTAAACATAAAGCCTTCCCAAAGCGCTCTATTTCAATGCCCTCGCAAAGAAAAGAGCCACATCTTGCGTCAGGTAATAATGGTCATTATACCCGCAGAATTCATAACCATGTTTCTGCGCCAACCGGATCGCGGGCTGATTCTTGGACTGCACCTCCAGGAATAATCTGCGATGGCCGCCTGTCACGCCCCAGGCCTGGGCGGCATTCAACAGGCCGCTGGCCACGCCCCGCCGTCTCCAGTCGGGCGAGACCACCAGATCGGAGACCCACGCCACCGAGCCGGGACGATCCATCAACGAAAGATAACCAATGGGATTGTTGTCTGCCAGGGCCGTGAAGATCGCCGGCCTGCGTGTCCATTCATCGGCAAGCGCGAAGGGATTGTTTGGATAGGTCAGCGGAATGGGCCGCGGCAATCGAACCTCGTGGAAGGTCGCGACGATCTGATCGCTTTCCCTGCGCAGCTCCAACTGCCACACATATTCAGATTTAACAGCATGGTTCATTCCCATCAAACGAGGTAGATCACCTGCGATCGTCGGTCGGATTTGAATTTCAGACATAGTCTCCTTTTCATCCCGCAAATCAACTCAATCGTTTGAAAAGCCAGAACGCATCATCAGGGCGCCGCAATCCGCAATGGAATGACACAGGGCGTCAAAGACTGTCCCTGGGTGTTGATAACCACCAGTCGCAGCTGATAATCGCCGGGCGTAAGCGTCGTGGTATCCCACTGCCCCAGCGTGCCGTTGTCCACCGGCTCGCGATTTGCCGCAATCGTGGCCCAGGTATCCGCGTTAAGCGGCGCGACCTCGTACTTGTAGAAACCAAAATCAGGGATATCCACCGTGCCCACAATATCCACGGAGCCGCTGATTTCGGTTCCGGGCTTTGGAGAAGTGATCACGAGTTTGCCCGAGACGCAACCGCTGGTGTTCCCGGGGGTCGGCACGGCGGGAGGCGTCAATGCGATTTGCGTTGCAAGTTCCGCCGAGATGGTCCCGGTGGGCGTGGCCAGCACGTCAATCGTCGGGGTGGGGATAAAGAATGAGGCAGGGAGGCCGGGGATAATGAAGGAGACGGTGGTCAACTCCCCAAAGAAAAGGATCAGGATCAGGATCACGGTGGCTGTCGCCTGGCTCATCCGGTGCAAGGCAAACTCGCGCTCCAGGGTGTAAACCGATTTGCGCCATTCGCCCCACGATTTCAATAGCAGCCGGAACGCGAATAATTCCCCGATAGCAAGCAGGATATAAATCAGCACTTCATATTTGCTGAGGAACTGATAGATCGCGGCCATAGCAGCACCCGTTACAACCGGCGCAGAACCCCGCGAATCAGCTTCTCTATTTTAGGCGTAATGAGCTTGCCGGCTTCCATCACCTCTTCATGGGTCGTAATCGTCGAACCGTCCAGATTCGCTTTATTGCTGATCCCCGACAGGCCCAGAACCCGCAGCCCGGCGTGACGCGCAACGATCACTTCCGGGACGGTGGACATGCCCACCGCGTCGGCTCCGGCCAGACGCAGAAAGCGCAGGTCGGCAGGCGTCTCAAAGGACGGGCCGCTCAACCCGGCATAAACGCCCTCCCGCAGCGTCATATTTTCTTCTTTGGCCACGCGGCGCGTCAACTTGGACAGGGCGCGATCATAGGCCTGACTCATATCAGGAAACCGGGGGCCCAGCTCGTCAAGATTCGGACCGATGAGTGGGTTTTGTCCCGTCATGCCGATCAAGTTCAGATTGTCGGTGATCAACATTACGTCGCCGGGCTCAAAGGCCGGATTGACACCGCCGGCCGCATTGGTGACAATCAGAATCTCAACTCCCAGGCGCTTCATTACGCGCACCGGCAGGGTCACCTGTGCCATGCTGTATCCTTCATAAAAGTGAATTCGCCCCTGCATCACAAATACAGATTGTCCCTCGAGCGTCCCGATGACCAGGCGCCCGGCGTGCCCCGCAACCGTGGATACCGGAAAATGCGGCAAGTCCCCGAAGCCCATGACATCCGGCCGTTCCACAGATTCGGCCAAACCGTTCAAACCAGAGCCCAGAATGACCGAAAGGCGCGGTTGGTACGAGGTGTGTGCACGGATCGCGCTGACAACTTCGTCTATTTGTTCAAGCGAAAAATGGGCAAACATTGATTGAACCTATGATCAAGTGTACATCCACGGAGCAGAACAAGCGTCCCCTTCCAACGTTCTGCGCGCGGCATGATTATATCAGAAATCGTGAAGCCGCATCCGCCTGCACCACATTTCTCTAATACAAAAAGGTAGAAAAAAAGGCGCTGTTATGCTATGCTATAGAGAACCATGGCAGACCGTCCTTCTCTCGTTGTGCAGTGGCTCGGACGTTTTATCCACAACGACAGAGCTCCGCGGCAAACGGACCCTCGTCTCTCACCGGCCGACCTCCGATCGGATCAGATTGCGGCTTTGAGCCGCCAGGTGGAAGCGGAGAAACGCCGGAACACACAACTCATTCTGCTGAACGAACTGAGCCAGCAGCTGGAAACACGCCTGGATCAACCGGTGGCCGCGCAGCTGGCAGTGAACACCCTCGAACGTGCCATAGAATGTTCTTCGGTATGCCTGCTGATCCACGAACCGGAACGGCGGGAATTTGTCGCACTCGCTTCCGCCGGACGAGCGGCGAAAAGGATTCCGCCCGGATACCGGCAGAACGTAACGCGCGGCCTGTTGGGGCGTGCCGCGCGTCTGCGCAAAACACAAGTCGCCAACAACACCCGGCTGGATCCGGATTATTTCGGGCTTGCCAATGAGGATGACTCCTCGGCGCTGGTTGTTCCCATTCTGCACGGCGGTCATGTTCAGGGAATGATCGCCATCAGTTCGGCCGCCCCGGACGCTTTCCACGCCCCGGATGTGACCCTGGTGGAGACCGTGGCCGCTGAGTTGGAACGTGCCTGGGAACGATCGGACTACCATCAGCACTTAACGGAACTGATTCGGGCCGGCATATCGCTCTCAACCATGGTCGAACCGAAGGCGGTCGTCCAGGAGATCGCCAGCATGACCCGTCAGACCCTACGGGCGCGATTCGTCTATGTCACATTGCTGGATCAGGCCGGGAGTCTGACCCAGCGCGCATCTTCCGGTTATGCACCGAGATTGCAGCAGTGCCTGGAGAGCATGCCGGTGCATCAGGGTCTGATCCAGACTGCTCTACACTCCTCCCAGGTATTTCGAATTCGCGATATCCGCAAGCATCCCTTTGGGCAGGCGGGGATCGAGCTTGACCAGAGCAGTCTACGAAGCCTCTTGGTGATCCCGATCCGGCTGCACCGCTTGAGCATCGGGTCTGTGCTGGCCTTTGGCAAGCAAAATGAAATCTTCTTCACGGAAAATGATGAGTCGCTGGCCTCCCTGCTCTCCTCGCAATCTGCCGCAGCCGTCGAAAGCACCTGGCTCTACCAGGAATTGCGAAGCACATTGACCACAACGACCCAGTTGCACCAGGTCAGTCTCGAGATTCTTCGAACGGAAGAGTTGAGCCAGGCCGTCAAGATCATCCTCGAAACCGCGCGCAGGGTCGCCGACGCCGATTCAGGGGGCGTGGTCCTATTTCGTCCGGATCAAACGATCGAGATCGAATTGGCCATCGACGAAAATGGCCTGCACCGGGGAGCACAGCATCCCTTCCGATTAATTCAACAAGCGATGGCCGGCGGAACGAGCATCTTTGCATCGGATCAAAAGGCCACGGAAGTCTGTTTTCCGATCCAGACGCATCTCCGCAAGTATGGCGGGCTTTGGCTGAAAATCTCAGAGAATTTGAATTATGATTCGCGTCATACCGCAGCTCTGCAAACCCTCGCCAATCAACTGGAACGCGCCATTCTGCTGATCGAGTCGCGGCGCCAGGCCAGCGAAATAGAATCTGCGTATCAGGAACTGGAAACCACGTATGACCGCACGCTGGCCGCACTGATGTCGGCCCTGGACGCACGGGACCGCGAGACGGAGGGCCATAGCACGCGCGTCAGTCAGCTCGCCGCCAGCCTGGGTCAGGAAATGGGGCTGGAGACCCATCAGCTCAAGGCGCTGGAGCGCGGGGCGCTGCTGCACGACATCGGCAAGATAGGCATCAGCGATGGGATCCTTCACAAACCCGGTCAGCTCAGCGAAGCGGAGTGGACGCTCATGCGCCTGCATCCCAACATCGGAGCGAGAATCGTGGAAGACATTCCGTTCCTGCAGGACGCCCTGCCCATCATTCGTTATCATCAGGAACGTTGGGATGGCAGCGGTTATCCGATCGGGCTATTCGGCAAGGACATACCGCTCATGGCGCGCATCTTTTCGGTGGTGGACGCGTTCGACGCCCTGACCACCGAACGCCCATACCGGGAAAAAATAGCGCCGGACGAGGCGATCGCGTATCTGCGTGAAAAGGCCGGGGTCCTGTTTGATCCAGAGGTCGTGTCTGCCATCGAAAGACTGTTTGCGGAGGGGCGCCTGGGCGTCTTATAATCAATAGAAATGGCGAAAAAAAATTCGCAACTTGGATTCACGCCCCAGGAACAACGAATTTCCGCGTTGCCATCCGCCATCGCGGGAATCCTGACGCTGATCCTGATCGTGATCAACGGGAGCCTGACGTGGCGCCAGGAAAAGATCGATCCGGTGACCCTGCTCGGCGTGGGCATCGTGGGAACGATTTACCTGATCGTCTTCAACTTTTCGATGATTCCATCTTTAAACTTCGACCCCGCCCTGGGATGGATCAATGCCATTGTCGCGGGCAGCGGCCTGTGCCTGCTGACCTATCTCCTGCCGTATCAATCAGATATCTATCTCGGCGTCTTGTTGATCACTCTCACAATCACGTGTGCGCTCATTTCAGGACGCAGGTCCTCCTACTTCCTGATCTTTTTCACCTTTCTGTTCACCTTGATCATCCGCCGCAATTACATCCTGGACGTGAGCAATCTCACGCTCCATCTTAGTCTCGCCATTATCGCCGCGATCATCGTGGAAACCATCATGCAGCTGAGGAGATCATCCCGCGATCACATCCGCAGGCTGGAAACCGTCACGGACTTCAGCCGCTCGATCGCCTCCACGCTGCAGACAAATCAGGTCATGGCCCTGCTCAATGCGGCATTTCAAAACTCGATCGAGGCCGACACGTATTTCGTCGGAATTCGAGAAGGCCCGGAGATGCGCCTGGATCTGCTTTATGACGATGGCGAATTCTATGAGAATCAGCGCGTGAATCTGGAAGGTTCGCTCTCGGGCTGGGTCCTGAACAACCAACAAAGTCTGTTTCTGCCTGACCTGCGCAAGGATGTGACCCTGCCAGGCGTGCGGCTGGTGCTGGTCGGCAGGCACAAAACCAGCCTGTCCTGGCTGGGCGTGCCCATGAGGGGCCAGAATGTGGATGGCATTATCGCCATCGGCTCGTATCGCCCCAATGCGTTCGAGCGCGCCGATCTGGAATTACTGACGGCCTTGGCCGAGCATGCGGCCCAGGCCATTGACAACGCCTACCGCCACGCCCAGGTTGAACTTCAGTCGCAGCTCGATAGCCTGACCAACGTCTATAACCATGGGTATTTTCTAAGACTTTTGAAGGCCCAGACGGACCAGGCCCAGCTGGAACATCAGGCGCTCAGCGTCATTATGCTCGATATTGATCACTTTAAGCAATACAACGATATGTACGGCCACCTCTCGGGTGATGAAATTCTGAGAAACCTCTGCCAAATCATCAAGGGCCATCTAAAGCGCACCGACGCGGTGGGCCGCTGGGGCGGAGAAGAATTTGTCATCTCGCTGCCCAATGCGAACGGCAAACAGGCCCAGCAGATCGCCGAGCGCATTCGCTCATCCATGCTGAAACTTTCCGTGCATAATCATGAGCAGACCACCATTCCGGTGCCGACCGTCAGTCAGGGAATCGCCGTCTATCCCCAGGAAGCCGACGAGGTGATCAAACTCATCGATCTTGCGGATAAACGTTTATATGTGGCCAAAGAACGCGGCCGCAACCAGGTCGAGCCCGATGAAAGTCATTGGGAAAGGCTTTACGAAGCCAAGGATGAACAAACGTCTGAGGCCTAGGGCGGATCGGACCTTCCGTTTACTGCAGGACTTCGTGAAAGGCCGCCACGGTCCGTTCCACCGCCGGATCATCAATCCAGTAATGGGTCACCAAGCGAAAGCGCCGTACGCCGGAGGCGCTTACCAATATTCCGTGCTGTTTCAATCGATCGGTGATTTCATCCGTTGACGACTGGACCTGCGGGGCGAGATTGAAAAAGACCATGTTGGTCTGCGGCGCGCCGTCCAGAACTATGCCTCGATTCTCGCTCAAACCCTCCGCGAGGGTGCGCGCCCGGGCGTGATCCTCCCCCAGCCGGGTGGTCATCTTCTCCAACGCAACGATGCCGGCCGCCGCCAGGATCCCGGCCTGACGCATCCCGCCACCCAGCATCTTCCGCAGGCGATGGGCGCGCCCGATGAACTCCTGGTCGCCGCACAACACCGACCCAACCGGGGCACACAAGCCCTTGCTCAAACAAAATGTGACCGTGTCCACCGGCGCCGTTAATTCTTTCACGTTCACGTTCAAGGCCGCCGCGGCGTTGAAAATGCGCGCGCCGTCCAGATGCACCTTGAGCCCGCGCCCGTGGGCGAATTCGGCGATGCGGCGCGTGGTCTCCGCAGTCTGCACTGTACCGCCGCAATGATTATGGGAATTCTCAAGGCATACGAGCCGCGTGATCGGTTCGTGTTGGTCGTCAGCCCGGATCGCCGCCTCAATGTCCGAAAGAAGCAGCGAACCATCGGGCTGATTCGCCAGCTGGCACGAGTGGACTCCCCCCAATACCGAGATCCCGCCGGCCTCATGCAGGTACGTATGATTCTGCTTGCCAAGGATCACCTCGTCGCCGCGCTGGCAATGCGCAAGAATGCCAGCCAGGTTTCCCATCGTGCCCGAGGGGACAAACAACGCAGCTGCCTTGCCCATCCGGTCCGCGGCCAGGTCCTGCAAACGATTGACGGTCGGGTCGTCACCGTAAACATCGTCGCCGACCTCCGCCCTGGCCATCGCTTCGCGCATTTCGGGCGTGGGCCCGGTAACCGTGTCAGAACGCAGATCTATGAATTGCATGCTTATCTACCCTTTCTCAAAGCCGCGAGGACCTGGTTTAGTTCCTGCGGCAATTCCGCCTCAAACACCCTGGGCCGGTCTTCGTTGGGCAGGGTGATTTTGAGTCTTTGTGCGTGCAGAAAGTGTCGAGCCAGCGGAAGGCTCGATCCTTTCCGGCCGTAGATTTCATCGCCGACGATCGGACAGCCGAGCATCGCACAATGCAGACGGATCTGATGCGTGCGTCCCGTCAGTGGATGAAATTCAAGCAGGGAATGCTGCGGAAAAGATTCCAGTGTCTTGTATTCGCTGACCGCCTCGCGCCCGCGGGAGGCCGGAACGATTGCCATCTTCTTGCGGTGACCCGGATCGCGTCCGATCGCGGCCTCGACCCGGCCGGAGGGCGTAGGCGGTTTCCCGTCCACCAGGGCGAGGTAGGTCTTTTCAACCTTCCGCGATCGAAATTGATCTTGCAGCCAGCGATGCGCCTGATCGTTCTTTGCCAGCAGGATCAATCCCGAGGTTTCTTTGTCCAGGCGATGTACCACGCCGGGACGTTCTTCGCCGCCGACGCCCTCCAGATCCGGATCGTGTCCGAGCGCGGCGTGAACCAGCGTGCCAGAATCATGGCCCGGCGCCGGATGAACCACCATGCCCGCCGGTTTATTGACAACGATCAGATCCTCGTTTTCAAAGATGATATCGAGCGGAATGTCCTCGGCGATCAAATCGGTCGGCACGGAGGGCGGAATCCGAACTTCGATCACCCCGCCCTGTTCCAGCATCTGCCCGCACTTTTTAGCAGGCGCGCCGTTCACCGCCACGAAACCACTTTTGATCAATCCCTGCAGCCGGGCGCGCGAATGACCGGCCAGGGATTCAACCAGGAAATGGTCGAGCCGCTCCCCGTCCGGTCC
>Ga0335081_10011423_pt1 | contig 14365 bp, 6 predicted proteins | sample Lox_Sample_35_FD_206713 | JGI IMG/M metagenome (GOLD analysis project Ga0335081, IMG submission 206713) | Soil microbial communities from Loxahatchee National Wildlife Refuge, Florida, United States - Lox_Sample_3.5 | ecosystem: Environmental > Terrestrial > Soil > Wetlands | place: USA: Florida... | reverse complement strand
ACTTTGCGGCGAAGTTGGGTAACCCAAAGTGCCGTTACTGCCAGGACACAGGCCAATGCGCCGAGGATCACCAGCAGTCTCTCCAAGGTCCACCAGGGCGGCCGGGCCAGCACCGCGATATCCGAAGGCGAATTGAGCAACAACTGGAAAGACGTAATATCCTGGCCGATGGCCCGGTCGCCTCCCTCGCCGATGTATACGCCGACCAGTTCCAGGAGACTGCCCGGGGCCAGCGAATTTGCGGAATCCAGCCGGGTATTCAGCCGGGCCATGAAGGCCCGGACCCCGCTCCGCATCTCGAGGGCCTGGCCGGCCGGCGTTTCTCTTACGCTCACCAGCAATCCGTCAACTTTTACGCGAGTCGAGTCGTATTCTCCACGGATTAAACTGTTTGGTTCCAACTTTCTCGCTTCCGGCAGAGCGGTGTGACCGGTCTTGCGCGCCACGGCCTCGTGTAAAAGCGGGGAAGCCCCGCTCAAGCCCGGAAAGCCGACCACTTCCACCTGATCGCCGGCTTCAAGTCCGGGCACCGGCTTCTTCAAAACAAATTGCAGACCATTCCGGCCGTCCATCAGGTAATATTCCGGTGCTTGCGCATGAATGATTTGCCCGGAAACTTTCACCCGCTGAAACACGCCGGCCTGCGGGCTGAACTCCAGCAACTCCGCAACGGTCTTTAAAGGAAGCGAAAATAAATCTTTCGGGGCCGGTTGATCCACCGAGATTTCCGCACCATAAACCCGGATCTCGCCCACCTTGACCTGGTGCGTTACGTAATCCCAGGAAGCCAACAGAATCCCTCGCACGCGGACGACGGCGTCTTCATAACGTTCCAACTCGCCGGTTCTAATCCCGACGACCCTCAGCTCCAATTTGATTTGCCCATCGCCCGTGAACAGCGTCACGCCGTTGGTGCTGACCGATGTGACAATGCCCTGCAACTCCACATACTGGGCGTCCAAACTCCCGTTCATCAATTGTTCCCAGGCCGGATGCACCGGTTGTGGCAAGCGTCCCGCCCCCAAATCTTCGACCCGGTTCGCGTCCACGATCGGCGCGAACAGGCTCGGATCGGTCTTGCCTTCAACCTCGACATACTCGCCGATCCTGGGTGGCACGGACCGGCTCTCCGAGTGATCCTCCACATACAGTCCACGAGTCGCGTCCTGAATGGTAAAGGCCTGGCGTTCCGGCAGGACACAAGTAACCACGCCGCGGAGGTCAACCGGGTATCCCCGTTGCGCTTCCTCGCGGCTCAAGCGGTGGACGGCAGCGGCATTGACCAGCAAGGGCGGCGCCCCGGCGTTTGTCTCCGCGCCTGCAACGATTGCTGTCGGCGAAGTCAACAAGACAATCTCCCGGCCGGTTGGGACCAATAATACCCCGGGCACTTCCTGCCTATCGGCAGTATAGGCGCTTTGGCAGAAACCGGTGGCCCGAATCCGCTGGTTTAACAGAATGCCGGGTGACAGCCCCGACGGGTTGGCGATCTCGAGGCGCAGGCGACCGGTGTCGGTGCTCAGTTCCAGTTGCAAACCGTCCGGCACTTCGCTCACGAAGGTTGCTTTCCCTTCAACTTCCGCCCACCGGCCATTTTCACCGCGCGGCAATGTTTGACCAATTACCAGGGACTCCGGCTGCGGGAAAACGGCCCGCCCCGTCACCTTCAATTGCAATGAAGGGTCGCCCACGAACAACCGGCTGCCATCGTCAGAGGCGGTATAGAAAGTGTACAGGCCATCCCGGGGCACTTCCAGGAAGCCGGTGAAACGAATTCCCACGTGCTCTGCCCGGGCCATTACCCCCAAATCGAAGTTGCTCACCGTCCCGGTTTTAAGCGCGGTCGCCGAATTGAAATCCGGCAGAACTTCGGCCGGGGCTTCAACGCAAAGAAAATCAAGACCATTGACCCAGTTGCTTGCTCCTCCCGGGGCCCCCGGATTCATCCGAAAGAGCGCCGAGTCTGATATCGCCTGCCGGGGTAAACCGGGTCCCCGGTACTCCACCTTCAATCCATATTTCTCGACCCCGTTGAACCATTCAACCCGGATCGGATTGCGCCCGGCCTTCAAAAAAACCGCGCCGGATTTCTCCACCATGTCATGGACGCCATCGTTGTCCACGACCGGTCCTTTAGCTCCAATCCTGAAACCGGCGCCCGTCGGTGTGATCGTTCCGTTTCCCTCCAACAGCACTCTTTGGCCCGCCTCCACGGGAATGCCCTGAAAATCCATTTCCAATTGCTCGGCGCCGGAATCATCTTTCAAAACGAATTTTCCCTCAGCTGGATTTACCCACCAGACGTCTCCTTCGACATGGATGGAATAGCTCGCCGTTGGAAGTTGGGCGGCCCAAAGGCAGATCTGATGGACATTGGTTACTTCGGCTGAATCCTGGTTGTTGGCAATACGATCAACCGGTGGCAACTGAGCAGCCGCAGCCGCACCCAGTGCGATCCCCCCGCAACAAAGCGCCATCCGCCAGGACCGAATCAAGCGAGAGGCGCGCATGTCAGCCAGCATACCCCTTACAGGTTGGCTTTGCATCAGCAATTTAGCCTGGTTCGTTCTGAACGCACATAACCGTGCCGCGTAACGATTTGTTCTGGTTGGATCGGCTACGCATCATTGGAGCTCGAGCCTTCAACTCAATGCCGGTTTCCCTGCGGATTCTGCCAAGGACGCCATCGCCGTCGCTCCGCAGATAATAACGCTCGCGTTCTCAGCGCGATTGGCTCTATCCGTCAACGCAGGGTGCGGCTTTTTAGTGTCTTTCGACAGCGGCCGAATGTGGAGTTTGTGATACGGGTCGAATAGCTAATACGCCTATTGCCGGAAGCGGGTAACCTTTGGCATCAAATAGCGAATTGGCATCTGGCCCGCTCCAGCGGTTGGTTGATCCCGGAATGAAGGTGGCCTCCGGATGCCAGTAGTTCACCCCGATACCGTGCCCGCCGGGCGCTTCCTCGACCGTTCGGATGAGGTCGGCGAGAAACTGCCTTTGTCCCTCTGGCGTCATGGGCCAGACCATGTTTTTTGCGGCCGCTTCCGACAATCGCACGCCACGCGACGGGTAAGCGGTTTCGACTATCATCACATCCTTGTGGTAACGCTCAATGGTATGGCGCAGGTTGTCGCGGACATTTTCCAGCGTGCCGTGCCAGTTCGGGTAATAGCTCTGGCCGATGACATCGTAGTCAACCCGGGCTTTGGTCAGATGATCGAAGTACCACTCCGTGACCGGCCAGTCACCGCCGCAATCAATATGAATAACGATGCGAACGTGATCGCGGCGTGAGGTGACTGCACGGACACCGCGGACGTCCGCCTTGATCAGGCGGATGAGATGATCCCATTGTATGGCGTCGTCGTAAGGCTCGGGCGGCTTGATCACGGTTACGTCGCCGCCGAATACTTTGACAGTGGAAAGCGGGACCTTCACCTGGCCATCGGGCCACAACATACCACCGGTGATTTCGTTGCCGATCTGAACGAAATCCGGCGTCGCGCCGGCGTCCTTTAGCGTTTTGATGACGTGGGCGGTGTAAGTCTGCGTTTGCTTCACGAGTGCATCAAAATCCAGTTTAGCCCACGCGGCGGGCTTGTTCTGTTTCTGCGGATCGGCCCACCAATCGGAGTAATGGAAATCCAGCATGAATGTCCCGCCCGCTTCCTTGATGCGTCTGGCCAGCCTGGTTGTGTATTCGAGGCCGTTGACGCCATTGCGCGGATCCACCCAGATCCGCAAACGGAAACAAGTCCAGCCGTTGTTCATGAAAATGGCCAGGGCATCGCCTGGCTTATCGCCGTCCATGTACACTCCGCCCTGCTGCTCTACTTGAGCGAGGGTCGAAATGTCTGCTCCAAGGTAAAACGGCGAAGGCTTGCCGGTGGATGCCGCGTCGGAGGCGCTGCCAACCCATCCGGCGGCCAAAAGCAACGCCACGGCTGAAATCCTCGAATAAATACGGGTGCAGAACGGAAACCGAAGTCGGCACTTTAACGGGTGTTCAATGGGCATGCCGGCATCTTCTCAAGCACCGGCCAGCCTGCCTAGCCCCACAAATGTGCGGGGTCCCCGTTATCGGCCTTCCGGCAAAACACCGCAACCCCCGCCGGTCTCCGGGTTTGGATGAGGTTGCGTGGCAGAGACCTTCATTCGCGTATTTTGAACTGCACGAACTTCTTACGTTGTTTTGGCCAATTCCCGCTGGAAAGCATCCTCCAGAACCATACCTTTGTGAGGCTAGGCAGGCGCCCCGACGGCGCCTATGGTTAACTCAACATCAAGCAGCTGAACGCATGACGCGAAGTGTGTACATTTCAATCGCGACGGTTTGTCGGACAGACCAAAGCATGATACGCTTTTGATATGATTCATTCACTACCGCCGACGCTGACATTCAGATCATCGGGAAGAGAAGGCACATCTCGATTCCGGTCGGGGTTTACCCTGATTGAATTGCTGGTGGTGATCGCGATTATCGCGATCCTGGCGGCCATGTTGCTGCCGGCGCTTGCCGCCGCGAAAGCCCGGGCCAAGCGCATACAAGACGTATCGAATGCCAGACAGTGGGCCATGGGCCTTCATCTGTATGCTAATGACAACGATGACAGCATGATGGCGAGTTGGAATGATCCCAAGGGGATGTGGATGTTTTCGCTGCAACAATATGTCCCGGGATCCTCGTATGGCGGGGACATGTGTTACTGTCCAACCGCCACCACCACGCGAGATACGCTGAACGGGGTAGGTGGGCCGGGCATGTGGACGGCATCTGGCACTACCTTTTTGGCTTGGGGAATCTATGGTACGAACAGTTATCCTACTCCGCCTTATGGTCAGCCAGGCATGGCTGGCAGTTATGGCGTGAACGGTTGGATGGCCAATCCTACCGACCCTGGCGCGAATGATCCCAGGGGTTATTGGCGAAAACTGACCGCGGCTGGCAGGTTTGCGAATGCGCCTTTATTTGGGGATTGCGTATGGGAGGGGGCGAATCCGCATAATGTTACTGATCCGGGTACAGGGGCCTTGAATCAGCCGCCCGCGAATTCAGGTGACTGTGCTCCGCATGCGGAGATGCAGTCCTTTTGTATACCCCGGCATTCAGGGAAAAAACCCATCGATATGGCGTTCATAGATGGCTCGGTTCGTTACACCGGGTTAAAGGAACTTTGGACGTTGCCTTGGAGTAGAGTTTACGACATTTCAGCGCCTGCTCCGATTTGGCCTAAATGGATGAACGGTTACCAATAAGCGAACCGTCGTCAGTCTGAATAGCCAATGCCTACAACCTGACATTCTATTTTCTCTCAAACCTCACAAACCAAACACACCCACAAACTATGAAAAAAATACTCTCGTTCGGCGTACTGTGTAGCGTGCTTTTGGGCACACTACAATTTGCCTCTGCGGCGACGATTTACACCGAGGATTGGGGCAATGCCAACGCGTCGGTCCAGGGGGATACCCCCAACGGGCCTGTCTTGTGCGGCTGGACGGTGATTGCCAATCGGCGCGGCAACGGCACTTCGGTCGGGCCGTATTACGGCATTTACAATGCCGGTGGCGCAACCGACCCCGGCCTCGGTTTGGGATTGCCCCCAAACACAATGTATTTCACCGCCTTGACCGGCACCAATCAACTGGGTGGCCCGGGCATGTTTTATACCACGGACACTTCCGGCACGGGTACCTTCGGCGATTCCTCGTTCAGCGATATTGATCCGACGTTGTACACCAACCTGACTTTTAACGTGGAAACCCGCGGCGCGGCGACCGACACCAACTATTTTGCCGTTCAAGTGGGAGGCTCGTGGTACGTGTCAACCCAGCGGCTGGTTGACTCCAGTGGGGCCGGTCTTGGCTATCCCAATTTTACCAATGCCACCATGGTTTATACCACCAACGCGTCTGCCTGGAACGCCCTGACCCTGAACGCGACTTTCGTAACCATCGGTTCGACGCCGTTGAATAATCTCTCCGGTCTCATCACCGGCATCGGCATTGTGGAACTGAATAACACGAATGCCACGGGTGCGCCAGGATTCAACTATAACCGGATCGTCATCAATCAAGGCTTGGCCGACTTTCCGCATGTCCCGGCGACCAATACTGCCGCTGCCATCACCCCACAATACGTCTATGTCGGAGGCGGAGCCTCATTTGCGTCGTCCTTCGCGGGAACGGCGAATCTGGTTTATCGCTGGATGACAAACGGAGTCATTTTAAACAACGGTGGTAGGGTCTCTGGCGCCCAGACCGGGATGCTCACCATCACCAACTGCAACGCTAATGACGCGCTGGTCACCTATTCCGTCGTGGTGACCAATCTTCTGGGCGCGGCCACCAATGGCGGCCTGAGTTTGGTTGTCAGTAATGTGCCGTCGGGTCTTCTGTATTCGGAAACCTTCCCTTACGTCGGAGTTGCGCCGGGCAATCAGAACCTGCCGATTGCCGGTGTGGGTTGGGCGAGCGCTGCGGCAGCCGGGGCTTTCGGCATTTACCAGGATGGTTCCGGTCGTGGGGACGTCTTTGCTTATTCCCCTTCCGCCACGACAAATCTTTACTACACGACCGATACGAACGACACCGGTATATCCGGGTTGCCGTTTGTGGACATAAATCCCGCCAGCTACCCCGCCATTACGTTTCAATCCAAATTCGGCGCGGGGAATGCCCAGGGACAGGTTTCCGGCGCCATCAGTGTTTATTGGGCAGTTTCGATGAACGGAGCGTGGTATTGCTCGCAACAGCCCATCGGCATCAGTCTCGCTGCGCAAAACAGCTATCTCTACAGCCAATTGGCCTTTGACCCGGCGGTGACGAATTGGAACAACCTGACCATCTCCGGCAATGTGGTTACTATCGGCGGCCAGGCGGCCAGCCCGTTGACGGGCAATATTACCGGCGCGGGCCTGGTTATTGTTCATCACGATGCGACCGGCTCGGACATGAACTTCCAGGATTTCGAAATCACGACCAACGCCGCAGCGACAACACCTCCGACGATCGGCATCGATTTTCCGCTCGACGTCGGTGTCCCTGCCGGCGGCGGCGCAAGTTTCGGCGTGGCCACTACCGGCGGTTCGCAGCCCTTTAGTTATAGTTGGACCACCAATGGTGTCCCGGTCCAGAATGGCGGACGGGTTTCCGGCGCAACAACCCCGACTTTGACCATCGCCAATCTGAGCAGTGCTGACAACGGCATGCAGATTATCGCTTTTGTCACCAACTCGGTCGGCGGTGACGAAAGCGACAATTATTCCGGGTTCCCCACCGTCTTGACGGTTACCAATCCCCCGGTCGGGCTGATTTATTTGGAGCAATTTCCTTTTGTCGGCCCGCTGGGCGGAAATTATCCCATCAGCAGTGCTGGCTGGGTCGAATCGGTTTCCGGCGCTCCCAACGCGCTGTTCCAGAGAGGGACACCACAGACAACTACCGCCAGCGAGGGCGCCGTCTTTGCTTACTTTGGCTCGGCGGCCACGACCGTCTATTACACAACCACGGCCAGCGATACGAACCAATCTGGAATGCCCTTCCCGAACATCAATCTGGCTTCGTATCCAGCCTTGACCTTCGCGGTGGATATTGCGCCTGCCTTTGCGGCGAGCAATGTTACCGCTTATATCGCCGTGCAACTCGGGACCAATTGGTACGTGGCGGCGAATCCATTGCCCGTGGCAAACTCGGTTGATAGCGCGACCTACGCCACTTATACGATGGGCTTTAATCCCGCCGCGGCGAATTGGAAGAACCTGATTGTAACCGGCTCAGGCGGGTTGATTGGGTCACCGGCGGCCGGCAATTTGAACGGCGCGATGACCGGGGCCGGACTGGTATTCGTTACGGTCGGGACCGGCGGAACCTTCAACTTCGATAACTTCCAGATAACGGATATCGGAGTGGTCGGCGGCATCAACGCTGGCCCGCTGGCGGGCGGCAATGTGAATCTATCGTGGGTCGGCAATCCGGTAGTGAAGCTCCAAAGCACGCCCAGTTTGACGGCGCCAAATTGGCAGGATGTGCCCAATACCTATGGACTTTATTCGCTGCCGGTGTCGGTCACCGGATCCCAGCAGTTATTCTTCCGGTTAAAGACTCCATAAGGGCCACTGCCGCAATTTCAAGGGGCTGCAAGCGGTTTAACCGCGTGCAGCCCGTTTTTTTGGCGTCAAGTTCCGCCATTACCAACGATACGAACTACCCTGCCCGGGTAAAAGTCCTTCACGGCGAAATCGCCAGGCAACTCGACGGGCATTTCTGGAAAGCTGGCCGACCTGTCATTGGCATTCAGTTTGAAAATGAATAAAAAGGGCCGGCGGAACATTCATTGACGCTCCAACGCGTCGGCCGGGAGGCGGGACTTGACGCGCTGATCTATACCCGGACCGGTTGGGATAAGCCAGCAGGGCGCATGCTTTTTGGTGAATTGGTCCCGCTCTATGGCGTCTATGCGGAGGGTCTGGGGGACCGGAACCTCTCGCCCATGCCGGTTGGCCATTTGGTCGTATTCGCGCGTATTCCGTATTCAAGGCGCTGTTTTGCCGGCCATTGATTTCCTTCCCGCAGGATTGCAAACGCATGACGGCTGGTGGCATAAAGGGCTGGTGAAATCATTGACTGAGCATCTTTGGTTTGAAGTCCCGGATCGCCGCGGCTTCGTGAACATCACCGGCACCGTCGAAGGCCTGGTCAGGAAAAGTGGAGTCAAAGAGGGCCTCTGTCTGGTGAACGCCATGCACATCACGGCCAGCGTCTTTATCAACGACGCCGAAGAAGGACTGCTCCACGATTACGAGGTGTGGCTGGAAAAACTGGCGCCCCATGCGCCCCCCTCCCAATATCAACACAACCGCACGGGTGAAGATAACGCCGACGCGCATTTAAAGCGCCAAATCATGGGCCGCGAGGTCGTGGTGGCCATCACCAACGGCAAACTGGACTTCGGGCCTTGGGAGCAAATCTTCTACGGCGAATTTGACGGCCGTCGCCGCAAGCGCGTGTTGGTCAAAATCATCGGGGAGTAATTTCCCGAGCAGTTGCCCGCAAACGCCGCGATTGGAAAATTAAGGCGTCTCCGACAGTTCATCACGCCGTAATGCCAGTTTCGGATTGAATACAAATCCGACCGCCTTAATATTCCGGCCAAAAGGACACATGAGGATTTTGGCCCGCATTTTTTGTCTTTCCGCACTGTTTGTTTTTTATCAGGCCCGGGGAGCCGACGGCGCGGAGAACTACAATGCTACTACTGAGATCGTCGGCCGAACGACGAACGGCTTTGAAACACCGGTCAATCAAAAGCTCACCCCCGCCGGTACTCTGGTCGCCCTGCCGGGCATGAGACCGCAGGCGCTGGCGTTGAGTCCCGACGACAAACTGCTCGTGACCGCGGGCCTCACCCACGAGCTGGTCGTGGTGAGTCCGGCCACGGGAAAAATCTTGCAGCACGTCGCATTTCCTTCCGATCAAACCCTGGAGCCGATGCCGGTGTCATCGGAGATCCTTTCGCCGGATGAAAAGGCGCAGTTGAGCTTTACCGGCCTGGTCTTTTCACCCGACGGTTCGCGGATTTACCTGGCGAACGTCAACGGCGACGTCAAAGTTTTCAGTGTCGGCCCGGACCGGAAGGTTGCCCCGCTGTTTTCGATTGCGTTGCCGCCCGCCAAAGCACCCCTGCGCGCGGCGGAAATTCCCGCCGGCATCGCCGTTTCTCCCGATGGAAGAAAACTTTACGTTGCGCTGAACCTTTCCAACCGGCTCGCCGAACTGGACGCCGCGACGGGAAAAGTTTTGCGGATCTGGGACGTGGGCGTCGCGCCGTTCGATGTCGTCCTGGCCGGCAGGAATATTTACGTGAGCAACTGGGGCGGGCGGCGGCCGGATGCCGGCAGCGTCACGGGCCCGGCGGGCGCCGGCACCGTGGTGCGCGTGGACGCGCGCGCCATCGCCAGCGAAGGTTCGGTCACAGTGATTGATCCAGACCGCACCAACCAAGCGGAAATTCTGACAGGCCGGCATGCATGCGCGCTGGCACTTTCGCCCAAAGGAAGATTTCTTGTCGCGGCCAACGCGGGTGACGACACGTTGAGTGTGATTGACACGCGCCGGGATAAAGTCGTTGAGACGATTTGCGCGCGGCAGAATCCCGGCGACCCGTTCGGGGCGCAACCCGACGCGCTCGCCTTCGACAAATCGGGCAGGAAACTTTTCGCCTGCAACGGCACGCAAAACGCCGTCGCGGTGTTTCAGTTCAAGCCAGGCCAATCGAAATTGTTGGGGCTGATTCCGGCGGGCTGGTTTCCGGGCGCGCTGGCGTTCGACGCGAAACGCAAGACGATCTGCGTCGCGAACATCAAGAACCTCGATGTGAAAAAGGAAAAGCCCCGGCCGGGATTGGGCAAGGTTCCCGGTTTCAATTCGAAGCAATACAATGGTTCGCTCTCGCTCGTGCGTGTACCGTCGGCGAAGAAACTGGCCGCGTTGACACAAACGGCGCTTGCTGATTTGCGCTACCCGTTGCTCGCGCAGGCGAAGCTGCCCGCGCGCGAAAACTGCCCGCCGCAACCCGTGCCGGAGCGCGTCGGCGAACCGAGCGTTTTTCATCACGTCATTTACATCATCAAAGAAAACCGCACTTACGATCAGGTGCTGGGTGACCTCACGAACGGTAATGGTGATGCGGATTTGTGCGTGTTCGGCGAACGCGTCACGCCCAATCAGCACAAGCTGGTCCGCAATTTTGTCTTGTTGGACAACACTTACTGTTGCAGTGCTTTGAGCGCCGACGGCCATAACTGGACGGACAGCGGCATCGCGACGGATTATCTGGAGCGCGAGTTCGCCGGCTGGCCGCGCAGCTATCCGTCCGGCGGCGACGGCCTGAACACGGACGACGCGCTGGCTTATTCGCCGGCGGGCTTCATCTGGGACAATGCGCTCGCCCACGGCAAGACGCTGCGCGACTATGGCGAATTCGCCACCTCCACCTCGCACTGGACGGATCCGGCGCGCAAAGGCAAACCGCATTTTCTCGATTATTATCATGCGTTCCTTAGCGGCACGAACGACCTCGCCGTCGGGTGCAAGCCCGACATCGAAACCTTGCGGCCTTATCTCGCGACCAACACGGTCGGTTGGGACCTGGACGTGCCGGACCTGTTTCGCGCCCGGCAATTCATCAACGAACTGAAGAATTTCGAGCAGGCCGGAAATTTTCCGGACCTGACCATCATCTGGTTGCCGAACGATCACACCAGCGGGACGAAGGCCGGCTCGCCCCGGCCCGAAGCGCAGGTGGCCGACAATGACCTGGCGTTTGGGCAGATTGTTGAGGCGGTGAGCCACAGCCAATTCTGGAAAGACACCTGTATCTTTGCGGTCGAAGACGATCCGCAAAACGGCTGGGACCACGTGAGCGGCTACCGCACGACGGCTTATGTCGCTAGCGCCTACACGAAACGCGGCGCGACCGTCAGCACGCAATACAATCAAACCAGCCTGCTCCGCACGATGGAATTGATTCTGGGGCTGCCGCCGATGAACCAGATGGACGCGACGGCGACGCCAATGTTCGACTGCTTCAACGACACCCCCGATTTCACCGCCTTCGACTCCGTAACGAACCAGGTGCCGCTGGATGAACTGAACAAATCGCCCAAAACGATTTCCGACTCACAACTGCGCCGGGATGCCTACGCGTCGGCGCGGCTGCCGCTGGACAAGGAAGACCAATGTCCGGAAGACCTGTTCAACCGCATCCTCTGGCGCGCGACGAAGGGGCCGCAAATGCCGTATCCGGTCTGGGCAGTGAAAGTGGTGGACGATGATTAGCTTTGATGTAGCGGCGGTCTGCGACCGCCGCCAATCAGTCGCTGCGACGCTCGCAGAGCGCCGCTGCATGAGCAATCGCCCGGTTCGGACGTTATAACCGTGCGCTTTGGCCGGCCACGCCGCGATGAACAGAATTGTCCCGATGGCGGCGCAGATCATCGGAAAGCCGCTGTCTTTGCGCTCCGGACAAATTGGCGTTGTGGCGCGGCTAAGAACAGAGACAATGTTGCCGATAAGTTGACGCAATGGGAGCTTCGCCCAATTCATCGGATCCACCGCTCTCCGTGGATGTGCCGGCGGAAGGTAAGCTGGCCGCCGCTGCCGGGCGCCGAACACGCGTCCGCTTCATCGTCTTCTTGTTGACGTTTACCGCCGTGGTGATCAATTACATGGACCGGGCGAATTTCAACGTCTCCGCCCCGCTCATCGAGCAGCAATTCGGTTTTGATATCGCGCAGATCGGCCGCATCTCGTTCATCTGGGGGCTGTCCTACGCGCTGTTCAATTTTCCAGGCGGATGGTTCGCGGACAGGCTGGGGATTCGCAAGGCGGCTTCGTTTGCGCTGGGGTGGTGGTCGATTTTCACGATTCTTAGTGCACTGGCCTACAGCATGGTCTCGTGGTGCATCATTCGCGGCCTGATGGGAGCAGGCGAAGCGCCGATCTGGCCGATTAACGCCAAAGTGACGAGCACATGGTCCGCGCCTTCCGAGCGGGCGCGGGCCTTCACCGTGGCCGGCTCGGGACAGTTCGTCGGCTCCATCGTCGGGGTCTTTGCTTCCGGCTGGATCGTCCACTGGCTGGGCTGGCAGTGGACGTTCATCATCTTCGGCGCACTGGGATTGATCTGGGTTCCGATCTGGTGGGTCTTGATTCGCGACACTCCGCAATCTCACCCGTGGGTCAATGATCGCGAGTTGCATTTCATCCAAAGCGTGGCCGGTGCGGCGCCTCGTCACAAGCAGGAAGAACACCTGAGCCACGACGAGATGAAGCAGGCCTTGAAGGTCATGCTGACGCGAAACGGTATCGGGGTCTTTCTGACTTTCCTGACCTTCGGTTACATTCTGTTCACTTTTCTCAATTGGCTCCCGATTTACATGCATGACACGTTCCACCTCTCGATCGTCAAGAGCGCGTCGTGGACGAGCGTGTCGTATCTTGCGGGCTTCGTCGGCTTTCTGGTGTCCGGCCCGATCAACGACTGGCTGGTGGCGAAATACGGATACGCCAAAGGGCGCAAGCTGGGGGCCGGGGTGCCCATGGGTCTGATGATCGTCATGATGCTGTTGGCGCTGGAAACGTCGAGGCTGAATTTGGTTGCGCCGAGCGCGCTGCTGATCGGGCTGTCGCTGCTGGTGATGAACGCCAGCGTGGGGGCGTGGGGTGTCAACGCGGTGGACCTGGCGCCGACGCCGAAAAGCTCGGCCTTCGTCTATGGCATCTACAACGGGGTGCTCAATCTGATGGGAGCCTACAGCTCGATTCTCGTGACGGTTATCGCCAACAAATTCGGTTTCATCTGGGCGTTCTCGAGCGCGTTGATCTTCATGGCGATCTTCCTCTTCGGACTGGTCGTCGTTATTGACAGGCACGGGATTGCGCCTGCGCTCGAAGAAGCCGACGCAGTCGGGTGAGAGAGCAAGTAGGAGAGTGACGATGCCGTCCCATGAACGGCCTGGCGACGCCGAGATTTTTTCGGACGAAATAAAACATCGCGTAGCCGGAAACGGAAAGGATCGGGACGCGTATCTGCCAGCGGCAATTTTTGACTGCGACTCCAAGCCGGTTCAGTGAGCATGAGAGGCGCAGGCGAGTCGGGCTGGAACATTCCGAGCCAGCCATGGTGCGCTCATGGATTGGCTGGCCATCCAATGGCCAGTTCGGAAATCACACGTTCGCAGTGTCAATCCATTCGCACTCCGCCCGGCAAAGAAACCAAAAACTTCGGGAATAGAGCTTTTGAAGAAATACTATAGCTGCAGGCGAGGTAGGGTCGGCGCGCTGCGCCGACCGGACGCCGCGGCGCGGCGTCCCTACCAACGGCCGTGGAATTACTTGAAGCAGTTAGCGTGTAACAAAATGGGCGGCCGTTTCCGGCCGCCCGTGATGAAATGGATGGCGCCCGCCTACGGTTTGAACCGGAAGAACATGACGCTGTTGGTGCTGGCGCCGTTCGTGTAGGGCGGTGACGCTCCGGAAACATCTGTAAACGGACTCAGGAGGTTCGTCGTGGATTGGATGCCCAGCGCCGGGTCAGACCAGTTGACGATGACATTGGTTCCGGCCGGCAGGACTTGCAGCGACGGGAACACGGAATCAAACGTCGTTCCAACTTTGAGGTGGCTCAATCTGATCAAGCCCGCAGAGCCACCTGATTCGCGGAGTTCGAACGCTGCGATGTTGTACAGGTTGGTGACATTGGGTGCGGGCGTAGTGTCCGTCACACTCGGGGACGATTGGCTGACGGGGTTGATCCAGATCGTTGAAAACCCGTTGGTCAGTGAAAGGGCCGTGACCACGA
>Ga0335081_10011422_pt1 | contig 14365 bp, 15 predicted proteins | sample Lox_Sample_35_FD_206713 | JGI IMG/M metagenome (GOLD analysis project Ga0335081, IMG submission 206713) | Soil microbial communities from Loxahatchee National Wildlife Refuge, Florida, United States - Lox_Sample_3.5 | ecosystem: Environmental > Terrestrial > Soil > Wetlands | place: USA... | reverse complement strand
GTCATGGCGGCGGCGCCGGTTTTTCCGCGTGAGCCGGCCACTACCAGAACGTGACCGAAAGTTCCTTTGTGGCCTCCCGGGGGTCGTGGCGCCAGGAGGCTGCGAAACATCGCCGGCTCCACCAGCGACAGCCAGACGTCATCGTAGAGCGACGGCGGGCTGCCGATCGCTCCGACGGCGAGATGGCCAACATGATCGCAGTTGGGGGGCATCACCTGGGCGATCTTGGGAGCGGTGAAGGTGACGGTGGCGTCCGCGCGCGCGCACTCGCCTGCCGTTTCTCCGGTGTCGGTAGGCATTCCGGAGGGGATATCGACCGCAACGACTTTGGCCAGGGGAAATCCGTTATTGATTTCGCGGATGCCTTCGAGCATACGGCCTGCGGCGGGTCCGGCGATGCCGGTTCCGAGAAGCGCGTCGATAACCAGTGTGGCATTGCGTGCCTCGGCAGGGATTTCAGGCACAACGGAACAGCCGCAAACCTCTAGCATCCTGTAATTGGTTGCGGCGTCGCCCTTCAGCTCGTCCGGAGCGGCCAGCAGCACGACGTGCAAGGCGCGCGGACGGAATCGCGTAAAGAGCTGACGGGCGATCGCCAACCCGTCGCCGCCATTGTTGCCTTTGCCGCACAGCACGGCGATGCGCTGCGCGGCGAGGGGAGCGAAGCGCTCCGCCAGGAACTCCACCACGCGATGGGCGGCATTCTCCATCAGGACAATGCCGGGAATCCCCATTTCGATGGTGCGTCGATCCACTTCGCGCATCTGCGCAACGGTCAGGACTTTCATATGCGCCGAGCCACCACCATGGTCATGTCGTCCTGCAATTCCGAGGAACCGGTCCACTGGACCACGGCTTCCATGGCGCGAGCGATGACCTCGGACGAGTCGGCCCGCGTGAACTTGACGAGCAGCTCCTGCAACCGCTCCTCGCCGAACATCTCGCCGTACGCGTTTTCGGGTTCCACGATGCCATCGGTATACGCCACCAGCATGTCGCCATGCTCCAACGTCACAGTCTTCTCCTCGTACGCGGCGAAGGGGAAAGCGCCCACCACCGTGCCGGTGGGTTCCAGAAGCTGCACGCGGCCGTCGCGAACCAGGATGGGCGCGAGATGCCCGGCGTTGGTGTAAGTGAGCGCGTGACGGGATTCGTCGTAGATGGCGAAATAGAATGTGGCGTACTTTTCCGGCGCGGTGGTGGCGTAGAGCTGCCGGTTCAGGTTGGCCACCAGGCGGGCCGTCGAAAGGCCGACTGGCCCGCTGCCGTTGGTGGAAGAGATCTGAGTGCGCATGGTGGACTGAATGGTGGCCATGAGCAGCGCTGCCGAGATTCCCTTGCCCGCCACGTCACCGATGGCGAATGCCAGCGAGTCGTGAGGCAGGGCCATGAAATCGTAGTAGTCGCCGGAGACCATGCGGGCGGGATTGCAGACGCCTTTCAGCTCGAGCGTTTTGGTGAAGGGCACATCCTTGGGGAAGAGCTGATTCTGCACCTCCCGAGCGATGGCCAGCTCCGACTCTAACCGTTCCTTCTCCTTGGCCACAATGATCAGGCGGCCCAGGTTGCCGGTCATGGTGTTGAACGCGGTTCCTAACTCCGCAAGCTGGTCGCTCCCCTGCACCGGGATGCGATACGAGAAATCGCCTTCCTTGACGTGCTGGGTGGCCTCGTACAACTCGTGAACCGCGCCAGTGATGGACCGGCTGAGCTGCACACCGGCGACCAGGGACAGCAGTTCCACCACGAGAAAGAAAACCGAGACGACCACGAAAAAGCCTAGCGCGATCTCGCTCCAGTAAACTTCCTGCCCGAACGCGACCACCTTCTGACCGAATACGATTCCGAGGACGGCGGAAAGGCGCGTATCAACTTCCAGGGTCAAGTCATACTGGTCCCTCGGCGAATCCCATGACGCGACCGTCACGGGATACACGTAGCCGGTCAGCCGGGCATCGAAGACGTTCGCCGGCTGCGGCACGTGCGACTGGGGGATGTGGCCCATCAGCGGAATGTAATTGACGTCGCCCAAACCCGGAACCAATCCTGCCAGCAGTTCCTGCGTAATCGGCGCGATTGCCAATACCGAGGTTCCCTCATGGGTTGCGTAGGCCCAGGCATAGAGGCGGTCGCCGCCGGCCTCGTGCTTGACGATGAGATGCTGATCGCCCGACTCCTTCCACTCGGCTGGCGGCATGGTCAGTTGCGAATCCGGAGGGTAGCGGAGTTCTTCGGCGCCTGTGACCAGCAATTGGGCGTCTGGCAATTGATTGTTGCGCGTCTGCCGGACGAAACGATTGACCGCGAGTTCCGGGTCTCGAGTGGGGAACCGCGTCAGAAGGTCGGCCGTGCCCTGCAAAATGCTTTCGCGGTGACGCAGTTCGGTATTGACGAGGTACACGGCCATTTGGCCGATGATGCCCTTCCCGGCGAAACCGACCAGCGCCAGGATGAGGACGATGGGCACCACGGCGATGAAAAGGTAAGCCGCGATCAGCCTGTTGCGCAGGCGCCAGATGGCTTTGCGCGTGATGCGCCGCGCTATGCGGAAGGCGCCTGCTACGCCCAGGACAAAAACCACGAACCCAACCAGGAGCTCGATCCAGAAGTTCGCCTGGAACAGGCGCAGCGCCACGAAGACGGCCGCCAAAATGAGAAAAGTTTGTCCCGTGAGGCCGAGCCGGCGCCAGAACAGAACCAGGCTTTTCTGCATAGTTCCAGACTAGCGTACCCTCGCAACAAAGGGTACAATCTGCTCATGCAAAGACGAACGCTTCTTGGGTTGGCTGTCGTATTGGCTCTTAGCGCTGCTGCCGCGTGGGCGGCCGACGTGACCGGCACCTGGACAGGCACGATCTCCTCGCCGAACGGCGACTTCAACCTTACCTATACCTTCAAGCAGGACGGAGACAAACTGACCGGCACCGTTACCGGACCAAGCGATCCAATTCCGATCAGCGAGGGTAAGGTGGACGGCGACAAAATCTCCTTCAGCGTGAATGTCGATATGGGCGGCAGCACGGTGAAGTTCAGCAGCAAGGGCACCATCAACGGCGACGAGATCAAGCTGAACACCACCAACGACGGCGGCCTGGATATGGGTGGCGAGATGACGCTGAAGAAACAGAAGTAGGTAGCAGCTAGAGTCGGCAGTCCTGATGTGCGACCCAAGAACAGATTCCGGCACGCTGTAGGGCAGGATGTCATCCTGCGCGGCGGGGGCCAACCGCCGCGCGCGCCGATGGGGGTACCCTCTGGGCCCGGCACGCGGCTTGACAAGCCGCACTGCATAAAGAGCGTCTTTATCTGGTCCGGGCAACGGCCGGCACACGCGGCGGTTCTTGCCTGGTGATTTGCACGGCTTCAAGCAGCGGGATCAAGGCTTAGCCAAGGTCGTAGCGATCAAGGTTCATCACCTTGTTCCAAGCAGCCACGAAGTCCCTCACAAACGCCTCCTTCGAGTCGTCGCCTGCATAGACTTCCGCGATTGCGCGGAGCTGAGAGTTCGAACCGAAGATGAGGTCGATACGGGTGCCGGTCCACTTGATTTCGCCCGTCGCGCGATCGCGCCCCTCAAACACACCTTCGGATGTGGAGGATGCCTGCCACTTGGTATTCATGTCCAGCAGGTTCACGAAGAAATCGTTCGTCAGCGTCTCGGGCCGCTTGGTGAACACGCCGTGTTTGGACCGGCCGAAGTTCGCGTTCAGAGCGCGCATGCCGCCGACCAGAACCGTCATCTCGGGGGCCGTCAGCGTCAGCAACTGCGCACGATCCATCAACAGCTCCTCCGCCGGTCTTTGGTGCCCGTTCCGCAGGTAGTTGCGGAACCCGTCCGCGATCGGCTCCAGTACGGCGAATGAATGCGCATCGGTCTGCTTCTGCGAAGCATCCGTGCGTCCCGGCGAGAAGGGAACCTTCACTTTGTGCCCGGCCCTTTTCGCCGCTTCCTCAACCGCCGCGCAGCCGCCCAGAACGATCAGGTCAGCGAGCGAGACCTGCTTATTCTTGGATTGCGCGCCGCCGGACTGCGAGCTGTTGAAATCCTTACGGATCGCCTCCAGCTTCTTCAGGACCTTCGCCAATTCGGCCGGCTGGTTCGCTTCCCAGTCCTTTTGCGGCGCGAGGCGAATGCGTGCCCCGTTCGCCCCGCCGCGCTTGTCGGAGCCGCGGAACGACGCTGCCGACGCCCAGGCAGTCGTGACCAATTGGGAGATCGACAGTCCGGATTTGAGGATCTGGGCCTTCAGCGCGGCAACGTCCCGCTCACCGATCAGTTTATGGTCCACCGCGGGAACCGGGTCTTGCCAGATCTGGGGCTCCTTGGGAACCAGTGGGCCAAGGTACCGCGAAATTGGCCCCATGTCGCGGTGCGTCAGCTTAAACCACGCCTTGGCGAACGCGTCTGCGAATTCCTGCGGATGGTCGAGGAAGCGCTTCGCGATGGGCTCGTAAATCGGGTCCATCCTCAGGGAGAGGTCCGTGGTCAGCATTCCCGGGGCGTGCCGCTTCGACGGATCGTGCGCATCCGGTACGGTGCCCGCTGCCGACCCGTTCTTGGGCGCCCACTGGTAAGCGCCGGCCGGGCTCTTCGTCAGCTCCCACTCATAGCCGAACAGGTTTTCCAGGTAGTTGTTGCTCCACTTCGTTGGGGTAGTGGTCCAGGCGACCTCCAAACCGCTGCCAATTGTATCGTCGCCACGGCCGCGGCCAAAGCTGTTTTTCCAACCCAACCCTTGCTCTTCGATGCCGGCGGCCTCGGGCTCGGGGCCGACATATTTGTTGGGGTCGGCAGCGCCGTGGGTTTTGCCGAACGTGTGCCCGCCGGCAATCAGCGCGACTGTCTCTTCGTCATTCATCGCCATGCGGGCGAACGTCTCGCGGATATCCCGTGCGGCCGCGATCGGATCCGGGTTGCGATTGGGCCCTTCCGGATTCACGTAAATCAAACCCATCTGAACGGCGCCGAGTGGATTGTCGAGCTGCCGGTCGCCGGTGTAGCGCTCGTCGCCGAGCCACGTGCCCTCACGCCCCCAGTTAATGTCTTCATCGGGCTCCCAGACGTCCTCGCGCCCGCCGCCGAAACCGAAGGTCTTGAACCCCATCGACTCCAGTGCCACGTTGCCGGCGAGAACCATGAGGTCGGCCCACGAGATTTTCCGGCCATACTTCTGCTTGATCGGCCAGAGCAGCCGGCGCGCTTTATCCAGGTTTACATTGTCCGGCCAGCTGTTGAGTGGCGCAAAACGTTGTGTGCCGTGGCCGGCCCCGCCGCGGCCGTCGGCGATGCGGTACGTGCCCGCGCTGTGCCACGCCATACGAATGAATAGCGGCCCATAGTGGCCGTAGTCGGCCGGCCACCACTCTTGCGACTCCGTCATCAAGGCGTGGAGGTCCTTGATCACGGCATCCAGGTCGAGGCTCTTGAACTCCTCGGCGTAATTAAACGTCTTGTCCATGGGATTGGACAGGCGGGAGTGCTGATGCAGCGGCTTCAGGTTCAACTGGTTCGGCCACCAGTCCGCATTCGTCGGCCCAGCCGCCGTGCGCCTGAGGGCGCCGCCCGTTACCGGGCACTTGGGTTCGGTTGGCAGGTTTTGCTCCTGACTATGGGGAACCGGCGTCCCCGCCTCGGTGGTGAATTCTTTTTCCATGTATTCCTCTTCCTTAGTATTAGTATTAGTCCAAAAGCTCGCGGCGAATCAGGAACCCTTCCCGGCTTTCCCTTTTCGCACAATTGCTGCCGGCCGCGCCGGCGCGCATCCATTCTGTACCCACACGCCTATGACACTCGACGGGAGGCGTGCCGCGGAGCGCACTTCAAACACAGCCCGCGGAAGATGAGTTCGCATTCGCGCAGAGTCCGCTTGCCGAGGGAGCCCGAATCAGGCCTGGGCACATCGTACCATTTCATGTCCTCGACGTTGCCGCAGCGGTCGCAGATGAAGTGGTGATGCCGCACGCATTTCGCATCGAATCGCGCGGCGCGGCCTTCCACGGCTACTTCACGCACCAAACCCGCCTGTACCAGGTCCCGCAGGACGTTATACGTTGTGGCCCTCGATGAGCGCGGATCCACGCGATTCACAGCTTCGAAGATTTCCGCGGCCGTCGGATGACTGGCGTGTTCCATCAGGAATGCCATCACGGCGTAGCGCTGCGGCGTGCACCGCAACCCGCTGCCCGCCAAGGATCGCTTGATCGCCTGGACATCCATGAATAACTTAGATTATGTCTAATGTGATATTTTGTCAAGACTCATGCGCTGCCGCTGCGACCACCGTCAGATTTTCTCCCGGTGCCCTGTGTGGTTCCGGCTACGCCGGGTGGGGGAGCGGTTGCTGAATTCTTAGATGACCTTCTGGTGCAGGACGCTACTCGCGGAACATCCGGTCCTTCGAGAACACGAACGCCACGAATCCCGCCAGGATCAGAAACGGTGGCGCACCGAGCAGTAGAATCCCCATGTTCAGCACCCGCGACCGGGCCGCGTTCTGCGCGTGCGCCGTCCGATAGCACATCACGCATTGCGCTCCCACCGGCAGCGACAGCGCCGTGAACAGAGCCGGAACCAACAGCAGCCTCCTCATACCGGCGGCCTCATGTTCGGAATGCGCGTGGCGTCTCCCAGGAAGATCAGCATCAGGATGATGCAGAAAATCAGCATCGGAAAGAGCGTCAGAAACAGGCTCAGCTTCTCGATCTTCAGATGCATGAAATACGCGATGATCAGCGCCGCCTTGATGATCGAGAGGCCCAGCAGCGCCGTCAGCATGATCATGGTAGGCACCTGTTCGTAAGCCAGAAACACCTCGATCCCGGTCATAAGCAGGAGTGCAATCCAGACCTTGGCAAAAGTCAGCGCCGTCCCGCCAATATGCTCGACTGCTTCGCTATGATCGCTCATCGATTCCCTCCTCCTCAGACTCGCGCGGACATCAGGTACACCAATGGGAAGATGAACATCCACACCAGGTCGACGAAGTGCCAGTAAAGGCCGCTCACTTCCACGTCCTCCGCCTTGAATTTCCCGCGGGCAACGGCTTGCGCGATGATCGCCAGGTAGATCAGGCCGCAGACCACGTGCGTCATGTGCAGGCCGGTCAGCGCGAAAAACGTGCCGCCGAACAGCGGGACGTTCCAGGGGTTCTTGAAAGGCGTCACTCCCTCCACGTTGATCAGCTTCATCCACTCGGTCAGGTGCAGCACCACGAACGCCGCGCCGCCGGCCATGGTGGCCAGGATCCAACGCACGGTGGCCTTGCGATTGCCGTGGTTCATCGCATGGACCGCCATCACCATGGTCAGGCTGCTCGAGAGCAGGCAGAATGTCATGATCGTCGAGAAGATCACCGCAGGCGAGAAATCGAAGGGCTTCGGCCAGTCCGGGTTGGTGACTCGGCTGTACGTGTAAGCGAACAGCATCGCCGAAAACGTCAGCGAATCCGAAATGATGAACAGCCACATCCCGAACTTCTTCGAGTTGGTCGCGTACGGCGATTGCCCGCCTTCCCAAACCGATGCTGCGGCAGTCGCGGCGCTGGCTTGCGTCGACATCCATTACCCCCAAACGTAGAATAGGATCATCAAGTACACCCACAGGCCATCCAGGAAGTGCCAGAAGATGGCCGACACGTCGATGGCTGTTCGCTTGGCCGGGCCCAGCCGCAGCCGCAGCGCCTGCACATCGACGTAAACCAGGGCCGCCACACCGCCCAGAAGGTGAAACGCGTGCGACGCGGTCAACACGTAGAAAAACGAACTGGCGGGATTGGTGGAAATATACACGCCCGCCTGCTTGAGTTGATACCAGGCCACGGCCTGGCCCGCCAGGAATAAAATCCCCAAGGCCGTAGCCATGGTCCACCAGAGATTGAACCTGCTGCGTGCGCCCGCTTTCAGAGCCCGCCGCGACAGGTCCAGAATGAAACTGGAGGCCAGCAGGATCGCGGTATTCACAAACAGGATCGGCGGCTTGTGGATGCTGACCCAATCGTTCATGTCGGAAAGCCCGCGGCGCACCACGAACGCGCTGGTGAATGCCGCGAACACCATGGTGCTGGCGGCCAGCAACACAAACAGCCCGGTGAACGATGCGCGCCGGTCCGCCCCGCGGCCGCCCGAATCTCCGCCTCCGCCCCATCCGATGTCGATCGGCGGCGGCGGGGGACCTTGAACCGCGTCGTGTGTTAGAGAAGCAGCCATACTCATATAGATGCGCTAGTCCCCCGAAACGACTGGCGCAGGATCATTCTGCATGGTGAAATCCGCTGCAGCGCCCGGCGTGCTGTATTCGTAGGCGCCGCGGTACACCACCGGGTGGACTCCGCCAAAGTTATCGTGCGGCGGCGGCGAAGGCACCGTCCATTCAAGCGTAGTGCAATTCCAGGGATTCACCGGAGCCTTCGGCCCTTTCCACCAGCTCCAGATCAGGTTGAACAGGAAAATGAGCTGCACTGCCGCGGTGAAGAACGCCGCGTAAGTCATGAACTGGTGCACCGGGATCAGCTTGCCCAGGTATTCCACGTTGGTGAAGTCGGCGTAGCGGCGCGGATTGCCCGCTATGCCTACGTAGTGCATCGGCGTAAAGATGCAGTACACGCCGATGAACGTCAGGTAGAAGTGGAGCTTGCCCAGCTTCTCGTTCATCATCTTGCCGAACATCTTCGGAAACCAGTAGAACGTCCCCGCGAACATTCCGAAGATGGCCGCCACCCCCATGATCATGTGGAAGTGGCCCACCACGAAGTACGTGTCGTGGAAGTAAAGATCCAAAGCCGGCTGGCCGAGGAAAATTCCGCTCACGCCGCCAGTCACAAACAACGACACGAAGCCCAGCGCGAACAGCATGGCGGTATCGAAGTGAATCTTGCCGCCCCACAGCGTGCCGATCCAGTTAAAGGTCTTGATGGCGGAGGGCACCCCGATGCACATGGTTAGCGTGGCAAATGCCATGGCCGAGTACGGGTTCATGCCGCTCATGAACATGTGGTGGCCCCACACCAGGAAACCAAGGAAGCCGATGCTCAGGACGGCGTACACCATCGCCCTGTATCCGAAAATCGGCTTGCGCGAAAAGGTGGAGAGCAACTGCGATGTCACGCCCATGCCGGGGAGAATGGCGATATACACCTCGGGGTGGCCGAAGAACCAGAACAGGTGCTGCCAGAGCAGGGGCGATCCGCCTTTGTGATTGGCGATGATGTGGTCGTTGATCAGCATTCCGCCCGGCAGGAAAAAGCTCGTTCCCACGGTGCGATCCAGGATCAGCAGCACGCCGGCCGAAAGCAGCACCGCGAATCCCAGCAGGCCCAGGATCGCAGTGACCAGCCAGGTCCAGCAGGTGAGCGGCATGCGCATCAGCGTCATCCCCTTGCAGCGCAAATCCACCGTCGTGGCGATGAAGTTGATGGCGCCCATCAACGATGCGCCGCAGAAAATCGCGATGCTGAGAATCCACAGCGTCTGTCCCAGGCCCTCGCCGGGGCCGGTCAGCGGGCCCGCGCCGCTCAATGGCGGATACGCCGTCCAGCCGGACAGCGGCGCGCCGCCTTGCACGAAGAACGCCGCCACCATCACCACCAGCGCCAAAAACGTGGTCCAGAACGACATCATGTTCAGCACCGGGAACGCCATATCCTCGGCGCCGATCTGGATGGGCAGGAAATAGTTGCCGAAACCGCTCTGTGGAACCGTGGTGAGCACGAAGAACACCATGATGGTGCCGTGCATGGTCATCAGCGACAGGTACAGTTCCGGCGTCATGATGCCGCCTGCCGCCGCCGTGGGCCACAGCTTCCCGAACCAGGACACCGCCACGTTCGGGTTCACCATGTGATATCGCATCAGCAGCGAAAGCGACATCCCCAGGAACACCGAGAACAGCCCCAGCAGGTAATACTGGATGCCGATCACTTTATGGTCGATGCTGAAGATCCACTTCCGGAAGAAGCTTTGCGGCGCATGGTGCGCCGTGTGGGCTGGTGAAGACATTGGGTTACCTCGGGGAATTCGTGCTGCCTGCCATTACTTGTTGGCCGCCTGCTGCTGTTTCCACTGCTCGAAATCGGCTTCGCTCATCACCTGCATGGTCGTCCGCATCTGGAAATGCCCCAACCCGCAGAGCTCCGAGCAGGGCACTTCATAGGTGCCGATCTGGTCCGCCTGGAAATGGATGGGGATTTCCATCCCGGGGACGATGTCCTGCTTCATGCGCAGCTCGCGCACGAAGAAGTTGTGGATCACGTCCCGGGAATGCATGATCAGCTTGATCGGCTTGCCTACCGGGACCTTGAGCGACGCGCTCATGATATCGTCCTTGCCCGCCGGGTCCCTCGGGTCGATGCCGAACGGGTCGCCCGCGGCGTCGTTCACCAGGTTGAGAGCGGTGCGGCCGAACTTGCCGTCGGGCCCGGGATAACGGAAGTTCCAGGCGAACTGCTTGGCCATAACCTCAATCGGGATCGCATCCGGCGGCGCTTCGTCGAAGTGGACGCCCGCCCAGATCTTGGTGCCCATCACCACCAGGCCCAGGAACAGCAGCGCGGTGGCGCTGGTCCAGAGCGTCTCGAGCTTGTTGTTGCCGTGCGAATGCGACGCGCGGCCGCCGTCGTTGCGGAACCTCACGATTACCCAGCCCAGCGCGAACTGCGCTAGAAAGAAGATAACGCCGACAACAATCAGCGTCCGCATGAACTGGGCGTCATAGGCCTGTCCGTGCTGATTGATCGGGGGCGGAAACCACCATGTCTTAGCGGCGAAGAAATAAACGATTGCAATCGTCAGGACCCATACAATGGGTGCAAGCAGCATCCCAACTTCCCTCCACGAACACAACCCTCGTCAAGTGAGGTGGAAAGCACATTACCATAGCCGATCCGGGAGGTGCAACTCGTGTTTGGTGGGGTAACCCTCTGGCTTGCCTGGCCTTCAAGACCCAATCACCCGCCAAATCCCATACGCCGCGAACGCCGCAATCCCCACGCTCCATAGCCGCGCCCGCCACGCCCCGCTCCAGAACAGCGAGAACAGCATCGCAAATCCCAGCGGGCTCAGTGCGTTGAAATGCAGCGCCTCGCCAAACCGCCCCTTAGCCAGTGCGAAGAGGGCCCGCGTCATCCCGCACAGCGGGCACGGCCGCCCCGTAAGCCAGTGGAAGGCGCACAGCCGGAACTTGGGCTCCCCAGGCACGGTCACTGCCCACAGCACGCTCAGCAACAGAAGGCTGCCCCCAACGCGCAGCCACTGCCCCGCTCCAGTGAGCTGTCCTCCGTAATTCCTTACGATCGTCCGCCGGCGATGTGGCGCAGACACTTCTGTCTGCAGCGTAGACACTCGTGTCGACGCTCGGCCATTGCCAAGTCTTACACGGGACGCCACACCAGAACCGCGCTTCTCGGAGCCGACCCGCCCGTCAATCACAGCGCTTCGATGGTCCGCGGATCGAACCCCACGATCTCTTTATATGCCACCGTGATCGCCGCGAACGTCACCGGTATCGTTACCAGCAACCCCACGACACAGCACAGCAGTCCGAGTACGTTGACCAGGAACGCCAGGATCAGGAACATTGTGAAACCAAAGTAGTCGTTCTTGACCACCGCGTGGCTGGCCTGCATCGCCGGCCAGAAGTCCATCCGCTTATCCACGATGAACAGGTACGTGAACTTGTACATGGCCGCGATCACCAGTCCGGGAATGATGCAGGCCAGGGTCCCCAGGAAGGTGAACAAGCCAATCAGCAGCGACGCCACCAGCGTGGGGATGAAGAAGTTGAAGCCCTTGAACATATCCCCGAACTCCGCCCGGCGGCCCATCAGCCTCTTCATGGTGTAGATGTGGAAGCCGGCAATCAGCGCCCCTTGAATGAAGGGCACGCTGTTCAGCAGGAAAAAGATCAGCGAGATCAGGATGTAGGTGCCCATGTCCTGCTTGACCAGGTTCCATCCCTCGCCGATCCACCGGCCGGCCGCGACCTGCACGTTCGTCGGCGGAGTCCACGGAGGGGGTGGCGCCGGCGAAATCGGCGAGCCCGCCAGTGACTGCCCGCAACTCGGGCAAAACGCAACACCCTCGGCGACTTGGGTACCGCACCTGTGGCAGAACATTCTGAACTCTCCTGTCAATCAACCCGCTAGAGGATACGCATCTTCCGCGCCCGCGGTTCAGTCGACACCGAACCGTCAGGGTGGAATGATAGCATCAAGCGGGGCAAGACAGTAAGCGCTGCCCAGATGTCGCCCGCCAGCACGCGCTGCTTGCTTACAGGTTGGCTGGCAGCGTCAGCCCTGCCTTGCCCAGCGCCCGCTGCAGCACATTCAGCGCTGTGATCTCCGGGATGCTTCTCGAAATCGAGATCTCGGAAACCAGCATGTGCCGGGCGCGGTCCAGCATCTTTTTCTCGCGGAACGATAGCGGCTTATCGAGGTGAAGCTGCACCAGGCTCTTGAAAACCACCGCAGCCTGCAGCAGGTCGCCGCTTTGCATCCTCTCCGCGTTCTCTTTGAACCGCACCTTCCAATCCGAATTGATGACGCAATCGCCATGAGCCAGATAGGAAAGCACGCGCGAGATCTCCCGGTCCTTGGTCACCCTTCGCAAGCCGATATTGGCCGCATTGGAGAACGGAACCAGCACGGTCACGCTGTTATAGCCGAAACGCAGCAAATAGAATCTCTCGAAGGCGGATCCAAAGGATCGGGTACTGATGTTCTCGATGGTCCCCACTCCCTGATTCGGATAGACCACCTTGTCGCCGATCTGAAAAGTCATACGGGGTCCCCCACAAACCACCGCTGTCAGGTGTTATTGCTGTGCAATGCAACAACCCTTGAATGGTACGCCGCACCCGAAATTCTGTCAAGTGGGAAATGTCGCAGAAACCGCCATTTGGCGCAGGTTTTTGCAACAACGAAAACAATAACGCCAATCCGCGTATTGCGCTCGGGAAATGGGAAGGAAATCGCCGGAAGATAGTATACACCTCCAACCCGTGGCTACTTGCGCCACCGCGCTGGCCGAGATTTCCTCTCCTCCGGCCTAGTAACTTCCGCCGGCTGCAGCGACCCTGACTTCTGCCTCGGGAACTGCTTCTTCCGCCCGCCCACCTCGCTCCGCCAGGAGCAACCGCCTGAGGGTGCGCAGATCGTTCAGTAGGCGCCGGCTGGTCGTGATGTGGAGGTTCAACTTGGCGAGATTGTAGGAGACGAGCAGGAGCGCCTGCTTCCGGCGATCCGCTCCATCGCGTTCTGCCACCGCGATATCGGCCTCCACGTCCCGCCTGGCTTCGTCGAGGGCTTCGGCGAGCATTGCCACGTACTCGTGCGAGCCCTCAATACTGTCAAATGGCGTTTCGGCTTGATTGCTCACAAACACGCCTTTCCGACCGCCTCCCTCCGCAGGGTGGCCCGACTAAACTAGGGTTCCCTTATTCTCCCACAATTGACGCAGTTGTCGAGCCCGATGTTACGCCCAAGGTGTACAGTTATTACAGAACCGCCAGGGCACGGCCGCCCCGGCGGTTCCCGGAGCCGCCCGCGCCAGATCATCTAAACGCATCATGGAAAAGCCCTTAGCCGCCGTAATCGTGGACGACGAGGAACTCGCCCGCAGCTTCCTTCGCGAATTGTTGCGCTCTCATCAGGAAATTCAGATTGCCGCCGAGTGCCCAAACGGCTTCGAGGCGGTCAAAGCCGTCGCGGAAACCCGTCCCGACCTGCTGTTCCTTGACGTCCAGATGCCCAAGCTCGATGGATTCGAGGTCCTGGAGCTGATCGAGCCCGGCCCGGTGGTGATCTTCGTCACCGCCTACGACCAGTACGCCATGCGCGCCTTCGACGCCCACGCCGTGGACTACCTGCTCAAGCCGTTCAGCACCGAGCGTTTCGAGTTGGCGCTGGAGCGCGCCAAATCCCGTCTCGGCGAGCGCCGCCTTCCGCTCGACCTGGCGCCCGTCGCGCGCGCCCCCGAGGAACGCCCGCAGCGCATTGTCGTAAAGGACGGCCCGCGTGTCCACGTCATCCCCATCGACAAGCTCGACTACGTTGAAGCCCAGGATGACTACGTTGCGCTGCACAGCGGCGGCAAGAGCTATCTCAAGCAGCAGCCCATCGCTACCCTGGAGACCCTGCTCGATCCGCGTCGCTTCGTGCGCATTCACCGCTCCGCCATCGTGAACCTGGAACGCGTGGCGCGCATCGAGCCCTACGGCAAGGAAAGCCGCATCGCCATCCTCCGCGATGGCGCCCGCCTGCCGGTGAGCCGCTCCGGCTACACCCGCCTGCTGGAAGCTATGGGAGACACCCGATCCGCTTAGTTGCTGGCGCGGACGATCGTTTTTCGCCGGCCGCGCTTCGCCCGTGAACCT
>Ga0335081_10011421_pt1 | contig 14366 bp, 13 predicted proteins | sample Lox_Sample_35_FD_206713 | JGI IMG/M metagenome (GOLD analysis project Ga0335081, IMG submission 206713) | Soil microbial communities from Loxahatchee National Wildlife Refuge, Florida, United States - Lox_Sample_3.5 | ecosystem: Environmental > Terrestrial > Soil > Wetlands | place: USA... | reverse complement strand
TGCGCCAGTCCCGTTCGAGCTTGAATCGCAGCCCGCAGAGCTCGTAAGTATCGACCGCAGAGGCGCTCAGCCGCTTGTGCAGCCCCTCGAGCACGGGCAATTCAAACCAGCGGCTGGTTTGCGACTCCGCCGGATAGAGTGTCGAGGCAGACGCCGCCAGTTCCAGCCTCGCTTGCGCGCCGCCGGCCGGAACTGCGCGGAACCAGGGAGCCACACTACGATCTGCAATCAGCTCGCGCAGATAGCCCGGTGGCGTCTTGTCATTCTTGCCGCTGCCCTCGCGCGCATAGATGCGTAGCGAATCGCGGGCGCGGGTCATGGCGACATAAAACAGACGCCGCTCCTCCTGCTCCTGCAATGTTCTATCGTCGCCCTCAGTCAAGGAGTCGGGATCGCGGAGTTCGCGCGGGAACGCGACCAGCGTCTCACGATAGCCGGCCGGAAACGATGGTTTGATTGCGCGCAGAATGAAAACGTGAGTGAACTCCAGGCCTTTCGCGCCATGGGCCGTCATGAGGCGAACGGCATTTTCATCTTCGTTGACCTGCAGAGGAATGACCCCGCCGGCCTCGCGAAAGTACTCGAGATAGTCGACCAGTTCGGTGAGTTCGTTTGTCCTGTTGACCTTCTTGCTCTCCCAAGCGGCAACAAACTGGAGCGCGGCCTGCAGAATGGGAGAAGCCGCATCGAGTCCGAACTCGCGCACGATGACATCCATTGCCTGTCGCGCTTTGGCGTTGCGCCGTGCAATTTCTGCGCGCGCATTCCGTACGGTGGCCATGACGTCTTCTCCACCGCGGGCTCGTCCGAGCACAGAAGCCAGCGGAACCACTCTTTGCTCGCGGTTGTCGCGAGACATCTCCCGCATCAAGTCGCGCAACTGCTCGGGATCGACTCGGAAGCGTGGCAACGCGGAGACCCGAAACAGGCTCACGTCATCATCGGCGACAATGGCATTGAGACACGCGAACAGATCGCGCGCTTCCGGAGTATCGGAGATATCCATGCTCTCGATGACAAACGGAATCTCTACTTCGGCCAGGGCCTGCACCACATCGTCGCGATGCGAGTTGATGCGATAGAGAACTCCGAAATCGGACCACTTGCACCGCGTCTTTCTTTGCACCTCGCGTAGATGGCCGACCAGGTCGGGCCCTTCGGTACTCTTATCTTTCAAAATAATCGCGGTGACCGACGGATTGGCAGGCGAACCTCCGGACTGCGCTGCCTCTTCGTCCCTCGCTGATTGCAGTGGAGAGCGCTTGTAGGCCAGCAGAGAACTGGCGTGCTTGGAAAAAACCGGCGGATTTTTGTCGATCACAGCAAACGCCGTGCGAAGGATCGGCGTCGTCGATCTTCGGTTCTTTTCAAGAACCACCAGTTTTGTCGCCGGAAAGTTGCGATGAAACAAGTGGAACGCCGCGCTGGACGCACCACGAAAACGATAAATCCCTTGGTCCGGGTCGCCGACTGCGAAAATATTCGCATCTGTGCCGGCCAGGCGGGCTAGGATCTTGATCTGGGCGAAGTTAGCGTCCTGAAACTCGTCGGCCAAAATGAATCGCGCCTGCGCGCGAGCATTAGCCAGAATATTTTCATCGTTCGCCAGCACATGGTAAGCGCGCGTGATCATGTCGCTGAACGTCCCCAGGTTTTCATCGGCCAGCCACCGTTCCAGACTGGAAAAGACGCGGGCGATCTCGCGGCAGCGTCCGAGGACCTCCGCATCGTCGAGCGCGGTTTTTGATTTGACGACCCTTGGGATCGGAACTTCGCCGCGCTCCAGTCGTTCGACGTACTGCTCGTACTTTTCCGGCGTGACCAGTTCGTCGTGACAACGAGCCACGAAGTCAAGCAGATCCGTCAGGAACTGGCCGACATTGGCGGCGCGAATGTAATGCTCAAGATGAAGGTCGCGAATCCGCCGGCGCAGATAGATCCACAAATCCTTTTCGTCGAGCACACCGAAATCGCGATTGACGCTCTTGAGGAGCTGCTGGCAGTAGTCGTGAAACGTGTGCGCGCGGATGGTTTTGCCGCCCAGCAATCTGCGCAGGCGCTCGCGCATTTCATCGGCTGCATTGACGGTATAGGTGAGGGCGAGTATCTCGTCGGTTCGCGCGTGTCCTTCGCGCACCAGATACTCGATTCGGTGGGTGAGGACGGAGGTCTTGCCGGTGCCGGCTCCGGCGATCACCAGCATGGGACCACGTACATGCTCGATCGCCTGACGCTGGCGATCGTCAGGGACAAACGGGGCAGGCCGAGACTGCGACTTCAGAGACGGCATTGCCCGTCAGCATATCACTTAGCGAGACGAGGAAGGCTGTGGGGATTGATTGAGGAGCGACATCGCAACCGCAACCGCCGCGATCGCGGCTGTTTCAGCGCGAAGGATCGTTGGCCCGAGCGATGCTGCTTGCCAGCCATTTTCTTTGAACATCTGCAATTCGTCTTCGGTCCAGCCGCCTTCCGGACCAATCGCGAGAAGAATATCGCTGTCGGGATTGCCTGTCTCGACCGCATCCGCAAGAGCGCTCTGCTCTTCGGTCTCAGCGAGTATGATCCTGAGGTCGCCGGGAAGTGTCACGGCATCGTGCAGTTTCATTGGCTCAGAAATCCCAGCCGTTGCCGCGCGCCGGGATTGCTCACTGGCTTGCGCAGCAATCCTGCGCCAGCGCTCGACGCGCTTTGCCGCGGCAGACGTGAGATGGGAATCGGTCCGCCGGGAGATGGTGGGAATGATGCGAGCGACGCCAAGCTCTGTACACTTTTCGATCGCCCACTCCATCCGGTCAAACTTGATAATCGCCATTAGCAGAGTAAGATTTGCTGCCGCATTGGTTTTGATCTCCTCGCCGAGTTCGAAATCCACCCGATCGTTCGTCACCTTCGCAACGCGGCCGCGGCGCACAACACCCTCTGCGACGATATCGAATTCTTGTCCGACCCGAGCGCGCAGAACGCGCACCAGATGCTCGGCGTGAGCGCCGGTAAGAGCAGCGTGATTGGATGAGACTTCGTCGGCGATCCAGCGGCGGCGGGTCAAGTCAGTTTCGAACGATCGAAAACACTAGCTGAAAATCTCTTTCACCCTTCCGAGGAGCGAGCGCATCACCGGCTGGTTGTCCACCTTGGACAAGCCCTCCAGTTCCTGCAGTAGTTCCTTTTGACGCTTGCTCAGCTTGGTCGGCACCTGCACACGGACCTCGACGTAGAGATCGCCCTTGCCATGTCCGTTCAGAACCGGAACGCCCTTGTTGCGAACGCGAAACGTGGTGCCGGGCTGCGTGCCCTCCGGAACTTTAAGGTTGTGCTCGCCTTCCATCGTCGGAACGCGAATTTCGGCGCCTATCGCGGCCTGCGTCACCGAAATCGGAACCACGCAATGCAGGTCGTTCCCCTCGCGCACAAAAAACGGATGGTCCTTCACATGGAGAACGACGTACAAGTCCCCTGCCGGCCCGCCGAACGCGCCAACTTCACCAGTTCCCGCAAACCGAATTCGGGTTCCATCTTCCACGCCGGCTGGAACCTTGGCATCGAGCGTGCGCTGTCGCAGTATCCGTCCTTCGCCTTTGCACTTCGGACAAGGATCCGTGATCACGCTGCCGGATCCCTGACAGGTCGGGCACGTGCGCGCAATGCTGAAGAATCCTTGCTGGTAGCGAACCTGACCGCGCCCGTTGCACGACCGGCAGGTGGTCGGCCCTTTCCCTGCGGCCGCGCCTGATCCATGACATTCCTCGCACGCCTCGTGTCGGCGCACCGCAACACGCGATTCGGTTCCGAAATACGCCTCCTCGAATTCGAGTGTCAAATCTTCCCGAAGGTCGGCCCCACGCTGCACGCGGCTGCGACGTCGTCCGCCGCCGCCGAACATGTCTCCGAATCCGAAAAATTCACCGAAGATATCGCTGAAGTCCTGGAAAACTGTGGGATCGAATCCCGCACCCTGCGACGCCGCGCCGCCCAAACCGGCGTGGCCGTATCGGTCATATACCGCGCGTTTTTCCGAGTCCGCAAGAACAGCATAAGCCTCGCTGACTTCCTTGAACTTTTCTTCGGCGTCGGGATTATTCGGATTGCGGTCGGGATGATACTGCAGCGCCAGTTTGCGATACGCGCTCTTCAGTTCCACTTCGGTGACACTGCGCGTCACGCCGAGCACTTCGTAGTAATCGCGTTTTGCGTTGGTTGCCAAAAATACCTTTCTTGAATCGTCCTGCGGTGTCGGGAACCGTTTCAGTCACCGACCTGCGGACGAAACGTTCCAAACGTCCAGGGATGTCCTTCCAGATCGACAACGTGATACTCGCGGGACCCGAAGTCTGTGTTGTATGGCGGAGCCAGGATCTTCGCCCCCGCCGCCTGGGCGCGCTGGAAGTGCGCATCCGGATCTTCCACGTAGACGGCAAGCATTTGTGTAGCCGACCCCAGTGCTTTGGGACTTGCGATTCCGTCATCCGGCCGCACCGAACCCAGCATGATCATGTTTGCGCCCAGCTTGAGCTGCGCATGTCTTACATACGGCCCCTGCGCGGGAACGCAAAAAACCTGTGTGAACCCGAATGCCTCCGCGAGCCAGCGTATCGCGGCGCGCGCATCCTGGTAGCGAAGGATCGGAAAGATCGTCTGCATCGTGGATCGTGTGCATCTTGATGGAATACGGATCGTCAGTGCCCGGGATTTTTGGCGACCTTCACCATCGCCGGACGCAACAGGCGGTCCTTCAGTTTGTAGCCGCGCTGCCACTCCTCAATCACCTGGTGGTCCGGGACGTCGGAAGTCTCAACCATTTCGATGGCCTCATGCACGCGCGGATCGAACTGCTCGCCCTTGGCGATAATCGGTTTCACGCCCAGCTTGGCCAGCGCATCCTGCAGCTGCTTGTAGATCAGTTCAATCCCGGCACGGAAATCGCCCGGCTGGGACTTGGCCTGCAGGGCACGCTCGAAGCTGTCGATCACTGGCAGTAGAGATTTGATCGTGTCCACGGTCGCGAAGTCGCGGAAATCCTGCTGTTCTTTGGCGGCCCGCTTGCGGGCGTTGTCGAATTCCGCCTGCGCGCGAGCCAGGCGATCGAGCAACGCGTCGCGCTCGGCCCTGACCTTCTGCAACTCTGCTTCGACCCCGGCCTCCGACGCTGTCGCTGCAGACTCCTTCACCGAGGCCGGGTTGGGCCCGTCATTTCCTGCCGCCGGAAGTTCGTGCTCCAGATCCAGTCCGGCGATCTCTGCTTCTTGTTTTCCGTTCGATTTCCCCATAACTGCGTGTATTACTCCGATTCATTCAAGATTTTGTCGAAGAGGCGCGCGATGTACGACACCGCAGTGATTGTGTGCTGATAGTCCATGCGCGTCGGCCCAATCACGGCCAGCGATCCCATGACTTGATTTCCGGCGTGCGCCGGCGCGCCAATCAGCACGAAATTCTGCATCGAGGGCAGCGCCTCGTCCAACCCGATGACCACCCGCACCGCTTCCTGCTTCACGTTCAGATAAGCGCTCAGCAGCCGGATGACTTTTTCTTTTTCTTCCAGCGTCTTGAGCATCTCCTGCAGGCGTTGGCGATCTTGCTCGGATGCCAGCAAGTTGGCCGCGCCTTCGACGAATACAACATGACTTCCCTCTTCCGCCGCCAGGGCTCCCTGCTTGTAAAGCTGCTCGATCGAGTTCATCATCCGATCGTATTCGCTGCGCTCCTGTTCGATGCGGCGCGAGAGCTCGGAGCGCATGGATTCCATGGTCCAGCCGCGGAAATTTTCATTGATATACCGGGCGGCCAGATCGAGATCAGCTTGCGGCAAATCAAGCCGCAGCACCCGGTCGCGCACCAGGCCCGAGCGCGTCACCAGCACGGCTAAAACTTTCTGATCTCCCAGGCGCGAGAAATAAACATGCTCCAGCGCGTTCTTCGGGCCGCTGGTCGCCACCGTCACCCCGACGTTGCGCGAGATCAGCGAGAGCACGTGCGAAGTGCGCTCCATGAATTCCTGCACATCGGTGATGTCGGCCAGCGAGTCGGAAATCATGGTCTCTTCCTGCGGAGCGAGGCGAGCCGTGCCGGAAATCTGCTCGACGTAGTATCGATACGCTTCGGTCGTTGGAATGCGGCCCGCCGAGGCGTGCGGCTGCTCGAGAAATCCGGCGTCCGACAGATCGGCCATGACGTTGCGGATCGAGGCCGGGCTCAGCCCTTCGCGATTCGAGCGCGCCAGCGTGCGCGATCCGACCGGCTCACCCGTCGAGATGAAGGTCTCGACGATGGCGGTCAGAATTTCGCGTTCGCGATTCCCGATATTGGGTTCAGCGGGCATATCTCGTTGTGTTAGTTATCTCAATCCGAGCGGCACAGGCCGAGGGAGACACTGCTTGGTCATTCTTAACTATTTTAGATGCAAAAGCTTAGGTTTTGGATCAAAGTTCTAGCTTCCGTTCGGATTTTAGGAATGAGGTCGGAAGGTGTCAAGGAGAGTGGAAGCAGGGACGGTGCAACGAGAGAGCCTACCAATACACTTCGCCCCTGCCCGTCCTCGCATCCGGATCTAAGCCTTAAAGAAAGACGATAGTCCAAACCAAGGCAAGTGAACCACCAGCCAGCCAAACAATTACGCGAGAACGCCCTTTCCCTATACCCGCTGCCGCCACAGAGAGTACTGCCAGCGGACAGCCCACATAAACTCCAGCAAGCGCCAATCGGTGTTCAGTCCGGTAACGGATATGCGCAAACTGCACGACAGAAAGGACACCGTACAGGGCCAACGCTGAAATGGAGGCCGCGGCCAAGCCCCACGCAATCGCGTAGTTTCGCCAGGAACGAGGAGAAGGTACGCGCCACCACCTCACCCACCCGAAAGCGAGAAGGATGCAGGGAGAGAAAACGAGCACCTCCGCAATCGTCGTTCCTACTATCGCGGGACCCTTTCCACCCTGAAGGTCTCCAAACGCGACAAACAGTTTCAGGACGCACATCAACAAGAATACCCAATAAAACCATGCGATGCGTTTGGCGCTCGCCGAAACATTGGGGTTACGGCGAACCCAGAAGAAGACCCAAATGACAACCACACCCATCAACAGCGACAACGGAATGACCGCTGAGGGAGCCGTTGCCCAAAGCATGAACATGAACAGGAGCAATCCTGCCGCCATAAAGAGACGATATTGTTGCCACTGTTCGCGCGTCCGCCGATGGATAGGGCGAAGAGAGGAAAGAGTCTCTAGGACTCGATCGAAGTGGTCGATACCCTCTGGTATGCCGATGACGCGACCTTTGCCTTTGCCAATCACATTCAGGTATCGTCCCGGAACATGCTCCACTGCTTGCACGTCATCAAATTGCAGCCTGAGGTCAGGCAGTTCTGCCTGACGCCTAAGCAGATAATCCGATCCGATCTCCAGGTCATACGTCTCCCAACACTTAATCAAGCCCCGCTTCATCCTTCTTGCGTACCAAACCGCCAAGTAAGTTATGAATGCCACCATTATCAAGCCGTACTCGATCATCGATTGGGTGTGGCCCCATGTCGGACACCCAGAACGATGAAAACTGCGGCCGGCACTGCTAGGGACAGTACTAGAGTGAGCAGGTAAGGTGAGCGAATGCGCTTTTCCTCGGTGGCGCGCGTGGTTGCCAGTAACCGGTAATGCGGAGCCAAGTCCGTCATGGCGGGGATTTTACATGCAGCCGCCACAAGTTAGATACTGCTATGCCTCACCTTCCATGAAAGCCAAACCACACGTTGCCGTGATCGGCGCCGGAGCGTTCGGCGGATGGACAGCCCTGCATCTGCTGGAAGCCGGGGCGCGCGTAACGCTGCTCGATGCCTGGGGACCGGGGAACTCGCGAGCCTCTTCCGGCGGCGAAACACGCATCATGCGCGGGACGTACGGCCCTGACCAGCCCTATACGGAGTTGGCCGCCAGGGCCCTAAAGCTTTGGGCGAAGTATGAGCGGCGCTGGAAAAAGCAGTTTCTGCATCGCTCTGGCGTGCTTTGGATGGTCGGGCGTGATGACGCCTACGAACGCGGATCGATCCCTGCGCTGCGCGCGGCAAAGATCAAATATCAGGAACTTTCGACGACACAGTTGCGGAAGCGGTGGCAGCAGGTCAACTTCGCAGAGGTGGAGTGGGGAATCTTTGAACCGGAGTCCGGGTATCTCGATGCGCGCGCGAGCTGCGCGGCCGTGGTTGAGATGTTCGTCGCAGGAGGTGGGGAATACAGGCAGATTGCGGTGGTGCGGCGGGTCGAAGCGTCCCCCTACCGGAATCGTCCGAACATCGTACTCTCGGATGAATCAAATCTGACCGCCGACATCTATGTCTTCGCCTGCGGTCCGTGGATGGGAAGATTGTTCCCGAAGACAATCGGCAATCGTATTCAGGCAACTAAGCAGGAAGTCTTCTTCTTCGGGCTGCCTTACCGCGATTCCATCTACTTCACCGATTCCCATCTGCCGGTCTGGGGAGACCACCGGGATCGGTTCTACTACGGCATTCCGGGAAGCGATCGCCGCGGCTTCAAAATTGCCGACGATACCCGCGGACCCGAGTTCGACCCAAGCGACGGAGAACGAGTCATCAGCCCCGAAACTCTGAAGCGCGTCCGTGAATATCTTGCGTTTCGCTTCCCTGCCCTCAGAGATGCTCCGCTCATCGAGACGCGCGTCTGCCAATATGAACAAACGCCGGACAGTCATTTCATCATCGACCGGCATCCGGCGAATGAGAATGTCTGGCTGCTGGGAGGAGGCTCAGGACACGGGTTCAAACATGCTCCCGCGATCGGGGAGATGGTGGCGGAGTTGATCTTGAAAGATCGCGCCCCTGCGGCGATCTGGCGGCTTAACAGGTTTCAACAACCATTGTCATCCTGAGCGGCCTCTTTTGCCGCGAAGGATCTATGCAACTCGCGCCAAATACGTAGATCCTTCGCCGCCAAAATCTGCGGCTCAGGATGACAAGACCTTGGGAGTTTAACCAGCTACTGAATCTGAATCACGTTCCCTGGCGCGTTCGCCTTGATCTCGCCTACGCGATCGATCACTTTCTTCGCGAATTCATAGATCGACTTCGCATGCGGCGAGTTCTCACCTTCAAGGACCACGGGCCTCCCGCTGTCTCCTGACTTGCGAACTTCAGGATCCAAGGAAATGTTGCCTAAGAACGGCACCTCAAAGCGCTTCGCCATCAACTCGGCTCCGCCTCGGGAAAAGATATCGACCTCATGCTGGCAATGCGGGCAAACGAAGTAGCTCATGTTCTCGACTACGCCGGCGACATCGACTTTCATCTGGCGGAACATCTCAATCGCCTTGCGCGCGTCCTGCAGCGAAACGTCCGATGGAGTCGAAACCACCACCGCTCCCGTAAGCGGCACGGTCTGTACCAGCGACAATGCGACGTCACCGGTTCCCGGCGGCAGATCGACCACCATGTAATCAAGGATTCCCCACTCGACCAGGCCGAGGAACTGCCGGATGATCTGGTGCAGCATCGGACCGCGCCAAATCACGGGCTTGTCGCCGGGATTGAGAAATCCGACGGAGATGACTTTCACTCCAAACGCTTCGAGCGGTTGGATGCGATTGTCGCCCACCATGCGCGGCTGCGAGTTCACACCCAGCATTAGCGGCACATTTGGACCGTAGACGTCAGCGTCAAGCAGGCCGACTTTGTGTCCCATCTTGGCGAGCGCGACGGCAAGATTCACCGAGAGCGTCGTCTTCCCGACGCCTCCCTTGCCCGACCCGACGGCGATAATGGCGTCGACTCCGGGCAGCGGTTGGGGCCCCTGCGGCGCGGGACCATGTCCGTGCTGATGCGGCATATGTGCGTTCAAAGAAGTGCTCCGGAATGCAAAATAAGAAAACTCAGGTTATGGAGGGAACAGAACCCTGTGTCCAATTATACAGATGAAAAACTTGCTCTCGTTTTCACCGGGTGGACAACACCACTTCGTCTGGGATGACACACCCGGAGCACATCGCGGCCACGCTGTCAGTACCCTTCGCCTTCCAGACGCACTTTGCCCTTGAACATCCGGAACAGGAAAAAGAAATAGCCCAGCGCCAGAATCATGCCCACGATCCACCATGTGAATCCCACGGCCAAACCGTGTTCGCCGGCCTTTGTGTTGTAGATGGTGAGATTGAGAGCGGGATCGGTGCTCGCCGGCAGCACAACCGGATAGAGCGCGAATGCCGCGCCCACCAGCATGCCGACGATGTAGACCGCGGATGCAACGAAAGCTGTTTTGTCTTGCCGCTTGAGCATGGCGTATATCATCACCGCCAGTGCACCGAAAACAACGACCGGGATCAGGAATCCGATCCAGTGATGCCTGTAATTGTCCAGCACCCCCGGGCGGATCGAAACGGTTGCGACCAATCCGACAACCGTCAAAAGCAACTGCAACGGCCAAATGCGCTTTGCGACCGTGCGCGAGCGTTCATTCAGTGCATCTTCTGTCTTAACCGCCACGTACAACGACCCATGTGCGGTAAGCGTTACCAGCGCGATCACGCCGGTCAGCACCGTATACCAGTCAAGGATGCCGTTATTTGTCCCCACGCGGAAGTTCGTCCACAGCGGCTCGAAGAAATACTCGTCCGGGCCGAGGGGAACGCCCCGCACAACGTTGCCCAAAGCCGCCCCAAAGAAGATGCACAGCAGGATGCTCGCCACGCTGAATACAACGTCGAAGAAGCCAGCCCACACGGGGTTGTGCACGTGATGCCGGAGTTCAATTCCGATCCCGCGCAGCATGAGAAGCCACAGGACCATCATCAACGGAAGATAAAATCCGCTGAAGCTCGAGGCATACAGCAAAGGGAACGCGAAATAGAGCGTACCGCCGGCCGCGAGAAGCCAGACTTCGTTGCCGTCCCAAACCGGACCAATCGCGCGCATGATCTTCTGTCGCTCAACGGCGTTCCGAGCGGCTCCAAGGTAGATCGCACCCGCGCCGAGATCGAATCCATCGAGCACGACATACGCTGCCACCATCACTGCAACGATCATGAACCAAAGAGTTTCCATAAGTCCTCGATTGCACTATTTCCGACCGGCCAAGCCGGTTCGTTCAAGCTCAGCGACCGCTCAGGATCGCATCGCGCGCCTCGCCGAATGCTTCTCCGACCGGGGGCGGCAAGGCTGGCTCGGGCACGGGTCCATTCTCGATTTCGCGACGCACCAGGAACAGGAAGAAAATAGCCAGCACGGTGTACATACCCATAAATCCCAGCAAGGTAAACATTCCGTTGCCTGCTGAGACCGTTTTCGAGTAACCATCCGCCGTGCGCATCAGCGAGTACACCAGCCAGGGCTGGCGGCCGATTTCGGCGGTAATCCATCCTGCAGTGTTTGCGATGTAGGGGAAGGGCAAGGCGAGCAGCAGGATCCACAACATCCAGCGCTGTTGAAACAGTCTGCCGCGCCACAACAAGAACGCGGCAACGATCATCACAGCAATGAAGATCGTGCCCAGCCCGACCATGATGTGGTAGCTGTAATAGAGGAGTTCGATGTTCGTGGGCCACTGATCCTGCGGGAACGCATCCAGCCCTTTCACCTCCGCCTTCCACGCGCGATAACTCAAGAAACTGAGCGCGTTCGGAATAACGAGCGGATTGTCGACTTTTTTGGCCTCCACGTTCGGCTGGCCCACCAGAATGATCGGCGCGCCCGGCTGTGTCGCGAAAACCGCCTCCATGGCCGCCAGCGTGACCGGCTGGTTCTCGGCGATCAGGCGTCCCTGGCCGTCACCAGTGGGAAAGAGCTGAAAAACACTGGCAATTAAACCTGCAACCACCCCGATGCGGATGAAGTTGCGGCCCTCCTCCACGAATTTATTCCACAAAAGATAGAAAGCGCCCACCGAGGCCATCACGAACGCGCCGGTGATCACCGCGCCGCTCATGTTGTGCGCGTATTGCCACCAGGCCCAGGGATTGAGAACCAGCGACCAGAAACTGGTCAGCTGAACCGAACCGTCGGCCGCTTTGGCATAACCCACAGGATGCTGCATCCAGGCATCGGTGGCGACGATGAAAAAGCCGGAAAGCCATGAACCGAGGAATACCGCCATCGCAGACCACCAGTGAGCGCGAGGACTCATCCGCTTCTCTCCGTAGAGGAACAGACCCAGAAATGCGGATTCGAGGAAGAAGGCGAACATCCCTTCCATGCCCAGAGTCTGGCCGATGACGCCTCCCGCAAAGCGGGAGAAATGGGACCAGTTCGTACCGAACTGAAATTCCATAGGGATGCCGGTCACGACTCCTATCACAAAGTTGATTCCGAAGATGCGCGCCCAGAACCGCGCTGCCCGGTGATAGACCTCGTCATTGCGGCGCAGAGCCAGTGTCTTGAGCACCACGATGAGAGGCGCAAGCCCCATCGTCAACTGCGGGAAAAGGTAGTGAAAGGTGACGGTAAAAGCGAAGTGAAGGCGATGTATAAGCAGCGCACTATCCATAGGCGGCCTCGAAAAGCCCTAGCTTAATGATCGAGCTGGCCCGTTAGATGTGATCCTAATCACATTTATCGCTCGGACTTGCGCCGCCGTTCCAATTCGGAACGACGAATTTCACGCCGCCGTCCGGCATCGTCGTAGCGGCGGCGCTGATCATCGGTCTCAGGGATCACCGCCGCCACAGTCAAGCGCTTGCCAACGGGATCGATCGCTACGAAGGTTAAATAGGCCGAGGCCACGTGTTGAGCAGTATCGGCGATGTAATTCTCCACGTACACCTTCACCCCGACCTCCATGGACGTGTGAAAGACCCGATTCACCGACGAGCGAAGAATGACCAGATCTCCCACGCGTACGGGAACGAGAAAATCGATGTGATCCACGGACGCGGTCACCACGTAGTTCCGAGAATGACGATGTGCCGCCATGGCGCCGGCAAGATCGATCCAGTGCATGAGTCGGCCCCCGAGTAACGCCCCCAACGGATTGGCGTCATTCGGCAAAACAATCTCCGCCATTTCGGATTGCGAATCGCGCACCGGGCGGGGATTCATCGTGTCTTCTGTCATTACGTTTTTCTTCCTCGTTGCCGTGGAATCAACTGCCCTGCGGTTTCTTTTTCAAATACGAGTCGAGAAAACATTCGGCCATTTTCTGGATTCGCAAGTCGTCGTGGCGGATTATCCAGGCTGCCTTCGATAAATCGAACAGCAACTGGCCCTGCGCGAGCGGACGATGGTCGCGTTCGCAAACATAAATCAGATAGAGTTCGCGCGCCAACTCGGCGCTACGAGTTGCTCCGCCTCCATCGGCTGCGGGCGCAGCTGTTGCGAACCGGACTGCATCCCAGGTGCGATCGGAGGGCACCCAACTGCAATGGCTCGCGTAGCCGAGATTGCAAGAGGACTCGACAACCTCCTGCGGTGGTGTCTCGCCTTCGTGCCCGGGAGCAGTGCAGTGCCCGCTCCAACCGCAGCCGAGCGGCAGCCGCGCCGGATGCGGCCAGCTTCCTCTCTCGAGTTTCGATATCGGCATGAAGAAAGGACAGGCCAAGCTCAGGTTCCTCCAGGCGGACATTTTTTGGGCGAAGTGCCATTGTAATCAGAGTCGAGAACTCTGAACAGTTTCAGCCGTGTCAGGCGCGGCGCGACTGTAGTAATCTCATTTCTCAGGGGCGATGATCATGGACCGGATCGCGGCACTGAACGAGGTGCTGACGGAAAATCCGAAGGACGCATTTGCGCGCTATGGCCTGGCAATGGAGTATTCCAAGCAAGGCGACTTCGACCGCGCACTGGCCGAGTTTTCCATTTTGCTCGAGAACCATCCGGATTACACCGCTGGATATTTCATGGCCGCGCAAACTCTGGCGCGCGCTGAGCGGACCGAAGAGGCGAGGAAAATGTTGCAGGATGGCATCGCCTCGGCACGGCGCACGGGAAATCTGCACGCGCAATCGGAGATGGAAGCCATGCTGGGAGAATTGAGCGCCTCGTAGCTCGGACTCCGATTTACGATTGCCTATTCTCGATTGCCGAATGAGGCTCATGCACGCTTTGAAATTGGCAATCGGAAATCGACAATCGGGAATTATCTACTTCGTCATCCGGCTCATGCTCCACTCAACCAATCCCGGGAACAATTGATACAGCTTCACGGGGATACGCATCGTCCAGGGCACGATCACTTCCCGCCTCTGCTTGCGATAACCGGCGAGCGTCGCCTGGGCGACGCGTTCGGCGGTAATCCCGCGGACCGAGTTAGGTCGAACCTTCTTCATTCCGCTGCCGCGCACCGCGTTTTCACCGAATGCGGTACGCACGTATCCCGGACAGACCGTCATCACATGAATACCGCTGGCTTTCAGTTCGACACGCGCCGCCTTGC
>Ga0335081_10011420_pt1 | contig 14367 bp, 14 predicted proteins | sample Lox_Sample_35_FD_206713 | JGI IMG/M metagenome (GOLD analysis project Ga0335081, IMG submission 206713) | Soil microbial communities from Loxahatchee National Wildlife Refuge, Florida, United States - Lox_Sample_3.5 | ecosystem: Environmental > Terrestrial > Soil > Wetlands | place: USA... | reverse complement strand
TCCGCAGGTTGTGCGAGGCGACCGCCGGCCTGACCGCGTCGAGATTCTCGAAGAGAAGCTTCGTGAGCGCCTCGTAGTTCGCGTCCGTCCCGGCTTTCGAGAGGAAGACCGGGACGGGCCAGCCCTTCTGGCGGCCGTTCACGACCTCGTAGTCCCAGTAGGCGCCCTTCACGAGCCGGACGCCGATCCGCTGCCGCTCTCCCCGCGCCCAGGCGATGAGACCGATGAGGTCGTCCCGCGCGTCCCGAAGATAGGCCTGAAGCGCGATGGTGAGCCGCACGCCCCCGCCCCATTCGGACTGGACGCGCTTGAAGGCCGCAATGACCAGGTCCTTGTGATAATACTGCTCCATGTCGAAGGTGAGCGAGACCTTGGCAGGAGCGGCCTTCTCGATGACGGGCCGGAGCGCAGGGACGATCTTTTCGATGGACCCTTCGAAGTTGAGCGGGTCCGTCTGGGAGTAGAACGATGAAAGCTTGAGGGAGATATCGAGGGAGCCCGATTGCCCGGCCGTATGCCGCCCGAAGAAGTCGATGAGACCCAGGTAGCGCGACCCGTATTGCGCCGCTTCCGCCTCGGAGACCACGGCCTCGCCCAGGAGGTCCAGGCTCACGAGCGCCCCGTCCTTCCGGAGCTGATCGATCGCCTGCTTCGCGTCCGCCGGATCGGACCCGGCGATGAACTCCCGGGCGAGGGTGCGGACAGCGGACCGGATGAGCGGCGCCGCGATGACCGCGGGAACCGTGCGGGAGAAGACCTCGGCGCTCCTGAGGAGGACCGACGCCGGGGCCCCGGCCTCCCGGAGATACTCGCTGAAGATGCGCAGGACGAGCGCGTCGGTGCGGAGGGACGGCAGCACGTCGATGAACCGCAGGAGCTGCGTGCGGAACCGCTCGTCACGCATGGACCATTCGATGACGCTCTTCCGCCAGCCGCCGGAGGCGAAGAAGGACGGCTGCTCCTCTTTCAGGAAGGCGTAGATCGCTCCCGCGATCTCCCGGGTCCGCGCTTCGACGCCCGCCGGAGACGGCGTATCGAGTCGCTGTGCTTCCTGCCGCGCCATGTTGCCCTCCTGAACTTAGTATACATCCGGTGCAGGAATCTGTGCGCGGCATCGCACCTGCTGCGGAAGCAACATGCCGGAGAGATCGTTCTCCGGCAATGGCGGGTACGCAGACGGTGATAGTTCAAGGGCTGCGACACTGAGGCTGATTCCCCTGCACGGGGCAACAACGCCGGTCTGCCTGGGTGCCCATGGCAGGAAAAGGGGCAATGCCGACAGTAAAGACCCGCCCCTGGGATCCTCATGCCGGAAAATGGTGAGACTACTGCATCCAAATGTCCCCGTCAGACACGCATCCGCCATTTCTCTTACGACCCGTTGCCCACGATCTGAAGTGTCCTTGCATCCCGCTTTCCCTGATAATACTTGTCAAGGACGCGCTCGAACACCGAACCCGGTCCGGCCACCAGAGCGAAGAGGGTCATGGATGATTGAAGCTTCCAGTCGTCGGGGTGTCCGAAGATATCCGCAGCCGACAGCCCCTGGACAACAAGGACCGCTTCCGCGCATTCCGCGAGCCGTGTCCCCAGAACGGGATGGCCGAGATAGCGCCGCGCTTCTTCCAGGCTCTTAATGGCATAATGTCTGGTCGTCGGGCTGTGCCCCAGTCCGTCGATCTGCGGGAAGATGAACCACATCCAGTGCGTGCGCTTCGACCCGCTCCGCAGTTCGGCAAGGGCACGGTCATAGACCCCTTCCTGCGCGCTGATGAAGCGGCCCAGATCATAGGGATCACCGCGATCGGATGCGCTGTCTCCCTGTTTCATTTCTGTCCCCCTGCAGTCTTCTCACTGCTCTTCTGTATCCCGAAAGTCCCTTCAGGGATGGTCCGCTGATCTACTTCACTTCCTGCAGCACTTTGAACGTTACACTCTCGACCATGTCCTTCACCTTTTCCCGGTATGCCAGCATATGAGGCGATCCGAGATGGGCATGGAGCGCTTCCAGGCTCTCCCACTTCTCAAGGAGAGTGACGCAATCCTTATCGAAGACCTGCGGCGGCAGTTTTGAGTCAACATCGATCGTAGGGACATATGCGATGCATCCCTTTTCTTTTTGAACTGCGTGACTATTGGCTTTCAGGATCGCGAGATAGTCGGAAAGCTTGCCTGTCCTCACCCGGATCGAAGCTACGACGTTGATCATGGCCGGCTCCTCATCTGCTGATTGGATAAAAGGATGTTAAGCGGGACACAACGGTCCGCATAACCGGCTTGCGATGGAGCGCAGCGGAATTGCCAGTCCGAGTCGATGCGGTTGTCATATGGCCCTCTTTGCAATGTTATCCACCACCTGGCGGACATCACCTGAACATCAGCGACCTTTTGGATTTTTCTGAGCGCAATCACACCCACCAGCTTTCTTCTCGGAGGTAATTTTTTCGAGAATCACCGACCGGCCATTATCAAGGTAATCTTTCTCTATCTGTTTTCTTGTAAATTGAAAACAATGGCATACCAAATCATTTTCTCTGAATTCTCCTGTTTCTTGGTCAGGAGACCCAATCTTAATCATACACTCTCCTCATGTTTTGGCCGGTCGATTGACATGCAACGCCTGAATTAAGCCGCGCCGCGAAGTGGCGTCGGCTTGCATGAATGGTTGGCGCGCACTGTCCTCTTCACATCACCACATCCCCTTCGCCATTTTTTTGCGTCGGGCCAACTCCTTATCGCTCGGCTCGGCACCCGGGAACGAACCGGGCTGGATATCGCCGCCTGGTACATAGGTACTCATCACAACGCCGGTGGTCGAAACCTGAGAACGAACGAGCCGCAGCGCCGATGGCTTGGCAGCCTCGCTGAAGAGGCGCTTGCCCCGCCCAAGCACCACAGGAAAGGTCCACACGTTGTACTCGTCGATCAGTGAGGCGGCCTGGAGCGTTTGAATCAGATTGCCGCTGCCAATCATCTGCAGGTCGAGGCCCGGTTGGGCCTTGAGAGCGATGATTGCCGAGACGACATCGCCGTGGAGCAGGGTCGAGTTGTTCCAGTGGAGCATCGTCAACGTGCGCGAAGCAACATACTTTTTCGCTGCATTGAGCGTCTTCGCGATCGGGTGGTCATTCGGCTGATAAGGCCAGTACGCCTCGAAGATCTGATAGGTCCTGCGCCCGAGCACCAGCTCACGATCCCTGCCGTCGAAACCTGATGCTGAGATGTCCATGCTTTCGTCCCCGTAGCCGAACATCCAACCGCCAAGCGTAAAACCGCCAGTGGGGTCTTCTTCCGGTCCGCCGGGTGCCTGCATGATTCCGTCAAGCGACGCAAACGTAGATACGATGAGTTTTCTCACGGAAACACTCCTGTCGTGAGGCGGGTCTTGGTCATGCGCGCCAACATGTTATTAGCGGTACGGATGCAACTGAGGGTGCAAGACTGATATACGAAATACGGTATCAGCGGATTTAGCAAATAAGATGCCCACCCGTTCATAAATGTGCCGAAATCGTACTGCACCGATCTCGCTCCTATAACAGCTTACAGAGCCCGTCAATCACATGTTTTTGAATGCCGTCTGCAAGACGCCGGGCACTGGCTTTAGCCGCGGCGTCCAGCTTCATGGTCTCCAGTTCTGTAAAAACATCCAGATTCGTCACTAGCCTTTTAAAACCTTCAGGTGTCAACGCGCCTGCTGCAAGCATGACGGTCCAGTGTTCGACATTTACCGCCTGCAATCTCACAAACTCAGACTCATCGTTCTTGGCTGAAATGATAAGTTCTTTAAGTTCTTCCTTGGCCAGCATCGAGGACTCATCGGCCAAACCATCTAGGTAATCCGTGAACTTGCTCATAGAGGCCTTTATTCACCGTGAGACGTAGCCAGCACTTGCGCAGCCGCGGCCATAAACTGAGCCGCAGTGAGTTCTTGGCCTTTGCTGCACACTGAGCTTCTTCCGGTAAAACGAGGATGGATATTGCGGTTCCGGGTGGATGTTTGGTATGAGAATAAACAGGATGCTCGGGCAGGAGCCGCTATCGCAAAAGTACTACAACCCTGTCGAAATGTCCAGAAAAGAGATGGAGATCTGTGTATTGCCGGATGCTCTTTCGTAGCCGTGAGAAAGTCAAGACATGAATGCCCTGCCCCCGAGATGTTCCGCGAAGCGGCTACAAAGCCACCTTCACCACGATCTTCCTCACCAGGCACGGACTTCCCGCTGCGATCCGGGGGGCGTGGCCATCCTCGGGCCAGAGCACGGCGAACTGACCGGCCTTGAGATGCACGGGCGACCACGTCCCCGGCTGCATCAGCCCATAACAGGTGTCCTGGCCCGCATCGTAGTCGAAGGAGGCCGTCATCTCGGCCGCGGGCGCCCATCCCATGATCTCTTCGCCGGAGAGGACGTACTGCACGTCGAGGAACTTCCGGTGGTATTCGAACTTCGGCGCGTCGACGCGGGCGGTCCGATACCGCTGGAGAATGGCAAAGACGCGCGTACCGTCGATGGTCATCTTTCCATCAGGAAGGTCCGGGAGGTCCTTCCGGCGCAGGAAAGCGATCGCCTGCCGGAGTTCAGGCGTCAGCGTCATCTGGTGCTCTATCGTATCGAGGTCGGCGACGATCATACATTCCCTCCGAGGCAAGCATAGCATAACAAAGAAGCGCGATCAAACAGGGGAGAGCGAGCCCGACGGGCATGGACCGGGGGCAACGAGACTTCATGCTGAAGACCTCGGTCTTCACGTAATATGAGTTTGACATTTTTTTCTAAACATGATATAAAAAAAATTGTCAAACAAAGGGGGGTCACAATGATAAAAAAAATAGCGCTTTTACTTACCCTTGCGATCTTTGTTAGTGCCTGTCATCATCGGGTTAAAACCCGCTTCGAAGAGCCTCAATCGTATGGTAAAAATCAATTTGTCATTTATTATGAAAGCAAGAAGTTATCTTCTAAAGTAAAGTCACAGGTTGTTAAAAAAGCGAACTCCTACTGCCAGAAAAACAACCTCAAGATGGTACCGCAATCTGACTCAGAGGTCGAGCGCTATCACTATCAATTCATTTTTTCCTGCCAAAAGACAACTTCGAAATCTTCTAAGACCGGCGGTCCCCCGCAAACTGATAAAGCAGATGATTCAGGAGAGCCAGACGAAGACGAGTAATTCGACGCCGACCGCAGCCGAGGCCCCGACCGGATCAGGTCTTTCTCCGTGCGTCGCGTTCGCGTGACCACGATCAATGCCACCCTTGCCCAGTACCACGCACGATGCGAACTCCCCGATGGCCTCGCTGCGTTTGGCGTAGGGGTTCACGAGATTGCCCCGCCTCATTGCTTCAACATCCAGTCGATATGATCGAGGAAAACGGGGTCGAATCTTCATTCGTTGCATGCCTGTCAATATCGAAGTTTTGACCCGTTGATCCCGTATGATTCTTCGTACGAGGTTCCCATAAATGTTCTTGAGGTCCTGAGAATCAAACGCTATTCTTTGACCTGAGTTCGCCTGAGTTTCACGGCTTCAAGTATCTTTCGCTTCAGCGAATCGTCAGCATCGCGCCAGGAGACGATCTCATCAATACTGCGACAGCACGCCGGGCAGATCTTGTTCCGGTCGAGCGAACACTTCTTGATGCAGGGTGATTTTACCCCGTCTTTGCCTTCTTCTCTTGACATCATATCCCGTTTCTCGTCTTGAAGCGCGAACCGATGGTTTCCGCTGCAACCTCGTGCCCGCGCTCGGTCCAATGACGGTTATACTCCTTCGCGTATCCTATGCGGAGATGGCGCGGCATGGGACACGTACATCAGTGCAGCGGACTAAATGCAACAAAAGAGACCTGACCAAAAGGTTCTAAAAGGTTCCCTTAGCCTGTTCTCTCGATACTTGCAGGCAAATCCATTCCTGCGCCACGCTGCAAGGTTTCGTTATGCACCGTTACCATCTGACGCGTGGACGCCGGAACGGGCGGTCACCTTCTTAACTACTCTGCCGGCGCGCTCAGTGGTTTGCCCTTCTCGGCCACGAAGAACGCCGTCAATTTTGTGGTAACTGTGCCGGTATTTTTTCCATTGTGTACTTTGCCGGGACCAACAGAGAAGACGTCGCCGGCCTTGTACAGTACGTTATCCCTGCCCTCACATTCGAGCAATAGGGTTCCTTCTTGAACAATAACGAACAATTCGGCGGGATGAGTATGCCTGCCCTCTTCCGAGCCCGGCTGTAATTCGACCGCGACCATGACAGCCTCCCGGTCCGGGATGGTCATGTCCTGTTTCAAGAGAACTTTGCGGGTTACTTTCGCAGGTTCCTGTGCGTGCACCACGGGAATCAATGCCATACTAACGAACGCGACCAAAGCAGACAGGGCAAGAATCTTTGAGCATGCGGGTTTCATAGATACCTTCTGAGATACCTCCTGAAAGTTGTTCGTAATCTCCCTATACGCCTCACCTTGCGATAGCACTGTGTGATTGTTGTGCGTATTTGATTATCACCTCCTTTAGAATCATGTCATAAAGCGTTTGCAGAGACCACGGTGTCAAATCTTCTTTTGCAAGAAGCAAGACCTGACCCTGCCGCCGTTTTGACCGGCTGATACACTGGGCTCATGCGCATCTTCTTTTGAATAAATTCCTGCAACTCCTTAAATAGCATTCTCAGTTCTCCGGCAGAAGGCCGATCAGCAATGTCGGCACATTGATCGGCAGGACGCTCAGGCAGGTCTTTGCAAGTTGATATTCTGCCATGTTTTGAACGCTCGCTGCTCTTGTGGGGAAGAATTTCTTTGCTGACGTGGGAACGATCAGGACAGCTAAGGAAAGAAGCCCATTAGCCAGACCGTACTGGAACTTATAGTAATCCCGGTACAAGGTCGAGCTGTTGCCAAACTGCACTTCAACGAACACGAGCCCTTTGCGAAAATCCCCGATCAGCTTGGGTTCCTCCCGGAGAAGCGGCTGTGGTTCCCATCCGAGTTCCAGGAACCGTGCAGCGATGGCCTTGTTGTATGCGGTTTGATGATCATGCGTGGTCTCTGCCTCGCCATAATGGAATTCTTGATCCCATTGTACGGAAGCAACGACCGACTCGACCTCTGCTATTTCAGCAGCCAAAGTGCGTCTGAGCTGATCGCCACAGTGAAAATATGTGAGCTCATACTTCATGATATGGCTTCGATTAATGTAAATTGTAATGGCCTGATTTCATGATGTTCCGCTAGTCCTCGCCAAGCATAAAACCCACATGGCTATGCAGTGTATTGCATGCCGATCCCAAAAGAACACCAAGCCCATCGTCCATTTCGCGCTCGCATGCCTTCAGGAGTAAACGAAGGTCGGCCTTAGGATCGACAGGCCATATTGTACCAGCCCGGTGATATGACGGATCAACATTATATGATTTTGCTTGTCCTTCAATTCTATCCCATCCCTCGTTGGAAATTCGAAAAGCGTCCAATCGTGATGCGCCAGCGAAGAAGTGAAAACTCCTTATCTGGGCCCCATCATGCACAAAATGGTTTCGCATCGCATAGGATAGACCAATTGGCCATCCAAAAGTTTGTCGTAAAGACTCGTAGAGAGTTGCCGCGGTAGTTTTCTTCGTTCTCTCCCGATTGATGAAATGGGAAATGAGTTGAGGCGGGCTCACAGTGTTGAAACCAGCATCAGGGGTGCAAAAGACCTGACCGACCAATCCGGCAATTCTGTCGGCTAGCGCCCAGGTCGTCGTTAAGTAAGCTTGAACACCAATTGTCCGAGCATGCTCGAACTTAATGCGCTTTGAGCCAAACAAGACCATGTCGGCAGTATCAGCGTGAGCTTCGAGCCCGTCCAAAAGATGCAGTGCTGCGTTACGCGCCTCAAATATACTCTTCCAATGATTAATATCGCTGCGATAGTCTACTATTTCTCGGAACATTGTTTCAACTTCAGGTCGAAGCTTTCCTGTATGCCTAGAAAGAGCCGCATAGACGCCATCAAATACTGCTATCGAGGCGAGCATCCTTTGTTCTAGTGTTTTACTCATTCGCCCCTCATCTCCTTTGCCTGCTCTTCTTGGGCCTTGAGCTCTGCCTCAGCAATCGCAAGATTCCATTCCCAGAATGGCCTAAAAGCCGTGTCAGTCTCTGAGTCTAGTTGAGTACGAGCTGTGTTCACTGCATCTATAAACAATTGGGGTACCTGGCCCGGAGTTCCAGACCATGACTTCATTCCATGATGTAAAATAATTACGAAAAGATCTCTTCGTTCTTCATCACTAGCCGCCTTGTTTGCGCGAATAACGACAGGCCGTGCTATTTTCCGCCAGCTTGTACTGCCGATATCATAGGTGCCTGCAACTCTTGCAAAGCACCAAACGTCATCACGAGTCGTTGCTGTTGAAAGTCGTGAAACAATCTCGTCGGGCACAAGCAGCCCTTCGGGATCGACATCATGCAGTATTTCTGGCATGTAATATCCGAGCACAGTCTTATCAAGCAGCATATCTGCAAGGGACTTAATTGCATTGACATTATCAGGATTAGCTATCTCCCTTATTGTAACGGGAGCGACAAAGCTGCTTAATTTTGGATGATGGCTTATTGCCCTAACTACATGCGATTCATCGGCAGCTTCCATCGCACGCCGCTTTTCCAGAGCTCCTGGCAACCACGATAAATGAACCCGCCCGATTCTCTTAAATAAATCTTCAATATACCAATCAGCATTAGCACCGATATCGTCGAGTTTCGGCAATCGTATTAGTTGATTCAGGAACCACTGTCCTAAATCATCTGGAGGCTGTGGAGCCGGAGACTTCTCTCTCACAGCATAGTATATGGTATCTACTAGGTTTCTAATAGCGATCGCGAGATGTGCTGGCTCAATTCGATCCAAGATCGCATCTATGAGCGCTTTGAGCTCTAGCCATTTATAAGTAAATGTCCACCCGATTACTTCGATATATGCTGCACCCTCCTTTTGCTCCAAGAAAAGTCCGCTTAGCGAGCGTATAAAATCATATTCCGGATTTTCTATTTGTGCAGATGCAAGACGAAGCCTAGCATATTGTCGGAGGATAAATCGGATCCTCTGCTCATCGCTACCACACATCTTCATCAATTCCAAGATTAACTGAAAAGCAGATGCTGACGAAGTTTCTTTACGGGTACTTGCTATCCAGCTCACGGTTATATCGATTGCGAATTCAGTTCGAGAAGTAGGTTTTGGTTCTGCAAGAGATTTATATACAAAATCGCGAACGATTTTACTGCTGGTGGCAAGTTCTCCAAGTTTTAACGCCACACCATGTAGATGATAAAGTTCATTTTCATTCCCGAGAAAGAAACTCACGGCACGAGAAAGAAACTCATCAATGCCCCCTGGCTTGCCAGCAGCCAATGCTTCGGCTTTTGCGGCGTATGCAGCATTTTGCTGTTCCCATTTATCATGATTGGTCAGTGGATCAAATTCACTAGATAGGCTGTTGCTGTCATAAAGTGCCTCTAGATCAGTACTAACTTTCTTGAATTCAGGGTCATCGTCAAACCGATAATGCCAATTCCATAAATCGCGTGCTGCCATAAGTTCCGCAAGATTGTCCTTGCGAGCACTTAGTACAGGGTATGCCCACACTAGATCTTCAAGCAACACTTGTCGCATTTGCTTGCGGGATTCCTCTGACTTTACTTGTTTAATGCAATAGTTAACAGTCCTGTGGGCTTCCGCATATAGACTCCATAGCAAATTTCGAGATGCTGACGGTACATCAGCGTCTTTGAGAATATCCTTAAGCCGTGTCAATAACATCTCGCGTTTCTTCCATGCAGGATGGCTTGGTAGAATGATCATTCTGCTAAAGTGGATCGTAAAACCTTCACTATAGGTCTGCTGTCTTTCAACTGAAAGAGTCGGTTCTAAGAGCGCCTTTACTACGGCTCCCTTAGCAGGAGTGGCTGGCACGTTAATAATCTCTTCGAGTAATTGATACGAAATAGTGCTTGCCGCTTCCGTAAAATCGGCCGAGAAATGTGGCCCCCCACCTATTGTTCTTCCGATCAGCTGACCAGCCCGTTTCCCATCGTTCGGAAGCCCGCCTGTTCGCCGCAACCCAACTTCAGCCTCCAATTCTGCCAGGATGCAAAGCTCTTTAAGCACAACCACGCAGTCATTTGCAGACTGAGCACCCATTGCCGCGTGAAATATAGGCCATGCCAGTGCCATAACGATGTCATCCTGGCCTATCTCACGACTACCAAAATAACCCTCAGTTTTTTCACTTTTGACAATAGAAGATCGAAGAGCGCGACTGATCTCGACAGTATCAGGAGGACGATACGCAGCGAAATCCTGAAGGACTTCCGCAATTATAAGTCGTTGGCTTGCAGTCGTTTCTGCGAGACCAGCAAGGATACCAGTAAATAAAGGATCCAGCAGAGGAACAGCTTTTCCAGATAGCCGTAGAAGAAATTCAGTCCGCGCCAATGAAGTGAGAATGGTCCGCCCTAATGCGCTAATGCTACCCTTTAGAACGGCATCACGAACACCAATTACAATATTTTTCGCGTCCTCCGATGGTTGGATCGGAGTAGCACCGTAGCCAATATCGACAGACAACCAGCTTAGAAGTATGTGATCCCGTAAGACGTCGGGCTTGAGCTCAACCAATCGTTGCTCCGCTCCGCGCTGCGTGAGACCACGCCGCTTAACTAAATCAGCCAGTAATTTCAAAACTGCAGTATCGTTATCAATTTTACACACGCCTCTTAACAGCTCAAGGGTTGCCTTGTCTTCTCGATTTATAGTCCCGAGGAGTGCAATATATTGTAGCAGTGTATGAACCTGATCTTCGTTGGCATCTTGCTGAAGCTTGATAATTTCACTTACATATAGGTCTGCCAGATCTGCCGCCGTGGCAGGTACTTTTGCAAGATCTCCATGCACTTCGAGAACGTGAACTGCAAGTGTAAGCCAGATCGGACGATTCGAAAAACGTGCAGCAAGCTTGCGAGCAGCATCCTTGCGCCAATCATTGGGAGTGCCACCAAGAGGACCGGAGCTAAGAAGATCAAAACACATTTCCTCCGCTGCCACAGCTGCGAGCTCACTTATCTGTAGTTCCTGAACCCGCTCCTTCACTCTGGGAGAGAATAAATATCGTAGTACTGGATTTTTAGGTGAGCGGACAGAAATTGCGACCTTCCATTTTGCCGTACGACCGAACCGCGAGCCTAACTGTTCCGATAAGATGCGCAGCAACTGCGGATCATCAGGCTCATCAACGAGCAATAGTGTGGTGCGTTCGGAAACGATGGAGTCAAACCAGGTGGATGAGGATGCCATACTAGCGACGTTCGCCCAAAAGACTTGCCACTCCCCCTCCGATGCGATTTCATCTCCAGCCTCAACAAGAAGTCGTGTTTTTCCAATTCCCCCTTCACCGTGAACAACAAGGAACAAGGCATCCGATAACAGGAAAGAGCGAACATCTTTTGCTTCGGCCTCGCGCCCTCGGAATGTTGTGAGTGTTTCGCGTCTCAAAAAAGGGTCTTCCTCCGGCAATCGCTCGCGAATCTCGGGCAGAGAAAGAAAAACCCGTGTTTCGTTCTCGAAAAAAGACCGCTCTACCTCCGGATGTTTGTCAAGAAGTCCGTCAAGATTTGCGCGTTCCCAATAGTCTGGATTCAACCCCTGTGCTAGGAAGAGAGGGACCACCTCGGCATCCCACCTCTGTTTGTCTGCGGGATTGAATACCGCATTGGTAACAAGGCGCCAGTGTGTTACTCCCTTCCACTGGAGATGTCGTGCGTGTTCCGGCTTTCGATATTCTGCGATCTTAGCAGCTTCACTTTTTGCGTCTGTAATCGCTTTAGTAGCTGAGCCGTCCTCATGGTGTTTAGCCTGAAATACTCGTAATCCATCGCCTGAGCGCGCATCCTGCCCACCATCTTTACCTCGACGACCGAAAAGTGCTGCCTTCGGATCCTCGAAAAAGATAAGGGTAGTTACAAGCGCCTCAAACGTAGCTCCAGATGTAATAAGACCCCATTTTCTCTTTGTCATTATGCCTGTCCGCGGAACTGAGTCACAGCCCCGCCGCCCCCCCTGCTCCTCTACTCCTCAATGACTCTCTCAAATATCCCTATCACTGACAGATGCTCCCCTCCCGTCAAAACGATATCCTCATGTTTCTCGTTTAGGGAGGAGAGAACGATCGCTTTCGCTTCACCGATATTTTCATTGCTTGAAGTCCTTGCACTTCGATATTGTTTGATCAACGCAACAGGTGCCTCGCCGGCAAACCCACGCACCTGGCAGAGTATGATCTTGCCGTTTCGACTGCCTCCCGGGTCCTTCCTAAAAAGGTACAATTGGCCATCCTTGATCTTCGGCTCCATTGAATCACCTTCGGCCCGGACCAGGAATCTGTCCTTTGCAAAAGGTCCGTCTTTGACCGGCTGCCATGAGAAGCTCTCTTCATTTGCGAAATAGCCTTCGAAGGTCTCAAATGAGGCATTCGCTGCTGCTCAAAGCTCTAGGAGTGGCAGCGCATTCTCGTATGGTCGGATTTCCTGGACAAGTGATTCCAGGCGGCTGTTAAAATAGTCCCTTGTTTCGTCATCGACAAAGTAGACATTGCAGCCTTTTTGTCCACGGGTCATCAGGGTCCTGTAGGTGTTTTTGATAATCGCATCAAGCCGCTCCTTAGCAACAGCTGGGTCTTGATTCATCAGCGCTCTCCAGCCGTGGATCGACCTGTCCATTCCTGAGCGTTCTTCCGGTTTTGTGATGATCTGTCCGTTTCGGACTATCAGATCGGGACCGATGATCACGCCTATATAATCTACTTCCAATCCCTGACACGTATGAATGCAACCAACCCTCGCTCACCGATTCCGGCATAATAATCCAGGCCTGGCCATCGGTCTTTAAATTCCACGTCGCCCTGGGGAACCCCGGAGGGTCAGGTATTGAATGTTGATGTTCTCCTCTTCTATCCTTCATGCTTCTCTTCCTCATCCTTCCCCGTCATGAACCGCTGCGCATCCGGTCGATCTGTTCACGGGCTATGTCTTCGGGGCCTAGGGCATTCAATCTTCCTTAAACTGACAATGTGCGTAAATTGTACTGCACCGATCTCGCTCTTATAACAGCTTACAGAGCCCGTCAATCACATGTCTTTGAATGCCGTCCGCAAGACGCCGGGCGCTGGCTTTGGCCGCGGCATCCAGCTTGATGGTCTCCAGTTCTGTGAGAACATCCATCTGTGTCACGAGCCTTTTAAAACCTGCGGGTGTCAACGCGCCTGCTGCAAGCATGACGGTCCAGTGTTCGACATTTACCGCCTGCAATCTCACAAATTCAGACTCATCGTTCTTGGCTGAAATGATAAGTTCTTTAAGTTCTTCCTTGGCCAGCGTCGCGGACTCATCGGCTAAACCATCTATGTAATCCGTGAACTTGCTCATAGAGGCCTTTATTCACCGTGAGACCTGAGCCGCCGAGAGTTCTGGGCCCTGCTTCACACTGACCTTCTTCCGGTAAAACGGGGATGGAATGCGGTTCCGAGGTGGATGTTTGATATGCGAATAAACAGGTTGTTCGGGCAGGAGCCGCTAACGCAAAAGTACTATAACCACGGGCAAAAGTCCAGAAAAGAGATGGCGATCTGTGTATTGCCGGATACTCTTTCGTAGCCGTTGGTTGTTCAGCAATTCGTCCGGCGAAAGCTTAAGATCAACTGGGCCGCGGAGATCATTGCTGGTAGTCTCAAATAAGAGAGGACCGGCCAGTCTATCGGCCCTGAGGCGATCTACAAGTTAATCTATCACCAGGGCACTCTGGATCGAAAGCAACTATCGGCCAGGAAAATGTCTGGGCTTCAATTTACACTTGGAGGCCACTCACTCATTTGTCATAAGGTACAGGGTACGGTTTTTTCGCGGATGGAGTGGTTATTTCGCGTCTACTAAATCGAAAGTATCAACTGTATATAATGGATACACATTACATGAGCGATTGGATAAGAAAAAAGTAGTATGAAATATATAAAGCACTCTATTGTAATGAAGAATTGATTCAGACTCCGATTCACTGTTGTATTCTCCGGAGCCACTTATTGTAGGCACCAACGATTATTGTCGTGCCATCTACCCCGAAATGACAAATCAGAGGTCAAAAAAGGAATTTTGTCTTCTCTTATAATGTTCTAATAATAAAAAGGAATAAGGGCACCGCACGAGTTTATCACCCTCTGGCGTATACGGCACCCATCTTGCTTTATATCTGACAGGTAACGTGTCAAGGATGGCAATGCTGTTGTCTGTATTTTGAGAGTCGGCGAGGGAGAGATCGTGAGCGGAATCGTCGGATATGT
>Ga0335081_10011419_pt1 | contig 14367 bp, 13 predicted proteins | sample Lox_Sample_35_FD_206713 | JGI IMG/M metagenome (GOLD analysis project Ga0335081, IMG submission 206713) | Soil microbial communities from Loxahatchee National Wildlife Refuge, Florida, United States - Lox_Sample_3.5 | ecosystem: Environmental > Terrestrial > Soil > Wetlands | place: USA... | reverse complement strand
AGCTGGGGCAGGTGCAGCACCGGCATCTGCAGCTCACGACCCACGACACGTTCCGCCACCGGCTGCTGCAGGTCGAGGTTCAGGTGGCACAGCGGGCACGGCGTCACCAGGCAGTCGGCGTCCGCGTCGGCGGCGTCCCCGAGATGGCGCCCGGCCTGTTTGAGCGAGGCGTCCTTGTTCATGGTGATGATCGGAAAGCCGCAGCACTTGCGCATCCCCGCGTATTTGATGACGGTCCCCCCGAGCGCCTCGATCAGCATCTCGAGGTAGTGGTCGCGGGGGTGCTCTCCGTCGATCCCCAGGCGCTTGCGGGGGCGGACGATGTAGCAGCCGTAGAACGGCCCGACCTTGAGGTTGGTGAGCGGGCGCTTGACGCGCTCGCGCAACGACTCGAGCCCGATCTCCTCGACCAGCAGCCACAGGAAGTTCTTGTTCGTGAGCCCCCGCTCGTAGCTGAGGCCCTCGTCCTTCAGGTTCGCGTTGACCTGCGAGCGGTACGCGGCGTTCGCGTCGAGCCGTTCCTGACACTCGCTCTGCGCCCCCTGGCAGGTCGAGCAGATGTTCATCATCATCTGCGCGCCGTCGACCTGCTGGGCCAGTGCGAAGGTGCGCGCGTTGAGCGTGTCGGCCAGCTCCTGGTTGTGCTCGGCGATCACCCCCGCCCCGCAGCAGGCGGCACGGTCCAGCTCGACGAGCTCGATGTCCAGCAGGGGCGCGATCTTCGCCATCGAGCCGTGCAGCTCGGGGGTGAAGCCGCGGCTGACGCATCCGGGCCAGTAGGCGACCTTCATCGGCTCGCACCCACCTCGGGATCGGTGGCCGCGTCGAGCTCGCCGCCGCTCTCGCGGGCTTCGGCGCCGACGAGGTCCGGTGTGGGCTCTTCGTCCTCGCCCACGATGTACAGGTTCAGCTCCACGCGTTCGGGCCGGCTCTCGACCGTGTCGTAGATCGCGCGCACGCTCTTGCGGTCGGCGGGCGGGATGCGATGGGGTTTCAGTGCCGCCGAGGGCGTCACCTTGCGCCGCAGCAGTCCCTTGATGATCGCCGGCAGCGAGGCCAAAAGCTCCTTGCCGGCCGCGGGGGCGAACTTGCCGAACCACGAGTTGCCCCCGTAGGAGCGGGGCAGCAGCTCGGCCTCCCACAGCAGGCCGTTGTCCCGCACGAGCGTCGTGAAGGCTTCCTCGTGGCGCTTTCCGTTGTTGGGGTCCTTGATGTGGTGGTCGGCGGTGGCGATGCGGCGCTGACGCATGATCTGGCCCATCGGGTTGACGTCCTTGGGGCACGCCTCCACGCACTTGAAGCAGTGCGTGCAGTCGAAGATCCCCTCGGGGTCCTGGGCGAGGTCGTTGAGGCGCTCGTACTGCTGGTCGTCGCGCGGGTCCCCGACGAAGCGGTAGGACTTGGCGAGCGCGGCCGGGCCGATGAAGCCCGGATCGACTTCCATCGACAGGCAGTCCGAGACGCACGCGCCGCACTGGATGCAGGCCATCGTCTGGGTCACGTCGACCATCGCCTCGCGGGGCACCAGGTACTCGCGCTCGGGCACCGGCTGCTTGGGTAGCAGCCATGGGGTCACGCGGCGGATCTTCTTCCAGTGGACCGCGTCCATGTCCACGATCAGGTCCTTCAGCACGGGCATGTTGCCCATCGGTTCGATCTCGATCACCCCACCGCGGGCGGAGCTCTTGGCGGCGTCGAGGTGGGTGTGGCAGGCGAGCGCCGGTTCGCCGTTGATGCGCACCCCGCAGGATCCGCAGATCGCCTGGCGGCAGGAGCAGCGGATCCCGATCGAGCCGTCGAAGCGGTCGCGCGCCTGCAGGACCGCCTCGAGCACCGAGCGGTGGGGCTCGAGCTCGATCGTGTGCTCGTCCCAGTACGGCGCTTCGCCGGAGGCCGGGTCGTAGCGGCGCAGGCGCAGCGTGAAGGGCTCCGGGGGCCGCTCGCGGATCTCCGCCATCAGCCCTGTCCCCCGCGGGCGTGCGCCCGGCCTCGCGTGTGCCGTGCTGGGTGGTGCATCAGTATTTGCGCTCCTCTGGTTGCCATTGGGTGATCGTCACGGGCGAGTAGCTGATCTCGGGTGTGCCGTCGCTGAGCGTGACGTCGATGTGCTTGAGCCAGTGCTCGTCGTCGCGCGCGGGGAAGTCGGTCCTGAACTGAGCGCCGCGTGACTCCTTGCGCTCGATCGCAGCCACCACGGTGGTTTCGGCGCAGTCGATCATGAAGCCGAGCTCGATCGCCCCCAGCACGTCCTGGTTGAAGACCGTGCCGCGGTCGTCGATCCACGCGCTGTCGGCCTCCTCGCGCAGCCGCCTGACGGTCTCGAGCGCCGTCTGCAGCCCCTCTTCGTCGCGGAACACGGCGGCGTGGCGGTTCATCGTCTCGCCCAGCTCGTTCTTGATCTCCGACACCCGCCGTCCCTCGCGGGGGCGGGCGATGATCTGTGCGATCCGGTCTGAGTCCTCGCGCAGCCGGGCCTTCCCGTCGGGCGAGGGCATGCCCATGCGAGCCGCCCGCTCGGCGGCGTGTTCACCGGCCCGGCGGCCGAAGATGAGCGTGTCCAGCAGCGAGTTGGCGCCCAGGCGGTTGCCGCCGTGGACCGACACGCACGCCACCTCGCCCGCGGCGTACAGGCCCTCGATCGGCGTGCGCCCGTCGACGTCGGTCTTGACGCCGCCCATGATGTAGTGCTGGCCGGGGCGGATCATGATCGGTTCGCGGGTGATGTCGACGCCGGCGAAGTCACGGCCGAGGTTGACGATCTCGCGCAGCGCCTCGAGCGTGCGCCGGCGCGGCACCACCGTCACGTCGAGGTAGATCCCGGCGCCATCGGGGCCCACTCCGCGGCCGTCGTTGATCTCGATCTGCTCCGCCCGGGAGACCACGTCGCGGGAGGCCAGCTCCATCTTGTTGGGAGCGGATTTCTCCATGAACCGTTCTCCCTGCGCGTTGAGCAGGTGGGCGCCCTCGCCCCGCGCGCCCTCGGTGATCAGGATGCCGGTCTCCACGAGCGTGGTCGGGTGGTACTGGACCATCTCCATGTCCATCAGCGGGGCCCCGGCCCGGTAGGCCAACGCGATCCCGTCGCCGGTCACGATCAGGCCGTTGGTGGTGGGCTTGTAGGCCTGGCCGGCGCCGCCGCAGGCGAGGATCACGTTCTTGGCCGTGAACGCCTCCATGTGGCCGCTGCGGATGTCCCGGGCGATCACCCCGCAGCAGCGGCCCTCGGCGTCGATCAGCATTGAGGTGGTGAACCACTCCTCGTAGCGCTCGACGCTCTCGTGCTGCTTCATGAGCTGCTCGTAGAGCACGTGCAGCAGCGCCTGGCCGGTGATGTCGGCCACGTAGGCGGTCCGCTTCAGCGACGCCCCCCCGAACGCCCGCAGGTCCATTTCGCCCTCGTCGTTGCGGTGAAAGGGCACGCCGATGTGCTCGAGATGCATGACCTCGGCGGGAGCTTCCGAGCACATGATTTCGATCGCGTCCTGGTCGCCCAGGAAGTCGGAGCCCTTGACGGTGTCGTAGGCGTGCGAGCGCCAGTCGTCATCGACGCTGATGGCGGCGTTGATCCCGCCGGCCGCCGCCACCGAGTGCGACCGCACCGGGTGGACCTTGCTCATGATGGCCACGCTGGCCCCGCGTTCGGCAGCTGCGAGGGCGGCCCGCTGGCCGGCCAGGCCCGCCCCGATGATCAGCACATCGTGCGAGGGCACCGCCCGAGGTCTCTCCAGTGGTCGTTCCCGGCCATTCCGGCCGAGAGTCTATTACGCGCCGTCCGCCCGACGGCGGCCCGCCTCAGCCGGCCGGGTGGGCCGGACGCAGCGCCTGGCGGACGTGGGCGAGCGTCACCACGCCCTGCAGCACGCCGTCGCTGTCGACCGCCACCATCGCCCCGAGCTGGCCCATCCCGTCCGCCCCGAGCAGCGATTCCAGGGGCGCCTGGGGTCCGATCCGCACCGGCATCTCGGCGTCGAGGACCTCCGCCACCGGTAGCGCCGGGCGCCCTGCCGCGATCTCCGCGGAGACCCGCTGCTCGCGGACCACGCCGAGGAAGTGGCGTCCGGCGTCGACGACCGCGAACCAGGGCCAGCGGTAGCGCAGGAAGAACTCCTCCTGGGCGTCGAGCAGCGTCGCCTGCGCGGGGATCGTCACGGGCTCCCTGTCCATGATGTCCCCCACCGTGATGTGCTCGATCCGCTTGGCGAGCTCGCCCTGGACCACCGCCTGGGCGGCCGCCTGGTGCAGGAAGAACGCCAGCAGCAGCGTCAACACTCCCCAGAACGCGCCTTCCGGGGTGAACAGGCCCAGCAGGCCCACCAGCCCGAGCACGAGCGCGAACGCCTGGCCGGCGCGGCCGGTGATCAGCGTGGCGCGGTTGCGGTCGCCGGTGCGCCACCAGATCGCCGCTCGGGCGATCCGCCCGCCGTCGAGGGGGAAGGCGGGGAGGATGTTGAACAGCAGCAGCGCCCCGTTGATGAACGCCAGCCAGCCCACCAGTGCGAGCGCCGGGGTGGTGGTCGCGCCCTTGCGGATCAGGACCGCGTCGCCGAAGCCCGAGCCGCTGGCCAACAGCAGCCCGGCTGCGAGGCTCAAGCCGAACAGCGCCAGCGTCACCAGCGGCCCGGCGGCGGCCACCTTGAACTCCTCGGAGGCGCTCTGTGGCTGGCGGCGCATGTGCAGCAGCCCGCCGAAGAACCACAGGTCGATGCCGACCACCGGGATCCCGAGCCTGCGGGCGGCGAGCGCGTGGCCGAGCTCGTGCAGGACCAGCGAGGCGAAGTACCCGAGCGCGCCGGCGACGGCGATCGCGTAGGCGGTCGTGGTGGAGCCGCCGATGATTTCGTGGAACTGTTTCGACAGCCAGTAGATCAGGATGAACAGGACGAACAGCCAGCTCCCGCCGGCGCCCACGCGAATCCCGAGGATCCGCGCCAGCTGCAGGTTCCCTCGACCCGGCATCTGACCAATCGTAGGCGCGAGCGCCGCGGGCGCGCGGCGGCTAGACGGCCGCGCGGCCCCGCTCGATGATGGCCTCGAAGTCGCTCCCCGGTGGGAGCGTCCCGTACTCGAGGCCACCCTCGCCGGCCAGCCGCGAGGCGCAGAAGGCGTCGGCCACGGCCGGCGGGCCGTTGCGCACCAGCAGCGAGCCCTCCAGGCATAGGGCCATCGATTCGACCACCCGCCGGGCGCGCGACTCGAGCGTGGCGGGGTCGTCGAACTGTGACTTCAGGTCGTCGATGCGGGCGTCCAGCCGCCGGTCGGCCCCGCGCGCCAGCTCCACCTCGGTCAGGAACACCTCCAGCGACCGCGGCGAGCGGGTCAGCGCCCGCAGCACGTCGAGGCTGATGACGTTGCCCGACCCCTCCCAGATCGACGCCAGGGGAGCCTCGCGGTACATGCGGGGCATCCCCGACTCCTCCACGTAGCCGGCCCCGCCGTGGCACTCCAGCGCCTCGAAGCAGTGGTTGGGCGCGCGCTTGCAGGCCCAGTACTTGCCGACGGCCGTGGCGAGGCGCTTGAACAGCTGGGCGTCGCTGCCGTCCTCGCCGGCCTCGGCGTCTGCGTGGGCTTCGTCGTAGGCGCGCGCCAGGCGCATCGCCAGCGCCGTGCTGGCCTCCGACTCCACGCACAGGTCGGCGAGCACGTTGCGCATCAGCGGCTGGTCGATCAGGAGCTTGCCGAAGGCGTGGCGGTGGGCGGTGTGGTGGGTGGCGTTGACGACCGCCGCACGCATGCCCGCCGCCGCTCCGATCACGCAGTCAAGGCGGGTGTGGCCGACCATCTCGATGATCGCCGGCACGCCGCGGCCCGGCTCGCCCAGCATCCGCGCCCACGCGCCGTGGAGCTCGATCTCCGAGGAGGCGTTGGAGTGGTTGCCGAGCTTGTCCTTCAGACGCTGGATGTGAAACGCGTTGCGGCTGCCGTCGGGCAGGATCCGCGGCAGCAGGAAGCACGACAGCGCCGGTGGGTCGCAGTCGGTGGCCTGGGCGAGCACCAGGAAGAAGTCCGACATCGGCGCCGAGCAGAACCACTTGTGGCCGATCAGCTCGTACTCGCCTCCGGCGCCTCCGCCACCGAGCGGCACCGCCCGGGTGGTATTGGCGCGCACGTCCGAGCCGCCCTGCTTCTCGGTCATCGCCATCCCCGAGATCGCGCAGCCCTTCTCGGCCGCGGGCACCGAGCGGGGGTCGTAGTGGGTCGCGGTGACCAGCGGCTCCCACTCGGCCGCCAGCTCCGGCTGCGCGCGCAGCGCCGGCACGACCGCGTAGGTCATCGTGATCGGACAGCAGTAGCCGGCCTCGGCCTGCATCGCGGTCATGTACATGGCGGCCCTCGCGGTGTGGGCGGAGGGGCGCTCGCTCGTCCACGGCAGGGAGTGCAGCTCGTGCTCCACCCCCATCTTCATCAGTTGGTGCCAGGCGGGGTGGAACTCGACCTCGTCGATGCGGTTGCCGTAGCGGTCGTGGGTGCGCAGCACGGGCTTGTTCTCGTTGGCGAGGCGGCCCCACTGCTGCTGGGGCTCTCCGCCGACGAACGCGCCGAGGTCCGATGCGCGCTCGAGCACCCACTCCGCGCCCTCGCGCTGGACGGCCTCCACGAGCGGGACGTTGCTCGTGAATACGTTCACGTCGAGGAGCGGAGGCACCTGGTTGAACACCGCGTGCGTCGTGAACGGCGCCTCTCCCCCGATTGACTGCGTCATCGTGCTGGCCATCGCTACACAAGGTAGTCAAGCAGAGTTTGTCCCCGGTGCGGAGGCCGCGGGCGTCCGGACGGGCGGTCCCGAGGTTCAAGCACGGTGGCCTCCGAACCGATGTGTGCGATGGATGCCGAAAGGCGATCCGGGTAGGGGGCGGCCGCGGAACGTCCCACAGGGGCCTTCCGCGCCGCCCCGGCATCCCGCGCGCAGGGGCCGGGCATCCCGCGCACAGGGGCCGCGATAGCATCGGCGGCTCCCGGATCCGGGCGCGCGCTCCGGGGCTGCCCCCGGCGGCCGATGAGGACGCGTGCACCGGTGGCCCAGCAGCCGGTCCGGCGCGCGGGGACGGCGCCCGCGCGGGGCCGCGTGGCGCCCGGCAACCGAAAACGGACAGATGACAAAGATCAAGGTCAAGAACCCGGTCGTCGACCTCGACGGCGACGAGATGACGAGGATCATCTGGTCGTTCATCAAGCAGCAGCTGATCCTTCCCTACCTCGACATCGACCTGAAGTACTTCGACCTCTCGATCCAGAGCCGGGACGCCTCCGGGGACGGGGTCACCGTCGAGGCGGCCGAGGCGATCCTCCGCTACGGCGTGGGCGTCAAGTGCGCGACCATCACCCCGGACGAGGCGCGTGTTGCCGAGTTCGGCCTCAAGGAGATGTACCGCTCGCCGAACGGCACGATCCGCAACATCCTCGGCGGCGTGATCTTCCGCGAGCCGATCGTGATCGCCAACATCCCGCGGCTCGTCCCCGGCTGGACGAGGCCAATCGTGATCGGCCGCCACGCCTTCGGCGACCAGTACCGCGCGACCGATCTGGTGGTCCCGGGGGAGGGGACGCTGACGCTCACCTACACGCCCACCGGCGGCGGAGAGCCGGTGGAGCTGGAGGTGTACGAGTTCCCAGGGCCCGGGGTGGCGCTCGCGATGTACAACCTCGACGCCTCGATCCGCGACTTCGCGCGGGCGTCGCTGCGCTACGGGCTGGAGCGCGGCATGCCGGTGTACCTCTCGACCAAGAACACGATCCTCAAGCGCTACGACGGCCGCTTCAAGGACATCTTCGCCGAGGTCTTCGAGAGTGAGTTCGCCGAGGACTTCGGGAAGGCGGGCCTCATCTACGAACACCGCCTGATCGACGACATGGTGGCCGCCGCGCTGAAGTGGGGAGGGGGCTACGTGTGGGCGTGCAAGAACTACGACGGGGACGTGCAGTCGGACACCGTCGCCCAGGGCTACGGCTCGCTCGGGCTGATGACCAGCGTGCTGATGAGCGCCGACGGCAAGACGGTGGAGGCGGAGGCCGCCCACGGGACCGTCACCCGCCACTACCGCCTGCACCAGCAGGGCAAGCCGACCTCGACGAACCCGATCGCCTCGATCTTCGCGTGGACCCGGGGGCTCTTGGCGCGTGCGCGGATGGACGGCACGCCGGAGCTCGCGGAGTTCGCCGAGACGCTCGAGCGCGTGTGCGTCGAGACGGTCGAAAGCGGCAGGATGACAAAAGACCTCGCCATGCTGGTCGGGCCGGATGAGCCTTGGCAGACGACCGAGCAGTTCCTCGGCTCGGTCGAGGAGAACCTCCGCGCCGCCCGCGCCTGACAGGACGCCGCGCAGGCGTCGAAACGAACACCACCCAGGAGAAGAGCTCGTGAGCAACCCCGTACGTGTCACCGTCACCGGAGCGGCAGGCCAGATCGGTTACAGCATCGTGTTCCGGATCGCCGCCGGAGAGCTGCTCGGACGCGACCAGCCGATCGACCTGCGCCTGCTCGAGATCCCGCAGGCGATGGGGGCGCTCGAGGGGGTGGCGATGGAGGTCGTGGACTGCGCCTTCCCGCTGCTGAAGGGAATCGATCTGCACGACCATCCGGCCGACGCCTTCGACGGCACCAACGTTGCGCTGCTGGTGGGCTCCCGACCGCGCACCAAGGGCATGGAGCGGGCCGAGCTGCTGAGCGCCAACGGCGAGATCTTCACGGTCCAGGGCAAGGCGCTGAACGCCGTGGCGGCTCCCGACGTGAAGGTGCTGGTGGTGGGCAATCCGGCCAACACGAACTGCCTGATCGCGATGAACAACGCACCCGACATCCCCCGCGAGCGTTTCACCTCGATGATGCGCCTCGACCACAACCGGGCGATCGCCCAGCTCGCCTCGAAGCTGGCCGTGGGGGTCGACGAGGTCACCCAGATGGGTGTCTGGGGAAATCACTCGCCGAGCATGTACCCGGACCTCTACAACGCGCTGGTGAACGGGACTCCCGCGGTCGAGGTGGTCGACGACGAGGAATGGATCGAGGATGAGTTCCTGCCGAACGTCGGCAAACGCGGCGCGGCGGTGATCGAGGCGCGGGGCGCATCCTCGGCGGCGTCGGCCGCGAACGCGGCGATCGAACACGTGCGCGACTGGGTCTCGGGGACGGCCGGCGGGTGGGTCTCGATGGGCGTTCCCTCCGACGGCTCCTATGCGATCCCCGAGGGGCTCATCTGCGGCTATCCGTGCACCTGCGCGGGCGGCGAGTACCGCGTCGTCGAGGGGCTCGAGATCAATGACATCTCACGCGCCAGGATCGACGCGTCGGTGGCCGAGCTGATCGGCGAGCGTGACACCGTCGCCGACGCCGGAATGATCTGAGCGGCGCGCACAAAAAAAGGGGGCCCTCCCGGTCGGAGTGCCCCCTTTCGCAAGACCCGGGTACGTGGGGCCTGCTTGCGCCGGACCCACTCGGGGTGTGGCGCGTTCAGCCCCTCGGGTACCAGCCCCGGTCTTTCTTTTCCACCTTTTTTTCGGACTCCAGTCCGGGGAGCACGCGGTACAGGTAGTTCTGCTTGATCCCCATCTTCGCGGCCAGCTCGGGGATCGTGATGCCCGGCTGACCCTGCACGAACGAGAGAGCCTCGGCTGCGCGCGTGCCGCTACCTTTGCGGCGACCGGCGCGACGTTTGGCGGGACGGCCGGGTTTGCGTGCGGCGGTCGTTTTCGGTTTGGCGGCTGCCCGTTTGGCTTTCCGGCGGGTCGTGGTGCTGCGGGTGGCTGTTGCGGGAGCGGTCGTGCGGGTGCTCGCTTTGCGGGTGGTCGCTTTGCGCACGCCCACTTTACGGCCCGTGCCTCGCGGGCGGCCGGGTCGCCGCCGCGTAATGACGCCGCTGGCCTCCGAGGCCGCCGATCCGACGACGCCAGCGAGGGCGGACGCGGCCTCCTCGAGGCGGTTGAACTCATCCACGAATGGTTTGAGCTCTTTCAGCCTCTCGGAGATTTCTCGGCGCCTGTCGTCAAGAAAATCGTTCACTGGGGAATCCTCTCCGCTCGTGGTGTCGCGAATTAACGCGTGGAAAACGACACGGTGACCTTACACTAATTCTCCACGCGTGCCCCGTCGAGTTGAGCACGCAGACGCTCGAGGGTGCGACGCGCCTCGCGCTCCGGCATGCCCCCGACCAGTGCTCGGCTGACGAGCGTGCCGATCGGCCCGAGCGGGGGGCGGAATTCGTTTCGGTAGTCGAACCGGGTCCCCCCGTCCTCGGCTGACAACAGGTATTCGGTGCGCGCCCGCGAGCGGGCGGGTCCCCGTCCCACCCACACGGCAAGCTCACATGGCCGGCACTCGACCAGTCGCCAGTGAACCTCGAGGTGCACCCCCCTCATCTGCAGCTGCTGATCCATCGCGAAGCCGACCTTGGGGGGACCGTCGTCTGCGTGTACGAGCTTCCGGTGAATAGTCACCCACTCCGACAGGCGGTTGGGATCCATCACCATCCGCCACACATCCGAGGGGGCTGCATCGATCCGGATCGAGGCTGTGACGAGGCTCATCTGGTCGGCGGACGCGGGGGCGACGCCCGCCACACGGTAGCCGCTGTGCGGGAGGGCGCGTCTACCGTGCCGCCAGCGGCTCGCGCTGTTCCCACTCGCGCAGCGCGTGCTCGACAGCGGCATCGAATGTGTGCAAGCGCACATGCAGCAGCTCCGCGGCGTGGTCTTCCCGTGGAATGAGATCGCCCCGCAGGCCCGCCATCAGGGCTCCCACCAGCTCCGGGTCCTCGCCTGCGATCGCGGCTGCGAGGCGCGAGGTGAAACCCGTGAGGTTCACGCGCAGGCCGATCGCCGGGCGTCCCACGATCATCAGCTCGGCGATCCGGGTGAGCATCTCCCCATAGGTGAGGACCTCGGGTCCTCCCACCTCCAGGATGTGGACCGGCAAGCTCGCCGCGGCGCAGGCCGCCAGCATGTCGATCACGTCGCGCGAGTCGATCGGCTGGGTCCTGTACCTCTGCCAGGGCGGCAGCGTGAGCACCGGCATGCGCTCCACGAGGCGCACCAGCAACCTGAACGAGCGCGATCGCGCGCCGATCACGATCGAGGCCCGCAGCGCGACCGAGTCGCCGACCGCCGACAGCAGCACACGCTCGACGTGCTCACGGCTGGCCAGGTGCCGGGAGGCCGCGACCGGGAGCGTGCCCCGGGACCCCTGCTCCCGCCAGCGCGGGACGAGCCCGCCGAGGTACACGATCCGCCCGACCCCCGCGTCGGCGGCGGCGCGTGCGAAGTTCTCCGCAGCCATGTGCTCGCGCACCTCGAACCCGAGGGACCCCCGCGGCAGCGTCTCCATCGAGTGGATCAGGTAGTAGGCCACCTCGACTCCCTCCAGCGCCCCGCGCAGGCCGGAACCGGTGACCGCGTCTCCGGTCGCGAGCTCGACCTCGCCGGCGTCCGCACCCATCGTCAGCTCCAGCGAACGCCGCAGCCGCGCATCGTCGCGTCCGAAGGCGCGCAGGGAGTGCCCGTCGAGCGCCAGGCGGGCGGCCAGCTCGGAGCCCACGAACCCACTGGCGCCCGTCACGAGGATCTGCACGTCGAAGATGATTGCGCGGCGCGCGCCCGGTAGCGGAGTTTTCCTTGCCCGGCGTGCGCACGGTAGGAGGACGCGCCTCGTGTCGCGGGCGCCCGGGGCGGAAACGCTCGTAAAGTCCCGGCTGGAATCCCCGATCGTCACACGGAAGTGACGCCTCGAGAGCTATTTCCGGCTAGGCGTGTTTTTTCCCCCCGATTTGCGCCATGGCGGCTTGAGCACCTCGCCAGCGGGCACCTATGATCGCTGACGTCCCGACCGGAGTCACAAACCTCTAACACAGGAGCGGGGAGAAAGCAGTTGCAGGCGACCAGCAGGCAAAGCACCCGTGCGCCCAAACGGGCCACTGCGAAGGTGAGCTGTGAGGATTGTTTCTTCCGGGTCAACCTGCTGTGCGCACTCGCCCTCGATGAGCCCTGTGCCACCTTCCGCCCGAACGACGCACAGCTGAAACCGCCGCGGCAGCTGCGCCTGGTGTTCCGCCAGGAGCGCCGCACCCGCGCCGCCTGGTCGTTCCCCTCCGCCCAGGAACAGGCCGCGCTGCACGTGTAGCGCCGCGCCATCTCGACATCGTCGGGAACCTCCGGCTCGAAACGACTGCAAGGCGGGCACGGCCCCGGACGGGCGTCCAGGCCGGGACGGGGCGGTCGGGTCCCTTCGACCCGCTGTGGGTAGTATTGGTCGCCGGACAGCAACCTTTCGGAGGGCGGTGCCAAATGTCAGCGAAGGGCAGGTTCAGCAGGGCCGAAGAAGCCGCACGGGCGGCTCGCAGCAACCAATACCTGCAGCGTCTCGTCGAAGACGAGCAGCTGCGTTCGAACTTGATGTCGGCCTATGGGTCGGCCCGCAGCGCATACGGGCGCATGAGCAACGGCAAGCCCGCCGGGCGCGCCCTGCTCGAGGACCGGAAGCTCCAGCGCGAGCTCTCCGCCGCGGTCGCCTCGCTGCGCGACGCGACCTCCTCGCTGCGCGAACCGCCGAGGAGAAGGCGTCGCCGCCGCGGCTTGGTGCGGATGCTCGCGCTGATCGTGATCGGCGGCATGCTCGCGATCGTCCTCAGCGAGGGACTGCGCTCCAAGGTGCTCGACATGATGTTCGGTGCGGAGGAGGAATTCGACTACAGCTCCACGACCGCTCCGCCGACGCCCGCGCCGGCGCCGGTGAGCTAGCCCCAGCTGCGCCGGGAGGGGCCGCAGGTGAGCGCCCCAGACGGCGCGGCCGGGGGGGTCGCGCAGCAGCCGAACGGATCGGGCGCCGCCCGTGCGGGAGGGCGCTCGCTTGAGGGCGAAAAGGCACAGCGGATCATCGACGCCATGCGCTCGAGCGTGGCTCGGCGCGGCAGCGCGGGCTCGACCTTCGACCACGTGTCCCGCGAGGCGGGCGTGTCGCGGGGGCTGCTGCACTACTACTTCGGCACCAAGGAGCAGCTGCTCGCGGAGACCGTGCGCCGTGACTGCGAGCTCCGCCTGGAGCGGCTGGAGGGCCAGCTGTCGACCGCCAAGACCTCCGACGACTTCATCAGCCTGTTGCGGGAGGTCCTGCAGGAGACGGTCGCCGAGGACGCGGAGTTCATCACACTCATCTTCGAGCTGTTCACACTTTCGCGTCGTAACCCGGAGATCGCAGCCGAGTACGCCGATCTGATCCGGCGCACGCGAGAGCACGTGGCGCGAATGCTCGCGGCGGCCGAGCGCGACGGGGTGCTGAGGCTTCACGAGGAGCCGGAGGCGGTTGCCGAGATCCTGTTCTCGCTCGGTGACGGCATCGCCCTGCGGATGCTGAGCGAGCCGGGACGCGACTACACCGCCACGATGCGTGCGGCTGTCAGTTGCGCACGCGCGCTGCTGAGCGATTAACCCCCTCAAAGCCCGGCTGGCACCCCCCCTATAATCGGCTGCCGATGCCGATCTATGAGTACAGGCGTCCCGATGGGACGACGTTCGAGATACAACAGTCCTTCAGTGACGCCGCGTTGACGACCGACCCCGAGAGCGGCGTGTCGGTGGAACGCGTGCTGCACGCTCCGGCCGTTCACTTCAAGGGGAAGGGCTTCTACAACACCGACTACGGCAAGCGCAACCGGGGACGCTCGAGCAGCGACGGCGATTCCGGTGACGGCCCCGGCGCGAGCGAGAGCTCCTCCTCGTCTTCGAGTTCGGAGAGCTCCTCCAAGCCCGCCACCGACGGCAAGGCCGGCAGGGACAGCTCCACCGGCAAGGACAGCTCCACCGCCAAGGACCAGAAAACGGTCACGGCCGGCAGCTGAGCCGGCTCCGGCTGCTAGCGCTGGCCCCGGCGCTCAGCCCGCCAGAAAGCGTGCGACGGCGGCCCGGCGTGCGGCTTCGGAGACGGTCAGGCCCGCTTCGCCGGAGGGCAGCGTGATCGCACCGGTGGGATTCAGGACCCTGGTGGGGGGCGTTCCTCCGATCGACAGCGCCGCGAACAACGCGAGCAGTTCGGGGCCGCTCATGTCGGAGATGATCGCCGGCGGCGCGTTCCACGCGATCAGCGGCATCCGCAGGAAGCTCGAGGGGGACAGCAGGCGCGACTTCATGTCGTTGAACAGCACCTGCTGGTGCTGCTCGCGCTGGATGTCGGTCTCGTTCGGCTCGCACAGGTTCTTGCGGGTGCGCGCCAGCGCCAGCGCCTGCTTGCCGTCGAGGTGGTGTGTCCCAGCGCGCAGCCTCAGGGTGTAGCCCCCGTTGCGGAACCCCCCGTTGATCTTCGAGACCACGCACCCGCCCGTGTAGGTGATGCCTCCCATCGCGTCGATCAGCTGGGGGAAGTTTTCGAAGTTCACTTCCACCAGATGG
>Ga0335081_10011417_pt1 | contig 14367 bp, 13 predicted proteins | sample Lox_Sample_35_FD_206713 | JGI IMG/M metagenome (GOLD analysis project Ga0335081, IMG submission 206713) | Soil microbial communities from Loxahatchee National Wildlife Refuge, Florida, United States - Lox_Sample_3.5 | ecosystem: Environmental > Terrestrial > Soil > Wetlands | place: USA... | reverse complement strand
ATGGTTCCGGCGCATGCCGAAGATGAGATGAAGGGGCATCTCCCGCCAACCCTCGGCGACGGCCGCCAGCACCGCGCCGCCCCCCTGGTTGTGGGCGCCGTCGAGCCATAACTCCCAATCCGGCGGCAGGCGCTCCGCCAATGGCCCGCGGGTGAGGCGCTGCAGTCGTGCCGGCCAATCGACGCTGCGAAGCCCCTGCGCCAGCGCCGCCGCCGGCAGCGCGAAGGCGTCGACCCGGTCGAGCGCGGCCAGCGCGGCACCGGCATTGTCGTATTGATGGCGGCCGAGCAGGCCGGGCGGCGGCAGAGCCAGCTCCGGCCAGCGCCGGCCCTCATAGCGCAAGCCTCCGGCATCGGGTGCGACACGCCACTCGGCGCCGTTGCGGAAGAGCGGTGCGCCCAGCGCCTCGGCGCGCGCCTCGAGCACGGCCGCCGCTTCGGCGCTCTGCGGCGCAAGCACGGCGGGGCATGAGGGCTTGAAGATGCCCGCCTTCTCGCCGGCGATCGCCGCCACCGTGTCGCCGAGGAAATGCTGGTGGTCGAGCGAGATCGGCGTGATCACCGTCGCCCCGGGGCGAGCAATGACGTTGGTGGCATCGAAGCGGCCGCCGAGCCCTGTCTCGAGCAGGACAATGTCGGCGGGAACGCGGGCGAAGGCGAGAAACGCCGCCGCGGTCGTGATCTCGAAATGGGTGATGGCGGCGCCGCCATTGACGCGCTCGCATTCCTCGAGCAAGGCGATCAGCAGCTCGTCCTCGATCAGTCTTCCGGCGAGGCGAATGCGCTCGTTGAAGCGGATGAGATGCGGCTGCGTGTAGACATGAACGCGATAGTCCGACGCCTCCAGCATGGCGCGCAGGAAGGCAATGGTCGATCCTTTGCCGTTGGTGCCGGCGACATGGATGACGGGCGGCAGCGCGTCTTGCGGATCGCCCAACGCGTTCAGCAGACGGCGCACGCGTTCGAGCGACAGATCGATGAGCTGCGGATGCAGCAGCAGCAGCCGCTCGAGGATTTGCTCGACGACGAGCACGGTCACCGCGCTAGCTCCTCAGCGCCACCACTTGGGCCGGCGCCTCCGGTCGGCGCAGCAGGCGAATGAGCCGGATGAGCGTGTCACGCAAGTCGCGGCGCGGCACGACCATGTCGACCATGCCGTGCTCCAGCAGGTATTCGGAGCGCTGAAAGCCGTCGGGCAGCTTTTCGCGAATCGTCTCCTCGATGACGCGGGCGCCGGTGAAGCCGATGACCGCGCCGGGCTCGGCGAGCGTCACATCGCCCAGCATGGCAAAGGAGGCGGAGACGCCGCCCGTGGTGGGATCGGTCAGCAGCACGAGATAGGGAAGGCCCGCCTCCTTCACCATCTCGACCGCGAGCGTGGTGCGCGACATCTGCATCAGCGCCAGGATGCCTTCCTGCATGCGGGCGCCGCCCGAGGCCGGAACGACGATGAGCGCCGCCTCCTGCAGCACCGCAAGCCGCGATGCCGCGAGCAGGCCCTCGCCGACGGCAATCCCCATCGATCCGCCCATGAAGTCGAAATCGAATACGGCGATGACGACGGGCACGCCGCCCACCGTGCCATGCGCCACCATCAGGGCATCGCGCTCCCGCCCGGTCTTCGCCTGCGCCTCCTTGAGGCGGTCGGTGTAGCGCTTGCGGTCGCGGAACTTGAGCGGATCGACCATCGTCTTCGGCAGCTCGATCGTGGTGTAGCGGCCGTCGTCGAAGAGCAGTGCCAGGCGCCGCTCCGGCGGAAGGCGCAGGTGATGGCCGCAGCTGCCGCAGACGAAGAGCCCTGCCTCGAGGTCGCGATGGAACAGCATCTGGCCGCAATTCGGGCATTTGTGCCAGAGATTGTCGGGCACGTCCTTCTTGGCGACAACCGCGCGGATCTTCGGCAGGACAAAATTGGTGAGCCAGCTCATTGCCGCCTCATGCGTTCTTGGTGCGCGCGGCGCGTACGCCTTGGGCGAGCGCCCGGACGTCGCTCAGCACCGCCTCGACGAGGCTCGGCCCCGCCTTGCCGTCGCTGTCGAGCTCATGCGCGAGGCGATCGACGAGCGCGGTTCCCACCACTGCCGCATCGGCGACCCGCGCCACCGCGGCGGCTTGTTGCGGCGTGCGGATGCCGAATCCCACCGCCACCGGCAGCGGCGAATGCCGCTTCAGGCGCGCCACGGCCTTGGTGACGTCGTTGACATCGGCGGATTTGGTGCCGGTGATGCCGGCGATCGCGACATAATAGATGAAACCCGCCGTGTGCCGCAGAACCGCCGGGAGCCGCCGGTCATCGGTGGTCGGCGTCGCCAGGCGAATGAAATCGATGCCGGCGGCGAGCGCCGGCCGGCAGAGCTCGTCATCCTGCTCGGGGGGGAGGTCGACGATGATGAGCCCGTCGACGCCGGCGGCCTTGGCATCGGCGACGAAACGCTCCGCGCCGTAGCGGTAGATCGGGTTGTAGTAGCCCATCAGCACGAGCGGCGTCGCCGCGTCGCGCGTGCGGAATGTGGCGACAATGTCGAGCGTCTTTGCCACGGTCATGCCGCCCTTGAGGGCGCGCAATCCCGCCGCCTGGATCGCGGGCCCATCCGCCATCGGATCGGAGAACGGCATGCCGACCTCGATGAGATCGGCGCCGGCCGCGGGCAAGCCCGCGAGCAAGCGGGCGAAGGTCAGCGCGTCGGGATCGCCGCAGGTGAGATAGGTCGCGAGCCCGGCGCGGCCTTCGCTCTTGAGCGCGGCAAAGCGCTGCGCGATGCGGCCGGCGGCACCCGCGCCCGACAACGCGCTCACAGCTCGACCCCGATTTCCTTGGCGACAGCGAAAATGTCCTTGTCGCCGCGGCCGGAGAGATTGACCACCAGCAAATTGTCCTTGGGCAAGAGCGGCGCAAGCTCCGCCACATGCGCCAGCGCATGTGCCGCCTCGAGCGCGGGAATGATGCCTTCGAGCTTGGTGCAGAGCTGGAACGCGTCGAGCGCGGCGCGGTCGGTGACGGCCACGTACTCGACGCGCTTCTGGTCATGGAGCCAGGCGTGCTCCGGGCCGATGCCGGGGTAATCGAGCCCGGCCGAGATCGAATGCGCGTCGATGATCTGCCCGTCGGCGGTCTGCAGCAGGTAGGTGCGATTGCCATGCAGCACGCCCGGGCTGCCGCCCGTGAGCGAGGCGGCGTGCTTGCCGGTGGCGATGCCGTGGCCCGCCGCCTCGACGCCGAGGATGCGGACATGGGGATCGTCGAGGAAGGGATGGAAGAGGCCCATGGCGTTGGAGCCGCCGCCGATGCAGGCGACGAGCGTGTCAGGAAGCCGACCTTCCTGCGCCTGCATCTGCGCCCGCACCTCCTCGCCGATGATGCATTGGAAATCGCGCACCATGGCGGGATAGGGATGGGGGCCCGCCACGGTGCCGATGATGTAGAAGGTGTCCTCGACATTCGCGACCCAGTCGCGGAGCGCCTCGTTGAGCGCGTCCTTCAGCGTCGCGGTGCCGGAATGCACCGGCCGCACCTCGGCGCCCAAGAGCTTCATGCGGAAGACGTTCGGCTTCTGCCGCTCGATGTCGGTCGCGCCCATGTAGACGACGCACGGCATGTCGAAGAGCGCGCAGACCGTGGCGGTGGCGACGCCGTGCTGGCCGGCGCCGGTCTCGGCGATGATGCGGCGTTTGCCCATGCGGCGCGCCAGCAGGATCTGCCCCATCGTGTTGTTGATCTTGTGGGCGCCGGTGTGATTGAGGTCCTCGCGCTTCAGGTAGACCTTGGCGCCGCCGAACTGCCGCGTCAGCCGCTCGGCAAAGAAGAGCGGGCTCGGCCGTCCGACATAGTGCTCGAGGTAATAGGCGAGTTCCTTGGCAAAGCCCGGATCCTGCTTTGCGGCGGCGTAGGCACGCTCCAGCTCCAGCACCAGCGGCATCAGCGTCTCGGCGACGAAGCGCCCGCCATAGATGCCGAAATTGCCGTGCTCGTCGGGTCCGCCGCGATAGGTATTGGGGGTGGCCATCAGCCGCCGGCCCCGCCCAGGGCAAGCGATCGCGATTCCCCTCCCCCGTTGCGGGGGAGGGGCGGAAGCACGCGCATTTTGCGCGTGCTTCCGGGTGGGGGGTGACGCTGGCGTGGTGATTCAGGAAAAGATTCTTTTGCCCCGCACTCCGCGCGGGGACCCCCCACCCCAACCCTGCCCCGCAAGGGGGAAGGGGGTTGCACAAGGCTTTCCGCTTGCGCGGGGGCGGCAGTCGTGAAATCGTGCCAGGTCATAGGTATCCAAAGGAAGCCGCGGAGAAGCGGCTTTTACCCCCAAATGCCCGGCGTCACAACGTGCGTGCCCGAGCCAGGAAAGCGGCGATCTTGTCCGGGTCCTTGATGCCGGGCTCGCGCTCGACGCCCGAGGAGACGTCGACCGCGTCGGCGTGGGTGATGCGCACCGCCTCGCCCAGGGTCTCCGCCGTAAGGCCGCCCGAGAGCATCCAGGGCAAGGGCCAGCGCCGGCCGCCCAGCAGCTCCCAGTCGAAGACGAGGCCGTTGCCGCCCGGGACGGGGGCCCCCGTAGGCGGTTTCGCGTCGAAGAGCAGCCGGTCGGCGGCGCCATAGTATCGCTCGGCAACGGCAAGGTCGCTTTCGGCGGCGACCGGGATCGCCTTCATCACCGCCTTGCCGAAGCGCCGCTTCACCGCCGCGACGCGCTCGGCGCTCTCCTCGCCGTGAAATTGCAGCAGCTCCAGCGGCGTCTTCTCCAGCACCTCGGCCAAGGTCTCGTCATCGGCATCGACGAAGAGCCCCGTCCTGGTGACGCCCGGCGGCACGATCGCGGCCAGCGCCGCCGCCAGCGCCGGCGTGACGTTGCGCCGGCTCGGCCGATAGAACACGAATCCCACATAGCGCGCGCCGTGCCGCACCGCGGCGGCAACCGCCTCGGCAGTGGTGAGGCCGCAGATCTTGGCGGCGAGCGTCATCGGAGCGAGGCGAGCATGGCGCGCGCCGCCGCCGCGGGATCGGGCGCGCCGGTGATCGGCCGGCCGATCACGAGATAATCCGCGCCGGCGGCGATCGCGTCCTTCGGACCCATGACGCGCTTCTGGTCGCCGATGGCGCCTCCCATGACGCGGATGCCCGGCACCACCAGCAGGAAATCCTTGCCGCAGCGCTGGCGCAGCGCCGCCACCTCGAGCGGCGAGCAGACGACGCCGTCGAGCCCGTTGTCGCGCGCGAGCAGCGCCAGGCGCAACGCCTGCTCTGCCGCCGGCCCGCGCTGGCCCACCCGCTCGAGATCGTCGTCGTCGAGGCTGGTGAGGACGGTGACGCCCAAGAGCTTCATGCGCGGCTGGCCGCGCGCCGCTTCCTTCGCCGCGTCCGCCGCGGCGCGCATCATCGCCGGACCGCCGGCGGCATGGATGGTGAGAAGCATCGGCCGGAGTGAAGCTGCGGCTCGCACGGCGCCGGCAACGGTATTGGGGATGTCGTGCAGCTTGAGGTCGAGGAAGAGCGGCGTCTTGCCGGCGACCTCGCGCAGGGCTTGCGGTCCGTTGGCGACGAAGAACTCGAGACCGAGCTTCAAGTTGACGGCGCCGCGCAACGCCGCGATGATCTTTCGCGCCGCTGGCAGCTCGGCGGTGTCGATGGCGCAGAAGATGGGGTTCTTTTCCATGACGCCTCAGATGGTCGAATGCGCGCTCGAGTGGCGGAGATTGTCCAGCGCCAGCTTGGCGCCGGCGAGATCCTCGATCGCCGTGCCGACCGACTTGAACAGCGTGATCTGGTCATGATAGCGCCGCCCGCCGCGAGCGCCTCGGGCAAGATCGAACAGGTCACCGGCGATGTCGTCCTCGCGCAGCAGGCCTGCCTTGACCGGCTGAACGATGTCGCCGGCCTCGGCGAGAGCGCCCGCTCTGGTGTCGACGAAGACGCGCGCGCGACGAATGCAGTCGTCGTCCGCCTCGCGCATGCCCGGACGAAACCCGCCGACGAGATCGAGATGGACGCCGAGCGGCAGCCATTGGCCTTGGATGAGCGGCGTCTCGCTGAGCGTGGCGCAGCTGACGATATGGGCGCCGCGCACCGCATTGGCGAGATCGGTGGTGGCGGCAACGCGAAGGGTCCGCCGATCGAGACGATGCGCGAGCTTCGCCGCCTTTTCGGCGTTCCGGCCCCACACCAGAACGTTGACGATGGGCCGGATGGCGGCGTGCGCCTCGATGAGATGCGCCGCCAACATGCCGGTGCCGACCATCAGCAACCGCTCGCAGTCCGGCCGGGCCAGATAGCTTGCGGCAAGCGCCGAGGCGGCGGCGGTGCGCCGCGCCGTGAGCCCGGGGCCATCCATCAGCGCCAGCGGTTCCCCCGTCTTGCCGTCGAGCAGGAGATAAGCGCCCTTCACCGAGGGTTCCTGGTGCCGGACATTGTCGGGAAAGACGGTGACCAGCTTGACGCCGATATGGCGTCCTGCCTGCCACGCCGGCATCAGCAGCAGCGTGGCGTCGACGGCGCCCGGCACGGGGATGGTGTGGTGATGGCGCAGCGGCGTCTCGGCGCCAATGCGGAACATCTGCCGCAGCGCCTCGACCAGTGACGGGAAGTCGAGGGCGGCCACCACCTCCGAATAGCCGAGCACGCGCATGAGGGCGGGAGTAGCCGCTTCGCGGCGACAGTGTCAATCGCGCGGCAGGGCCGGGCTCGTGACCCGGCTTGCCGGATCGCGCGGCTGACGCGCTTGCATCGTCTTGAGCTCGCGCTCCAACATCTCGATGCGCCGTTGCCGCCGCCGCGCCTCGCGCCGCCAGCGGCCGCCATTGATCCAGGCGATCACGGTGCCGGCGATGAAGCCCAGGAGAAGCGTCGCCAGCACGACGAGAAAGAGCGGCAGTACGAGCTGGCGATCGAAGGGCCAAAACCCCAGTGTCACGTCCTCCGTGCTGCGGACGGCGAAGGCGGCGAGAACCAGTGCCAGCGGCAGAGCCGCCAGCCAGCCCAGGAGCTTCACATCTCCTCGTTGAGCCGCTCGCGCAGCTGCTTGCCGGTCTTGAAGAAGGGAATGTGCTTTTCCTCGACCGGGACGCTGTCGCCGGTGCGGGGGTTGCGCCCCTGCCGGGCATCGCGCCGCTTCACCGAGAACGCGCCGAAACCGCGCAGCTCGACCCGGTCGCCGCGCGACAGCGCCGCGGCGATCTCGTCGAAAATGGCCGTCACGATCCGCTCGACGTCCCGTTGATAGAGGTGCGGGTTGCGCTCGGCCAATCGCTGAATGAGCTCGGACTTGGTCATGCGACGCTCTCGGGACGGCATCTCGGGATCGAGGATGAAGCGTGCCAAACCCTTGAGCCAGCGTCAAGAAATGACGGTGCGGTGGCCCGGAAAAGCGATCAGCCGACGGCTCTCAGCCGACAGCCTTGCCGCTCGAACCTTTGTGGCGGCTTACGCCCAGAGGCGCTGGCTGGCGAGACGGGCGCCCTCGTGGAGCGCCTGGAACTTCGCCCAGACGACGGTGGGGTGGACCTCGGTCGCGTAGGTCGCCTGCGAGGAGAAGCCGCAATCGGCGCCGGCAACGACGTTCTCGCGCCCGACGCGCTCGGCAAAGCGGACGAGGCGCTCGGCGATCCACAAGGGATGCTCGACGATGTTGCTGGCATGGGTGATGACGCCCGGAATGATTACCTTGCCGTCCGGCAGCACAGTCCTTTCCCAGAGATGGTACTCGTGCTCGTGGCGCACATTGGCCGCCTCGAAGCTGTAAGCGCCGGCGTTCACGCGCAGCATATAGGGCAGCACCTCGGCCAAGTCCGCCTCGTGGATGCGCGGCCCTTCGTTGATGCCGTAGCAGGTGTGAAAGCGCACCCTCTCCGGCGGAATGCCGGCGAGAGCATGGTTCAGCGCCGCGACATGCAGCTCCGCCCGCGCCCGGCGGCCCCCATCATCGAGCGCGGGATCGACGAACATCTCCGAGAGGAAGGGATCGTCGATCTGGAGGAGGAACCCAGCGCCGACGATGGCGCGATATTCGCTGGCGAGCGCGTCTGCCACCGCATGGAAGAACTCTTCCTCGCTGCGATAGTAGGCGTTCGTGCCGACCCCGCTCGGAGCCACCGCGGGCATGAAGGCAGCGCGATGCGGGACGCCCTCGAGCGCCGCCTTCAAGTTCTCGATGTCGCGGCGCAACGCCGCCTCGCCGCGATAGCGCACCGGTCCCGTACACACCAGCGGTACCGACGGCGCGATGGCGCCGCCCATCATCGCGTGCTTGAAGTAGTGCGCGTAATATTCCGGGAAGGCGGCGATCTCCGCGGCAAACTTCTCGCCGCCCTGCTGCGGCCGCGGCTCGAAGCCCTCGAGGCGCTCGCTCGCATAGCTGAAGAACCCGGTCTTCGACTGCTCGCCGTCGCCGACGATGTCGATGCCGCTCTCGATTTGATGGCGCACGCATTCCTTGACCGCGCCGGCGACGCGCCGGTCATAGGCGTCGCGGTCGAAGGGTCGACCCTCGGCCCGCGCCTTCATGAGATCGAGCAGATCGGCCGGCCGCGGCAGGCTGCCGACATGCGTCGTGAGGATGCGATCGGTGCTGTCCTGCAGGCTCATCTTGCGTCCTTCGCGACGCGAGGCATCGGGTCGCTCTTGATGAAAGAGGCCAGACCGTCTTTCGATTGCGCGGACTCAACGTCCCTTGATCGCCCGGTTCGCGCGCTGCGTGACAGCAATCTCGCCCCTCCCCCTTCACGGGGGGAGGGGCGAAGTGCGTAACCGCAGCGCTGCTGCAGCACGCTCGCGCTTTATTCCTTCTCCTTCTCCGCCCGCCGGCTGAGCGCCGCGCCGAGGATGTCGCCGAGGCTCGCGCCGCTGTCGGATGAGCCGTATTCGGCCATCGCCTTCTTCTCTTCCTCGACTTCGCGGGCCTTGATCGAGAGCGTCAGCTTGCGCGTGGCGCGGTCGAGCGCCGTCACCTTGGCGTCGATCTTCTCGCCGACGGCGAAGCGGTCAGGCCGCTGCTCGGCGCGGTCGCGCGAGAGCTCGGCCTTGCGGATGAAGCCGGGCACGCCGTCGCCCACCGTCACCTCGATGCCGCCATCGCTGACGGCGCTCACGGTGGTGGTGACGATGTCGCCTTTCTTGAGATTGGCGAGACCCGTCTCGAAGGGATCGCTCGCGAGCTGCTTGATGCCGAGGCTGATGCGCTCCTTTTCGACGTCGACGTCGAGGACGCGCACCTTGACCGTGTCGCCCTTGTTGTAGTCCTTGATCGCCTCTTCGCCGGCGCGGTTCCAATCGAGGTCGGAGAGATGCACCATGCCGTCGATCTCGCCGGGCAGTCCCACGAAGAGACCGAACTCGGTGATGTTCTTGACCTCTCCCGAAAGCTCGGCGCCGACCGGGTAGCGCTCGACGAAGCTCTCCCAGGGGTTGGCAAGACACTGCTTCAAGCCCAACGATATCCGCCGCTTCTGCGGGTCGACATCGAGCACCATCACCTCGACCTCCTGGCTGGTCGAGACGATCTTGCCGGGGTGCACATTCTTCTTGGTCCAGCTCATTTCCGAGACATGGACGAGACCTTCCACCCCGGGCTCCAGCTCGACGAAGGCGCCGTAGTCGGTGATGTTGGTGACGCGGCCCTTGAAGCGCGCGCCCGAAGGATATTTGAGCTCGACGCCTTCCCAAGGGTCGGCCTCGAGCTGCTTCATGCCGAGCGAGATGCGTTGCGTCTCGGGATTGAAACGGATGACCTGGACCTTGACGGTCTGGCCGATATGGAGCGCCTCGGAGGGATGATTGATGCGGCGCCAGGCGATGTCGGTGACGTGGAGCAGGCCGTCGACGCCGCCCAGATCGACGAAAGCGCCGTAATCGGTGATGTTCTTGACCACGCCCTGGAGGATCTGGCCTTCCTTGAGGCTCGCCACCAGCTCCGAGCGCGCCTCGGCGCGGCTCTCCTCGAGCACGGCGCGGCGCGAGACGACGATGTTGCCGCGCGAGCGGTCCATCTTCAGGATCTGGAAGGGCTGCGGGCTGCCGAGCAGCGGCGTGATGTCGCGCACCGGGCGGATATCGACCTGGCTTCCCGGCAGGAAGGCGACGGCGCCGTTGAGGTCGACGGTGAAGCCGCCTTTGACGCGGCCGAAGATGACGCCCGTCACGCGCTCACTTGCCTGGAAGCTCTTCTCGAGCTGGGTCCATGCTTCCTCGCGCCTCGCCTTCTCGCGCGAGATCTGCGCCTCGCCGTTCTTGTCCTCCATACGCTCGAGATAGACCTCGACCGTGTCGCCCGCTTTTATCTCCGCCGGCCGACCCGGCGGCGCGAATTCCTTGAGCGCCACGCGGCCCTCGGATTTGAGCCCGACATCGATCAGCACCATGTCGTTCTCGATCGCCACCACCGTGCCTTTGATCACGGTGCCCTCGAGCCCCGAGGCTGAGCCCAGCGACTGGTCGAGGAGGTCGGCGAAGCTCTCTTTCACCGGCTCGGGTTTAGTCTTGGTTGCGACGGCCATTAGGTCTCCCGTTTCTCCCCTGGGTGTGCCGCCCCGCGCCCGGGAAGAGGGAGCGCAAAGCAGACCGCCGACGGGTTGGGCGCGGCGGTGGAAGCCCTCGTCCTGCGTGGTTCGGATGGCGCCGGTCTAACCCCGGCGCTCGGCCAGCTTCCGCTCGACAAAGTCGAGGGCTGCGGCAAAGGTGGCATCCGCGTCGAGCGCGGTCGTGTCGAGAACGAAGGCATCGTCGGCCGGCACCAGAGGCGCCGCTCGACGGTCGCTGTCGCGCGCGTCACGAACCTTCATATCCTGCAGGACGGCCTTGTATATAGCGGGCTCGCCGCTTTCCCGCAACTCCTCGAAGCGACGCCGGGCGCGCGCCTCGGTGGTGGCGGTGACGAAGAGCTTGGCCTCGGCGTCGGGGCAGATCACCGTGCCGATGTCGCGCCCGTCGAGGACGGCGCCCTGGGCGCCCCCCGGGGGGCGGCGCGCGAAGTCGCGCTGGAAGGCGAGAAGCGCCTGGCGGACGGCAGGGACCGCCGCCACCACCGAGGAAGCCTGCGCCACCCTCTCCTCGCGCAGCCGGGGATCCTTGAGGTCGGCCGCCGTGAGCGCCTCGGCCGCCGCCTCGGCCGAGGCGGGATCCGCCGGCTCGGCGCCCCCCGTCAGCACGCGCAACGCCACGGCGCGGTAGAGGCGGCCGGTATCGAGATGCGCGAGCCCAAGATGCTGCGCCAGCCTTCGGGCGAGGGTGCCCTTGCCCGAGGCGGCAGGCCCGTCGATGGCGATGATCACGCGCCGATGGGCGCGATCTGCGCGCCCAAGCCGTTCATCAGCGCGACGAAGCCGGGGAAGCTGGTCGCGATGGTGCTGCCGTCGTCGATCTCTACCGGAGCTCGTGCCGCCATGCCGAGCGCCAGGAAGGCCATGGCGATGCGATGATCGAGCTTGGTGGCGATACGGCCGCCGCCGGAGGGCGGTGCGCCCGTGCCTTCGATCGCCAGCGTGTCCCCCGCGACGGCGAGCGTGACGCCGCAAGCGGCGAGGCCTTGCGCGATGGCGCCGAGACGGTCGCTTTCCTTGACGCGGAGTTCGGCCAAGCCGTGCATCACCGTCCGCCCCCGGGCAAAGGCGGCGGCTGCCGCCAGCACCGGGTATTCGTCGATCATGCGGGGGGCGCGCTCGGCCGGCACCTCGACGGCGCGGAGAGCGCTGGTGCGCACGGTGAGGTCCGCTACCGGCTCGCCGCCCGCCAAGCGCTCATTGGCGAAAGCGAGATCGGCGCCCATATCCCGGAGCGTCTCATAGAGCCCGGTGCGCAACGGGTTGACGCCGACGCCTTCGATCACCACTTCGGAGCCCGGCAGGAGGAGCGCGGCCACGGCGGGAAAGGCAGCCGAGGAGGGGTCGCCGGGAACGCTGATGTCGGCAGCGGCGAGCTCGGGCTGGCCTTTGAGCGTGATGCGGCGGGCGCCGTCGGGCGCATCCTCGACGGCAACCTCGGCGCCAAAATGCCGGAGCATGCGCTCGCTGTGATCGCGGGTCGGTTGCGGCTCGATCACGCTGGTTTCGCCGGGGGCGTTGAGGCCCGCCAGCAGGATCGCCGATTTCACTTGCGCCGAGGGCATGGGGAGACGATAGGCGATGGGTAGCGGCGAGGTGGCGCCGATGATGGCGAGAGGCAAGCGGCCGCCGTTCCGGGCGATGATGCGGGCGCCGAGGCGCTCGAGCGGCAACGCGACCCGAGCCATCGGCCGGCGCCGCAACGAAGCGTCGCCGGTGAGAAAAGCGGTCAGGTCGTGGCTCGCCAGCACGCCCATGACGAGGCGCGCGCCGGTGCCGGAATTGCCGAAATCGAGCACGTCCGTGGGCTCGGCAAGGCCGCCTAAACCGACGCCGTCGATCTGCCAATCGCCGTCCTCGCGGCGCGTGATGGTCGCGCCCAGCGCCCGCATCGCCGCCGCGGTGCGCAGCACGTCCTCGCCTTCGAGGAGCCCCTGGATGCGGCTCCGCCCGATGGCGAGCGAGCCGAGAATGAGCGCGCGGTGCGACACCGATTTGTCGCCGGGGACACGGAGGCGACCGCTCAGTCGGGTGGCGGTTCCGGAGGTGAGCGGCGTCATGATCCCTCGATTTAGCACAGGCTTGCCCGCCTGCCCAATGGGGGCTGCCCGCCTGCGACGCGTGGGGGAGCGGTCGATTTTGCTTTTGACAGCCGGGGCGTGATCTGGCAATTGCCAGCCGCGCCAGGCAAGGAGGCGAGACGTGGTGAAGCCGGAATGGGGAATGAAGCGCATCTGCCCGAGTTGCGGCGCGCGCTATTACGATCTGCATCGCGACCCCGTCATCTGCCCGAAATGCGGCGCGAATTATGATCCGGAGACGGTGCTGAAGTCGCGGCGCGCCAAGGTGGCGCCGGCGGAGGTGCCGATCGAGCCGATCGCCGAGGAGGAGATCGAGACCGAGATCGCCGAGGAGGTCGAGCCCGAGGTCGAAGTGGAGGGCGAGGAGGTCGCCGTCGAGGGCGCCGAGGAGGCGGAAACCGAAGGCGAGGAGGAAGAGGAAGAAGAGGAAGTGATCGAGGACGCCTCCGAGCTCGGCGAGGACGAGGACGACATGGCCGAGGTGATCGAGAACGTCGAGGACGAAGAGGAGCGCTGAGCCGACCGTGACGTTCGGCATCGGCCAGCCGCTGCGGCGCTTCGAGGATCAGCGGCTCCTCACCGGCAAGGGCCGCTACACCGACGACATCGCGCCCGCCGGTCTCGCCCATGCCTATGTCCTGCGCTCCCCCGCGGCGCATGCGCGGCTCCGGTCGGTCGATGCCGGCGCGGCGCGGCGCATGCCGGGCGTGCTGCTGGTGCTGACCGGCGCGGAGGTCGCGGCGGAGAAGCTCGGCGACGTGCCTTGCGTCCATCCGCTGGTGAGTCGCGACGGCAAGCCGCGCCACGACACGCCGCGCCCGGTGCTCGCCATCGGCAAGGTCCGCCATGTCGGCCAGCCCGTGGCGCTGGTCGTCGCCGAGACGCTGCTTCAGGCGCGCGACGCCGCCGAGGCGATCGCGGTCGATTACGACGATCTGCCCGCCGTGGTCGACGCCCGCGCCGCCGTCGCCGCCGTCGCGCCGCAGCTCTTCGACCACATTCCCGGCAACATCGTCTTCGACTGGGACAACGACGTGACCGACGCGAAAGCGACCGATGCCGCCTTCGCGAGGGCGAAGCACGTCACGACACTGGAGATCGTCAACAATCGCATCGTCGTCAATTCGATGGAGCCGCGCAACGCGCTCGCCGAATACGACCCGGCGACAGACCGCTCGACCATCACCACGACGACGCAAGGGCCCCATCTCGTCAAAGGCCCGATCGCCGACGTCATTCTCAAGATCGGCAACGAGAAGCTCCGCGTCATCACCCCCAACGTCGGCGGCGGCTTCGGCATGAAGGCCTTCGTCTATCCCGAGCAGGCGCTCGTGGTCTGGGCGAGCCGCAAGCTGAAGCGGCCGGTGAAGTGGCAGAGCGACCGCTCCGAAGGCTTCATGTCGGACAATCAGGGCCGCGACCACGTCACGCGCGCCGCGCTCGCCATGGACGAGAAGGGCAAGTTCCTCGGACTTCGCGTCACGCTGCTGGCCAATTTGGGGGCCTATCTCTCGCCGCTCGGGCCCTTCATCCCGACGCGCTCCACCGATCTCGTCTCCGGCCTCTACACGACCCCCGCCATCCACATCAATGTGAAGGGCATCTGCACCAACACGGTGCCGGTCTGCGCCTATCGCGGCGCCGGGCGACCCGAGGCGGCCTATCTGCTGGAGCGCCTCGTCGATGCCGCTTCACGCGACATGGGGATGAGCCCCGACGCCATCCGCCGCGTCAATTTCATCTCGGCGGCAGCGATGCCTTACACCTCG
>Ga0335081_10011416_pt1 | contig 14368 bp, 10 predicted proteins | sample Lox_Sample_35_FD_206713 | JGI IMG/M metagenome (GOLD analysis project Ga0335081, IMG submission 206713) | Soil microbial communities from Loxahatchee National Wildlife Refuge, Florida, United States - Lox_Sample_3.5 | ecosystem: Environmental > Terrestrial > Soil > Wetlands | place: USA... | reverse complement strand
GCCGGTTGCCGACGAGCACCCGCTGCCGACCAAGTTCGAGGACGCGCTCGCCGAGGGCCGCGCGCTCGCCGAGAAGGGCGACCACGCCCGCGCCAAGGAGATGTTCGAGGCCGCGATCAACCTCGACAAGCGGCGCGCCGAGCCCCACATGGAGCTCGCGCGGCTCTACATCTCGACCGGCGACCGCGGCCTCGCGGTCGCGGCCGCGAACAAGGCGGTCAAGCTCGCGCCGAACTCGAGCCAGGCGTGGAACACCAAGGGCCGCGCCGAGCTCAACCGGTTCGCGTACGACGACGCGGTCGTCGCGTTCACCAAGTCGGTCGAGCTCAACAAGGACAACGTGTGGGCGTGGAACAACCTGGGCTACACCCAGCTCCAGCTCAAGAAGTACGACGACGCGGTCGACGCGCTGACCGAGGCGACCACCCGCAAGGGCGCGGCCGGCTACATGTTCAACAACCTCGGCACCGCGCTCGAGCAGCTCGATCGGCTCGACGAGGCGCGCAAGGCGTTCGACGCGGGCGCCAAGCTCGGCTCGAAGGAGGCGGTCGCCAGCCGCAAGCGACTCGAGGGCGTGAAGTCGATCGCGATCGCGAAGGCGCTCGAGGATGCCGACAAGACCGAGAGCTACGACATCAACGAGGGCCAGACCGACGAGGACCAGAAGATGGCGACGCCGGACGACTCGGAGCAGGCCGACACCGGCTCGGGCTCGGGCTCGGGCTCGGGCTCGGATGCCGACGACGGCAAGGCCGAGCAGACCAAGTAGCTCAGGCCGGGTGGTACTCGCCGAACCGGGCGCGCAGGACGTCGGCGATCTCGCCGACCGTGGCGAGCGCCCGCACCGCCGCGATGATGGGGGGAAGCAGGTTGGCCGATCCGGCCGCCGCGTCCGCGAGCGCCTGCAACGCGCGCGCGTGCTCGGCGGCCGGTCGGCGCGACCGGAGCGCGGCGAGGCGCATGCACTGCTCGCGCTCGAGCGCGGGATCGATGGTCGCGACCGGCACCGGCTCCTCGGCGTCCAGCACGTACTCGTTGACCCCGACCACGATCCGCTCGTGGCGCTCGACCGCGCGCTGGTGCTCGTAGGCGCGGCGCTCGATCTCCTTCTGCGGAAAGCCGCGCTCGATCGCGGCGACCATGCCGCCGAGCTCGTCGATCTGGTCGAGGTAGGCGCGGGCGCGGCGCTCGATCTCGTCGGTCAGCGCCTCGACCGCCCAGCTGCCGCCGAGCGGATCGATGAAGTCGGAGACGCCGCTCTCGTGCGCGATCACCTGCTGGGTGCGCAGCGCGATCCGCGCCGCGTCCTCGGTCGGCAGGCCGAGCGCCTCGTCGTAGCTGTTGGTGTGCAGCGACTGCGTGCCGCCGAGCACCGAGGCCAGCGCCTGCAGCGTCACCCGCACGACGTTGACCAGCGGCTGCTGGGCCTGGAGCGTCACGCCGGCGGTCTGGCTGTGAAAGCGCAGCATCTGGCTCTTCGGCGACGTCGCGCCGAACCGCTCGCGCATGATGCTCGCCCACATCCGACGCGCGGCGCGGAACTTCGCGATCTCCTCGATGAAGTTGTTGTGGACGTTGAAGAAGAACGACAGCCGCGGCGCGAAGTCGTCGACCGCGAGCCCGGCGGCGACCGCGGCCGCGACGTACGCGATGCCGTCGGCCAGCGTGAACGCGACCTCCTGCACCGCGTCGGCGCCGGCCTCGCGGATGTGGTAGCCGCTGATCGACACGGTGTTCCACTGCGGCACCTCGCGGCTGCAGAACGTGAACGTGTCGGTGATGAGGCGCATCGAGCCGGCCGGCGGATAGATGTAGGTGCCGCGCGCGATGTACTCCTTGAGGATGTCGTTCTGGATCGTGCCGCGCAGCGCCTCGCGCGACGCGCCTTGCTCCTCGCCCACCGCGATGTAGAGCGCGAGCAGGGTCGCGGCGGTCGCGTTGATCGTCATCGAGGTCGACACGTCGGCGAGCGGGATGCCGTCGAACAGCACGCGCATGTCCTCGAGCGAATCGATCGCGACGCCGACTCGCCCGACCTCGCCGCGCGCCATCGCGTGATCGCTGTCGCGGCCCATCTGGGTCGGCAGGTCGAACGCGACCGACAACCCCTTGCCGCCCTGGGCGAGCAGGTACTTGTAGCGGCGGTTCGACTCGGCCGCCGTGCCGAACCCGGCGTACTGGCGCATCGTCCACAGCTGGCCGCGGTACATCGTCGGCTGCACGCCGCGGGTGAACGGAAACGCGCCGGGCGGCGTCGCGTCGCCCCGCGCGTCGTCCGGGCCGTACGCGCCCTTGATCTCGATCTCGGCGTCGGTCGCGAACCGCGCCTTGCGCAGCTTGTCGCTCACCAGGTGGGTGTAGCAGAATGTCGAGGTGCGATCGCTCCTGGTGCTCGCGTGGATCGGGCTGGTCGGCGGCGCGGCCGTGCTCGTCGCGACCCGCCCGACCATCGCCAGCGGCAAGGTGATCGCGGCCGACCTCACCGAGTCCAACCACGCCACGGTCACGTCGATGGTGTGCGACCCCGAGATCCGCGTGCACGACGACGGCGCGCGCTTCGCCTGCGCCGCGACGTTTCGGGACGGCTCGACCGCGCACCTGTCGTTCGTGATGGATCGCGACGGCATGATCAAGCAGGCCGCGGCGGCGCCGCACGAGCGGGTCAAGAAGACTTCCGATCCGTGGGGCGATTGAGCTATACGGTGGCGCGATGCCGAATTACTCGAAGCTCCACGACCTGATCAGCCATCGCGTGCTGATCGAGTACGACACCGGGGCGCGCGTCTCGGGCTACCTCGCGTCCTGCCAGCCGAGCAGCGGGCCGGTCGAGTTCGTCGTGCTGTCGGATGCCAAGCTGATCGACTCGCGCGGCCGGGTCGTCCGCGAGTCGGGCGAGCTCGCGCTGTGCCCCAACGTGCTCACGTCGTTCGCGCTCGACGAGGGCCCGCGCGGCCGCGACCTCAAGTAGCGCCGAGCGTCCCGCCGAACCGCGCGACCAGCGCGTCGTCGTGGTTGTCCGCGTTGGTCGCGACCCGCGTGAGCAGATCCGCGACCTCGCTGCGGTCGAGATCGAGCGTCGAGCGCTCCGCGACCAGCAGCACGCGATCGCGGTCCAGCGCGAACGCGTTGCCGCACAGCCGCGCGTTGATCTCGAGCAAGTGGCCGAACAGCGCCGCGCGATCGACCGCGGCGTCGAGCGTCATCACGACCGCCGCGATCCGCACGTGCGTGAAGTCGGGGCGCTCGATCAGCGCGATCGTCGTGGTCGCCGAGCCCTTGCGGATCCGCCACGCGCGCAGCTCGCCCTCGCCGGGCGGGATCGGCGATTTCCCGGCGCCGTAGCCGAGCTCGTCGAGCACCGCCTCGATCAACGCGACGGTCGATGCCAGGTTGGCCTCGCGCTGGTTGGCAAACAAGGCCTGCGCCATCGCGATCTCAGACTACCATTGGTCGAGCCGCATGAGCGAGGACGAGCCGCCGCCACCGCCCGCGTCCGGTTCGCGCCGGCGGCTCGCCGTGCTCGGCGCGATCGTGCTCGCGCTGGTCGCGGCCGCGGTGGTCGTGCTGGTCGCCCGCCCGCACCGCGCGCCGGGCGCCGCGGCGGCGCGTCGCGACGGCGGGGCGCTGGTCCACGCGCCGCTCGGGCCGCGCTTGCCCGGCGCGCCCGACTCCGGCGTGCACCTGACCGGCTTCGTGATCGACGGCGCCGGCGTGCCGGTCGCGGGCGCCGAGGTCTCGGCCGAGCCCGAGCGCGGCGCCGCCGATCGCGCGCTCGCGCCCAGGCCTGCCGCGCCGCAGGACGCGGGCGCGCCGGCGATCGCGACCGCGCCGCCGACCGGCGCAGACGGCCGGTTCGCGATCACCAACCTCGAGCCCGGGCGCTACCGGCTGCGCGTCACCGGGCCCGGCCTGCTCGCCGCCGAGCTGCGCTTCGTGCCGGTGCCGTCCGACGAGGCGCGCATCGTGGTCGCGCGTCAGGTCGCGATCGACGGCACGGTCAGCGACGGCGGCAAGCCGGTGACCGCGGCCAACGTCGGGATCCGCGGCGAGGCGATCGGCGGCACGCTCGAGGTCAAGACCGACGCGCACGGCGCGTTCCACGTGCCGAACCTGCCGGAGGGCCGCTACCAGGTCTACGCGTGGCAGGCCGGGCTGGCCGCGCGCACGATCCGCGTCGCGCGGCTCGGCGCCGGACCGTTCTCGCCGGTCGAGCTCCGGCTCGAGGCCGGCGCGATCGTGGTCGGCCGGGTGGTCGACAAGGACGAGGGCACCGGCCTGGTCGCCGCGGTCGAGCTGCGGCCGTCGGGCGAGGACCAGGCGCCGCGCTACGCGCGCACCGGTACCGACGGCGTGTTTCGCATCGAGGGCGTGCCGAGCGGTCGCTGGATCGCCGACGCGTTCGCGCCGGGCTACAGCTCGCCGGGCGGGGTCGAGCTCGAGGCCGGGCGCGGCGTGCCCGAGCTCGACCTCGTGCGCGGCGGCGCGATCGAGGGCCGCGTGCTCGACGGCGACGGCCGGCCGGTCGCCGGCGCGAGCGTGCGCGCGCTGGTCGGCGGCACGCCGCCGGCGGAGCTGTCGGCCGACGTCGATCGCGATCGGCTGCGCCGGTTCTCCGGCCGCACCGCCGCGCCCGCGCCCGATGCCAGCTCGCTCGCCGGCGATCCCGAGCTGGTGCCGCGCGGCGAGCTCGGCGTGCTGGTCGGCCCGATCCCGCCGGTGCCGGCGCCGGGCGCGCAGGTCGCGCAGCCCGCCGAGGTCGTCGATCCGACCAGCGCCGCCGGCAGCCTGCTCGGCGAGCCGCCGCCGCTCGCGGTCGATCCGGCGAGCGCGTCGATCTGGGTGACCGGCGCGGATGGCCGCTATCGCATCCGCGGGCTCGGCAAGACCAAGGTCACGGCGCTCGCGGTCGCCGCGGGCTACGCCGAGGCGCGCTCGCGCACGATCGCGATCGAGCCCGGCCAGCTGCTCCCGAACGTCGACATCGTGCTGTCGGCCGGCACGTACCTGGTCGGCAAGGTGGTCGACCAGCACGGCGCCGCGGTGGTCGGCGCGGAGCTGCAGGCGGTGCCCGAGCTCGGCGTGCCGGTCGAGGGCTTCAGCGACGCCGACGGCGCGTACCGGCTCGGTCCGGTGACCGGCGCGATCGAGCTGCGCGCGACCGCGTACGGTCACGTCGACTTCCGCGAGAAGCTCGAGCTCGCGCCGGCCAAGGGCACGGTCGCGGCCGAGCGCCACGAGGACCTCGTCCTCGAGGTCGCCGACGCGGTGCTCGCCGGCACGCTCGAGGACACCACCGGCGTGCCGGTCGGCGGCGCACACCTCGAGGTCGCGGGCGAGGCCGGCGAGCCGCGCCGCGCGCTGGTCAACCCCGACGGCACGTTCGAGCTCGCGATGCTGCCGCGCGGCCACCTCCGCGTGCACGTCGAGCATCCCGACTATCCGCCCGACGAGCTCGACGCGATCGCGTCGACCACCGGCGAGCGCGTGCGGCTGCGCATCCCGATCGGCGGCGCGATCGAGGGGGCGCTGATCGATGCCTCGAGCGGCGAGCCGCTCGCCGGCACGACGATCACCGCGAGCGGACCGAGCGGACAGGTCGAGGCGACCACCGACAGCGCGGGGCGGTGGAAGCTCGGCCCGCTGAGGCCCGGCACGTGGGCGATCGAGGTCAAGCTGCCCGGCTACCTGACGCAGCGCCGCGAGCTCGACGTGCCGGCGGCGCGCGCGCCGGGGATGACCTCGGTGCACGACGTCCGGATCGAGCTCGCCCGCGGCGCGATGCTCGGCGGCACGGTGCGCGATGGCCGCGGCCAGCGCGTGCCCGGCGCGCACGTCGTGGTGCGGCTCGCCGATGGCACGGGTCCGGCGATCGAGGGCGACGCCGACGCGCAGGGCGAGTTTCGCATCCACGACTGCCCGACCGGCGATGTCGTGGTGAGCGCGTCGGCGGGCGATGCAAGCGGCGCGACGCGCACCACGGTCCGGCCCGGCGACGAGGTGCTCGGTCTCGCGATCGATCTGCCGTAGTGCACGTGCGTGCACAATGCCATCGGATGTGAACCGTTGTGACCGCGGTGCCAGAAACGGCGATGCCAGCATGCCGCCATGACGAAGCTTTGCATCGCCCTCGGCATGCTCGCGGCCTGCGGCAGCAGCGGCTCGAAGAACCCCGGTGGAACGACCGACGCGCCCGGAGGCGGCTCCGACTCCGGCAACAAGGTCTACCTGGACGCGCCGGGCAACGTGCCCGCCACGATCACGGTGTCGGGCAACGCGGCGGAGCAGGGGCTCGGCAGCTCGACCCCGCAGGCCGGCGTCGCGATCGCGGCCTACGCGCCCAGCGACGAGACCACCGCGCTCGCGACCGCGACCACCGACGCGCAGGGCAACTACACGCTCGCGATCACGACCCACGGCGCGCCGGTCGATCTGTTCGTCAAGGCGAGCAAGGCCTCGTACATGGATACCTACCTCTACCCGGCCGCGCCGCTCGTCGCCGACACGCCGATGAGCGACGTCAACATGATCACGCCGTCCAACTTCAGCTCGCTGTCGACGTTCGCCGGCGGCAACCAGATGTCGGGCAAGGGCGTGATCGCGCTCGCCGTGCTCGACGGCTCCGGCATGCCGGTCACCGGCGCGACCGTGTCGAGCGATCCGGCGTCCAACCCGTATCGCTACGACGGCTCGGGCGGCATCCCGTCGTCGACCGCGACCTCGACCTCGAGCGACGGCTACGCGTACATGTTCAACGTGCCGGGCCAGGTCACGATCACGGCGAGCAAGTCGGGCGCGACGTTCAAGTCGCACGCGGTCGACGCGCACCCCGACGCGTTCACCCAGACCGTGGTGACCGAGTAGTCAATCGCTGACCGCCATCCGGGTCGTCGCGTCGTACACGACGCGCAGCTCGGCGACCTCCGCGATCGCTTCGGCGAGCGCGAGCAGCGGGCCCGGCTTGCGGGCCTCGTCGAGATGGATCGTGCCGCCGACCCGGCGCTCGACGTAGGCGATGTACTTGCCGCCGCGCGCCGACACCACGACCGCGCGCAGATGAAACAGCGGGATCGCGGCGCGCCGCCGGATCCCGAGGATCCGCTGCTCGCTGCGCAGCAGGCCATCGTCGCGGTCGAACACCAGCCGGCGGCGCAGCGTTGCGAGCAGGCCTCCCATCGCCAGCACGAGCGCGCCGAGCAAGCGGAGCCACATCGGGCCGAACCACAGCAGCCGCGCGCCGGCGAGCGCCAGCGCCCACCCCGTCCACGCGGTCGCCCGCGTCAGATCGAGCTCGACGCGGCTCTCCGTGCGCTTGCGTACCTGAACGGAGCCGAGCCAGTCGAGCACGTCTCAAGAGTACGGCGAGAATCGCGATCGAGCTAGCCCGCGTCGCTGGGCGGAGGGGGAGGGCCTCCATCGCTTCCGCCGCCTCCGCCGGAGTGCTGATCCCCCCGCCACTCGCGGTTGCGACCTCCGCGCCCGCGACGGCGGCGCCGCCGGCGCTTGCGGATCGGAAGGCCGTCGGGCCCGAGCATCGGGCCCTGCGCGTTGGACGCCGGCTGGAAGAAGCTCACCGGCTCGCCCTCGGGCGGCGGCGGCCCTCCGCCGAGCTCGAGCGGGGCTCCCGGCATCGCGGCGCCGTTGCCTCCGCGCCGCCGGCGGCGGCGGCGGCGGCGGCGGCGCTCGCCCGGCGGTCCGCCCTCGGCCTGCTGCTGCCAGCCGGGATTCGGCGCACCCGGCGGGCGCGCATCGGGACGATTGTTGTTGGTGAAGCGCGGGGGGCCGCCGTTGCCGCGCTCCCACCTGCGCTTGCCGCGCCGGCGGGTCACGCCGGCGTCGTTGGGGTTGGCGGACGCGACCGGCGCCATCGCGATCCGCATCGGGCCGCGGACGTACTCGATCACCGGGCCTCCGCCCGAGCCACCGGGGCGGCGCGGCTGGGCCTCGGCGATCGGCGCCGCGGTGGACAGCACCGGCGTGACGAACGCGCTCTTCGGCGGCAGCATCGCGCGGCGCTTGCGGCGTCGTCGCCGGCGCCGCCGCCGTGCCTCGGCCGCGCTCGCCGACGGCGAGTCGACCGGGCGCAGCGGGCGTTGCTTGGGCTGCTTGGGCTGCTTCTTGCGTGCGAGCACCGTGATCTCGCCGGGCCCCTCGATGCCTTCCTCGGCGAGCTCGGCGGCGGTCTTGTCGATGACCTCGTAGTCGTCGTCCTCGTCGTCGTCGTCGTCCTCGTCGTCGTCGTCGTCGAGCTCGTCGTCGTCGTCGAGCTCGTCGTCGTCCTCGTCGTCGTCCTCGCCGTCGGCCAGCTCCTCGCCGTCCTCGAGCTCGTCGTCGTCGAGCTCGTCGTCGTCGAGCTCGTCGTCCTCGAGCTCGCCGTCCTTGGGCTCGGGCGCCTCGGCGCGGTGCGCGGTCGGCTCGGCGGCGCGAACCGGCTCGGCAGGCGGCGGCGGCGGCGGCGCGGCCGCGGGACGCGCGGCGTGGCCGTTCTTGCCGGACGCCGCCGGCGGCGGCGCGGCGGATCCCGGCGTGCGGCGCAGCACCGTGGTCGGCCTGGCGAGCGTCGCCGCCGGCAGCTCGGGCGCGGCGTTGGGATCGATCGGGGCGGCCGCGGTCAGCGGCTGATCGATGCGCACGACGCGCGCCTTGATCTCGCGGCGCGGCTTCGCTTGTTCGACCGCGTCCTCGTCGAGCTCGCGGGTGAGCGACGCGCCGAGCCGGGTGGCCTCGGTCGACGCCGCGAGCGCGGCCTCGCGCGAGCGCAGGCAGTTGTCGCAGCGCCCGCACTTCTGCGGGTTCGGCTCGCCGAGGTACTCGAGGATCGCCACCGAGCGGCAGCCCGGCGCCTTGACGTAGGTGAGCAGCGCGTCGAGGCGCTGGCGATCGGCGATCCGGCGCGCCTCGTACTGCCTGGCGCGCTCCATCAGCAGCTCGCGATCGGGCGGCGGATCGGCGACGAAGTACAGCCCGCCGTCCTTCTCGGTGATGAAGCCCTCGTCCTTGAGCAGCGACAGCACGGTGCGCGTGCGCTGCTGGCCGACGCCCGAGCCGAGCGCGACGTTGGCGACGGTCGGCTGGCTGTCCTCGCCGAGGTGGCTGGCCGTGCCGGCGCGCGCGAGCGTGTTGGTGAAGTGCTCGAGCGCCTCGAACACCTGGCGGACCTGGCGCTTGGTCGGGTAGGTGCCGCTGAGGAAGTACTCCTGGATCGCGACGTCGTCGGGCGAGAACAGCAACACGCAGCGCGCCGGCTTGCCGTCGCGCCCGCCGCGCCCGGCCTCCTGCGCGTAGGCCTCGAGCGAGCCCGGCACGTGGTAGTGCAGCACGTTGCGGATGTTCGCCTTGTCGACGCCGAGGCCGAACGCGTTGGTGGCGACCATCACCAGCTCGGGCGAGTCCATGAAGCGCTGCTGCGAGTCGTCGCGCTCGCCCTTGTTCATCCGCCCGTGATACTTCGCGACCGGGATGCCCCAGCGGGTGAGCGCCTCGTACAGCTCCTCGACCTTCTTGACGGTCGCGCAGTACACGATGCCCGGCCGCGGCAGCTTCTTGAGCAGCGTGACCAGGGTCTTCATCTTCTCGTCTTCGTCGTGGAAGATGATGACCTCGTAGTGCAGGTTCGGACGATCGAACGTCGTCGTGACGATCGTCGCCTTGTCCATCCCGAGCTGGAACAGGATGTCGTCGCGGACGTGCGGCGGTGCGGTCGCGGTGGTCGCGAGCACCGGCGGCCGCCCGACGTCCTCGATCGCCTTGCGCAAGGACAGGTAGGCCGGCCGGAAGTCGTGGCCCCACTGCGACACGCAGTGCGCCTCGTCGACCACGAACCGCGACACGCCGACGCCGCTCGAGGCCTCGCGCAGGAACACGCGGAACTCGGGATCGGCCATGCGCTCGGGCGTGGTGAGCAAGAGCTTGCCGCCGGGTGCGCGAACCAGCGCGTCGACCTCGCGGCGCTGCTTGACGGTCAGCGTCGAGTCGATCTTGCACGCCGTCACGCCCTTCGCCGTCATCTTGTCGATCTGATCCTTGATCAGCGCGATCAGCGGGCTGACCACGACGGTGATGCCGGGCATGACCAGCGAGGTCAGCTGGTAGAGCAGCGACTTGCCGCTGCCGGTCGGCATCACGGCGAGCACGTCCTCGCCGTCGAGCAGGTGGCTGAACGCCTCGGCCTGACCGGGGCGGAAGGTCTTGATGCCGAGCGCGCGCTGGCCGACGCCGAGCAGCGCGCCGACGTTCGCCGGCAGGCCGGCGCCCTCGGGCGGGATCGGCCCGTTCAGGTCGTAGCCCGGCCGTGCCGGCGGCGGCGGCTCCGGCGCGGCCAGCTTCTTCTTCGACGCGCGGGGGGCAGCCTTGGCCTTGGCGGGCTTGGCCGCAGGCTCCGGCTTCTTCTTCGTCGTGCTACTTCGGGTGGTCGGACGCTTGGTCAAGGACCACGTCTCCTTCTCTCAACCTCTCGCCGAGCAGAACGCCACATCGCCCCGGCGAGCCAGGCGGAAGCACTCACTCGAGCGCCGCCGCGTTTCATGAAGACCATACCACAAGGTCATCGTGCAAGGTCCCTCGTCGTGATCTTCCGGTCCGTGCACTGTGTTACACGTCTCTCATCGTATGGCGAGCGACCGGCCGGTCCGGGAAGCGGAAAATCGCCTGGAGCGGTTCAACGCCGACCGCGAGCGCCTGCTCGCCGAGGTCGAGCGCCGCGTCGTGGCGCGGCGGATCGCCGAATCTCGCCAGGGCGGCGACGCCTCGCTCGAGTACGTGCTCAACGACGTCGCGTTCTGCGAGATCCGGCGGCTCGAGGCCTCGCACGGCAAGAACGGCGCGCTCGGGCGCTGGCGCGATCTGTCGCGCCGCCTGATGACGATGTCCGACGAGGACAAGCAGGGCGAGCTGCGCGCGCTGGTCCGCCACTACGGCCAGGACGTGGTCGGCAACTTCGATCCGCGGGTGTATCGCTTCGCGACGGGAGTCGGGCCGTCGCTGCTCGGCGTGCTGTTCAACCCGACCGGCTCGCTGCGCGAGGGCGCACGCGCGTTGCGCAACGTGGACGCTCGGATCACCGCCGACGGCGAGATCGACATCGCGCGGGCGTGCGCCGAGCGCGGCACGATCGTGGTGACGCCGACCCACAGCTCGAACATGGACTCGCCGGCGATCGGGCTGGGCCTGCTGCGCGCGCACCTGCCGCCGACCACGTACGGCGCCGGCAAGAACCTGTTCTCCAATCCGTTCATCTCGTTCTTCATGCGCAACCTCGGCGCGTATCGCGTCGATCGCCGGCTCAAGTTCGAGCTCTACAAGGACGTGCTCAAGGAGTACTCGACCGTGCTGCTCGAGCACGGCTACCACTCGCTGTTCTTCCCCGGCGGCACGCGCTGCCGGTCGAACCTCGTCGAGAAGCACCTGAAGCTCGGCCTGCTCGGCACCACGGTCACCGCGTACAAGAACCTCGTGCGCGAGGGCCAGCCGCACAAGCGGATCTACATCGTGCCCGCGACGATCAACTATCGCCTCGTGCTCGAGGCCGAGACGCTGATCGACGACTACCTCGCCGAGACCGGCAAGAACCGCTACATCATCACCGACGACGAATTCAGCCGGATCGGCCGGTTGCTCGAGTTCTTCCGCAAGATCCTGGTGCACGAGGGCTCGGTCGTCGTGCGGTTCGGCCGGCCCTACGACCCGTTCGGCAACGAGATCACCGACGACGGCGAGTCGCTCGATCGCGCCGGCCGCGTGGTCGACCCCGCGAGCTTCGTGCGCGGCGCCGAGGGCGAGGTCACCGACGACGACCAGCGCGACGCCGAGTACACCCGCGCGCTCGGCCGGCGGCTGGCCGAGGTCTATCCCCGGCTCACCGTGTTCCACGCGACCCACCTGCTCGCGCGCGTGCTCTACGACGAGCTCGCGCGCCGCGCCGGCACGCGCGACATCTACCGGCTGATCCGGGTCGCGCCCGCGACCTGCGCGGTGCCGGTCGGCGATGCCGAGGCCGCGCTGGTGAAGCTGCGCGCGCGCCTGGCCGCGACGCCGGCGTGGGGCGCCGAGCACCCGCTGCTCGCGCCGCAGGCGGCAGGCGCGGTGATCGAGGACGCGGTGCGCGGGCTCGGCACGTATCACACCCGCCCGGCGGTGACCCGCGACGCCGACACGCTGCACGTCGAGGACGTCAAGCTGCTCTACTACTACCAGAACCGGACCGCGCACATCCCCGTCGAGGGCGCGGCATGACCCGGCGCGGCGACACGATCGGGATCGTCGGCGCCGGCTCGTTCGGCACCGCGCTCGGCTCGGTGCTCGCGCGCGCCGGCCGGCGCGTCGTGCTGTGGTCGCGCGATCCCGCGGTCGCCGACGCGATCAACCGCGATCGATCGTGCCCGCGGTTGCCGCGCGCGCCGCTGCCCGAGCCGCTCGAGGCCACCGCCGATCCGCGCCGGGTCGCGGGCGAGGCGCGCTTCCTGGTGATGGCGGTGCGCTCGACCGACGTGCGCGATCGCGCGCGCGAGCTCGGCGGCTTCCTCGACGGCAGCCACATCGTCGTCCACGCGGTCGGCGCGCTCGCCGCGCCCGGCAACGAGCGGGTGTCCGAGGTGATGGCGCAGGGCCTGCCGACCTTGAAGCTCGGCGTGCTCGCCGGGCCGTCGTTGCCGGCCGACCTCGCCGAGGGCCAGTACTCGTCGATGGTCGTCGCGTCGGCGTTCGACGAGGTGGTCGGCGAGGCGCGCCGCCTGCTCAACGCGCCGCCCACGCTGCGCGTCTACGGCTCGAAGGACCTCGCCGGCGTCGAGCTCGCGTCGGCGCTGTCGGGCGCGTACACCGTCGCGCTCGGCCTGTGCGACGGCCTGGGCATCGGCGCCGGGCCGCGCGTCGTCCTGATCACGCGCGCGGTCGCGGAGGCGTCGCGGCTCGGCCAGGCCGCGGGCGCGGAGGCGCGCACGTTCGCCGGGCTCGCCGGCCTGGGCAACCTGCTCGCGCGGTCGAGCGAGCGCAGCGCCGACTACGAGCTCGGCCGCCGGCTGGCCGACGGCGTGGTCACCGCCGACGCCGCGCGCACCGAGGGCGCGCGCGCCGCGATCGCCGGCGACGCGCTCGCCCGCAAGCTGCGCGTGCGCATGCCGGTGCTGTCGGGCGTGGCCGCGGTGCTCGCGGGGCGCGCCGAGCCGCGCGAGGCGGCGCAGCTGGTCGGGGACAACGTCGCGACCGAGGAGTGATGCGCGCCGCGCTGGTCGCCGTGGCCTGCGCGTGCACGCCGCCTCCTGCCGCGCCGGCGATCGCCAACCCGGGCGCCGGGATCGCGATCGCGCTGTACGACGCCGGCCCGGGCAGCGCGCCGTACGCGGTGATCGACGATCGCCGCTGGGTCGAGGTCACCGGCGGCGCGCTCGAGCTGTCGCGGATCGATCCCGGCGCGTCGCTCGCGTCGCTCGTGATCGAGCCGCTCGCCGGCGGCGCGCTCGCGGTCGGCGCGTGCTCGCGCGAGCGCATCCCGCGCGATCCGGGCGTCCGCCGGGCGGCCTCGGCGCCGGATCCCGAGCGCTACCTGCCGGAGCTGCGCTGCGCGGTCACCGCCGCGCCGGGCCGCCACCTCGTGCGCGTGCTGTACGTCTCGACCACGCTCGGCTACCGCGCCGAGCACGCGATCGCGGTCGACCGGGCCGATCGCGCGAGCGTGACCTCGCGCTTCGCGATCGGCACGCCGGCGTGGCACGAGCGCGCCGACGTCACGGTGTTCGACGGCATCCCGGGCGGCGCGCGCGCGCCGCGCGAGCTCGCGCGCGGCCCGATCGAGCTCGACGGCTCGACCGCGGTGATCGCGGCCGCGCCGCGCGACGCCGCCGCGCGGCTGCGCCGGGTCTACGCCGGCGCGATCCATCCCACCGGCGTGGCCGCGACCGATCCGCAGTGGGGCCGCGACTCGGTGCCCGAGGTCTGGCTGTGGCTCGAGCTCGACGGCATCGAGCTCGTGCCGGGCGTGGTCCACGCGCACCTCGCGCTGCCCGGCGAGCCGGCGCGCGACATCTCGGTCGCGCACCTCGAGCGCGATCGCGGCCACACCCGCGTGCCGCTGTGGATCGATCCCGAGCTGCGCGGTACGCGCCAGCGCTCGAGCGACCTCGCCGAGGCCGCGGGGAGCTCCGAGCACTTCGTGATCACGGTCGTCAACACCGGCAGCTCGCCGCGCGAGGTGTGGGTCGAGGAGCAGCTGCGGCCGCGCCGGTGCACGATCGAGCACGCCAGCCCGCCGCTCGCGGTGATCGGCGATCTCGCCCGCGTGCGGCTCGCGATCGCGCCGCTCGCCATCGCCCACGTCACGTTCACCGCGAGCTACGAGTGATCACTGGAGCGCGAGCGTCAAGGTGTACGCGTTCGT
>Ga0335081_10011415_pt1 | contig 14368 bp, 18 predicted proteins | sample Lox_Sample_35_FD_206713 | JGI IMG/M metagenome (GOLD analysis project Ga0335081, IMG submission 206713) | Soil microbial communities from Loxahatchee National Wildlife Refuge, Florida, United States - Lox_Sample_3.5 | ecosystem: Environmental > Terrestrial > Soil > Wetlands | place: USA... | reverse complement strand
CTTCCTGCCGGTGAGCTTTCTCTACGCCGACAACCTCGCGCTGCAGGGCCGCCTGGCGGAAGCGCAGCAGATGTTCGGCCGCCTGCTCGGGCTGTGCAACGACGTCGGCCTGCTGGCCGAGGAGTACGACCCGGTGCAGGGCAGGATGCTCGGCAACTTTCCCCAGGCCCTGACCCACGTCGCGATAGTCAACACCGCGCTCACCCTGGCGCGCGTTCAGTCAGCCTGACGTCAACCGCGCGGCTCGGCCGTGCGTTGTTTGGCGCGCGGCGCGCAAGCCCTTGCCGCCGCAGCAGCTTGTTTCGATCAACCGATCAGGGGAGTCAGAAATGAAAAGCATGATCGCAGCGCTGTGCCTGGCGTTCGCCGCCTCGTCGCTCGCCGTCGCGGCCGACAAGAAAGCTCCGAGCCCCAAGCAGAAGGCGCAGCAGGAGAAGATGAAGGACTGCAACAAGCAGGCGGGCGAGAAGAAGCTGAAAGGCGCCGAGCGCAAGAAGTTCATGGGCGGCTGCCTGAAGGGCTGAGCGAAGGATCCCGCGCGCGGCGCGGGGCGGCTCAGCTGCGCACGCGACCGAGCGATTTTCGCGGCACGAAGCGCGCCAGGCCCCCCGGCGGGGCGGCGTGGCGCGTCGAGTAGGCGAGCGTGCGCGCGACGCGGGTGCGCGGCGCCGCCTTGCCCGCCGCGCCCGCGGCGAGCTGCATCAGGGTCTGCTTCTCGCGCTCGCGCTCGCGCAGCTCGCGCGCCGAGTTCTCCACGATCTGCTCCAGCAGCTTCTGGCGGTCTTCCAGCGCGAGCTGCGCCCGCCTGAGGGAGAGCAGGTTGCGGCAGCGCGCCATGCATTCGCGCACGTCCACCGGCTTGGCGAGGAAGTCGGTGATGCCGGCGTCGAGCGCCTTGTAGCGCACTTCGCGATCGTCGTTGACGCTCACCATCACGATCGGCACGTGCTCGTAGCCCGGCATCGCGCGCAGGCGCCGCACCAGCTCGGTGCCGTTCATCTCGGGCATCGCGAAATCGACCAGCACCAGGTCGGCGACGTGGCGCGTGGCCCACACCACGGCGTCGATCGGGCGCGCGAAGGACTTCACCATGATGCGCTCGTCCAGGGTGCGCAGGACCTGCTCGAGAATGGCGCGGCTGGTCGACTGGTCGTCGACCACCATCACGGTGCTGCTCGCCAGCGGCACCACCGTGGACTTGATGCTGGCCTGAGGCTCGCCCATCCCTCTTCTTGTGCTGGTCGAATTGCGCTTCGAGGTTACGCCGCGCTGCGATCGCTGTCCAGCCTGCGCGCTAATTGTTGCCGAACGTCGAGGGCTGCACCTGCGGCGCGGTCGCGGCGCGGCGCGCGAGCCACCAGCCCGCGGCCGGCGGCACCACGGCGAAGGACTGCTCGGCGCCGAGCTTGCGCGCGGCATCGAGCGCCCAGTTCGGGTTGTAGAGCATCTCGCGCGCGAGCGCGACCAGGTCGGCGCGCCCCTCGGCGAGGATCGCCTCGGCCTGGCGCGCGTGCACGATCAGGCCGACCGCCATGGTCGCGATGCCGGCCTCCTTCTTTATCTTTTCGGCGTACGGCACCTGGTAGCCGTAGGCGGGCGCGAGCGCCGGCGGCTTGGCGAGCAGGCCGCCCGAGCTGCAGTCGATCACGTCCACGCCGAGCGGCTTGACCTCTTTCGCCAGCGCGACGCTCTGCTGCGGGCCCCAGCCGGAGTCGTCCTCGGCCGAGATGCGCAGGAACAGCGCCTTGTCCTCGGGCCAGCTCGCGCGCACCGCCTCGCACACCTCGAGCGCGAAGCGCATGCGCTTACTTTCCGAGCCGCCGTACTCGTCGCCGCGCGCATTCGACGCGGGCGACAGGAACTGGTGGATCAGGAAGCCGTGCGCGCCGTGGATCTCGACCACGTCGAATCCGGCGGCGTGGGCGCGCCGCGCGGCGCGGCCCCAGGCCTGGGCGATCGCCCGGATCTCGCCGCGCTCGAGCGCGCGCGGCAGCGGCGAGGCGGCGTCGAAGGCGATCGCGCTCGGCGCGACCAGCTCCCAGGCGTCCCAGTCGGGAATGGCCGGCGATTGCCGCAGCGGCTTGCCGCCCTCCCAGGGGCGCTGGATGCGCGACTTCCTGCCCGAGTGGCCGAGCTGGATGCCGGCCGCCGCGCCGCAGGAATGCACGAAGTCCGCGCAGCGCGCGAGCGCCGGCACGAACTTGTCGTCCCACAGCCCGAGGTCGCCCACGGTGCCGCAGCCGCGGCGCTCGACCTTGGTCGATTCCATCATCACCAGTCCCGCGCCGCCCGCGGCGTAGCGCCCGGCGTTCATCAGGTGCCAGTCGGTGGCGAAGCCGTCCACGCCGGCGTACTGGTGCATCGGCGCCGTCACGATGCGGTTCTTGAGCGCGAGCGATCTCAGCTCGAGCGGGGAAAACAGCTGCGGTTGGCTCATGATCGTCCTTGGCTTGCCTGTTCGAGCGGCGCGACCAGCGCGGGATCGTCCGTCTTGGCCGAATTGAGCTTCGTGCTCACCGCGTGGTGGGCGAAATTCGACTGCGCCAGTTTTACCATTCCGTCCACGTCTTCGGCCTTGTCGACGTCCGCGCGCACCCAGCGCAGCAGCAGCTCGTCGGGCAGCACCACCGGCATGCGGTCGTGGATTTCGGCCAGCGACGCGGAGGCGGCGCGGGTGAGGATGGCGCAGGTGAGCTGCGCCGCGGGCGAAGTCTCCATCAGGCCGGCGAAGCACACCGGCCGGCGGTCGCGGCGGTAGATGTAGTGCGGCTGCTTGTACGCCCTTGCTTCGCCGCTCGCCGCAACGGTCCGCTGCGCGGCCTGCCACTCGTACCAGCCCTCGGCCGGGATCAGGCAGCGCGAGCGGCGCCAGGCCTGGCGCCACATCGGCTTGGCCGCGGCTTCCTCGGCGCGGGCGTTGATCGAGTAGGCCGGCGGCTTGTCCTGCTTCCACCAGGACGGGATCAGTCCCCAGCGCGCCTGGGCCAGCTCGAGCCCGCCCGAGCTGCCTTCGACCAGGATCGGGATCTCGGTCGTCGGCAGCACGTTGTAGCGCCGCCCGAACGGGTTGCTGTTGCCGCGCCCGACCTGCCAGGCGCGCTCGATCGCCGCGCGCTCGGGACTGACGTATCGTCCGCACATGGCCCTGCATCATAATGGAGCCGCGATGAGACTGGTCCCGCCGCGCGTCGTTCCGCCCGCGAAGCCCCTCGGGCGCCTGGCGTTCGCCGCGCGCTTCGTGCGCAATCCGCTCGAGGTGGTGCCGCGCGAGGCCTACGAAACCGATTTCTTCCGCTCGGGCGAAGCCGCCGCGCGCGCCTGGGTCATGGGGCCGGCGCTGCTCAAGGCGGTGCTGCTCGACGAGCGCGAGAAGTTCGGCAAGCTGACCCAGATCCGGCTGCTCTCGCCGCTGCTCGGGCGCGGGCTGCTCACCAGCGAGGGCGCCGAGTGGAAGTGGCAGCGCCAGGCCTGCGCGCCGATGTTCCGCCACCAGGACCTGCTCGGCTTCGTGCCGGTGTTCGTGCGCGCGGCGCAGGGGCTGCTCGCGCGCTGGCGCGCGGCGCCCGGCGCGGGGCGGCCCGCCGCACAGCCTGCCGTTCAGCAGGTGGACCGCGACGTCACGCGCGCCACCTTCGAGGTCATCTCGGCCACGCTGCTGCCCTCGGCCGACGCGACCATCGGGCCGGTGCTCGAGCAATCGATCGGCGCCTTCCAGCGCTCGGGCGGCTGGGCCCAGCTCTACGCAACGGTGAGCGCGCCGCACTGGCTGCCGCGCCCGGGCATCGCGTCCGGGCGGCGCGCGACGATCGCACTGCGCTCGGCGGTCGCGGCGCTGATCCGCGAGCGGCGCGCGGGCGGCGGCGCGGACGACCTGATGCAGCGCCTGATGCACGCGCGCGACCCCGAGAGCGGCCAGGCGATGGACGACGCGCGCCTGATCGACAACCTGCTCACCTTCTACCTCGCCGGGCACGAGACCACCGCGCGCGCGCTGTCCTGGACGCTGTACCTGCTGTCGCGCTCGCCCGAGTGGAGCGACGCACTGGAGCAGGAGATTGCGCGCGTCGCCGGCGGCGAGCCGCTCGCGGCGGCGCACATCGAGCGCCTGGTGCTCACGCAGCAGGTGCTGAAGGAATCGATGCGCCTGTTTCCGCCGGTGCCGATGATGAGCCGCCAGGCGCTCGCCGACAGCACGCTCGGCGGGCACGCGATCCGCGCCGGCAGCTCGGTGATCATCCCGATCTACGCCATCCAGCGCCACGCCGCGCGCTGGGACGAGCCGCACGCCTTCGACCCGGCGCGCTTCGCCCCCGCGCGCGAGGCCGCGCTCGGGCGCTACCAGTACCTGCCCTTCGGCGCCGGGCCGCGCATCTGCATCGGCATGGCGTTCGCCATGATCGAAGCCAGCGCGATCCTCGCCACCCTGCTGCAGCAGGCGCGCTTTTCCCCCGCCCCGGGCCCCGAGCCCTATCCCGTGGCGCGCGTCACGCTGCTGCCGCGCGGGGGAATGCCTTTGCGGGTTTCATTCAGGTAGCACTACTTCGCGCGCCAGCCGCCGTCGACCACCAGCGCGTGGCCGCTGACGTACTTCGCCTCGTCCGAGGCGAGGTACGCGACCGCCGCGGCGACGTCCTGCGGCGTTCCGCGCACGCCGGCGGGCACCAGCGCGCGCACCTGCTCGTCGCTCACCGCGACGCCGCGCGCGCTCATGTCGGGCACCGCCGGCCCGAGGATCGTCTGCGAGTTCGCGCGCAAGGCCGTGGGGATCGCGCCCGGGCAGACGCAGTTCACGCCGATGCCGCGCGCGGCGTAGCGCACCGCCATCTGGCGCGTGAGGCCGACCACGCCGTGCTTGGCGGCGATGTAGGCCGCGCCGCCGCCGGTGCCGTTCAAGCCCGCGACCGAGGCCATGTTGACGATCCGCCCGCGCGCGCGCGGCAGCATCTCCTTGAGCGCGCGCTTGCAGCCGAGGAAGGTGCCGGTGAGGTCGATCTCGAGCACCCGGCGCCAGAGCGACTCGTCCATGTCGTCGACGTCGAAGTAGCCGTCGAGCACGCCGGCGTTGTTGACCATGATCTCGAGCGGCCCGAGCGCCGCCACCGCGGCGCCGATCGCGGCGTCGAGCTCGGCCGCGCGGCTTACGTCCGCGCCGTAGGCCTCGGCGCGCCCGCCGGCGGCGGCGATGCGCCCTGCCGTCTCGCGCGCCGCGGCCGGGTCGATGTCGATCGCCGCCAGCGCGGCGCCCTCGGCCGCGAGCCGCTCGGCGATCGCGCGCCCCAGGCCCGAGCCGGCCCCGGTCACGGCGGCCATCCGGTTGTGCAGTGTCATATCGTCCCCGCGAAGTTTAAGCTCTTAGCTCTTCAAAGGAGCCCGCATGCGACCCATCCTCCCATTGTGCCTGCTCGCTTTGCCGCTCGCCGCCGCGGCCGCGGGCGACGCGCTCACCATCTACAGCTCGGCCCAGCCGGGCGCGATCCGGCCCGAGCAGTACCGCGACGCCGACGGCGGCGCGGTGCCCGGCTACGCGGTGGTGCGCCACCTGCGCGAGCTCGCGCTCGAGCCGGGGCAGAACACCGTTCGCTTCGCGGACGTCGCGGCGCTGATCGACCCGACCACGGTGGCGTTCGAGTCGCTCACCGACCCCAAGGGCACGCGCGTGGTGGAGCAGAACTTCCAGTTCGACCTGGTCAACACGCACAAGCTGCTCGAGAAATACATCGACCGCACGATCAGCGTCGACCAGGTGCGCGGCGGCGGGGTCGAGACCTTCCGCGGCACGCTGCTCTCGACCGCCGGCGGCTACGTGCTGCGGCGCGAGGACGGCAGCGTGCAGCTGCTCTCGGGCAGCGCCGGGGTGCAGCTGCCCGAGCTGCCCGGCGGGCTGATCACGCGCCCGACCCTGGTGTGGGACATCGTCGCGGCGCACGGCGGCAAGCAGCGCGCGCGAGTGTCCTACCAGACCGGCGGCATCACCTGGTGGGCCGACTACAACCTGGCCTACGCCGAGGGCGCGGACGCCGCCGCCTGCCGGCTCGACGTCGGCGCCTGGGTCAGCATCCTCAACCGCTCCGGCGCAGGCTACGACGAGGCCAAGCTGAAGCTCGTCGCCGGCGACGTGCAGCGCGCCGCGCCGCCGGGCTACGCGGCCGGCGCGATGGCCCCGCGCGCGCTGGCGCAATCGAAGCTCGCGGGCTTCGAGGAAAAGGCGTTCTTCGAGTACCACTTGTACACGCTCGGGCGCCCGACCACGCTGCCCGACCGCTCGACCAAGCAGATCGAGCTGTTCCCGGTCGCGCGCGGCGTGCCGTGCGAGAAGAAGCTCGTCTACTACGGCCTCGAGCCGGGCTGGCGCGGCTTCGGCCCGGGCCCGATCACCGAGCGCAACTACGGCGTGCAGAGCAACAAGAAGGTCGACGTCTACCTCTCGTTCGTGAACTCGAAGCGCAACAACATGGGCATGCCGCTGCCCGCCGGCAGGGTGCGCGTGTCCAAGGCGGACTCGGCCGACGGCACGCTGGAGTTCATCGGCGAGGACACGATCGACCACACGCCCAAGGACGAGCGGGTGCTGATCCGGCTCGGCTCGGCCTTCGACGTGGTCGGCGAGCGCAGGCAGCTCGCGTTCAGCGTCGACACCGCGCGCCGCACGATGAGCGAGCAGATCGAAGTGCGCCTGCGCAACCACGAGGACCAGCCGGTCACGGTCGAGGTCAAGGAGAGCCTGTACCGCTGGGTCGACTGGGAGATCACGCAGAAGACCAGCGGCTACCGCAAGCAGGACGCGCGCACGGTCGTGTTCGCGCTGCGCGTGCCCGCGAACGGCGAGCAGGTGCTGCGCTACACGGCCGATTACAGCTGGTGAAATCGGGGTCTGTCCCCGGTTTTACGACTTCGCCTCGCAGGACTTGTCGTTGTCCTGGCACTTTTGCTGGCAGGCTTCCTCGGCGTCGTTATCGGTCGTGGTCCGGCGGCAGTGCTCGACGCAGCCCTCGAGCAGGCTCGCGCAGCTCGCCCGCTCGTCCTGCTTGCTCACGCCCTGATAGACGTAGTACCCGCCGGCCGCAGCGAGGGCGAGCACCACCAGTGCGCCCAACAGGCCCTTGCCGTGCTGTGCTCCTGCCGCCGCTCGATACCGCATGTTCTTCGCTCCCGTGGGTTGCACTGCAGGTTGCACCGCAGCAATCGCCCGCTGCGGGCGCCGGTTCGCGTGCGCCATTGTCCGCGTCCTCGCGACGGGCGACAATGCCGGCGCAAGCAGGCACTCCAAGAATCGTCAATCAGGGGGGGGTAATGAAACCGATCGGACACACACTGAGGCGCTCGCTGTGCATCGGCGCGGGCTCGCTCGCGCTGCTGCTGGCGGGCTGCGGCGGCGCCATGATGATGGCGAACAAGGGCGTGCACGTCGACCTGGGCGGCAGCCAGGAGGTTCCGGCGGTGGCGGTGGACGGCATCGGCAGCGGCACCATCCTGGTGGCCGACGACGGCGCGGTGAGCGGCAGCATCACCACCGACGGCGTCGAGGGCATCGCGGCCCACATCCACATGGGCGCGATCGGCCACAACGGCCCGGTGATCGTCCCGCTGCAGAAAACCGCGCCCAACGTCTGGAGCGTGCCCGAGGGCGCCAAGCTGACCGAGGCGCAGATGGCCGCCTACAGGAAGGGCGACCTGTACGTGAACGTTCACACCGTCGCCCATCGCGGCGGCGAGGTGCGCGGACAGATCATCCCCTGAGCGCGGCGCTTCCCGAGACGGTAGAGGTCGAGACCGCCGCGCGGCCCGACGCGGCGGTGATCTGGCTGCACGGCCTGGGCGCCGACGGCCACGATTTCGAGCCGCTGGTGCCGGTGCTCGGGCTGCCGCGGCGCCTGGCGGTGCGCTTCGTCTTTCCGCACGCGCCCGAGCGCCCGGTGACGATCAACATGGGCATGCGCATGCGCGCCTGGTACGACATCGTGCGCCTGGGCGGCGGGGCCGAGGACGCGGCCGGGATCCGCGCGTCGCAGGCGCTGCTCGAAGGCCTCGTCGCGCGCGAGCGCGCGCGCGGCGTCGAGCCCGCGCGCATCGTGCTGGCCGGGTTCTCGCAGGGCGGCGCGATCGCGCTGCACGCCGGCCTGCGCCACGCCGAGCGGCTGGGCGGAATCATGGCGCTGTCGACCTACCTGCCGCTGCCGGCCACGCTCGAGGCCGAGCGCAGCCGCGCCAACGCCGACCTGCCGATCTTCATGGCGCACGGCCTGCACGACGAGATGATCGGCATCGCGCGCGCGCGCGCCTCGCGCGACGCGCTCGAGGCGCTCGGCTACGCGGTCGCCTGGCACGAGTACCCGATGGCGCACGCGGTGTGCGAGGAGGAGGTCGGCGCGATCGCGGGCTGGCTCGCCGGGGTGCTCTGAGGCGTGAAATTCAGGATCTCCGAGAACTCGCTCTACGCGGTGCTGATGCGCTCGCCCTGGTGGGTGAGCCTGCTGGTGGCCGCCGGCGTGTTCGCGCTGGTGCGCCTGGTGCTTTCGGAGGCCTACGCCGCGTTCGCGGTCGCGCCGTTCGTGCTGATCGGCGCGCTCGCCGCCTGGCGCCAGCTGCGCGTGCCGCACGGCGCCGCCCTGGAACGGCGGCTCGAGGCGCTGCGCGCGCTGTCGTGGGAAGCGTTCGCGCCGCGGCTCGAGCAGGCCTGGCGGCGCGAGGGCTACCAGGTCGCGCGCTTCGAGGGCGCGGGCGCCGACTACGAGCTCTCGAAGGCCGGGCGCAGCACCCTGGTCGCGTGCAAGCGCTGGAAGGCCCGGCGCACCGGGGTCGAGCCGCTGCGCGAGCTGGCCGCGGCGGCGAAGGCGCGCGGCGCGGCCGAATGCGCCTACCTGGCGCTGGGCGAGGTGACCGACACCGCGCGCGAGTTCGCGGCCGGGAACGCGCTCAGGCTGCTGCAGGGCGCCGAGCTCGCGCAGCTGCTGGCGTGAGCCGGGCTCAGCCCTGGTTGCGGTAGAAACGTTCCAGGACCGCGTCGTCCGGCTGCTCTTGCTGCGCCGGCGCGGCCTGCGGCGCCTCGGCGGCGCCTTCGGGCGGCGGCACCCATCCCGCGAGCAGCGCGTCGCCGTAGTTTTCGCCGGCGCGAGCCTTCCCGCCGCGGGCCGGGTCCGCGGGTGCGCCTCGTTTCCAGAAGCTGCACAGGCCGAACATGATCATCTCCGCTTACTCTTACTATTGGACTCCCGATTCGCGCGCCGCGCTGTCAACGATTGCAAGGCGCCGGTAAACTGTGCGCCATGCGGCACGACACAACACAACTCTCATAGGATCGCCATGACGAAGAACGCACTACTCGCCATCGTGTTGACACTGGCTGCGGGCAGCGCCGCCGCCGCCGGCATGACCGAGCAGCAAAAGACCCTGTACGCGGTCGGCCAGGTCCTGGCGCGGCAGGTAGCCGTGCTGGAGCTCACGCCCGAGGAGCTGCGCGCGGTGGAGCAGGGCCTGAGCGACGGCGTGCGCGGCGCCAAGAGCGCGGTCGACATGTCGGTGTACGGACCGAAGATCAGGGATCTCGCCAACGAGCGCATGGCGGCGACCGCGAAAAAGGACGCGGCCGCGGGGCGCAAGCTGCTCGCGCGGGCGGAGGCGGAACAGGGCGCGCTCAAGGGCGAGGACGGAATCGTCTACCGCTCGCTGCGCGACGGCACGGGCGCTTCGCCCAAGGCCTCCGATACGGTCAGCGTGAACTACCGCGGCACGCTGCCCGACGGCAAGGAGTTCGACAGCTCCTACGGGCGCGGCGCGCCCGCCGAGCTGCAGCTCGACCACGTGATCAAGTGCTGGACCGTCGGCCTGCAGATGATGAAAGTCGGCGGCAAGGCGAAGCTCACCTGCCCGCCGGAGACCGCCTACGGCGAGCGCGGCGCGCGCGGCTCGATTCCTCCCGACGCGACGCTCACTTTCGAGATCGAGCTGCTCGGGATCAAGAAGACGAAATAGGGACGAACCCCATTTTCTGAATCGCGTGAAAATCTCCCGCTTCGAGGCCTGGATCCTGCGCGCGCCCGACAGCGGGCGGCCGCACTGGGTAAGCAATTTCATCGTGCCGCGCGCGAACGAGATCCTGGTGCGGCTGTCGACCGACCAGGGCCTCGAGGGCTTCGGCATCGCCACCAGCTACACCCCGATCGAGGCCGCGATCCACGCCCTGAAGAGCGGCATCGGCGAGCTGATCGTCGGCGCCGATCCGAGCGCGCCCGAGCGCCTGTACCAGAAGCTGTTCGGCCTGACCTGGCAGCGCCTGGCGCACGAGAAGGGCTGGAGCCGCGAGGCGATCATCCGCATCGCCGCGGCGACCGACATCGCCTGCTGGGACGTGATCGGCAAGGCGGCGAACCTGCCCCTGTACCGCCTGTTCGGCGGCTTCCGCGACGCGGTGCCGTGCTACGTCACCTGCGCCTACTACCGCGACGGCAAGGACCTGGCCGAATTGAAGGACGAGATGCAGATGCTCAAGGCCCAGGGCCACCGCGGCTTCAAGGCCAAGGCGGGCGGGCTGCCGCTCGCGCAGGACATCGCGCGCCTGGAGCTGGTGCGCGAGGTGATCGGCTGGGACAACGACCTCATGGTCGACGTCAATCGCGGCTGGGACCTCGACACCGCGATCGAGGGCGCGCGCCTGCTCGAGCCCCTCAAGCCGCGCTGGCTCGAGGAGCCGGTGCGCTGGGCCGACGACCGGCGCGAGCTCAGGCTGCTCTCGCGCCGGACGCATATCCCGCTCTCGGCGGGCGAAAGCGAGCTGACCAGCTGGGGCTGCCGCGCGCTGCTGGAAGAGGAGGCGATCAGGATCCTGCAGTTCGACTGCACCATGTCGGGCGGCTTCACCGAAGGCAGGAAGCTCGCCGCGCTGTGCGAGCTGAACCACGTCCAGGTCGCGCCGCACCACGACTGCTTCATCCACTGCCACATCGTCGCCGCCAGCCCCGCGGGCGTGATCGTCGAGTCGTTCACCGACCCCGAGCGCGACCCGCTGCAGGCGGAGCTGTTCGAGCACCCGCCCAAAATCGAGCGCGGCTGGCTCACCCTCAACCAGGCCCCCGGCCTCGGGCTCGAGCTGTCGCACAAGGCGCTCGCGAAGTTCGGCCAGAAAGTGCTCTGATGCGCTTCGCCATCTTCGGCGCGGGCGGCCTGGGCGGCTACTACGGCGCGCGCCTGGCCAGGGCCGGGCACGAGGTCTCGTTCGTCGCCCGCGGCGCGCAGCTCGCGGCGATGCGCAAGGACGGGCTGCGCGTGCTCAGCCCCCTGGGCGACATCCACCTCGAAAAGCCCAGGGCGAGCGACGACCCGCGCGAGCTGGGCGAGGCGGACTGCGTGATCGTCGCGGTCAAGAGCTGGCAGGTGGGCGAGGCGGCGCGGGCGATGAAGCCGCTGCTCGGCGGCGAGAGCGTGGTGCTGCCTTTCCTGAACGGGGTCGAGGCCGCCGACCAGCTGGCCGAGGTGATCGCCGCCGGGCGCGTGCTGGGCGGGCTGTCCAAGGTGTTCAGCCTGGTCGAGGCGCCGGGAGTGATCCGGCACGCGAGCTCGGGCGCCTACGTCGAGCTGGGCGAGCTCGACGGCACGCGCTCGGCGCGCGCGCGCTCGCTGTGCGAGGCCTTCGCGCGCGCCGGGATCGACGCCACCCTGAGCGGCGACATCCGCGCCGCGCTGTGGAAGAAGCTCGTCACCGTCAGCTCCTGGGCCGGGCTCGGCGCGCTTGCGCGCAGCCCGATGGGCGAGCTGCGCAAATACCCCGAGACGCGCGCCCTGATCGACCGCGCGCTGGACGAGGGCATCGCGGTCGGCGCCGCGCGCGGCCACGCCCTGAGCGCCGACCTGAAGGGCGAGCTGTGGCGCTACTACGACGGCCTGCCCGAGGGCGCGACCGCCTCGATGCAGCGCGACATCATGGCCGCTCGCCCCTCCGAGCTGGACGCCTGGAACGGCGCCGTGGTGCGCTTCGGCGCCGAGGCGGGAATCGAAACCCCGGTGCAGCGCTTCACCTACCACGCCCTGCTGCCGATGGAGCGCCGCGCCCGCGGCCGGTGAGCCATCGGGGTCAGGGTCGATTCGATTCGGCGGCGGTGAAGAATTCGAGCGCGATGCGGTTGAAGCGCTGCGGCTCGGTGCGCGACAGCGCGTGCCCGCCGCGCGGCTCCCAGTGGTTGTTCGCTTCGGGGATCAGCCGGGCGTAGTCCTCGGAGAAGTAGCGCGGGGTGAGGATGTCGTCGTCGGCGCACAGCACCAGGGTCGGGACCGCGATGCGTCCCAGCTCGGCGCGGCGGTCGAAGGCGAGGATCGCCGCCAGGCGGCTCGCCTGCACCGCGGGCGAGCCGAGCGCGCGCGCGCTTTCGCGCTCGAGCGCGCCCAGGCGCTCGTCGTTGTCGTTGATCCAGTACGGCGGGTAGAGCAGCAGCGAGCTGTAGCGCGCGTAGGCTTCGCGCCCGAGCGCCTCGAGCACGCGCCGGCGCAGCTCGAAGATCCTGCGCCGGTAGGCGTCGCCGTGGCTGGTGCAGGCGTAGAGCAGGAGCGATTTGAGCCGCCCCGGATGATCGAGCGCAACCGCCAAGCCGATCGCCCCGCCGGTCGAGTGGCCGAGGAAGTGCGCCGAGGCCACGCCTGCGTCGTCCAGCACCGCGACCAGGTCGTCCGCCATCTGCTCGATCGACTTGACCTTGATCTTGGACGAGCGCCCGCTGCCGCGCTGGTCGAACAGGATCAGCGTGAAGCGCGACGCGAGCGCGGCGCGGTTGGGCTCCCACCAGGCCGCGCTGCCGCCGAGCCCCGCGGCGAGCACCAGCGGCGGGCCCGAGCCCTCGCGCTCCCAGTACAGCTTCGCGCCGGCGTGCTTGACCTGCGGCATGGCGCGCCAGAGCTTACGCGAGCCCCGCGCGCGGCGGTAGACTGGGCGCGCGCTTCCTGCGCGCGGACGAGCGGGCCTAGCTCAGGCCGCCTTCTTCATCGGCGGCACGCCCGGCGGCCGGCGCGGATCGTTGTCCGCGGCGCCGGGCGCGGGCTGCACCGCTTGCGCGAGCACGGGAGAGGCGATCGGCGCCCAGGCGCGCAGCAGGCGCGCGAGCGCGACGAAGGCCGCGACCACCGCCGCCAGGGCGATGACGGTGCCCAGCCTGGCCGCGCGCCATTCGCCGCCGATCAGCCACGAGCTGGCCGAGGCGAGCCCGCCCGCGAACAGGGTGACGATGCCCGGGGAGACGATGAACGCGCTCATGTTGTCCGACGCCCACCAGGGAGGCGGCTGCATCGCGACGCCGATCTTGGCCGCGCGCAGGACCAGGACCGCCGTCAACATCATCGCCAGACCGATTATCGCCGCCATAGAGGCTCCCCCGGGAACAAGGCGGCAAGATTGTAGGCGCGCGCTTTCGCGCCCGCGCGCCGCGGCGCGGGAAAATTTTGTATCGAACTGTTGCAGCCTTACGCGCAATGTCAGCCAAAGCTGTCCGCGCTCAACGACGGCGCTTGATTAATGCGCCGATAGTGCTATCTTGAAAGCGAGCCTGTGAGGGTGGCCGCGAGAGCGGCTGATGCCCGACGAACTGCCCGGGTGTCCCTGCCCTCGGCGCCGCGGTCGCAAGCTTGCGGTGGCAGCCAGGCCCAGCCGGGGCGTCCGCCCCGGGATGAAAGCGCCGATACGGCGCCGCCCGACGCAGGTCGGGCTCCAGGCCCCGCCTCAGGCGGGGCCTTTCATTTGGGGACAGACCCCGATTTTCACCGCTCTTCCAGGAACGTGATCCGCCGCTCGATGAAGGCGCGGATCTCGTACAGCGGGAAGTCGCCCGTGACGAAGCCCGCGCGGCGCAGCTCCATCTTGTCGAGCACCAGGCCGAGCGCTTTCAGGCTCGCCGCGTCGCGCGCCTCCTCGGCGGCTTCGCGGATGCACACGGTGGCAAGCGGGTTCAGCGGGGGATACGAATTCATTGCCGCGCTCCTGAAATTCGACTGCCCCCTGGAGGCATTGTGCGCCATCGCGCGCGATTCATCACCTGTCGCCGGCGGGCGACGATTTCATCCGCGCAAGGAACGCGAGCGCCTTCGCCCACGCGTCCTCGCTCGCCTGCGGCCGGTAGCGCTCCGGGTTGTTGAACGACTGGAACGCGTGCCCCGCGCCGTCGTAGCGGTGGAACTCGTGCTTCACGCCCGCGCGCGCGAGCGCCGCGTCGTACTCGTTCACGTCCTCGGGCGAGGGGTTGCTGTCCTCGTTGCCGAAGAAGCCTATCAGCGGGCAGCGGATCTTCGGCGCGAGCTCGATCGCCGGCGGCGTGCCCGGCCCCATGGGCAGCCGCACCCGCCCGCCGTAGAAGATCGCGCAGGCCGCGTAGCGCGCGTCCGTGCCCGCGCCGAG
>Ga0335081_10011414_pt1 | contig 14368 bp, 15 predicted proteins | sample Lox_Sample_35_FD_206713 | JGI IMG/M metagenome (GOLD analysis project Ga0335081, IMG submission 206713) | Soil microbial communities from Loxahatchee National Wildlife Refuge, Florida, United States - Lox_Sample_3.5 | ecosystem: Environmental > Terrestrial > Soil > Wetlands | place: USA... | reverse complement strand
TGCCGGTCGTCCCGGTGTAGGGGAAGCGACCGTTTCTTCTACAGTCCCGGGTGTGACCGAGCCCGCGCCGGTAACTCCCGGAGACTGATGTCACCGGGCCCTGGCCCGCCGCCATCGTCCCGCGGGATGCGCCCCGGCACGCCGGGCAGGTGGTTCGCCGCGTGCTGCTCCGCCGCAGATTGTCATCGACTCCGGGGCCGCCGCTCGCCGGCGAGCGCGGCGGCCAGATGGGTCTCCGGCCCGGGTCCCTGCAGCGATCCGGCCGCCGCAGCCCGGGGCAGGCTCGGCAGCCGGAAAGCGGAACCTCTCCTGCGCTGACCGTGTGCGTTGCCCGGGCTGCTTAACGTGGCGGGGCGGGTGTCTTTGCGAGCCCGCGATTGAATCAAGGGCCTTACCGTCCGGGCTGCCCGTTCCCGGGGGTTTCGTCTTCCCGGCCGGCACTTGACTCGGTCGCTGCTGGCGCGTCGGGTGTTGTCGTGTCCGGGGCGGGTATGCGGCCCGCCTCCATCTCGAACTGGTTGCGGTCGGCGGGGTAGACGGTCAGCGCGAACCGGATCGGCTTGCCGTCCTCGCCGTAGCTGGTGCGCTGGAACTCGAAGATGGCTACCAGCGCCTTGTCCGACAGCCCGAAGAAGGCCCTCTCAGGTCCGCGGGGCGGCCGCGCGATGATCATGTCGCGCCACCCCGCCTGCCTGACGCCGAGGGTGGATTGGAGGTACTTGAGCACCCCTTCCCTGTCCCCGCCGCCGATGTCCTGGGGCACGAGCAGGTCGGTCGCGCCGCCCCCGGTCGCGAACTCCATCGGGTAGAAGACGGTCTGCAGGGACCACGGGGTCTCGTCGATTGACCGCTCCTGGTAGCGGCTGATGACCGGTGTTCCCTCGCCGACGGCCAGCCGCGAGGCGACCAGGGCGGTGGCGGGCTGGACCTCGACGCGCGGAGGGGTCTCCTGCGGCTCCCGTCCCTGCCGCTGGATCTCTGACCGGTAGACCTCGTCTTCGAAGCCGCCGGACTCCGGGTCCACGGTCAGCTTCGTGAGGAACGGCTGCATCTTGGTGATGACGAACGTGCCCTGGCCGGCCCGGGTCTCGACCAGCCCGCGGCTGGCCAGGAACTTGATCGCGTCGCGGACGGTGTTCCGTGACGCCTTGCCGTCCTGGCCGTGTGCCTCCATCAGCTCGGCCTCGCTCGGCAGCCGGGCGCCGGGGGCGAGCTCGCCGGTCTTGATCTGGCGGCGCAGGTCCTCGGCGATCTTCCGGTACAGGGGCATGGGCTCGCTCATACCTACCACCTAGTCCGGTCTGCTAGTTCCTACTGGTTAACCGTATCAGCATGATGAACTTACCTCAATCACCGCCGGGCCGGTCTTAGCTGGCTGGTTGTCTCGGTGATCCTGGTCCATCTTGAGTCTGGGTTAACCGGAATCTTATATGGGTATAGGCAGATCAGGAGTTCAGGTGGTATGGGGTCATCAGACCAGGCATACCAACAGGAGGTACCGGTCCGGTCAACCCCAGGTAGGGGGTGAGGGTCATGATCGGAAGCACCGCGATCGCCCTGGCGGAGACACCAGTGACGACTCATCTCGGTCCGGAGCCGGCTTACTGCGCCGGCAGGACCCTGCTGAGCAAGCTGCTAACCCCGTCCCAGTGGGCAACCTGCTGGAACTACGGGATGCACCAGCCGGCGCCGGGATGGCTGACGCGAGCCGGCTACGACTTCGGGCACACCGTGCTCCCGCTGCTAGCCGTCCTGGCAGTCATCGTCGTCGCAGGCATCTTCCTCGCGAGGAGGTGAACAGCCATGCACGGCCCGCAAGTGCTCATCCTCCTAGCGGCCATCCTGGCTGTGCTCTGCTGGCGGGTAGCGCTCAGGCTCGTGATCGGGGTCATCGCCATCGGCGCGGCCGCCATACTGGCCTTCGCCGCGCTCGGGCTCGGGCACTACCTACTGCACGTGCTCAGGTAGGGGCCTGGTCAGCCGCCGGGCGGCCACGCCGGGATTCCCGCTGGCGGATAGCCGGTGCCATATCAGAACAGCGGCTCGCAGCCGGCGGCGGGAACGCGCCGCCGCCGGCGTGGCGGCCGGGAGGGCGCACTGGTCTGGAGCGCCGCCTGGACGGCGGCGGCGACCAGCCGGGCGGTCCCGGGGTCGATGGCGATGTTCCGGCGGAGCAGCACGCGGCGGACGACCTGCCCGGCGTGCCGGGGCGCGTCCTGCGGCCCGGCGGTCATGTCAGCCTTCCTTCTTGAGGTAGTCGCACACGGTGGTGCGGTGCACCCCGACGGCCTCGGCGATCTCGGCGACGGTGTGCTGCCGTCTGCCGTCCGGTCCGGTCGCCTGGTACATGCGGCGCACCGTGGCGGCCTTGGCGGCGCTCAGCCCGGGCTTGCGGCCCCCGGTGCGCCCGCGGGCCCGGGCGGCCTCCAGGCCCTCCCCGGTGCCCTCGACGATCAGCTCACGCTGGAACTCATCGATCGCGCCGGGGACATGAAAGACCAGCCGCCCGGCCGGCGTGGTCGTGTCGATCCGCTGCTTCAGCACGACCAGGCCGACGCCGCGTTCGCGCAGCTCGCCGGCGAGCGCCAGGAGGTGCTCAAGCGACCGCATCGCGCGGGACAGCCGGGTAATGACGAACACGTCGCCCGCGCGCAGGCAGGCCAGCGCCCTGCCGAGCCCCGGGGCGGGCGGCGTTCTTGCCGGAGGCGGTGCCGGCGAAGATCTTGCCGCACCCGCAGGCGGTCAGGTCACCGGCCTGGCTGTCGTCGTTCTGGCCGCGGGCGGGCACCCGCGCGTACCCGATCTTCGCCATCACGCGGCCCCAGCCCGCCAGACGGGCGGCACGGCCGGCCGGCCGGGCCGCGGCCGCCCGCGCGCAGCCGCGGTGATGAGCCGGGGCACTGTCACGGCCCTGACTGTAGCGCAAAGGGTTATGCGATCCTGGCTAGGCGACGTAGTTTTCCCGACATTGTTTCCCGACGCTGTGACCTGGCGGCCTACGTTCAGCGCTCCGCCGCGCGGGTGGTGCCGGGGTAATGGTCGTTACCCCTACACGCGGGATATGGCCACTGCAACATCCCGGTCGCACCGCTCTGACCGAGGGGAAGGACCGCGCATCTGGCCCATGCTAATTAGCATGGCTAATTAGCCGGAGCCGCCTCTACGGTCCGGGTCAGATAACGCCATGGCCACGCCATGGCCAGGAACTGTCAGGTTATTTCGGGTACGCGTGCGACCGCGAACACGGACTGGCCGAAGGGCGGGCGTACCGTATGTTCGGCTGCGTGTGTGACCGGCAGGATGAGCCGGTCGTAAAGCTTGACCATCGGCCCTTCCTTCGGAGTCAGCCGGAAGATGCTGGTGGCCACGTAGTACCCGATGAGACCGAGCGCATTGGCGTAGTTAAGGCGCTCGATTGCCAGCCCGGCCTCAGTCAGCGCCGCCCGCATGCTCTTCTTGGTGTACCGCCGCACGTGTCCGGTGGCGATGTCCACCGGGCTCATGGCGAACGGGAACGCCGGCACGATCAGGACGATCCGGCCACCGGGCCGGACCAGCCGCGCCATGCTCTGCAGCGCCCCCACGTGATCCTCGATGTGTTCGAGCACGTTGTACGACACCGCGCCCGAGTACGTGTTCACCTCGTCCGCAGGCAGCAGCATCTGCCGGATATCCACCTTGGCGTGCCCGCCGAGTCGCTCCTTAAGCGCCACCAGGCGGCCGGGATCGGCCTCGGTCGCGGTGAAGCGGCCAAAGTACGGGGCCCACTGCAGCGCGTAGTCCCCCAGACCGCTTCCGATCTCGATCGGGTCATCACCGAGGAACGGGATGGCAAGTTCTACGAACCACCGGCGGTGGTTTACAGCCGTCGCGAGGCCCTCCAGGACCTCGGACTGTACGCGCTGATCTCCCCTAATTCGCGTCATCGGCGACTCCAGAGCAAGCAGGTGCGTACGTCCGTTGGATGACGAAACACCGCGGGCAATTTCAGGGAACCTTGATGAAGAATAACCGCCGATTGGCGGAGGGGGGCCGTACCGGTAAGCTCACCTGGGTGTCCACGTCGAGTGCCACCGGGGCGGTCAGCCAGCAGGCCGCGCCGGGGCGGTCTGCGGCCCGGCTCAAGCCCCGATGGGCGGATGCTGCCGCCGTGGTGCTGTACCTCGCGCTCGCTTTCTGGGTCACCTGCAGGTTGTGGCGTGACACCGGCGCGCTCGCCCTGACCGACAATCCTTCCGACGTCCGCTTCTTCGAGTGGGCCCTGATCCACGCGACCCGGATCTTCACGCACGGCGAGAACCCCTTCTTCACCCCCCAGCTGAACGCGCCGGACGGCGTGAACCTGATGGCCAACACCGGGCTGCTCGGCCTGACCGTGCCGCTGGCACCGGTGACCGTCTTGCTCGGGCCCGCCGTGGCGTTCACGGTCATACTCACCGGCGGGCTGACCGCGACCGCGTGGGCCTGGTACCACGTACTCTCCCGCCACGTCGTCGGCTACTGGCCGGCGGCCGTGGCCGGCGGGCTGTTCGCCGGCTTCGCACCCGGCATGATCAGCCACGTGAACGGCCACCCGAACCTGGTCAGCCAGTTCCTGATCCCGTTCATCGCCTGGCGGGCCATCTCGCTGCGGACCGCACGCGACGGCGTGGTGCTCGGGTTGCTGGTCACCTGGCAGGCACTGCTCGACGAGGAACTGCTGTTCCTGACCGTACTGGCTACCGCGGTCTTCGTGGCGGCGTACGCGGCCTTCCGCCCGGCCGAGGTGCGGGCGCGGGTGCGGCCGTTCCTGGCCGGGCTGTGGCTGGCCCTGCTCACGGCCGGCGTGCTTCTGGCGTACCCGTTGTGGTTCCAGTTCTTCGGTCCGCAGAGCTACCGGGGCCTGCCCGGCTACGTGCTCGGGTACGGCACCGACCTGCGGGCCTTCGCGGCGTTCTCCCAGTCATCGCTGGTCCGGCACGGAGCCTCGCACAGCACCTACGCCCCGGTAACGGAGGAGAACACGTTCTTCGGCGCCCCGCTGCTTATCGCCGTCGGGGTGATCGTGATCTGGCAGTGGCGGCGGGTGGCGGTACGGGCGCTGACCGTCGTCGCGCTCGTCTTCTTCCTGCTGTCCCTGGGCACGACCGTCGTGGCCGGCGGCCGTACCGTGCTCAGCTACGGGCCGATGAGCCCGCTCGACAACCTGCCGCCGTTCAACAGCGTGGTCCCCACCCGGTGCGGCCTCGCGCTGATCCCGGTCATCGCGATCCTGCTCGCGTTCTCCGTCCGCGCCGCGGCGATCACATCCGGCGTCCGGCTCCGGTACGGCTGGCCGCTGGTGCTGGCCGCGGCCCTGCTGCCGATCGCCCCCACACCGGTGCTGGTACAGCGCGCCATGCCGGTACCCGCGTTCTTCACCAGCGGGCAGTGGCGCCAGTACGTGCACGGTGACCAGTCGGTTCTGTCCGGGGACGCCAGACTGTGGGGCGGCCCGCTCACCGCGATGGACTGGGACGACGCGACCGGGCAGGGATACCGGATGGTCGGCGGGTACTTCCTCGGCCCCGACGAGCAGGGCAAAGGGGACTACGGCGCTCCGGGCCGCCCGACCACCGACCTGCTCAGGGCCGTCAGCCACGACGACAACAACCCCCTGATCACCGGTGCGCAGCGGGCCGCCTTCCGGGCCGACCTGCGGTACTGGCATACCGCCATCGTGGTGCTCAGCCCCGATGTCCCGCACCACGGCCAACTGCGGTACGCCCTCGACCAGCTGACGGGGCAGCCGCCGCGGAAGGTTCCGGGAGCGCTGCTCTGGGACGTCCGGGCCCTGTCCGGCTAAAAGGTCCCGCTCACCCGGGTCGCGCGCCCGCAGCCCGGACGTGAGCCTGAACGCAGTGCCTGGCATGGCTTTCTGCGGCTGCCACCAGCCCGGGGGTTGGAGAGCGGGACAAATTGGGGGAGGCTGCGCCGCGAGCCGCGGGGCGGCAGCCGGGCCGGGGCCCCGCGCGCTCGTGGCCACCGGCGACAGCGAACAAGACCCCCTGGTGTCTGCGAGTTTCCGCGGGCCGGGCGCGCGGCTCTCGGTCCCTTTCGCGGGGCGTCTGGGGTACCGTTCGCCTCATGCCGGATGAGCTGCTGTTCGATGACGACTGCGATAACGGGGATGACGGCGACGGGCCGGCGGTGACGATCATCGAGGAGCGCCCGCCGTTGCGCGCGGGCAAGGTCTTCGTGGACTATGGCGAGCGGGCCGCGATCAGCGAGAACCTGGAAGCCGCCCACGCGGCGCTGAACCAGGCCTTCCGGGGGATCTGGATTGAGAAGGCCCTGGAATACGGTCACGTCCGCGAATACTGGGACGAGGAGGACATCGACGAGCTGGAGATGCTCACCCTTGATGCGAGCAGCGCCGTGAAGCGGGCCTGGCGCTCTCAGCGATGTGACCGATGCGCACGCCGCCCAGCGCGAGGCCGAAGGCGAAGGCGGCTGATCCCGGCCCCGGCCCGGCCGCCCGGGCCGGGGCGAGACCCCGGGCATGGACCGGCCATCGGGCACCGGCGGCACCGGCCGGCGCTGCCAGGGCATCCGGCGGAGGTTACGCGGCGAGCGGCACGGGTTCCGGTGCGTGGCTGAGTCCGGGGTGCCAGCGGTGGAAGTCGCTGGCGAGCTGGTCGTTGAGGACTCGGGTGCGGACCTGCAGCAGCAGGTGGGGAGACCGGGAGAAAGCGTGGGAGGTCAGGCAGCCACGTCCGTTCGCTGAGCTGGGCTGGTGAGCCCGGGGTACCAGCGGGCCGACCGCCAGGTGGGCATCTCCCGCCTGGTTTTGTTCGTCAGATGCGACCGCACTTGTTCGCGAGTAGCGACCGCGGCCGGGACCTGGCGGATCTCGTGTTCGCGAGTTCTGACCGCACCCGGTGACAGCCGTGCGGGAGCTGGTCCCGGAGGGATTTGACAAGGGGCGGGGACCCGTAGGCTCTCCGCCGCCGGGCAGGCTCCTGGCCTGCCTTGGTGCCCAGGTCGAAGTTCTCGGTCAGCGACACCACCGTGACGCCGCGGTCGCGCAGCCCGGTGACGGTGGCCAGCACGCCGGCGGCGCTGCGGCCCCACCGGTCGGACTTCCAGAACTACAGCGTGTCGCCGGGCTGCGGAAGCGGCAGCAGTTCCCGCCAGGCCGGGCGGAGCACCCCGCGCTTGCCCGACTCCTTCTCCTGCACCAGCGTGTCGTAGCCGCTGGCCTCCAGGGCGTCCAGCTGGAGCTGCGGGTTCTGGTCCCGCGTCGAGACGCGGGCGTACGCCCGTACCTGCCCAGCCACCAGGGCCTCCGATCTGCCTCCGGCGGCGGCACCGTCCGGAAACGCCTATGTTTCAGGACACGATAGCGACCTGGGCGGACACCGTCCAGAAACCCCCGTCTGTAAATCCGCCGGGCCGGCTGCACGGGATGTTGCCGCGAACCGGCGCGGGCAGCGGCTGATACCGGGACAATCGGCACCGTGGCTCGGCGTGGCGCTGCGGTGCCGGGCCCGGTGTACCGGCTACGGGTGGTGCTGGCCGGGATCAGCCCGATGGTGTGGCGCCGGCTGCTGGTGCCCGCCGAGACCTCGGTCGCCGGCCTGCACACGATCCTGCAGGCGGCGTTCGGGTGGAGGGATGAGCACCTGCACCGGTTCACCGTCCACGCGGAGGAGTACGGGCTGTGGCGGCCCGGCTCGGCAGGCTTCAGCCGCGACGCCCGCCGGGTGCCGCTGGCCGGGTTCGGCCTGTGGGTCGGCGAGCGGTCGCTATGAGTAGGGCTTAATGCTGCAACAACGGAACGGCCAGTGGCGGTAGCGAGCTGACTCCCGCCGAGTTGCCTCCCACTGTTTTTCCCGCTCTTCCTGCCCGGCATGCGGGGGGCGTCGTGTGGGCTGATGGCGGCTCGGATCACACCCCGACCTGTCCACTTTTCGGCGCGTCGGCATCGCGCGGTCACATGCATGCGGTGGCTAACACCCGGCGCGGGGTGCAAGGCCGTCAGAGTCGGCCGCGCGGTCTCGGTAGGTCGTCTCCACGAATGTGAGGAACCGCTCCACGTCGCCGAGGTTGGATGCCAGGCCCACCGACGCGCGCAGCGCCCCGCCGCTTGGCAGGCCGAGAAGGTCGACATACCGGTCCAGCGTGCGGGCGCGTTCCCGCAGCGCTCTGCGCCAGTCTGCCTTGGTGAGCCCGAACGCGCCCTCGCCGGCGCCCGGGTTACAGAAGCACCCGGTACGGATCGAGATCCCGGCAGCAGCGGTAGCCCGCGCGACAGCACGCTCATCGATGACGCGCCCGCCGGGATCGAGCAGGTTGAATGCGACGGTGCCGCCGCGATCGCGGGTACTGGCAGGCCCGTGGATCCACGCCATCGGCTCACCGTTACCGTGGCGCAGGGCCGCGAGCCGGTCGATGAGCCAGCCGGTCAGGCACATCACCCGCTGATGGATCAGGTCTATCCCGATGCCGTTGACCCACGACAGCCCGGACTCCACATCGGGTATCTGCAGGAAGCTGAGCGTGCCGTCCTCGAACCCGGCCTCGTCCCCAGCCAGCGTGTGCCAGTCGCCTAGCGCGCTGGCCACGTAGACCGACCCGCCGGCGAACCAGGGTCGCCACAGGCGTGCCAGCGCCTCCCGCCGCGCGATCAGGCAGCCGATGCCGGTCGGGTAGCCGAACACCTTGTACCAGCTGACCGGCACGAAATCGGGCTTGACCACGGACAGGTCCAGCCGGTTCGACGGCACGTAGGCTGCCGCGTCCAGCAAGACGTCGTAGCCGTGCTCATGCGCCATCTGGATCCAGTCCAGAGAATGCTGCACCCCGCTGAAGTTGCTCTGCGCCGGGTAAGCAAACAGCCCGCGGCGGCGGGGGACGGCCGTTGCGGACAGCGCTGCCACCGGCCGATCCGCGTTCACGGCCCCGTCCTGGGCCAGTGACCGCTGCCGCCGGGCGCGCAAGCCCCGGCCGGCCCACGGCGCCACCCCATAGCGCGTCATCCGCCATGCCGCGCCCAGCCGACCTGGCCTGCGTGCCAGTGCCTCGTGGATCGCGTCGTCGGCCACCCGCAGCTCGGGCGAGCAGAACGGCACGTACTGCGTGACCGCGCCACGCGCCCTGGCGAACTCCCGGATGCCATTGACCGAATTGTGGTTGTCATACGTCAGGACCAGCCGGGTCCGCGGGCCGAACGGGTATGCCTCCCCGGTAAGCCGGCACGCGCCGGTGGCGTTCGGGGTGAAAATGGCCGCGTATTCCTCCGGCGCCGCGCGAAAGTGCGCCAGGACCGCGAGCCGGGCCTGTTCGATCAGTTCCGTCGACGCCGCGGAGGTCGGGTTTTCCGAATGCGGGTTCCCGAAGCACCGGCCGCGCATCCGCTCGGCGTGAGCGGCCAGCTGCACCTGCGCCGGCAGGCTCGCACCGGTGTAGTCGAGGTAGACGTGCCCGTCCGCGTCGAGGTAGGAGTACTCGGTCAGCCGCAGCCGGTCAAGAAGCGCCGTGCTCCGGTAGCCGGGATATGCGGACAGGAAGCCGGGCGGCTCTGGCCGCCGGTCCTTCTCGGCGCCGCCCGGCAGGCTGGACGGCTCTTGCAGGGCCCCGGTCATGACTTTCCTAGCATGGTAAGCCGAGAATCGGGGTACGCAGGGGACACCGGGCGGGCGACAGCAAAGATCATCATGATTCCCCCAGGGATCATCCAGCATCCCTTCGCTCGCGGATGAGGGTGATGAGTCGATCGTCGCTCACCGACTATCCGCAAGGCAAGCGGCGGCCCGGGAAATAGGCCCTCGAGGAACAACGGAACGGCGAGTAGCGCTACCTGGAATTTCTGCAGGTCAGAAGTTTGATCCTGGCCGGCATATTCATGCGTGAGATACCAGGCGGGACGAGAGCCAGGCATCGGTCCCGCCCAGTTGACCTGCCCGAACACCGATACTGACCACAGCGATCAGAGCGTGCCGGTACTTTTCGCTCCGTTGTTCCTCGAGGGCCCCGGAAAGGCGGGCGGTTGGAAATTCGACGAGGACGACACGTTCTGAATCCAGAAGGCTGTCTGCACGCCAATCGCTCCTCTCAAGCGCCGGTCCTGGGCCGGGACGCCGGCGCTGATACCACAGATAGGTCTCGATGATCCTGCCGGGCACAGCCGTTTCATACTCGCTGCCCCACGCACGCCGTCCGCGCAAGCGGCAGGGCCATCCTCACCAATACGGAGATGCCGCCCGGCCACTTGATACAAAACCGAATCAGCACACGCGGCCCGGAAGGCGTAGCGCTTCGCCCTGGCCGGGCCTGGGCGGAGAAAGCTCAGGCCCAGGGGCTATGGAAGTTATTAGACCTCAGGGAACTATTTGGGAACTATTGGGCCGCCGCCGTCGCCAGGATGCTGGTAGTGATCTGCCCCCGGCCCCGCAAGGACACCATCATGAACATCGTTCACGCCCTCGGCGGCTGACAACATACTGCTGAGCGGGGGCGCACGCCAGGCAAGGCGCGGGCCCTGCGCGGTTCCGGGATTCGGTCGCCGCGGCTGGCGTGGGGATTTCGCAGCGTCGGCGTGGGCGCCCGGCGCTCAGGTCCGTGTCACCAGGAACAAAGTGTCGGTAGGGGACCGCCTGCCGGACGCCGCCAGACGTCACCCGCGGCGCGGTTCCCGCCCAGCTCACGGCGTCTCAGTTAGCCTGTCCGGTGAACGTGTAACGCATAGGGACCTCAACCGTGACAGGGAGGAAGCCAAGAGGTGGGCGTCAACGTCGGCTGTGCCAGATGCGGTACCACCAGCCAGGATCTCACCGCCCAGCGCGAGCAGCTCGCCGCGCTCGCGTCCCCGGCGACCGCGTCTACCTGGACAAGGGGCTGACCGGCACCAGCCGGGCCCGGCCCGGCCTGGACCAGGCCCCTGGCCGCCGTCCGCGACGGCGACACCTTCACCGTCACCAAGCTCGACCGCCTGGCCCACTCCGTCCCCGACGCCCTGGCCATCCTTACCCAGCTGTCGGACCGCGGCGTGAGGTTCGCCCTCGGCGGCTCGGTCTACGACTGGCACGACCCGATGGCCCGGATGTTCCTGCAGATCCTCGCCGTCATCGCCGAGTTTGAGGCCGCCTTGATCCGCCAGCGCACCCGCGAGGGCATGACCCTTGCCCGCTCTCGGGGCAAACTGTGCGGCAAGCCCCCCAGCCTCGCCCCCGCCCAGGACCGCGAGATCCGCCGCATGCACGACAGCGGCGACCATCCCATCGCCGAAATCGCCGCGATCTTCAAAGTCTCCCGGCCTACCATCTACCGCGCCCTGCAGCGCACCACCCCCGGCAGTGCCAACCTGCCCGCCGACACCTGCCCGGGCCTGCTAAGCCAGGACAAATACGATCAGCTCCCTGCCCTCTCGGCAGGCTGCAGGCCGGTCGCCATCACCTGACCCCTGATCCGGATACGGAGGGAACCGTGGCCAGTGACACCAGGCCGATCTCACCAGCAATCTCCCCCGGGACCAGTAGCCGGCAACCCGGTCACGACACCGCAGGTCACAGCCTCAGTTCCTCGCCAGCTGCTGGTTCCGCCACCCGTCGAGCATGGCATTGAACACCTGCTCCTCCGGCCGCAGCAGCGGCACCCCGTCCGCCAGGCGCAGCCGCGCCGCCCCCGGCGCAGACCCCTGCGAATCCGCCACAATCCCCCCAAAAAGTAGTCGCATCGGATGCGATTTTCTCGCGTCCGATGCGGCCCTAGCAGCAATACCACAGGTCACGCTAGATAGCTTCAGTAATCGGCGCGCCGCTGACCAGCATTCACGGAACTCCTGACGGGGCGCCCCACGTTCCCGAAAGCTCTGCGTGCAGCCAGTTCCCGTGCCTTCCGCAATGCGCCGCAGCAAACCGTCGTGAGTTCGCATCCGATGCGATTGGCGACACGTCCCACGATGGAACGGCGACGGGCGATAGCGAGCTGAGTCCGGGCGCTTTACCGCCTGCCGTCGTTCCCGATGTGGGCCGGCTGGTGGGCGCGTAATCTTGTAACGGCTCGGTCGCTGCGGGCGAGAAGGGCCTGGTTCGCCAGCTCGGCGCGCTCGGCCGGGCTGCGCGGGTCACCGTTGCCTGGCCCCGGCCATGCGCAGGGCCAGTGAGGCGTACACGTCGGCCAGCTGGGAGGGGTCCAGGCCGGCCCCGGGCGCCGGGTGCCAGCTGGCGGCCCGGATGCCCATGCCGCCGATCGCGGCGGCGGTCGCCTCCAGATGGACAACATCGAACACGCCGTGCTGGTGGCCCACGGTCAGTACCTCTGCCAGCAGCGCCTCGGACTGGCGGCGCACCGCGGCCGCCTGCGCGGCGGCCGCCGGAGACAGCGCGTGCATCTCGTTGTTGGCGACCACGGCGAGCATCGGGTAGTCGGTATGGGCCCGGACGTGGGCGCGCACAAGCGCGGTGAGGCGGTCGCGGGGGTCAGTGCCGCTGTCGAGCAGCGCGGTCACCAGGCGGGTGTGGTGCTCCTCGTGGCCGACCAGGACCAGCTCGGCGAGGATTGCTTCTTTCGACGGGAAATGGGCGTATAGCGAGGCGGACCGAACGCCTGCGCCGGCGGCGATGTCACGGATCGACGTCCCGTAGAACCCGTGCTCGGCGAACAGCGCCAGCCCGGCGAGCAGGATCCGGCCCCGTGTGCCATCTGTCGCAGGCCGGGGCGGCAGGACCGGCCCGCCGGAAGGAACCCTGTGCACCCGAGGTGATTCGCCCACAACAAGCTCCAGTTTCCAACCGCTCGATCGGTAGGCAGCCTAGCGCTTGCCTGCCACACCGCACGCAGTTTGACTTGACGTGAAGACATCGCTTACGGTCGTTACCTATCGATCGATCGTTAGCCTGACGTGGTTGCTCACCAGCGTGAAGGGGAAGCCATGCCGTTCGCCGACCGTCCCGGTGCCCGGATCTGGTGGGACCAGAGCGGAACGGGGGACCCGGTCCTGCTCATCATGGGCCACGCCTACGGGGCTGACATGTGGCATCGCACCGCCCCCGAACTGGCCGCGTCCTACCGCGTCATCCGGTTCGACAACCGGGGGGTCGGTCGCAGCTCCGACCCGCCCGGGCCCTACCCGGTGCCGCTGATGGCACAGGACGCGCTGGCTGTCCTGGACGCGGCTGGCGTCGGATCCGCCCACGTGTACGGCGTTTCGATGGGCGGATTCATTGCCCTTCAGCTGGCCCTGGACCACCCCGGCCGGGTCCGGTCGCTGATCCTCGGGTGCACCGCCGCCTCGGCCGCGGGCGCGGCGCGCGGCGCGCTGCTCACGCAGGTCCGGTCTCTGGTGCCCGCCGCAGCCCTCAACCGGATGGCGTGGACGATGCTGTACGGGCCGGGCACGCCAGCCGGCCGCCGGGCGGAGGACCAGCAGATCGTCCGGCGCACCCGGTGCAGCGGGCGGGGACGCCGCGGCCAGCTCACCGGCGCCGCGAGCTTCGACGTCACCGGCCGGCTCGCGGAGATCCGCATCCCGGCGCTGGTCATGCACGGAGCCCGCGACCGAATCGTCCCCGCCGCCAACGCGCAGCAACTCGCCGACGGCATCGCCGGAGCCCGGCTCGTGGTCTTCCCGGACGCCGGTCACGTGTACATCACCGACGTCCCCGACCCCGCCAACCAGGAGGTCCTGCACTTCCTCGCCGGCATGCCCGGTCCAGCCGACGGCTCCGGCACCGGCCCGCCCGGGCCAGGCGCGGCACGGCCGCTTCAACCCCGGCAACCGGCGGAGGACCGGAGGCGAAAAGCGTGACAGGAGGGATAACCGCACGAACGTTAACGCGCGGCTAATACATGCCGCCGCGCCGGGCCGCGCGCTTTCCCTCCGGGCAAGCGCCCCAATAAGGTACCGTCCGTGCCATTGTTCAGCGTCATAGTGAGAGAGCACGCCTGCACTGGGCAGTGCTGTCGCGACGTGGTGGAGGCCGGTCCTGCGAGCAGGCGCTGCACCTGGCCGCCGGGCAAGCCAGCGGGCGCCGGGCGCCGGCCGGTCCCGGGCCGCAGCCCGGCGGCGCTGGTCACCGCAGGTACGCCGGTGTCTGGGTGCCTGCTGCGCTGCGCGCTGGCGGAGGGGCACGGTCCGCCGCACCTGGCCGCCGCGCCCGGGTACTGGCGCCCGGCCAGGCGGGTGCGGGACGGCCGCGGCCTGGCGCATGTATTGCCCGTGCCGGGCAGCGGCCCTGGCACGCGAATCTGACGGCCCGGCAGGACAGGAACGGTGAGGCAGCCGTGTTCGTGGTGATGGTGGCGTCGGAGTGCGCGCCGGTGGCGCAGGCGGGCGGGCTGGGGCAGGTGGTGTTCGGGCTGAGCCGGGAGCTGGAGCTGCGCGGCCATGCCGTGGAGATCATCTTGC
>Ga0335081_10011412_pt1 | contig 14369 bp, 10 predicted proteins | sample Lox_Sample_35_FD_206713 | JGI IMG/M metagenome (GOLD analysis project Ga0335081, IMG submission 206713) | Soil microbial communities from Loxahatchee National Wildlife Refuge, Florida, United States - Lox_Sample_3.5 | ecosystem: Environmental > Terrestrial > Soil > Wetlands | place: USA... | reverse complement strand
AGCAAAACCGCCAGCACGGTCAGGAATCCAACTAACTTGACCCTCATGTCACTCCTTACGTCAATTGGGGCGCCCGTGCCGGAGCTCTTCAGACTTCCTGCTTTCTCATCATACCTCGGGTGCCGGGTCGATTGTGAGGGATAACGCGGAGGCGATCTCGGTCCGGTCGCCGATGTCGAGCTTCGAGTACACCTGCCCGAGGTGAGCGGAGACCGTCCTCATCGTGATGAACAGCGCCTGCGCGATCTGGCGGTTGGTCAGGCCCCGCGCCGCGAGTTGCGCGACGCGGAGCTCGCTGGCGGTGAGCGCGTCGACGCCGCTGATCCGCTCGCGCCGCGGCTTGGCCCCGGCCGCGATCAGCTCGTCGCGTGCGCGCCTGGAGAGCGCGAGCGCGCCACAGCGTGTCGCCAGGTCGAGCGCGCGACGAAGCGGCTCACGCGCATCGCGCCGTCGGCCGTCCCGGCGCAACGAGGCTCCGTGCTCGGTCAGGGTCCGCGCGAGCTCGAGGCGCGTGCCGGCCCGCTCCAGCAGCTCCGCCGCCTCTGTTAGCTGCTCGAGACCGTCGGCGGTCCTGGTGACCAGCCCTGCCGTTCGCAGCGCGACCCCGAGCGCGTACGGCGCTCCGAACTCGCGGGCGAGCCTGACGTCGTCGCCGACCAGCTCCGCCGCGCGATCGTGTTTGCCCAGACGGGCCGCCAGCAGGGCGGCCTCCGAGCGCCACGGCAGGTTCACGGCCGGATTGGGGGAATTCGTGTCTCGCGCCAGCTGCCCGCATTCGAGCAGCATCTCCAGGCCCTCGTCGAGGTTCCCCTGGACTGCGCGCGTACGCGCCGAGGCGAACTGGTAGCTGGCGAACGAGGGTTGGACTCGCCACCGGTCGGGGTCGCCCGGAAGCTCGAGGAGTGCCGCGGCGCCCGCCGGATCGTCGCGCTCCAGCATGCACAGCGCGAGGAACGCCACCGTCTCGGTCAGGCCATGCTCGTACCCGTCGCTGTGGCTCATGCGGACGCTGTCGAGATCGGCGAGCGCCTCGAGCAGATCGCCCCGGAGGTAGTGCGCGATGCCGCGAAGGCGCGAGAGGCGCCCGAACGCGACCCTCGAACCCTGGCCCTGGCTCACCTCGATGCCGCGCCCCAGAGCGGTAATCGCCTCATCGATCTCGCCGGCGTAGAGCATCGCATAGCAAGCCCCTCCGTACGGGCCCATGATGTCGGTCGCGCTGTCCTTGAGCAGCGCGTCCTGAGCCATAGCCCGGCGCGCGAGTCTTGCCACCTGGTCGCTGGGCCGGGCACCCGATCGGACGGCCTCGTAGGCGAGATGGACCAGCAGCAGGCGTTCGTTACGAGTGCGTGCCGGCGCCTCACCTTCGAGCAACGAACGCAGCCGACGCTGCGTGACCGCGGGGAACCCCGGATCGTCTCGGGCAAGGGCGATCGACCAGCCGCTCAGCTCCAGGGACAGATCGTCCCCACTGGGCAGCCGGTCCAGCCCGCGTCGCAGGACGTCCCGTGCGCGAAGGTATTCGCCGGTCGAAAACAGCGTGCGCCCGAGCGTGAGCAGGATCGTCGCCTCCTGACGCGAGTCGGTGGCCAGCTCGAGAGCGTTCTCCAATCGTTCTGTGGCGCCCACGCGCCCCGCTTGCAATTCAGCCTCACCGAGCTCGATCAGCAGCTCGACTCGGGTTTCGGTCGCCGGCGTTTCCGCGAGCGCCCGCTCCAGGTAGCTGATCGCCGACGCCGGCGCGCCCCTTGCTTGCGCCTCGCGTGCCGCAGCCCGCAGCACGTCGACCACCCAGCTGTCGCGGCCGGGATCGGAGCACAGCAGATGCGCCGCCACCTGTGCCGGCGGCGCACCCCGTGCATTCGACAGCCGCGCGGCGAGACCATGCGAGTCGGCTCGTCTCGCCGGCCCCAGCCCGTCGTACACGGCCGCCTGGAGAACCGGATGTACAAACTCATACCCGCGTCCGGCCGCCAGAATGTGGGCTCCGACCAGTTCGTCGGCCGCTGCGGCGGCGGCCGAAGGCCCAAGTTTCGCCAAGGCGGAGGCATCCGCGAGCGGGGCTCCACCGAGCACCGCGAACGCGCCCGCCAGTCGCTGCGCATCCTCTCCCAATGCGCCCAACCGGGCCAGCACCCACCGGACGATCCCCTCCGGGGCAAAGCCGGTCACGCGCGGCGCGTCACCCGCGCTCCCACTCACGCCGTCCGCCACGAGCCCGGCGACGAGCTCTCCGACCAGGAAAGGGTTACCGCCGGTCGCCCGATAACAGGCAGTGACGAATTCGTCATTCGCGTCGTACAGCCTGTTCTGTTCAATCAACTTCCCCACGTCGGCCTCGTTCAACGCGGCCGGGTGTAAACGTGTCACGTCCGGCAGCGTGTCGAGCTGGATCAGTAGTTCGGCGTCCGCGTGCTCTGGGGTCGGACGGGTCGCGAGCAGTAACAGGACCGGCAGGTCGCTGACTCGCCGGGCGAGGTACAGCGCAAACCGCAACGACATCGCATCGCTCCAGTGCGCGTCGTCGACCGCCACGAGCACGGGCGCCTGTTCGGCCAGGTTCGCCGTCAACCAGAAGAGGCCGTGCATCGCCGCCGATGCATCAGCCGCGACGTCGGCCAATTCGCCGGTTGCACCGGCGAGCCCGAGCGGGATCGCCGCCAGCCGTGCGGCGCCCTCGAACAGGTCGGCGGAACCGGAGCGCAGGCCCAGGGTCGGAGCAAACAGCTGCCTGACCACGCCGAACGCGTACTCGCGCTCCAGACGCGCCCCACCACCATGCAGCACAGACAATCCCGAGCCCTCCGCGCGCCGCGTCGCCTCGTGCAGCAGCGCCGTCTTCCCGATCCCGGCGGGACCCTCGAGTACGCCCACAGCGCCACCTCCCGCCCGCGCCCGGTCGATCAACTCATCTATCAGCTCCAGCTCGCGCTCTCGGCCCAGAATCAAGCGCATCGCCTCCTACCGCGCCGCAAGGCACATTACTCCGCAGTTGGCGGGCGGGTCCACGGTTCGCGTCCTTGACCGCGAACCGTGCGGGCTCCCCGGCCGTGGGTGGTGGGTCAGCTGGCCGCATCGGGCACGCTCGCCTCGGCCGCGGTGGCGGCGCGTCCTCCGCCGATCGCGCCCGCGAGGTAGGCGTATTGCTCACGCAGCTCGCGCTTGAGCAACTTCCCGCTGGGGTTCTTCGGGAGACCGTCGACAAACGCGAACGCCTTCGGGACCTTGAACGGCGCGAGGCGCGACCGGGCGTGCGACTTGAGGTCATCCGCTGTCACCGACGAATCCTGCTTGACGACGACGATCGCGACCACCGCCTCGATCCAAACCGGGTGGGCGATCCCGATCACCGCGAGCTCGCCCACGGCGTCGTGCTCATAGAGCACCTCCTCGACCTCGCGGCTGGCGACGTTCTCGCCACCGGTCTTGATCATGTCCTTGATCCGGTCGACGACCGTCAGGTAGCCCTCCTCGTCGAGCGTCCCGAGATCGCCGGAGTGGAACCAGCCACCGCGGAACGCCTCCGCGGTCTTCTTGTCATCGTCGAGGTACTCGAGGATTGCGTGCGGTCCGCGGTGCACGATCTCGCCGACCTCCCCGACGGCGACGTCGACTCCGTCTTCGTCGACGACCCTGGTTTCCACGTTCAGGCACGGATGACCGGCAGCGCCGGCCTTGCGGAGCTGGTCCTCCGGTTGCAACATGACCGCCGCCGGAGCCATCTCCGTCTGACCGTAGAAGTTCCACAGCCGCACGTTTGGGAGACGGTCGCTGATTTCGCGCAGCACCTCGACGGGCATGATCGCCGCGCCGTAGTAGCCCTTGCGCAGAGATGAGAGATCCCGTCTGTCGAAGTCGGGATGGCGGAGCATCCCGATCCAGACCGTCGGTGGCGCGAAGAACTTCGTGATGCCGTGGCGCTCGATCTCCTCCAGCAACGTCGCCGGGTCGGGGGCGCCGACGATCACGCTCCTCGCCCCCAGGTATATGTCTGGGACCAGGAAGCAGTGTTGCTGGGCACAGTGAAACAGCGGCAGCGCGTGGAGTTCGACGTCTGAGGCGTCCATCCCGCCGTCGACGATGCAGCTCGTGTATTGGGCGATCAACGCGCTGTGCGCCAGCACCGCTCCCTTCGGTCTCGACTCGGTGCCGGACGTGTACAGCACCTGGGCCGGGTCGTCGGGGCGTATCACGACCGCCGGCTCGGACGAGTCGCGATGCGCGAGCAGTCGCTCGAACCGCTCCCAACCGTCGCGATCGCTGCCGAGCACGACCTGCGCACGCACGGAGCCCTGCGCTTCCGCGTGCGCGATCGCCTGCTCGGCCACGTCCACGAGCGCGTCTTGAACGACCAGAGCGACGCTCGATGAATGACGCAGGATGTAGCCGGCCTCGCTGCCACCGAGCATGAAGTTGATCGGCACGAGCACGCCGCCGCTGCGGGCAACGCCGAACACGACCTGCACGTACTCGAGCGAGTTACGCGACAGCAGCGCGATCCGGTCACCGACTCCGAGCCCGCGGGCGTGCAGCGCGTTTGCGATCCGGCTCGCTTCCGCGTCGAGCTCGGCGTACGTCCGCGCGCGCGGCCCGTCGATCACCGCGACCCGATCGGGGTAGCGGGCGGCCGAGCGCCGCAGCAGGTCGGCCAGGGAATGGCGGCGCGCGAGCGCCACCGTTGTCTCGAGTGTCATGGCGCCTACCATATCTCCGGCGCACGGTCTCGTTCGGGCAGCACATCGCGCGATCGACTGGATCGAGCTCTACGCAGACGCCCGACGCGGGCCGGTGTTGGCTCCGGCCCGCGTGGGTGGGTGATGTGTGGCCGGCGCCGACTGGGGCTGCTGCCGGCGCTTCGGCGTCGGCCTGGTCCTACCAGGCGGCGACCGGTGCTCCTTGCGCGTACGCCTCTGCCACCGGGCCGTAGGTGATCTCGCCGGCCTTGATGTTGAGTCCCTTGGCGAACCCGGGGTCGGTCTCGAGTGCGGCATCGACGCCGAGCGTCGCGAGCCTGCGGACGTAGGGCAGCGTCGCGTTGGTCAGCGCGCGGGTCGACGTGACCGGGACCGCCCCTGGCATGTTCGCCACGCAGTAGTGCAGGATCCCGTCGACTTCGTAGACCGGATCGCCGTGCGTGGTCGGGTGCGACGTCTCGGCACAGCCGCCCTGGTCGATCGCCACGTCGACGATCACCGAGCGCGGCTTCATCAGCCCGAGCATCTCACGGGTGATGAGCTTGGGGGCGAGCGCGCCGGGGACGAGCACCGCGCCGATCACGACGTCGGCTTCGCTCAGTTCGCGCTCGAGGATGATCGAGTCCGACATCAGGATCCGCGCGCGCGAGCCGAAGTACTGATCCAGCTCGTGCAGCCGATCGAGCGAGCGCTCGAGCATCGTCACCTCGGCCTCCGTGCCAAGCGCGATTCGGGCAGCGCCGGTGCCGACGGTGCCGCCGCCGATCACGAGGACCTTCGCGGGTGCGACGCCCGTGACCCCTCCGATCAGCACTCCAGGGCCGCCGAGCGGCGCCTGCAGGAAGTACGCGCCCGCGTGCGCCGCGAGTCGTCCGGCGATCTCGCTCATCGGCGCCAGCAGCGGCAGGTGCCCGTTCGCGGTCTCAACCGTCTCGTAGGCGATCGCGGTCGCTCCAGAGCTCAGGATCGCTTCCGTCTGCGGCCGGTCGGGCGCCAGATGGAAGTAGGTGAACATCGTCAGATCCTCGTGCATCAACGGGTATTCCGGCTCGATCGGCTCCTTGACCTTGAGCAGCAGATCGCTGCGCTGCCACACCTCGGCGGCATCGGGCACGATCTCCGCACCCGCCACCTTGTAGGCATCGTCGGAGAACCCCGAGCCGATTCCGGCGCCGGCCTCGACGAGCACCTCGCGACCGAGCCCGGTCAGCTCGAGCGCGCCTGCCGGCGTGAGCGCCACGCGGCGCTCGGCGGGCTTGATCTCTTTTACTACTCCGATCCTCATCGTGGATCACTTCCTCTGCATTATCGATTCATTGTTAATCGGAAACACCGACAGTGAATGCTCAGGCCAGCACCTTGACCCCGCGGTCGGCCGTCTCTCCGACGGGCTCGACTTCAGCGGCGGGCAGCTCGTCGAGGACCAGCTCGGTCTCGGGAGCGAGGGTGACTTCCGACGCGAGCGCCGGAGTGAGCCTGACTTGGTGCTTCCGTGAGGCGAGGTAGCCGATGGCGATTCCAGCCAGCACAAACGGCGCGACGTAGAGCGCGATCCTGTTGCTGCTGTTGAACCCCAGCAGCACTGTCACCAGCGCGAGGAACGCCAGCACGAACCAGTCACCAACCGGCGACAGCGGCGCCCTGAACTGACCCTGCGGCAGCACGCCGGTCTTGATCAGCTTGCGGTAGCGCAGGTGAGCGACCATGATCATCCCCCACACGAACAGGCCGCATACCGTCGCGACGCTCGTGACGTACGCGAATGCGCTCGCGGGCACGAAGTAATTCAGTACGACCCCGATCAGCATCGCCACGAACGAGACCATCATCCCGGTCGCGGGGACCTTGTTGCGGCTGAGCTTGCGCAGCTGCGGCGGCGCCTGCTTGAACCCGGCGAGCGTGTACAGCATCCGGCCGGTGCTGAAGATGCCGCTGTTGCACGACGACAGCGCGGCCGTCAGGACGACGAAGTTGATGATCCCAGCGGCGGTCGGGATCCCGATCTTGGAGAACACCATCACGAACGGGCTCTGGCCGGGGTTCAGATGGTTCCACGCGACCAGCGACATGATGACCACCAGCGCGCCGACGTAGAACAGCAAGACTCGCCAGATGACCTTGTTGACCGCGGACGGAATCGTCTTGCGAGGATTCTGTGCCTCCCCGGCGGTCACCCCGATCAGCTCGACGCCCAGGAACGCGAACATCACCATCTGCAAGGCCAGGAACGGCCCCTTGAATCCCTTCGGGAAGAACCCGCCGGAATTCCACAGGTGAGAGAAGCTGGCGGTATGCCCGAGATCGCTGATCCCGAGCACGAGAATCGCACACCCGAGGATGATCATCCCGATGATCGTGATCACCTTGATGATCGCAAACCAGAACTCGAACTCGCCGAACACCCCGACCGCGATCAGGTTCGCTCCCAATAGCATCACCAGCGCCCCCAATGCGGGCACCCACTGCGGCAACCCGGGGAACCAGTACTGCATGTAGATCCCGGCCGCGGTGACCTCCGCCATCACGATCACAACCCACATCAACCAGTACATCCACGCGGTTGCGAACCCCGCCCAGGGACCGACAAACTCATCCGCATAGGTCGCAAATGACCCCGTCACCGGACGGTACAAGAGCAACTCGCCGAGGGCTCGCATGATCAGGAAGATCACGAACCCCGCTACCACATACGCGAGAATCAACGACGGGCCGGCCTGCTGGATCGCCTTCGCCGACCCCAAAAACAGACCAACCCCGATCGCGCCGCCAATCGCGATCATCTGGATGTGGCGCTCCTTCAGTCCACGGTGCAAGTCGTCCGGGACCGCCTCATCCGGCGATTCGATGCGCTGCGTCGCGCTGTCCATCTCGACGCTCCTTCCTGACGCGCCCGACAGCAGACGCCGAGCGCCTGCACATGACGCGTCACACTAGAAATTGGCTGAAACCGGTTCGCCCGCTTCGCCGTTGCGAAGTACTTCGAGCGAAGGAGCCAATCGTGCCGTGCCCGAGCCAAGAAGTAATCCCGCAAAGCCACTAAACCCGATCCGTAATCCCTTACTCATGCCGTGTCCGTAATTCCGTGCACGATGACAGGGTGTGCACACCCACGGAGGTGAAGGCGGGCGAGCGGCTCCACGGACTTTCAGCCGGTGACGGTCATCGCGGCCGCCCTCCGACACGGTGTCCGCCCCGCCCGCTGTCGGGCCCCGGGGCTGTCCCAAGCTCCGCGACATGGAGCGACTCGGACACCTCCTGCAGCGCGACCGTCAGCGCACCCAGCGGGCTCGGCGCGTAGCACGGTCCGCGGAAGTCGGACAGGAGCGTCGTCAACGCCGCTATGCCTCGGGCCTCGAGCGGCTCGGCTGAACGTAGGCGGGCGGCCGTGGACCGGATCGGCCCCTCCGCCCGCCGCACCTGCTCGCGGCACGGAGCCGTGATGATCCGAACGCGCGGCGGCGGACTGTCCACGCGCTCGATCAAGCGCTCGAGCGTACGCGCCACCCGGCGCCGCGTGCGCTCGGTCGTCAGCTGCTCAAGCCGGGCGGCGTGCGCCTCGGAGCTTCCAGCCGCGATACCGGCGGCGAGCTCACGATCGATCGAGCGAGCGAGCATCCGGGCGATCAGGCGATCCTCGAGCGTTGGCTTCCGGCAGCGAGAGCCCGGTGACGGCGCCACGCCGAAGGGCGGCACCCTGGTCATCCGCCGAAGTTGGGGAGGATCTCGTGTCGTACGGGCACGATCTGATCATCGCTCGGGCGTATGCAGAGCCCATGCAGGAACGCTCGGTCGGTGTAAAGGTTTTATGAAGACGAGCCGGCCGGCGGATCGCTCGCGCGTTCGAGCGCGGCGAGTACGTCTTCGTGCGCGCGGCGCACGTCAGCCCGGTCGGCCGGTTCGGCGACGGAATCCTCGCTGGCCCGGAGGATCATCGCCGCCTGATCGAGCAGCAGCCGGCGTTGTTGCTCGGTCGTGGCGCTGTCGACGATCCGGGCGATCGCGTCGAGCTGGCGGATCAGCACCGCGGGCATTCCGCGACCCGCCTGGCGGATCTTCTCGAATGACCGCTCGATCATCCTCTTGTAGCTGACGTGAGCGGTGATCACGCGCACGTAGCCGTGAGCGTCGCGATGGACCCGTATCGGCTCCCAGCGGGCGGCCATCTTGCACAGACTCGCACCGAGCCAATCGATGCACGTGAGCGCGGTGAAGGTATCGTTGACGGCCGGCGAGAGAGCTCTGATCGCAATCTCGACGAGCTGATCAGCAGCAAACGGCATGTCCTGGGCCAGGGTTCGGTTCGGACCGGTGATGTGCGCCCGGCGGAGCGCGGCACTGACTGCTTCGGCGGCGGCCGGCGGCCACACGGTCGCCATCGCGTGGCCGTCGACGACGAAGTGGCCGGGGCGGTGCAGAAGGCGAATCACCGCGCCCTTCTCGGCTGCGAGTCCCACCAGCGATTCGTGCCGGACGAACTGGAGATACCCGCTGTTTGGCGCCGGCACGTTACCGCCGGACTCCTCCAACCTCAGCAGCAGCTCTGACACCGATGGTCCCGCCTCGATGAACCTCCCGTGGCCGGCCGAATCGGCGTCGATCGCGCGCGAGAGATCCTTGGCGATGCTCGCGATCACCTGCGGGAGTTGAATCGAGATGGCGATGTGGTGAATGAAATAGATCAACACCGCCATCGACAGAGTTACGAGCCCGACGGAAACCGTGATCGACAGATGCGGCACGAAGTCGGCCCCGCGCGTGCCCGGGCCAATCGAAATCAGGACGAGCGTGGCATAGACGAACGTCGCGACGAACGTGCCCAGCGTCAGCTGGGTACCGCGATCGCGGATGAAGTTGCGAAGCATCCGCGGGCCGAACTGAGTGGAGGCCAGCGTCAGGGTCACGATCATGATCGAGAACACCACCCCGACGACGGTGATCACCGCGGCCGCCAGCGCCGTCAAGATCTGCCGGGCGGCGTCGGCCGAGCCGAACACCATCCATGACGGGAGCGTCAGGCTGCCGTCGTAAGCTGCCTTGTCGATCGCGTGGGTGCCCGCATAGAGAGCGATTGCGGCGAGCACCTCGACGCTGGGGACGAGCCACAGGTTCGTGCGTAATGCCTCACGCCGCCACTCCCAATTCAGCGGGGGGGAGAACATCGGGATAGCTGAGGGTCGGCGGGCAGCACGTGACAGGGCAAGCGGACGCCGACCAGGCTTCCCGGCTCACCCCGACAGCATCCTAACGAGCCGCGCGTCGACCCGCCACGACTGGGGAGCCCGGTCTCGCCGCCGTCGATTGGGTTTTGGTCGCGTGCGATCCGGGTCGACTCGGGCCGTGCTCTATGTCCCCGGGGCCTCGTACCAGGCGACGATCGTGCCGCGGCCGAGGGTGTGGGAGAACAGATTGAAGCCGAGGAACGCCGGCGTGGCGTCCCTGTCGATGCCCAGCGAATCGGCGTCGACGGCGTGGACCACGAAGTAATAGTGATGCCGGCCGTGTCCAGCCGGTGGCGCGGCCCCGATGAAGCGCGGGATGCCGCCGTCGTTGCGCAGCTGGAAGGCCGGTGACGGAAGCCCGCTTCCCTCCTCGTCGCCCGCGCCTCGGGGAAGCTCGGTCACGCCGGCCGGAATATCGACGACCGCCCAGTGCCAGAAGCCGCTGGCGGTTGGCGCCTCGGGGTCGTAGCAGGTCACCGCGAAGCTGCGAGTCCCGTCCGGAAACCCGCTCCAGGCCAGCTGGGGCGAGATGTCCTCGCCGCCGGCTCCGAATAGGCCGCTGAGCTGCGGCTTGTCGAGCTCCTCACCATCCCGGATGTCCTCGCTCGTCAGCTCGAACGACGCCACTTGGGGCAGCCGGTCGTATGGGTTGTAGTCGGCCACGATCTGCGTCTCTCTTTCTGGTGCCGGGAGATGCTCTTGTGGGCGTGATCCTAATGGACCCGTCCGCAAGCTCCGCGCCACCGGGGCGGCCCTGCGGCCTTGGCGACTATGGCAGCTCGTGGCGGGTGTGTTCCCATTCCTCAGCCTGATCGGCCTCCGGCCCAGCACCGTCCGGCGCGTACTTGAACGAGACATCCAGCCGGACGCGGTAGCTCTTCACCTTGCCGTCTTCGATCGTGACGTCAAAGCGTTGCGCTTCGGCGACACGCAGATCCCGCAGCGTCCTCGCGGCCGTCTCGATCGCGTTGCGGGCAGCCGCCTCCCACGATTCGCTGCTGACGCCGATCAGCTCGGTCACGCGATACACGGTCTCATCCATCTTCAGACTCCTTTTCCGAATTGCGGGGCGGGACTATTGCAGGCCGCCGCGTGTGCAGGCCCCCGCTGACCGTCGGGGAACGTCCGAGCAACCATCGCGGTGCGGCTCCCTCGCGGTCGAGCGCCCTTGAAGCGAGCGCCACGCCTCTGCGAGGATCTTCTCCGCCGGGAACACGAAAGGGGCTGGTGTGTTGGATGAACGGATCGATCGACGGGCATTCCTCGCCGGTGCCGGCGCGGCCGGACTCTCGCTCGCGTACGGGCCCGGCGCCGGCCGGGTGGCTCGCGCGGCGGGCCGAGCCTCCGGGCCGCCGATCCGCGGGCAGGTGATCCGGCGCGGCGCCTCCGGCTTCGTAGCCGCCGCGAATGTCTATAACGAGCGCTTCGACGGCGTGCTGCCGAACCTCGTGGTGCGTCCGATCGACGCCGCCGACGTGCGCACCGCCGTGAGCTGGGGCGTCGCGCACGGCGTGCCGCTGCGCGCCCGGTCCGGGGGCCACAGCTACGCCGGCTACTCGACGCTGTCCGGCGGCATGGTGGTCGACCTGCGCAACCTGCGCGGCATCAGCGTCGACACGCGCAACCGCACGGCGACGATCGGCGCCGGTTCGCAGCTGATCGACGTGTACGCGGCGCTGGCCGCCCGCGGGGCGACGATCCCCGCCGGCTCGTGCCCGTCGGTGGGCATCGCCGGTCACGCAATGGGCGGCGGGATGGGCCTGGCCGGCCGTCAGTTCGGCCTGACCGCCGACAATCTGCTGAGCGCCCAGATCGTCACCGGGGATGGCCGGCTCCGGACCGCGAGCGCTCAGAGCAATCCCGATCTGTACTGGGCGCTGCGCGGCGGCGGTGGCGGCAACTTCGGCGTCGTCACGAGCTTCACGTTTCGCGTGCGCCCGGTTCCCCGCACCGTTGCCGGCTTCACCGTGAGCTGGCCGTGGTCGGAGGCTGCCGACGCTCTCGCCGCGTGGCAGGCCTGGGGTCCGCACGCGCCCGCGGCGATCACCTCGATCTTCCACCTGACCGCCGGCGGCGGACAAAACCTCGTGAACGTGAGCGGCCAGTACTTCGGTCCGGCGACCGATCTCAGCCGCCTTCTGGCACCGCTGAGGGCGGTCGGTGGCGCGCTTGTGTCGGCCGGCGACTTCGGCTACCTGCAGGCGCAGTTGATGTGGGCCGGGTGCTCGCGGATCTCGCTGACGGCGTGCCACACCCAGGGCACGCGCCCCGGCGGGACGCTTCAGCGTGACAGCTTCCAGGCCAAGTCCGATTATGTGGCCAAGGCGTTGCCCGCGGCCGCCCGCGGGGCGCTCGTCAGGGCCGCGGAGTCTCGCCTGAGCTCCCCTGGCCACGGCGCGATCCTGTTCGACTCCTATGGCGGCGCGATCAACCAGATCAAGCCCGCCGCGACCGCGTTCGTGCACAGGAACGTCTTGTTCTGCATCCAGTACCTCAGCTACGACGGTGGCGCCGGCTGGTTGACCTCGACCGCCGCGCAGATGCGTCCATTCGTCACCGGTGGCGCGTACCTCAACTACACGGATCCCAGCTTGAAGGGATGGCAGACCGCGTACTACGGGTCGAACTACCCGCGGTTGCTCCGGATCCGGCGCGACGTCGACCCGCACCACTACTTCAACTTCCCGCAGTCGATCGGGCGCTAGTCCTCGGTCGGCTCAGGGGTTCGCCCGGAGAGCCAGGATCCGGCCGGCCGCCTGCTGGGCGCCCACCCGCGCGAGGCGGCCGTGGGCGAGCGCCGAGGCGATCGCGTTGCGAGCGGCGATCCCCAGCGCGGGCGAGTTGTCGTCCGGGTTGGTCGTGGCGCACAGGATCAGATCGGCTCCCGCCGACGCCGCGAGTACGGCACGGTTGCCGACCGCACCGAACCGGGCGAGCGCGCCCGCCTCGATCCCGTCGGTGATGGTCACGCCGTCGAACCCGAGGCGCCCCCGGAGCTCGCCCCGGATAACCGCCGGCGACAGGCCGGCGGGCAGGTGGGGATCCAGCGCGGGATACACCGCCCACGAGGTCATCACGAGCTTGACCCCGGCGGCGATCGCGCTCACGTACGGCTCCTCGTCGACGGCGCGGAGTGTCGACAGCGGGGACCCAAGCGTGACCGGCCCGAGGTCGGTGTTCTGCTGACGCGACGCGGACCCGAGCCCGGGGAAGTGCTTGGCGGTGGCGGCCACGCCGAGGCGCTGCTGGGCGGAGATGAACGCGGCGCCGAGCTCGGCGACCGTCTTGGGGTCGCTCGAGTAGGAGCGCTGGAACTCGTCGATGAAGTTTCCCGGTTGCCTGTAGGCGTCGAGCACGGGGGCGAGGTTGACGTTGATGCCCACGCCCCGAAGGTTTCGGCCGGCGCCTGCGCCGGCGCTGCCGGCGGCCGCCACCGGGTCGGCAGCCGCTCCGATCTGCTTCTCGGAAAGGATCGGGGCGCCCGGGAGGCGACGGACCTCGCCGCCCTCCTGATCGCTCAGCATCAGCAGCCGGGTGTGCAGCGGGCTGGCGAGACTCGCGCGCTGGAGCTCGTCGACCACGGCTCGGAGCTGACTCGCGCTCGAGACGTTCGGGGCGAAGAAGATCACGCCGCCGGCCTCCCCGGCTCGGATCGCGGCCAGCAGAGAGGCCGGCGGCCGCAGGCCAGCGTAGGCGTAGACGATCCGCTGCCCTGCCAGCTGGGAGAGCGAGAGCCGCTGAACCAGGGGCCGCGAGGCGGACGTCGTGGCGACATGCCGGACCGGGCCTGCGGGCCGCGGGGTGGCGCCTACGAGCCCTGCCACAAGCGCGGCGACCGCGAACAGAAGGCGCCCGACCATCGACCCAGTGAACCACGTCACGACGACGCGCCACCCCCAGGGCGGGCAGCCGAAATCCGTCCGGGAGGACCGACCCCGCCAGGCCGCGGCGTCGTGAGGGGGAGTCGGTTGACATCAAGCTGTGAATCGCAGCCCGCCGGGTGACGACTCGTCACTGCGAGCCAGGCACGCGTCTCGGCTCATGGCGTGCGGATGAGCGATGCGGCGAGCCGCTTGCGAGCGGCGCCACCGCCTCACCCCCCAGCTCGTCATCCCAATGCCGACCGAACCTGGGCCGCGACCTCGAGATCCTCGCGCGCACGAATCACCACGGTGCGCACGGTTGCCCCGGCACCCGAGACCTCGCCGTCGCCGTCGACCGCCTCGTTCCGCGCCGGATCGACGGCGACTCCGAGGAACGCCACCCCGGCCGCGGCCGCTCCCCGGATGTCCACGCTGTGCTCGCCGACGCCGCCGGTGAACGCGAGGACGTCGAGCCCGCCCAGGGCGGCCGCCATCGACGCGATGCCCGCGCGTAGCCGGTGCACGTATACCCCGAGCGCCAACCGCGCCGGGGCGTCGCCGGCACCGGCCCGCGTCACGACCTCGCGCATGTC
>Ga0335081_10011411_pt1 | contig 14370 bp, 16 predicted proteins | sample Lox_Sample_35_FD_206713 | JGI IMG/M metagenome (GOLD analysis project Ga0335081, IMG submission 206713) | Soil microbial communities from Loxahatchee National Wildlife Refuge, Florida, United States - Lox_Sample_3.5 | ecosystem: Environmental > Terrestrial > Soil > Wetlands | place: USA... | reverse complement strand
GCTCGGGTAATGGCAGCAGCGGCGTCAGCATCCAGGTTGCAAAAGCGGCGGGCCAAAAATGTGAGCGTTGCTGGAATTACTCTATCCATGTAGGCGAGGACAAGGCTTACCCCACGATTTGCGAGCGCTGCAGTGCAGTGTTACGAGAGATCGAATCCGAAGGGCCGGCGAACTGATTCCATGCCTGGTCCGCACGCCATGCGCCGATATCACTTCCTGCTTGCGCTATTCGTGGTAGGCCTCGACCGTGCCGCAAAGTGGGCGGTGGCGAGGAAAATCCCGCTGCACGATGGCATTCAGATCATTCCCGGTTTTTTTCGCCTGACACACGTGGAGAACCGGGGTGCTGCTTTCGGTTTGTTCGCTGATTCCACGTCGGGCTGGACGGTTGCGGTGTTGGTCCTGTTCTCTTTGGTGGCCCTGGTGATCGTGGTGGCGCTGCTGTGGCGCAACAGTCACTCCATGAATGTAACCGGAATCGGCCTGGCGCTGATCCTGGGAGGTGCTCTGGGCAATCTCTGGGACCGTCTGCTCACCGGCCGGGTGGTGGATTTCCTGCTTTTTTACGTCGGCCCCTACCAGTGGCCCGCGTTCAACGTGGCCGACAGCGCAATTGTGATCGGCGCTGGATTGCTGGTGTTTGAGATTTTGTTCGCCAAGTCCCCGGTGCCAGAAAAATCCGTCTAACCACCAAAGCAAAAACCACGAAGGACACACGCCCTTCGTGGTTCCACACTTCAAGGTTAACAAAAAACCTAGGCTGATTTCCTCTGCGCCATCTGGGCGTAGAAGTCGGCCGCGCGTTTTTCAGTTTCTTCCTCACTCACATCTTCAACGTGTGTGCTCAAGCCCCAGGTGTGGCCGGAGGGATCCACAAACTGCCCGAAGCGATCGCCCCAAAACATATCGGTGACGGGCATAGTGGGCTTGCCGCCGGCGTCCACTGCACGTTTGAATAGCGAATCCACGTCTTCCACGTACAGGTAAAGGTTCGAAGCGGTACCGCCCAACGTCTGCGGCGACTTGGTGCCCATGGCTGGGGACTCGTCGGTGATAAAAACAATGGAATCGCCAATTTTTATCTCAGCATGCCCGACCTTGCCATCCGGCCCTACCATGCGCATCCGTTCCTCGGCGCCCAGAGCCTTCTTGTAAAAGTCGATGGCTTGCGCCGCATTGCGCACGATCAGCGATGCTGTAACGGTGTGAAAACCAGGGGGGATTTTTGAAACTGGCATCTGACTTCTCCTTTTATCTTTTATCCATCGAAATAAGGGTTGCTCGAAGCGGGCGGATATCCATTCTAGCCGTCCCAGCCCTCGAGAAAACGTGAAAATTTGTAAAATTGTCGGCATGAGCCCGGCTACGGCGTTCCATAAAGTTGGCGGTAGACGTTGGCATTGCGCAGAATCGCCTGCACGTACTCGCGCGTCTCGGTAAAGGGAATCGATTCAACAAATTCAGGGGCGTCGCGATATTTTCCCTGGCCGAGCCAGTCGCCCACTCGATCGGAACCCGCGTTGTACGCGGCAAGCGCATATTCGAGGGAGCCGAATTTATCCACCATGTCGCGGAAGTAGCGCGTGCCTAGCTGCAGGTTCACCGGGGGTACGAACAACTGCTGAGCGGAATAGTGCTTGAGTTTTTCCTGCTTGGCTACTCCCTTCCCCACCTTGGGTAGCAATTGCATCAGTCCGATGGCGTTCGCGCGGGACACGGCAGTCGGATTGAACTCCGATTCCTGCCGGATGAGAGACGCCACCAGATAGGGGTCAAGGCCGGCGGCCAGTGACCATTTCTTCAAGTCCATCCAATAGGCCTTGGGGAATAGTGCTTCCCAGTACGCGCGCGGCAGGCTGGGCAGGTCCACTGCAAAATAATTGGGAACTGCGTGTTTCAGGATCTCAATCGCCATGTCATAGCGCCCGGCCTCTTCGTACATGCGGGCGGCTTCCGAAGGGCCCCAGTTGGCCTTTTCCTCGCCGGAAGCAGCCTGCAATTCCCGTGATGCAAAATCCAGCAGCGCACCGTTCGCCAGCAATTCTGCCTTTTGAACTCGGAGGCTGTCGGTCGGTACCGGATCGGGCGCGATCTTGGCTCCGGAATCAATCGGCGGCACACGGTCAAGCAATGCGTAATTCGCTGGGGTGCTGTCATCCTTTAGCGTCTTCAGCTGTTGCCTCGCCAGCTCGCCGTAGTAAAAATTCCGATAGCGCTGGGAAAGTTTTTGATAATACGCCCGCGCTTTGGCCGCTTCGCCATCCTCCTCAGCGAGCCGGCCCCGCCAGTAGAGTGCCGCCGGCGCCTCCGCCGAGTTGGGGTACAACGCAATCTGCTGTTCGAAGCCATCCTTGGCTTCGCCGTTTCTGCCTTGGCGCAGGCTCAGCCATGCCGCCTTCCAGTGCGCATACGAGGCCCGGCTGCCGTTGGGGAAGCGCGTCTGCATCTCCCGGTATGCGTCAATCGCATGATCGTAGTCCTTGCGGAGCAGATAGATGTTCCCGGCAGAGAGTAAGGCCTGCTCCAGCCACTGACTTTCCGGACCGACCCGCCGAAGTTCGCCAAGCGTTCGCAGAAAGCTGTCATCGTCGTCGGCAGCCCGCGCAATCTCTCCCAGATTGAAGAGACGCTCGGCGTTGAACTCCGGCGTGGAACTGGGAAGCGATTCCAGCAGCTTTTTCGCGTCGCGGCTTTGTCCGGAGCGGCGCAAAGCCCCGGCTAGCGCAAGTTGGATCGCGGGACGCTCGCTTGCGCCTGCCTGCTCCAGCGCGATACGGTATTCACTCGCAGCATCGGAATAGCGCTTGCCGTGCGAAAAAAGCTCGGCCCGGGTTATGCGCCCCTCAACGCCTAACGGCGGTACGGGTGCCGTGCCCGGCAACTTTCGTAGTTCGATTTCCGCCTGGCCGGCTTCGGCACTCAAGGGCATGGTGACGTAGAGATTGCGCAGGATGCCCAGCGCCTTCTGGGGTTGCCCCGCAGCCGCGTACGCCCGCCCCAGGGCCAGCTCCACATCGGCGCGCGTGGGCAGACGGTTCTTTTCGAGGAGTGGGATCGCCTCGGGACCACGCCCATCCGCTAATAGCGTATTTGCGTATTGGATCTGCGCATCCCGGATCAGCAGCGACTCGGGATACTTCTGATCGAAATCCGTCAGACTCGAAATGGCTTCCGCCATTCGCCCCGTCTGAAAATACGAGACGCCCAGATAGTAGTCGACGTAATCGCCAAGATCACCGGACAGGGGCTTGGCCCGGTTCAGGGGATCCACGGCTTTGGCGTAGTCGTGATCCAGCACGTGGGCGTAGCCAAGCACCAGCCAAGCCAGGGCGCCCGCGTCTTCCTTGGAGTGACGCCGGGCATAGGCCTCGATAGCTGCGTAAGCGGCTGGAGTGCGGTCCTGAAGCAGTTGTTGCGCCATGGGTTTCAGGCTCGCCGAAGCGACGAATGCCTGGCGCAGGCGCCGCAACCGCGGAGACGTGCGCTTCGCGTGCTTCTTTGCAGTTGTTGGCTTGGTAGTCGCTGGGTTGCTGCTTTTCTTCTTGGTCGTGCCCGATGAAGGAGTTGCACTCGAGGACTTGGGAGTGTCAGATTGGGCGGAACCTGCGATTGAAGCGGCAGAACTGCACAGAGCAGCCACCATGAGACTAAAGAGGAAAACTCTTGCCGATGGCCGCCTTCGGAAAACCACTCTGGATCTATTATCGCCGAAAATTGGCGCCCATGATCGAACTATCGTCCTCCGCCAGACTGCGGACCAGTTCCTGGTTAAAGTAGTCGGCAGCCGCAGCGGCGGTATTGCCGTAGCGCTTCTTGTACGTAGCACGGCTCTTTTCGATGTCCTCTTTCAAACGGTCGTAAAGATCCTTGTGCTTGCGCCCTTCAGCGACCTTGGCCTGGTTGTAAAGTTTGATCTCATCCACCAGCAGTCTGGCGAAGCGTTGTGCCTTGCGCTGAAGATCGGCATCCTCGGAGGCTGGTGAATCGCCATTCACTGGGGGCGTCGCAATGCTTACGTGCGATTCGCCTGCCATTACCGTGGTCGAGGCTTCTGTTACCCCGGCACCAGCAGCCGCGGCTGCAGCATGTTTAGGCGCGTGCGCAGCGAACGGATCCGGCATCGCCGCCGCTTGTGGTACAGGCGCGGCGCTTTCCGCCTTTTCCACGCTGTCGCTCTCGGCCGCTGCTTCCTTCACTGCATGTTTGCGCAGCGAGGTCACTTCCAACCAGGCACTGGCGCTCAGGACTAACAACTCGAGCGCGGCTGCGTCCATCCTCCCAGTACCCTCAACGCTTCCATCGGCATACACCAGCGCCGCCACCTTCTCCTTCAGGACCAGCGGCAGCACCAGCACTCCACCGTTGGCAGGGGAACCAAACCCGGCGACGAACTGCGCATCCATCTCGCTCGTGTCCCCAGTGCATCCTTTGCGGGATTGCAGCGCGCGTTCGGCCAAACCCGCGGTCACGTCAAGGGCAAAATCCTTGATGCGATCTTCATCGCCCTTGGCGAACCCGCGTCCCTGCCAGCCGGTGGCCCGACCCGACTTCATAACGAACAAGGCTGCCCGGCCACTGTAATGGATCAGATGGTCCAGCAAGGCCCGCAAAATCTCCCGTTGGTTATTTCCAGCCTGGATGGCGGCGACTGCGCTTAATAACTGTGCCGCTCCGCCGTCTGCTGGGGTGCTTCCGCCTGTGCTGGTCCCGTCGGCTTGAGCCGGCAGATGCTCAACCACGCAACGCACGAGCTCTTCGCGCAACTGCGGGACTCGGCCTTCCAGCACCTGGGCTACGGCCCGTTCAACGATTTGCTGTGTCGTAGTTTTCTCGGCCATGATCCTGTAAAGTTACTTTGGTCCTGGGAAGCTCCGTGTTCCTTTTCCCTTCCGGCGTTTGATTATATGGTACTTAACTTCCCGGTGCCGGTGACGGTAGGCCGTGTTCTGCCGGGTGGACAAAGCTCCTTATCTACGCCACCCCCGCCCAGGCGGCCTTGAACCCCAACCGAATTTAGCGCAGACCAATCCTTTCTGAAAACGTCAAAACACCTACACCGAATGCCGGGTTACCAAGTAGAATAACAGCACCGTCCCCAGGCGCCCCAGGCGGCAAAATTGTTGCATCGGATAACCAATGACAGCCATCGAACAAAGGGTAAGTGAACCGGTCAGTGACGAGCTGGCGCTGGTTCAGGCGGCCAAGGGCGGCGACGTCGGAGCTTTCGAGGAACTGGTTCGACGGTACGACCGTAACGTATTCAGGATCGCTCAGCACATTACGCAAAACCGCGAAGACGCGGAAGACGTGGTGCAGGATGCGTTCCTGAAGGCCTACAGCAATCTGGAACAGTTCCAGGGCCAGTCCAAGTTTTATACCTGGCTGGTGCGGATCGCGGTCAACGAGGCGCTGATGAAGTTGCGCCGGCGGAGGCCCGAGCGCACGGTTTCGCTGGACGAAGAAGTCAAGACCGAGGAAGATTCGCTCCCCCGTGAAGTCGCGGACTGGAGCCCCAACCCGGAACAGCAATATTCGCAAGCTGAGCTGCGGGAGATCTTGACACGCACGATTCAGGGGCTGCCCCCTAGTTTTCGGACGGTGTTTGTGTTGCGAGATGTGGAAGGTCTCTCGACCGAGGAAACAGCCGATGCGCTTGACCTCAGCATTCCTGCGGTCAAGTCCAGGCTGCTTCGGGCCCGGCTGCAGTTACGGGAACGGCTCGGCCGTTACTTCCAGAAACGCGAGAGTGGAGATGGCAAACCGTGAAATGCTCTGAATTCCTGAACGAGCTGACAAACTACCTCGACGGCGTGATCGACGCGCGCACCAAGACAGAGTTGGAAGACCACCTGGCTTGGTGCCACAACTGCTACGTGGTTTGTGACACTACCAAGAAGACCATCGAAATCTACCGTGACTCCCAGCTGTACGAACTGCCCGACGATCTCCGCAGCCGCCTCCGCTCCGCCATCGTTGCCAAATGCCAGGCGCGAAAGAAAACCGGCCCGCGCGAAGTTTGAATGGTCGTCCTCCAATCGTATGCAGAACTGGGCCTAAAGCTCGGCATGCGAGGTTGCAGTAAGCGTCTGCTGTGGATAAGCGGCCTTCTTTGAGCCGCACCTCCCGCCCTCACCTTCGTCTAACTCGATCATTTCAAGACATTTCGCGCGCTGCGACTCCTGCCTGCTTGCCCCTGCATGCTTGTTTGTCGAACCTTTTGCGGCGCGTTTGAATCTAACTATTTGTTTGAGACTGTAGGTTTGAGGCGAAGTTTCCCTAAAAGTGGTCCCGGTCCCGGAGGTAGTCGTTATGATCGCTCGATTATTCGATAGCTTATTTGGCTGCTGGCATTCGCACTACAGCTTCCCGATTACTGTCCGCCATGGCGCGCAGCGGAACGCAGCGTCGTTATTGACCGGAACCTACGTGGTCTGTCTCGATTGCGGCAAAGAGTTCCCCTACGACTGGCATGAGATGAAAGTCCTCGATCCTTCCCCGCGTCATCAGAATCGGGTACAGGACTTTGCCGCCAAGCACGCAGCCTGACCAGATTTTTCGTGGATCCCTCGTGGAAAACGGCCGTGGGCCAAGCCCCCGGCCGTTTTTGTTATGCCGCGGATACACTGTCCGTTTGCGGGCTGGGCGCAAAACTAAAACCGGCAGCCGCAGCCGCCGGTTTCAATCTCTACACGGACCAACTCTAGTTGTTGTTGCTGTCGTCCCTGCGTTTCAAGGTCGGATGATCGTCATCCGTAGTTCCCTTGTCGTCTGACCCATTCTTGTCGGTGGTCGACGCGCGCCGCAGACTCGGCTTCTTTCCATCATCCTTCTTGTCGTTCAATTTGCGCCGGTTCTCCAAAGCCGCCAGGCGGGCTTTCACGTCGTCGAACTCGGAGGTCGAAACTATGTATTGCGGCCGTGCCGGCAGAATGGTTTCGATTTCCTTCTGTGACGCTGCGATCCGGTCCGGAGTCTGTGGATGCGACGCAAACGTCTTGGCCAAAGTGCCCGGTTTTTTCTTTTCCTGCGCTTGCACCTTCTCGAAGAAACTAATAAACGCATTCGGATCGTAGCCCGACTTGTACATGTATTCCAAGCCAAGGTAATCGGCTTCTGCTTCAAAGCCCCGCGAGAACTTCATGATCCCCATCATGCCCGCCAACCCGGAGGCTTCATAGCCCGCATACCCCACCGCTCCGCCAATGAAGATCAAGGGAATGGAGGCCATTTGCATCAAGTTGGCGCGCGTGCTCTCGCGCGCATAGTGACATGCGGCTACGTGGGCGATTTCGTGGGCCATCACTCCCGCCAACTCCGCCTCTTCGTCTGCCGCCAGAATCAACCCGGAATTCACGAAGAAATAGCCGCCGGGCAAGGCAAACGCGTTGATCTCATCGGAGTCGACCACCTTGATGGTGAAAGGCACCTGCGAATCGGAGTTGCGCACGATGTTCTGTCCCACCCGATTCACGTATTCGCCGACGACCGGATCGTTGACCAGCTTCATTTGCGACTCAACCTGCTGAGCCGCCTGTTTCCCCATCGCAATCTGTTTCTCGACGCCCACCCAGTTCCCCACGCCCGTCTTGCAGCCAACGTTGCGGTTCCCCACGGCGTCGATGTCGTCTTTTCCGCCGTCGTGCTTGACCTTGTCCGGATCGGCCGGTTGAATCGTAGGCGCTGGAGAGGCACTCTTGTCGCTCGGCGCGGCGGAAGCATTCTGGCCGGCCGGAGGACCCTGGTCCTCGGACAACCCCAAGGGCGCCAGATAACTAAACGCCAGCAACACCGCTGCAACTGCCAAGAGCCGTAACTTCATAACAGCCTCTTTTCCACCCCAGGCAAAGGTTCTGCACCTTGATTATACGCCTGCCTGGAGACAGCACTCCCTCCGACTTTCCTGTCAAGTAGTTGGACGCAGGATATGGTGGCAGGGTTATCTGTGGCTGTTGGCACCCGTTCCCGATTTTCGAGGCAGGCTCGCCTTTGGCGCTTAGATATCCGTGTATTCCGGATTGTATCCGCTCATCAAGTGGCCGGGGGGCAGCATCGGCCGGACTGGCAAGTCTTCCGCATACTTCGCGGTCTTGACCCAGTGCCAGGCGTGCATGATTTCCGAGGGCTGAAAGTAGCGGATATCGGCCTGCATCAGAACGGTAGCGCCTGCAATCTCGCCCATCAGTTCTTCCCATTTTCGCGCGCCGACGATCGCCACGCGCGCGATGGGCCCGCCGTATTTGCTCAGGAATCGCAGCTCTTCCCAACGCGCCTTCCATTCGACGTCCTTCAGCGCCGTCAGGTCGACCACGATTCCAATGGGATGCTTCCGGCTCTTGGCAATTTCCGCCTGGACCTGCGGTTCGACGGACTTAACATCTTCGGGCGTAATCCCGCCGATCGCCTTGAAACCAAACCCGGAACCGCCCGCTTCTTTCAGTCTCTCAATCATTGATTTGCCTTTGAACGTGCGGCCGCGGTGACTCGCCCGCGCACTCAGTCGTAATATTCCAATCCCAGGTGTGTAATCAGCTCTTCGCCCTTGAGGTGCCGCAAGGTATTCTTCAACTTCATCAACTGAATAAACAGATCATGCTCAGGATAAAGCCCCGGCGCAGTCATCGGCGACTTGAAATAAAAACTCAGCCATTCCTGAATCCCAATTCCTCGCAACTCCGGTGTCCGCTGCGCCAAATCGAGGAACAGAACCAGATCCAGGACGATGGGCGCGGCCAGAATCGAATCCCGGCACAGAAAATCGACTTTAATCTGCATGGGATAGCCCAGCCACCCGAAGATATCGATGTTGTCCCAACCCTCTTTGTTATCACCGCGTGGCGGGTAATAGTTGATCCGAACCTTGTGGAAGATATTGCCGTACAACTCGGGGTAGAGCGCAGGCTGCAGAATGTGCTCCAGCACTCCGAGCTTCGACTCTTCCTTGGTCTTAAACGACCCCGGGTCGTCGAGCACTTCCCCGTCGCGGTTGCCCAGGATGTTGGTCGAATACCAGCCGCTCAGGCCAAGCAGCCGGGCCTTGAATGCCGGGGCCAACACAGTTTTCATCAGCGTTTGCCCCGTCTTGAAATCCTTGCCGCAGATGGGCGCATTGTGCTCCCGCGAAAGATCCAGCATTACCGGCAAATCTACCGTCAAGTTCGGCGCACCGTTCGCAAACGGCACGCCTTCCATCAATGAGGCATAGGCGTAAATCATCGAAGGCGCAATCATCTCGTCGTTCTTGCGCAGCGCGTTCTCGAACGACTTCAGCGACTGGTGCGCTTCCGTTGGCTCGATGTACGACTCGGTCGAACCGCACCACATGGTGATCAGCCGGGTCGCTCCGCTCTTTTTCTTAAAGCTGCGGATGTCGTCGCGCAACTGCTCGGCAAGATCCATCTTGGTCTTGCCCTTTTTGACGTTCGGTCCATCGATCTTCTTCACGTAGTTGTGGTCGAATACGGCCGACATCGGCTTGACCGACGAGAGAAACGGCTTCAACTGGTCCAGCAACTTCTGCTCGAGCACGCCGGCGTTCGAAGCGGCTTCATACATGTTGTCTTCGAAAATGTCCCATCCGGTGAAGACCAGGTCCTCGAGCCCGGCCAGCGGCACAAACTCTTTGATCTTGGGCGATCTTCCATCCGTGCGCTTGCCCAGCCGCACCGTGCCCATCTGGGTGAGCGAACCAATCGGCTTGGCCAGCCCTTTGCGGATCGCTTCCACCCCCGCCACAAACGTCGTGGCCACGGCGCCCATGCCGGGAATCATCACTCCGAGCTTGCCCTTGGCAGATTGAATTTCAGAGCTCGTTTGCTTCTTGATTTCGACTCGCGTTCCCGCTTTTGCGTTCTTGCTTACGTTCCTTTTCACGTTCTTGGGCCGCGTGGGCATATTTTCAGACGCTTCCTTTATGAGGAATTTCCACTATGAGTGCTGGAGGCTGTCAGGCAAACGGTTATGTTCTCGTATTGCGGAAGGAATTGCAACCAACCGAAGCGGAACGCGGAAAATCTCGGCTCAATCGCACGGGAGACGCATCGGACGGGATTCCCTTCTAGACTCCGCGGAAGAAACGCCATATCTCGGCGATCTTCCCGATGGGGTTAGGAATAACCCAAAGGGCCACGGGAATGGCGATTCCTAATACTCCTCCGACAGCCTTCAGCGGGTCCATGAATGGCATACTCAATGCGCCTGCGGAACCAGCACAATCATCCACACAATCAGCGCGATCAACACCAGCGCCCCAATCAGCGAGAACGCCGAGTGCAAGGGATGGGAGTGAAAGTAGGGATTCCGGGCGAACCGGCTTTTGCTCTGCAGCATAAGAACCTCCTGCCGCGGCGGGATTGCTCTCCTTAATTCTCGCACAACTCGCAGCCTCCAGCTGTGATAAAAAGACCCTCACCCTCAGGAGGTTGCATGCCCGACCCGAAGAAGGCAAAGATTGCAATCGTCACCGGCTCCTCGAGCGGCATCGGACTGCTGACTGTCGTAGAGCTGGCTAAGGCCGGGTTCCGAGTGGTCGCTTCCATGCGCGATCTCAACCGACGCGGCCCCCTCGATCAGGCCGCAAACGGCGTGACCGACCGCATCGACGTACGCCGGCTGGATGTCACCGACTTCGCTTCCATCCCGGCGTTTGTCGAGGGTATTGTCCGCGATCACGGCCGGATCGACGTTCTGGTCAACAATGCCGGCTTTGCCATGGCCGGATTCGCCGAAGACCTCACTCTGCAAGAGATTCGGCGTCAGTTTGACACGAACTTCTTCGGCGCGGTGGCCATGACCCAGGCCGTTCTGCCCGTTATGCGCCGCCAGCAATCCGGGCACATCATTATGGTCTCGTCGATTGGCGGCCTGTGTGGAGCGCCCAGCATCAGCAGTTACGAAGCGTCCAAGCACGCGCTCGAAGGCTGGAGCGAGTCCTTACGCCTGGAAATCAATTCTCTCGGAATCAAAGTTGTGCTGGTCGAGCCAGGATCGTTTCAAACCGACATCTGGACGCGCGGGGCAGTCATGGGCGAGAAGGCAACCAAGGAAAGCTCGCCGAACTATCACCGCAGCCTGCGCATGCGCGAAGCCGTAAAAAATATTCAAAAGCGCGACCCGATCGCCGTGGCCCGCCTTATCGCCCGAGTCGCGCAGGCCCCCAATCCCCGGTTGCGCTACTTGATCGGGCCGGATGCCCACATCCAGCTTTGGATGAAGCGCCTGCTACCTTGGAAATGGCACGAGAAGTTGATGGCCAAGGCGCTGAAGATTGACTAGGCGCTTGATGAGAAGAAGCACAGAACGCGACCCAACAGCGCAACCACAAGAGGACACGGAGGCTCACAGAAAACGCTTGGCGCCGCGAAACCGCTGTCATTCTGAGCGAAGCGAAGAACCTGTGCATTTGCGCATGATTTCTCTGTGCACCTCTGTGGTAACGCTTCTACTTCCCCTCCAAATCCACCGTCTTCACCGGCAAATCCCAGTGAGCGTCGAGAATCTCAAACCGCCGCTGTTCTTCCCTCTCGTAAGTATCCTGGTCGGGAAATAATTGCTTCTTGAGCGCGTCTTCGTCGAACGCCTCATTTGCCACAGCTGCATTCTTAAAGACGATAGTGACGCGGTAATCCCAACGCCCGTCTTCGGTGGTGTGATAGCGCGGCTGATCCATCCACACTTTAACCATGCGCCCCAGCTCGACTTCCTTCCTGAGCAACGGATAGTGGTTCTTCTTGAACAGCTTCAAGAACTCATCTGCGTGTCCCCACTTGGCTTTGTAGTAGTACTCGACCACGAAGGGCTTGTCGGATGGAGCAGACTGAGAATAAGCAGGCGACCAAGCGGTGATCGCCACAAGAAACAGAGCAGGCAGAATGCGGCGCGTCATGATTCCTCCCGGGGGTCTCAGATCCCTTGCTTTTACACGAACATCGACGCCGTCACAATACTTTCAAGTTTTGTCATCCTGAGCGAAGTCCGTTCTTCGCGGCAGCGAAGCATGGGCGAAGTCGAAGAACCCCTTGTGGCGTGGGGAACGTCGAACCCACAAAGCGTTTTTCACCAGGTGGAGAGAATCCCTGAAAAACGGCCCCCTTAGCTCAGATCGCAGGGATTCTTCGACTGCGCTCGGCCTTCGTGAAGGCCTCACTTCGCTCAGAATGACAAGCTCTTACTGATGGCTGAAAGCTGAGAGCTGAGAGCTGATAGCTACAAGCTACCCTTCCGCCTTCATCCGACCCTGCCAGTGGCCCCAGACAAAATAAGCAAATCCTGCCACCAGCACCACAACAATCACCGTATCCATTTCATGGAAGTACTTGCCCAGCACCCGCCAGTTCTCGCCCAGCTTCATGCCCAGCCAGGCCAGCGCGAAACACCACGGCCACGATCCTAAAAAAGTGTAGAGGTGAAACCTTCCCCGCGGCATCCGAGCAATTCCGGCGGGCAGCGCAATGAACGTGCGGACCACCGGCAGCAGTCGTGCGATAAAAACGGCCAGATAGCCCCAGCGGCTGAAAAAGCGGTCGGCCCAGTCGAGTTCGCGCCGCCCCATCAGAATCCAGCGCCCGTAGCGCTCCACCAGCGGCCGTCCTCCGTAGTACCCGATCTCGTAAGCCACCAGCGATCCCAGATTGCATCCAATCGCCCCGGCCGTGGCAACCCAAAAGAGCCGGAATGTCCCTTCGTAAACCAGGTAGCCGGCGAAAGGCATAATCAGCTCTGAAGGCAGCGGAATACACGCTGACTCAATCGCCATCAGCAGGGTAATTCCACCGTAGCCAGTGACAGCCACCACCGACTTGATGAACACAAAAAGCGTTGCAAGGATTTTTTCTGACATGAAATGGTCGACAATGTTGGCTGATTTGGACAACCGGCAGGATCGCGTGAGGCCGGCCGCCCTCGGCCGTCCATCTCGCCCGCAGGGCGACAGAATCTAGAACGACCCCTCCTGCGTAAAGGTGTAGCCCGGCAGCTCGGCGCCCCCGGCATTCTTGACCACCTTTACACGCGTGGTTGGGGCCTCTGGAGCACTCACGGCGGCGGGCCGGAGCACGGCATACTGCGTGAACACTTCGCTGTAGACTTTTGTCACCAGATAATCCTGGCCATCGGCGTCACTTCGCCACACCTGTCCGAGTTGAATGGACTTCACCGCCACAAGTCTTCCTCAATGTTTGGTTGCGTGCACGTCCAGACTACCTACCTCTGCCGCCCCCGTCAATTACGCAGGCGGCGCCGGCCCCGAGGGGACCGCCGCCCGGTATTCCCGCGGCGAGATACCCATGCGTTGCAGCTTGGATTGCAGAGTCGTGCGCTTCAGTCCCAGGCGGGCCGCCGCCCCCTGTGGTCCGGAGATCATCCCGCCGCTTTCCCGCAGCGCTCGAATAATGTGATCACGCTCCCGCGCCTGGAGCGTGCCTTCCGAGCCAATCTCCCGTGTCACTTTCAATTCCCCCAGGGGCGCCCGCAAAGACCGCCCCGGGCTCAGGATCACTGACCTCTCAACAAAGTTTTCCAATTCCCGCACGTTGCCCGGCCAATCCCAGCGCATCATGGCGTCCGTCACTCGGCGGGGAATGGTTTCGATGCTCTTGTTCATGCGGGCGGCGTACTTCTGGACAAAGTAAGAGACCAGCTTGGGAATGTCTTCCCGCCGCTCCCGCAACGCGGGCAAGCGAATCGGAAACACATTCAAGCGGTAAAACAGATCGCTGCGAAACTCGCGGTCCGCGACGCTTTTGATCAGGTCGCGGTTCGTCGCCGCAATGATCCGCACATCGACGCGCAGAGTGCGCGTACTGCCCAGCCGCTCGAACTCGTGATCTTGCAGCACGCGCAACAGCTTGGGTTGGATTTCCAGCGGCATCTCTCCAACCTCATCCAGAAACAGCGTCCCCTGGTCGGCCAGTTCCAGCCTTCCCACTTTTTGCGAGACCGCGCCGGTAAAGGCTCCGCGTTCGTGTCCGAACAGCTCGCTTTCCAGCAGGCCCGAGGGGATCGCGGCGCAATTCAGCTTGATGAAACTTTTGTCCTTTCTCGGGCTCATGCGGTGGATGGAGCGGGCGATGAGCTCTTTGCCGGTGCCAGTTTCTCCGAGCAGCAATACGCTGGCGCCGCTGGAGGAGACCAGATGCGCCTGTGCGAAGGCCTGCTTCAGAGCCAGGCTCTCCCCGATGATCTCCTCAAAGTGCAGTTCCCTTTGGATTTCATTTTCCAGATACAGCTTCTCTTCCTCCAGCTTTTCATTCAATCGCCCGATTTCGCTGTACGCGCGTACGTTGTCCAGGGCGATGGCTACCATGCCCGCAATTTTTTTTAATAGATCAATCCCCACCTCTCCGAATGCATTCTCCTTTCGGCTGGCCAGAGCAA
>Ga0335081_10011410_pt1 | contig 14370 bp, 8 predicted proteins | sample Lox_Sample_35_FD_206713 | JGI IMG/M metagenome (GOLD analysis project Ga0335081, IMG submission 206713) | Soil microbial communities from Loxahatchee National Wildlife Refuge, Florida, United States - Lox_Sample_3.5 | ecosystem: Environmental > Terrestrial > Soil > Wetlands | place: USA: Florida... | reverse complement strand
GCGTCGTCCACGGCAGCGTCACGTTCATGTCCTCGAAGATCTTGGTGACCTTCGGGATGACCACCACGAAGAGGATGCCGACGATGGCGATGCCGACCACCACCATGATCGCCGGATAGAGCATGGCGCCGATGATCTTGTTGCGCAGCATCGCCTGGCCTTCGGTGAAGTCGGCGAGCCGCACCAGCACGACGTCGAGGGCGCCCGAGCTTTCGCCCGCGCGGATCATGTTGACGTAGAGATCGCTGAAGACTTTGGGATGCTCTTTCAAAGAATCGGCCAATGACGCGCCTTCATTGACCTTCTGCTTCACCACGCCCATGATCTTCTTCAGGCGCGGCTGCTCGACCTGATCGACCAGCGCGGTCAATGCCTCGACGAGTGGAATGCCGGCCGCGATCAAAGTCGCGAGCTGCCGCGTGGCGATGGCCAGGTCCTGCGAGGAGACGCCGCCGAAGCCGAGCGCCGCCGCCACGTCCACTTCACGCGCCAGGCCGGTCTTCTGCTCGCCGGCCACCGCGCCGGCCTCGGCCGGCCGCGCCTCGGTGAGGTACACGCCGTCCTTCCGCAGCACCGAGCGCAGCGTCTTGCTGCTCTCCGCGTCGCGGATGCCCCGGACGTTCTTGCCGGCCTCGGTGAGGCCCGTGTATTCGAACACGGGCATTAATTCATATCCTCCTGGGTCACGCTCAAGACTTCGGCCACCGAGGTGACGCCGCGCAGCACCTTGAGCGCGCCGTCGTCCATCAGCGTGCGCATGCCCTTGCTGCCGACGGCGGACTTCTTGATGGTGCCGCTGTCGACGTTCTTCAGGATCAGCTGACGGATCTCGTCGTCGATCAGCATCACCTCGTAGATGCCGCTGCGGCCGCGGTAGCCGGTGCCGTTGCATTGATCGCAGCCGGCGGGCTTGTAGAGCATGCCGCCGCTCGACTCGCGCACCTGCGCGACGGTGAGGCCGATCTCCTTCAGCTCCTCCGGCGTGGGGAAATACGGCATGCGGCAGTCCTTGCAGAGCACGCGCACCAGGCGTTGCGCGAGCACACCGAAGAGCGACGACGCCACCAGGAACGGCTCGACCCCCATGTCCACCAGTCGCGTGATCGCGCCGGCGGCGTCGTTGGTGTGCACCGTCGAGAAGACGAGGTGGCCGGTGAGCGACGCCTGGATGGCGATCTCCGCCGTTTCGAGATCGCGGATCTCGCCGACCATGATCACGTCGGGATCCTGCCGCAGGAAGCTCCGCAATCCGTTTGCAAAGGTCAGCTCGATCTTCGCGTTGACCGGCGTCTGCGAAATGCCCTTGAGCTGGTATTCGACCGGGTCTTCAATCGTCATGATGTTCAAATCAGGCCGATTGATCTTGCTCAGCGCCGCGTACAGCGTCGTCGTCTTGCCCGAGCCGGTCGGGCCGGTGACGAGGATGATGCCGTGCGACTTGTGGATGAGCGACTCCATGATGCGGAGCTGCTCCTTGTCCATGCCGATCTCGGCGAGATCGAGCAGCACCGCGCTCTTGTCGAGCAGGCGCATCACCACGCGCTCGCCGTAGACGGTGGGCGTGGTCGAGAGGCGGATGTCGATGTCGCGCCCGGCCAGCTTCACGCGGATGCGGCCGTCCTGCGGCAGGCGCTTCTCGGCGATGTTGAGGCCGCCCATGATCTTCACGCGCGAGATGATCGAGTTCTGGAACCGCTTCGGCGGCCGGATGACCTCCTGCAGAACGCCGTCGACGCGGAAGCGCACGCAGATGTCCTTCTCCTGCGGCTCGATGTGGATGTCGGAGGCGCGCTCCTTCGCGGCGCGGAACAGCAGCGAGTTGACCAGGCGGATGATCGGCGCCTCGTCGCTCGAGTCGAGCAGGTCCTGCGGCTCCTCCAGCTCGTGCGCGACGGTGTCGAGATCGCCGGCTTCGAGATCGTCGACCAGCTGCTCCGCCTCGTTCTTGGCGCGGTCGTAGACCGAGTTGATGCAGTCGAGGATCGACTGCGTCGGCACCAGCAGCGGCGACACCGGCGCGCCGAGCAACAGGCGCGTGCTGTCCACCGCGCCCGTGTCGAGCGGATCGGCCATGGCCACCACCACCTGGTCGCCCTGGCTGGGATCGAACCGCAACGGCAGGAGGCGCGCCTGCTTGGCGAAGTTGATCGGCACCTTGTTGACCAGGTCCGGCGCCGCCTCGTCGGCGGCGAGGCGCATCTGGTAGGGCAGCTCGAGCTGCGCGGCCAGCGCCTTGAGGACCTGCTCTTCGGAGCAGGCCTTCAGCGACACCAGGACCTCGCCCAGGCGGCCGCCGCGCTCCGCCTGCGCGGTGAGCGCCTCTTCGAGCTTGTCGCGCGTGATCGCGCCGTGCGCGAGCAGGATCTCGCCGATGGGCGCGCCGGCGAGCGAGCGCGCCTTCGCGGGCGCCGCTGCGGGGATCGTCGCTGTCGACAAAGGGTCCATCGTCGTTCAACGTTCCTCGGGTTGCTTCTCTTCCGTCGGCGGGGGCGGCTCCTGCTGCTTGCCCGGCGCAGGCTCGGCCTTCGGCTCGGCCGGCAGCGGCGCCGGCGAAGGAGCGGGTGGCGGCGCGGACGCGCCTTTGTCCATCTGCGGGGGAGAATACCGCTGCGACGGGCCGATCACGCGCTCGTCGGAGCCGCCGGTCCCGCCGTTCTCCACCTTGCTCATCTCCTGCTTCACGCCGCGCTCCACGCGCGCCAGCGGCCCGAGCTTGCGCTCGTAATCGATGGGCGCTTCGTATTGCGCCTCGTCGCCGTAGAAGCGCTTCACGAACTCGGCCCGCTCGCTCATCTTCCGCTCGAAGATGCGGCGGTAATCGCCCTGATCGCGAATGATATAAGGAGTTAGAAAGAGGAGTAAGTTGGTCTTTTGCCGCTTGGTCGACTCGTTGCGGAACAGCCAGCCCACCACCGGCAGCGAGCCGAGGATGGGGATCTTCTGCACGCTCTTGGTGGTGCGATCCTGGATGAGGCCGCCGATGACCACCGTCTCCTGGTCCTTCGCCACCACCGTGGTCTTCGCCGTGCGCTTCGAGGTGGTGGGGCCGAGCGTCTTGTCGACGCTGGCGATCTCCTCGGTCTGCTCGTCGACGTCGAGGCGGACGTAGTCGCTCTCGTTGATCTGCGGCTTGATGCGCAGGCGCAGTTCCACGTTCTGGCGCTGGATGGGCGCGTACAGCGAGCCGAGGCCGCCGAGGCCGAGCAGCGACGAGCTGATGCCGGCGGTGGCTGCGGTACCGGTGGCGCCGGTGGTCGAGGCGAGCGACGAGAGCCCGCTCAGCTGCGGCGAGTATCCCGCCTGGAACGGCACGTTCTGGCCGACGGTGATCTCGCCCTCGGTGTTGTCGCTCATGATCACGTGCGGCGTGCTGATCACGTTCACGTCGCTCGAGCTCTGCAACGCGTTCAACAGGATTGCAAAGGAGGGCAACGAGATGTTCAAACCGGGAACGGTGATCGGCGGCCCCTGCAGCCCGGCGAGAAAGCCGCCGAGCGAGCCGAGCGAAGTGATGCCGCCGAGCGACGACAGGCCGCCCAGCTCGCTCCCCAGGACCAGCGGCGCGGGGCCCTGCGTGCCGTGGAAGCTCACGTTGTTGAGGATGGTGCCGCCGTGCGCGGAGACGCCGAAGTCGAGGTCGTTCTCCAGGTTCACTTCCATGATCACCGCCTCGACGAACACCTGCCGCCGGCGAATGTCGAGGCGCTCGACGACCTTGACGAGGTTGCGGTAGTCGGCTTGCGAAGCGATCACCACCAGCGAGTTGGTGTTCTTGTCGGCGGTGATCTTCACCTGGCCGCTGAAGAGGTCGGCGCTCGCGGGCCCGGCCGCGCCCGCCGCCGCCGGCGCCCCGACGGGCGCTCCCGGCGCGGCTCCGGTCCGGTGCGCGGCCGACGAGGTGCCCTGCGCGAGCGCCTGCAGCGTCGCCGCGACGTCTTCAGCTTTGGCGTTCTCGAGATAATAGACGTGTACGCCGCCCTCGCCGGACGGCACGTCGAGCTGCTTGATGAGCTCCATCACCCGCGCGAACGACTTGCCGCCGGCGATGACGATGAGCTTGTTGGTGCGCTCCTCGGCGAGGATCTTGCTGACCTGCACCGGCCCCTGCGCAGCGGCGGCGCTGCCGGGCTGCCCCGGCTGCGGCTGAATCGTCGCCGGCTGGATCGGCTCCACCACGCCGATGGCCCGCGTCGCGCCCGGCTTCCCCGGCTGGCCGCTCTGCGCCTGGAAGATCTCGGTGAGCTTCTGCGCCAGCTCCTGCGCGCCCGCGTAGAGCACGGGGACGATGTGGATCTCCTCGGAGCCGCCCGGCTGGTCGAGCTGCTCGACCAGCTTCTCGAGCCGCCGCATGTTGAGCCCGAGGTCGCTGATGATCATCACGTCGGGCGCGAAGATCTGGAAGTCGGAGTCGCGCGTGGTGAACTGGTTGAGCACGTTGCGCATCTGGTCGGCTTCGACGTAGCGAAGCTTGAACAGCTTGGTGACCATCTGCTCGGTGGGCGGCGCCTCCTGCCCGTTCTCGAGGAAGGTGGGAATGTTGTTGCGCGACGACTGCTTCTTTTCGACCAGCTTCCAGTAATGGCCGACGGGATAGACGGCCCAGTTGTTCGCGTCGAGCGCGGCGACGAAGACGTTCCACACCTCGTCGGCGGGAATGGGCGCGTTGGAGAGGATGGTGATCTTTCCCGACACGCGCTCGGGCAGGATGAAGTTGCGCTGGGTGAACTGGCTGACGAACTGGATGACTTCGGCAAGGTCGCGCTTGTCGAAACTCATCACCACCGTCTTGGCGTTCTTGGCGATGTCCTTGCGATCGGCCGGCGCGGTGGCGGGCGGCTCGGTGGCGCGGGTGGGGCCTGCCGGCGCGGCGGGTGACACCTGCGTCTGCGGCGCGATCGCGTTCTTGTACGGCGTCCCGGTCGGCCGCTGCTCTGGCGCCGTCGTCCGCACCGCGGGCGAGACGGGCCGAGTCGGCGTGACCACGCCCGGCGGGCGGACGCCGGGCTTGGCGAACTGCGGCCGTTGCGGCGGGGGCGGCTTCTTCTGGCCGAGCGGTCGAACCGGCTCGCCATCAGCCTCGGTGTCCTGCTGCGCCCGGGAAGGCAACGACAGCGCCGCGGCCGCCGCGAGCGAGAGCATTGCAAGCCGGCGCACCTGCACGTTGCGCACGAAGATCTCCTGGTTCACTCGATGGAATACGACTTGCGAAGGGTCTCGCCGCGGCGCTCGAGCTCGATCTCGATGCGGCTCGCGTCGCGCAGCTTCTGGTAGATCTCCAGCGCCTTGTCCGGGCTGTTCATCTCATAGCCGTTGATGCGCCGGATCACGTCGCCGTTCTGGATGCCGATCTTCGAATACAGGCTGTCGGGGACGATGGAGAAGAGCTTGAAGCCGTTGGCCACGCCGTTCTTGAACGACGGCACGATGCGCGCCTTGGTGGCCAGGTCGGAGAGGTTGGTGAGCGCGTTGTTGATCTCGCTCTTCGCCACCACGTACTGGTTTTCCGAGAGCTGCTTGACGCCGTTCTGGTCGCCGGCCACCGCGGGGCCCGGCATCGTGGTGACGCCGAGATTCGGCGGCGCGGCGGCGCTGTCGTCGATGTATTCGTTGCTGCCGTTGTTGTCGACGAGCACGCGCTTCTGCTCGACCTGGTAGATCCGCGCGCCCTGGTACTTGTCGCCGACGCCATAGACCTGCGTCTCGTTCAGGTCGGGATTGGTGATCTGGCAGAGCGAATATTTCGCCGGGTCGGCCATGGCGGTGCCGACCAGCGTGCCGTGCAGCGAGGAGCGCACCGGCACCGGGTTCCAGCCGGCGTGCTGCTGCGCCTCGGCGGCACCGGACTCCTGGCCCGGCGGCGGCGGCTTGGGCAGCGGCACGTCGAACAGGCGCGCCACCTTGTCGGCGTCGAGCTCCGGCCGCGCCGTGGCGGCGGCCTGCGGCGCGATCGAGCTCGCCTGCTGCAGCAGCGCCGGCTTCGGCGCGATGGCCGTGGCCGCGAACGTGTTGACCGTGCGGGCGGCGAGAAAGGCGCCGATCAGCACGGCGGCCAGGTTGAGGGCCCACGAGTAGCGTTGGAGAACCATCTCCATGGGAACGCCCAAACAGCAAGCCGCATGCCAGCAAAATCACGAAATGTGGCCGTAAGTGCCTGCTCGCCGGGCCGGCGGGCGACATCCTGGCAAGCCCGCGCGCTGCGGGACTGACAAAATGGCAAAAGCCTTCAATCCACCGCGGAGGCGCGGAGACTTCCCTTTCCAGGAGCAGGATTTTTCTCCGCGCGTGCTCCGCGGCTTCGCGGTGTGAGCCTTACTCGGGCTTTTCCAACTTGCGATAGATGGTGCGCGCGGCGATGCCGAGCAGCTGGGCGGCGAGGTTCTTGTCGCCCTTCGTCTGGCGCAGCGTCTCGCGGATCACGCGCAGCTCGATCTCTTCCATCGTGGTCCCGAGCGGCACCGTCAACGTGCGGCCCTCGATGGCGCCGGCCAGCCCCGCGGCGCGCGCCGCCTGCGAGCTGCGCACCGACTCCGGCAGGTCCTCCGCCGCGATCTCGTCGCCGCGCGACAAGACCACCGCGCGCTCGACGGCGTGCTCCAGCTCGCGCACGTTGCCCGGCCACGCGTACGCCTCCATCGCGGCGAGCGCCTCGCGGGTGAAGCCGCGGATGGTCTTGCCGTTCTTCGCCGCGTAGCGCGCCACGAAGTGATCGGCCAGCAGCGGAATGTCCTCGATGCGATCGCGCAGCGGCGGCAGCGTCACCTGGATCACGTTCAGTCGATAGAAGAGATCTTCGCGGAACTTTCCTTCTCGCACCCGCGCGGCTAGATCCTGGTTGGTGGCGGCGACCACGCGGCAGTCGACCTTCAACGTGCCGGTGCCGCCGAGCCGCTCGATCTCTCCCTCCTGCAAGAAGCGCAGGAGCTTCACCTGCACCGAAGGCGTCAACTCGCCCACCTCGTCGAGGAAGAGCGTGCCGCCCTGCGCGCGCTCGATGCGGCCCTCCTTGCGCTGCACCGCGCCGGTGAACGCGCCGCGCTCGTAGCCGAACAGCTCGCTCTCGAGGATGGTCTCGGGAATGGCGGCGCAGTTGATCGGCACGAACGGCCCGCGCGCGCGCGGCGACTTCTCGTGCAGCGCGCGCGCGAACAGCTCCTTGCCGGTGCCGCTCTCGCCCAGCAGCAGCACGGTGGCGCTCGACGGCGCGGCCTGCGCGATGATCTCCATGGTCGCCTTGAGCGACGGGCTCTGGCCGACGATCGGCTGCTCCGCTCCCGCCAGCCGCGCGCGCAGCTGCTGGTTCTCCAGCACCAGCCGCCGCTTCTCGAACGCCTGCGTCACGCTCTTGAGCACCGCGTGGCGCTTCAAAGGCTTGGTGAGGAAGTCGTACGCGCCGTCCTTCATCGCCGCCACCGCTGCCTCGACTGTGCCATAGGCGGTCATCAGCACGATCTCGGCGTCGGGCGAGATGGCCCGCACCGCGCGCAGCAATTCCTGCCCGCTCATGCCCGGCATCATGAGATCCGTCAGCACCACGTCCACCTGCTCGGCGCGCAGGATCTCGAGCGCCTGCTGCCCGCCGGTCGCGCGCAGAAAACGCCAGCCCTCGCGCGCGAAGATGCGCTCGAGCGAATCGAGGTTGGCCTGCTCGTCGTCGACGCCCAGCACCGTGCCCTGCATGGGCGGACTATACTGCGGGCAGCGAATGCCCACCGCGCTCATCGGACACGGCGGCTTCATCGGCCAGAACCTCGACGCGCAGGCGCACTTCGAGGTGAAGGCCGACGCGACGCTGGCGCCGGGCAATTACGACCTGGTGGTGTGCGCGGCCGCTCCCGGCGAGAAGTGGCGCGCCAACCGCGAGCCGGACGTCGACGCGGCCGCCGTCCAGCGGCTGGTCGATTCGCTGCAGCACGTGGAGGCGCGCAGGTTCGCGCTCATCTCCACGCTGGACGTGTACCCGAAGCCGGAGATGGTCGACGAGGACTCCGCCATCGACGCCGCCGAGGCGACCGCGTTCGGGCGGCACCGGCGGATGCTGGAGGAGTTCTGCCTGCGGCGCTTCCCGGCCACGGTGGTGCGGCTGCCGCTCCTGTTCGGGCCGGGGCTGAACCACAACGTGCTCTTCGACCTGCTCATCGATCACCAGGTGGAGAACATCCACCCCGACGGCGTGTTCCAGTTCTACGCGGCTGCCCACCTGTGGCGCGACCTCAACATCGCTCTCGAGCGCGGGCTCCCGGTGCTGAACGTGGCCACCGAGCCGGTTCCGACGCGCGAGCTCGCGCTGCGCTGCTTCGGCCGCGAGCTGACCTCGTATCCGTCGGCGCAGCCGGCGGTCTACGACGTGCGCAGCAAGCACGCACCGCTCTGGGGCGGGCAGCCCTTCGGCTATCTCTATTCGAAAGAGCGCGTGCTGCAGGAGATCTCCGACTTCGTCGAGAAGGAACGCGCTCTATGAGGAGAACGGACAGCCGGTTCGCAGTTCGGTCTTACTCCGCGAACAGCGCGGCGACGAACTCGTGCGGGTCGAACTCCTTCAGGTCGGCCACCTTCTCGCCCACGCCGACGTAGCGCACCGGAATCTTCAGCTCGTCGCAGATGCCGATGATCACGCCGCCCTTCGCGGTGCCGTCGAGCTTGGTGAGCACGAAGCCGGTCACGCCGAGCGCGTCGTGGCACTGCCGCGCCTGCTGGCTGGCGTTCTGGCCCGTGGTCGCGTCGACCACCAGCAGCACCTCGTGCGGCGCGCCCGCGTGCGCCTTGCCGAGCGTGCGCTTCACGCCCTTCAGCTCCTCCATGAGATTGGCCTTGGTGTGTAGCCGGCCGGCGGTGTCGCAGAGCACGACATCGAGCTTGTCGTTGCGCGCGCGCGCGACCGCGTCGAACAGCACCGCGCCCGGGTCGCTGCCGTCCTTGCCGCGCACGATCGGCACCTGGGCACGCTCGGCCCACACGTCGAGCTGCTCGCCCGCCGCCGCGCGGAAGGTGTCGCCGGCGCCGAGGATCACGCTCTTGCCGGCCGCGCGCAGCTTGGCGGCGAGCTTGCCGATGGTGGTGGTCTTGCCGGTGCCATTGACGCCGACCACCATCACCACTTGCGGCGCGGGCGTCGCTGCGGGCAGGTCGGGCAGGCCGCCGTGCGCGCCGGCCGCCTGCGAGAGGATGCGCTCGATCTCCTCGCGCAGCGCCGCCTTCACCTTGCCCAGGTCCGACAGCTCGCGCCGCTTGAGCCGCTCGCGCACGCTCTCCAGCAGCGCGGTGGCGGTGCGCACGCCGACGTCGGCAGAGAAGAGGATCTCTTCCAGCTCGCCGAGCGCCGCGTCGTCGAGCTCGCGCGAGGCGCCGAGGAGCGCGTTGAGCCGCGCCATGAAGCCGCTGCGCGTCCTGGCCAGGCCCTCCGAGAGCGTGCGGCCCGCCTCCTGCTCGACGAACCTGCGCCGCGCCTCCTCCTCCGCGCGCTTCTGCGCTTCGATGCGCGCCTGCTCCTGCGCGCGCGCCAGCGTCTCGGCCTGCTCGCGCGCCGCCGCCTCGGCTTTCTGCTGCGCCTTCTCCTGCGCCTCCTGCGTCTTGCGCGCCTCGTAGTCGACCTTGCGCTGCAGGTCGGCGAGCGCGCGCTCGTAGCGATCGACCTCGGCCTTCGCCGCCGACGACGACGGATCGCGCTGCAAGGCAGCGCGTGCGATCTCGAGCTGCCCCTGTGCTGCGCCCAGCTCGTCGCGCGCCTTCTGCTCGCGCGCGACCCGCTCGGCCGGCGCCGCGACCGCGGGCACCTCGATGTTCGGCGGCTCGACGCCTTCGCGCTGCTGCCCGGGCGGCAGCTCCACCGGCGGCTTCGGCTTGCGCGAGACGGCCAGCCGGGCCAGCAGCGCGACGATCAAAGCCGCCGCGACGAGGACGACGGCGACGACGACGTAGGACGGAATCGCAATTGCGAGCACGGACCTCACCGAACAGCAAACCGCGAGGGCGCGAGGGACGCGAAAAAGCTCTTTCGCGCTCCTCGCGCCCTCGCGGTTGAAGTTGCTCTTCTACTCCGGCAGCGACGGCGGGCCCTTGGTGCTCACCGCGTCGAGCGGCATCGGCTGCGCCGCGCCCGGCGAGGACGCCACCACCGTGGCGTGCCACTTCCGCTTGCTGCCGGTGTCGATGCCGCACTTCGTGGCTTGCGAATCGGCGCAGGCGACGATCTGGAAGAACACCGCGCCTTCGGGCTGCTCGGGCAGCTGCGCCTTGTAGCCGCCGAGGCCGCCGGTGTCGTCGCGCACCATCTCGGTGAACTGGTCCTGCGCGTCCGCGCCGCGCCACAGCACCGCCACCTTGTCGGGAGCCTGGCCGTCGTCGGTCGAGGGCACCACCTGCGCGCGCAGCACGAACGGCTTGCCCGGGATCACGCGATACGGCGGCAGGTCGGTGAAGGTGTATGGTTGCGGGCCCGCGGCAGCGGTTCCGGTGGACCCGGTGGTCGCCTGCGTGCCGCCCTGCGAGGCCACGGCCGGCGCACCCTTGAAGGTGATCACGTACGGCGTCTTCGAGTCGCCGTCGCCCTGCCGGGTGATCTGCCCGGCGTCGTTCTTCGCCGTGATGTAGTACTCGACGTTGCCGTGCGCGATGGCCGCGGGAATCTGCGCCTCGTAGTTTTCGCCTTCGGTCTTCTTCAGCGCGACGTTGGTGTAGCTCGACGCGCCTTCCGGCTTCGCCTGGAGGATGGCCACCGCAACCGGCGGATCGGCCTTGATCTGCATGCGCAGCGTGAAGTCCTTGCCCTCGGGCGGCTGCACGCCCGGCTTGCGGTGCACGATGACCGGCGGCTGCGGCGACGACGCCCTGGCCACGTGGTGCCCGCGCGGCGGCGGCTTCTCCCTGGGCGTCTCCTCCTGCTGGGTCTCTTCCTTCTCCGCCACGCGCGTTCCGCCGCCGGACGACTTGCCGCCGCCCACCGCCATGGCCTTGCTCGCCGAGCCGTAGGTCGACGGGCCATTGCCGAGCAGATCGCTCGAATCGATCCAGTACTCGGTGTCGCCGCCGCCGCTGAAGGTGGCCTTGAAGACGTCGTCGTAGTCGTTCTTGATCATCGGCGTGTCCTCGACCTTGCCGCCCGGGCCGCGGTGGTGGACCGTGGCGGAGAGGACGCCGGTCTCGTCGGTGATGCGCGCCTCGACGGTGACCTTGCCCTTGCTGGCCGACGCCTTCACGTCGGAGATCTGGGGCGGCCTGGTGTCGTCGGCGCGGGCTGCGGAGGCGAGGAAAAACGCGGTGAACGCTGCGAGGATGGCGGTGCGCATGTGCGGGAGATTACTCCAAGGCATCGCGGAATCAACGATCGTCCGCGCCGCCGGATCTCTCCGCTGCCCGTCCGCCGGCGGATCAGGCCGCGCTGCCGGCGCGCACGACCCGCAGCCGCCGCTCGATCTCGTCGGCCGACTTGCGGGCCAGCGCATCCTCCCCCAGCCCGTAGAACGGGTTCGTGAGCAGGAGCGGACCGTCCACGCGCACGTGCGGATGCGTCGCCATGCAGTCGTCGAGGAAGCGCGCCGGGAACGTGCGCCGGTTGTACTGGCACAGGCCGAGCGCGCGCTGGTTCGGATAGAAGTCGTTGAGCAGCCGCTCGTACTCGCGCAAGAGCCCGGTTCCCTGCGCGCCGTCGAGCACCCAGTTCATGTCGCCCGCCGCGCACAGCCCGCGGTAGCCGGCGGCGAGCGCGTCGGCCACGGCGTTGCGCAGCATCCCGATCATCTTCGACGGTTCGAACGAGCCGCCCTTGAGGTGGCCCTCGCGCTTGGTGATGAGCAGGAGCGCGCCGCGGCGCTCCTCTGCGGCCACGTCGACGCCGCCCTCGCTCAGCGCCGCGCGCAACTGATCCGGCGAGTGCTCGCCGCAGACGTACAGGCAGCGCTCGCCGCGCGCGAGGCCCGCGCAGATGTACTCCACCGCCGCCTGGAGTTGCTCCTCCGGGCTCGCGTAGAGCGTGCAGACGTGATCGCCTTGCTGGTAAGCCGCTCTGGGGGGCTGCGTCATGTGCGCATGGTTGGGCGCGGCGCGGCGATGCTCAAGACGCGCGCGGGAATGACTGCCAGGTAGCGAACTCTCTTACGCCGCCGCGGTCGCGCCCTGTGTCGACAGTTTGACCGACACGGTCTTGGAGATGCCGGGCTCCTCCATGGTGACGCCGTAGAGCGAGTCGGCCACCTCCATGGTGCGCTTGTTGTGCGTGATGACGATGAATTGCGACGAGCGGCTCATCTCGCGCACCATCTCGTTGTAGCGGCCGACGTTGGCCTCGTCGAGCGGCGCGTCGACCTCGTCGAGCAGGCAGAACGGCGTCGGCTTGATGAGGAAGATCGCAAAGATGAGACTGACCGCCGTGAGCGCCTTTTCGCCGCCGGAGAGAAGGTTCACGCTGACGAGCTTCTTGCCTGGCGGCTGCGCCACGATCTCCACTCCCGGCTCGGCCGAGGGATTGGCCGGATCCTCGATGAGCTGCAGCTCCGCGAATCCGCCGCGGAAGAGCCGCGGGTACACCTGCTGGAACCGCTCGTTGACCTGGGTGAAGGTCTCCTTGAAGCGCTCCTTCGACGCCTTGTCGATGCGGCCGATGGCCGAGCGCAGCTTCGCGATGCTCTCCTCGAGGTCGGTCTTCTGCCGGGTGAGGAACTCGTAGCGCTGGCCCACCTCGCGCGCCTCGTCGATGGCAGTGAGCGAGACCTCGCCGAGCGCGTCGATCTTCTCGCGCAGCGAGCGCATCTGCTCCTCGGCCTGCGCCGCGTCGAGCTGCCCGGCCTCGTCGCGCTTCTGCTGCGCGACGTCGGCGAGCTCCATGAGATTTCGCTCGCGCACCGCCGCTTCCACGTGCTGCACCTCGAGCCGCGTGCCCTGGATGGCCAGCTCGGCCTTCGAGCGGCGCTCGCCGATTCCGCGCGCCTCGTCGCGCGCCTTCTTCACCTCTTCGTCGCCGCCGCGCAGCCGCTCCTGCGCCTGCTCGTACTGCCCGCGCGCGCGGCCCAGCTCCTCGCGCACGCGCGACGATTCCTGCAGGAGCTCCTGCAGCTCGCGCTGCGCCGTCTCCGCTTTCGCCTGCAAAGCGGCGTCGCGCTCCTTGCCCGCGGCGATTTCGACGAGCAGCTTCTCGCGCCGCTGCTCGACCTCGGCGCGCTGCTCCTCGAGCCGCTGCAGCGAGCGCGCCAGGCCCTCGCGCCGCTCGGCCACCGCCGCCGCCGAGACTTTCGCCTTGGTCACCTCGGCCTGCACCGCCTCGGCCCGCTCGCGCGAGGTCAGCAATTCGGCCTGCAGCGCGCGCAGCCGCGCCTCGCGCTCGCCCTGCTCACCCTCGCCCGCCGCCACCGCGTCGCGCGACGACTGCTCCTCGCGTTCCACCTCGCGCAGCGCGTCCTGCAGGGTGCCCACCTCGTGGAACAGCACCTGATCGCGCTGCGCGATGCGCGACAGCTCCTCGTGCAGCCGCGCCACGTCGCGCTCGAGGCGGATCTGCGCCAGCTCCTCCTCGCGCTCCTCGTGCAAAAGCCGCTTCACCTGCGTGTCGGCGGCCTGCACGCGCAGCTGCAGCGCCTGCACCGTCTGGTTCGACAGGTGCAGCCGCGACTCCAGCTCCTGCACGAACCCGGCGAGCTCCTGCACCTCGCGCCGCTTGTGCAAGAGGCCGTCCGCCACGCCCTCGAGCGCGCCGCCCGAGACGACGCCTTCGCGATCGACCACCTCGCCGTCCGCCGAAACGAACGTGCGCGCGCCCGGATTGCTGGCCCAGAGCAAAAGCGCGGTGGCGAGCGAGTCGCAGATGAAGACGTCGTTCAAGAGGTAGTTGCGCAGCCGCTCGTGCTCCGGCGCGCAGTCGACCATGTCGATGGCGCGCACGGTTCCTTCGGGCGCGGCCAGCGCGGCGCCCTCGGGCACCAGCGGCAGCTGCTCCATCTCGGTGAGCGGGACGAAGCTGGCGCGGCCCTGAGCGGCCTTGCGCAGGTAGTCGACCGCTTTCAGCCCGGCCGCGTGCGACTCGACGAGCACCAGCTGCAGGCGCTCGCCCAGCACGGCCTCCACCGCGCGCTCGTGCCGCGGCTCGACCTTCAGGACATCGGCGACCAGCCCGTACACGCCGTCGCGCCGCCGCTCTTCCTCTTCGCGCAGCATGATCGCTTTGACGCCGCGGCCGTAGCCTTCGAAGTTCTTCTGCAGCTCGAGCAGGCTGGTCAGCCGGCTGCGCCGATCGGCCAGCTCCTCGCGCAGGCGGATGAGCAGCGCTTCCGTCTCGCGCAACTCCGCCCGCCCGTGCTGCAGCTCCTGCTCGGTGGCGTGCTTCTGCTGCGTCAGCGCGCGCCGCTTCTCCTGCGTCTCGAGCAGCTTCTGCGAAAGGCCGTCGCG
>Ga0335081_10011409_pt1 | contig 14371 bp, 15 predicted proteins | sample Lox_Sample_35_FD_206713 | JGI IMG/M metagenome (GOLD analysis project Ga0335081, IMG submission 206713) | Soil microbial communities from Loxahatchee National Wildlife Refuge, Florida, United States - Lox_Sample_3.5 | ecosystem: Environmental > Terrestrial > Soil > Wetlands | place: USA... | reverse complement strand
GGCAGGGCGGGGAGAACTACCGCGGGGCTGTCGCCCCGCGCTACAGCTTGCGGCAGAGGGTGACGCCGTCGCGGAACGGCACGATTACCGGAAACAATTCCTTCGAAGCGTAAACCATGCGGTTGAACTGCTGGATGCCGCGCGTGCAGGAGTCTCCGCGGGGAGCCTTGCGGGCGGCGCGGCCGCTCCAGAGGGTGTTGTCGGCCAGCAGGAGGCCTCCGGAGCGGATGCGCGGAACGGCCAGGCGCAGGGTATCGGGGTACTGCTCCTTGTCCACGTCGATGAAAATCATGTCGTAGTCGCCGGCGGTGGCGGCGAGCTCCTGCTGCGCCACGCCCACGTGGATGCGGATGCGGCCGGCAATGCCGGAGCGCTGGAAGTAGTCTGAGGCGCGGCGGGCGTTGTCCGCGCTGCCGTCGGCATAGTGCACCTCGGCGCCGGGGCCGGCGCCGATGGCCAGCCAGAGGGTGGAATATCCGATGGCGGAGCCCATTTCGAAGATGCGCTTGGCGCCGGAGATCTGCGCCAGAAGAGCGAAGAAACGGCCGACGGCGGGAGCGATGATGGGGATGTCGCGCTTCGAAGCGTAGCGCTCCATTTCGTAGAGCACGGGATCGCTCCTGGGAAGCAGGCTGAACAGATAGTTGTCGATGGCCGGGTAGGTGATGTTTTTTGCGGTCCACATGGCAGGGAGCCTCAGGCGAGGGAGTCGCCGGGCTTGAGCTCGTGGATTTCGAGGCCGGCGACGTCCTTGGTCAGCTCGCGAACGTGGGAGGGACGCCCGGTGAGCGGCGGAAAGGTGCCGTAATGCATGGGCAGGACGTGCTTGACGCCGAGCAGTCGGATGGCGTGGGCGGCTTCGCGCGGGCCCATGGTGTAGAAATCGCCGATGGGCAGGCAGGCGATGTGCGGCTCGTAGATTTCGGCGATGAGCTTCATGTCGCCGAAGACGCAGGTGTCGCCGGCGTGATAGAGGCGCAGGCCGCCGGGAAGGTGGAGGATGAGGCCGGCGGGCTCGCCCATGTAGAGTTGCTTGCCGCCGTCGGAAACGCTGGAGGAATGGAAGGCGTGGGTCATGGTGACCTCGATGCCGGCGACCTGAGTGGTGCCGCCTTTGCTCATGCCCACGACGTTGGCGGCGCCCTTGGATTCGAGCCAGCCGGCGAATTCGTAGATGGCGACGATGGCGGGTTTGTGCTGCATGGAGAGCTCGAGGGTGTCGCCCAGATGGTCGCCGTGGGCGTGGGAGAGGAGGATGGCGTCCACGCGCGGCTGTTTTTTCTCGGCTTCGGGGCAGAGCGGATTGCCGGAGAGGAACGGGTCGATGAGGATGACTTTTCCGGCCGAGGAGGTGACGCGGAAGGCGCTGTGGCCGAGCCAGGTGATTTTATTGCCGTGCATGTTGAGCATGAGGATTCCTCCGATGAGGCAGAGAAAGTTTACAGCATGCGGGGAGGAAAAATCCGCAGGGCCACAGAATGCGGGAAAGGAAAGGCCGCAGGGCTGACGCCCTGCGCTACAGAATGCGGGAGAGGAAAGGCCGCAGGGCTGGCGCCCTGCGCTACAGAGGGCTACTTTTGGGGCGCAGCGGTGGCCAGAGTTTTTTCGATGGCGGAGACGAAGGCTTCGCGTTTTTGCTCTCCGGTGAGCTGGCCGAACAGATGGCCCTGGGGATCGTAGAAAAACGTGGCGGGAAGCGCGCCGGACCACTTCGGATTCACGCGGTTGATGAATTCCTCTTCCTTGCCGGGCTTTTTGCGGTAATTGGGAAAGACGGGCTGGACTTTTTCGAGGAAATGGATGGCCAGCGGCACTTCGGCATCGTCGTCGCAATCCATGCCGAAAACGGCGAGACCCTTGGACTGATACTGGCGTACGAGATCGTTGACCATGGGATATTCCGTGCGGCAGGGCTCGCACCAGGTGGCCCAGAAAGTGACCATGAGCGGCTTGCCGTGCTCGGCGGCCACTTTGGCGAGGTATTGGTTCGCGTCCAGAACTTCCAGGGCGGTCTGCGGAGCGGCGGCAGGCTTTTCCGCCGGGGCCTGAGCCCAGATCGCAAACCCGGCGAGCAGAAATCCCGCTGCGACCGCGATGTTGCCGGCGATGAGCTTTCGCATGTTCATTTGGTCCAAGGGTTCCCGCGCCGAAAGACTAGGAGCGCGGAACGCGCTTGATGGTGCAGCCGAAGGCCTTGGTCTCGGTGACGGCAACGGGCTTTCCGGTGGCCAGCGATTCGAGCGCGTCGTTCAGGTCGCGTTTGCTGATGCCGGAAGGATCCTTGCTGTCATCAATGCGGCCGTGATAGCGGAGCGTGCCGGAGGCGTCGAAGAGATAGGTCTCGGGAGTGAAGGAAGCGCCGAGGGCGTCGGCGAGGCGATTCTCGTTGTCCTTGAGAATGGGGAAGGTGAGGCCGTGCTCGCGGGCGTGTGCGGCGACGGCACCGGCGGATTCGGTGCGGTTGGCGTTGACGCCCACAACGCCGAAGCCGCGGGAGCGCCACTGCTGGGCGAGGGCTTCCATGCGCTCGTTGTATGCGTTGGAGACGGGACACTGAACGGAGACGAAGATGACCAGCAGGCCGTTCTTGTTGGCGTAGGCGGAGAGGTCCGTGGTATCGCCGGTGAGCGTGGCGAGCTTGATGGCCGGCATTTTGCTGCCGATGGGGGGAGCGGGCGGGACATCACTGGAGCCGAAATTCTGCTGCGCGGCGGCCACGCCGGCGGCCAGGGCGAGAACGGCGAGAACGCTCAGAATGCGAAGACGCATGAATCCTCCAGATTCAGAGCCCGCTTCGCGGGCGAAATTGACGGGGCGCGATGGGCATGGCCCTCGGACGTGTTAGATGTCGCGGGCACCGGAAATGTTAACACTGGAGAGGGAGCGGCGGGCAGATGGGCCGTCAGTGAGGCTCGGCGCCGGGAGGGGCGGACTCCATCTGGATGCGTTCCTCGCCGGAATAAATCACGAAGCGGCGGCCGCGAAGAAAGCCGACGAGAGTCATGCGGAGTTCGCGGGCCAGGCGCACGGCCAGGCTGGAGGGAGCAGAGACGCAGGCCACCAGAGGAATGCCCGCGGCCGCGGCTTTCTGGATGATTTCGAAACCGCCGCGCCCGCTGACCATGAGCAGCGATTGGGAGAGCGGAAGGCGGCCGGCGAGCAGGGCCCAGCCGACAATTTTGTCCACGGCGTTGTGACGGCCGATGTCTTCGCGCTGAGCCTCCAGATGGCCCTGGGCGGAGAAAAGCGCGGCGGAGTGAAGGCCGCCGGTGCGTCCGAAAATGGCCTGACCTTCGCGGAGGGAATCCGGCAGGCGGCACAACGTCTCGGCGCCGATCCTGAAACCGGGATTGGGTGGGGGAATGCCGCGCAGGCGCACGGAATCGATGGAGGCCTTGCCGCAGATGCCGCAACTGGAGGTGGCGTAGAAGTTGCGGCGGAGGCGGTCGAGACCGGCGAGGGCATCCGGCTCGAGGCCGACCTCGACGACGTTGCCCTGCTCGGTGGGCTTGCAGGCGGTGGCGGGGGCGATGTGGAGAATCTGCTCGCGGCGCTGGATGAGACCTTCGGTGAGCAGGAAACCCGCAGCGAGCTCCAGATCGCTGCCGGGAGTGCGCATGGTGACGCTGACGGAGGCGCCGCCGGCGCGTATTTCGAGCGGTTCCTCACCCGCGAGGTAATCCTGGAAGGGGCGCACACGACCGTCCTGCCATTCCTGGACGAGGGTCAGGTCGACGCTGCGCGGCGGCGTGGGCAAAGGATGCGGCCTCCCGGGCCGCGGGTTCCGGCGCCGGGGCCGGAGTGCAGTGCGAGGATACACCAGGAAGGAGGAGGCGGAAGGAAGGGCGAAAGACGACGAGGATAGTTGGAGGGGGGCACCGGCGGTGTGGGCGAGGTTGTGCGACCCCAGCTTTGGTGATATAAAAAACGTGATGGTGAGAGTGGTCGTCCGGCGGATTCCGGACGCGCACTATTGAGTAAGGAGCTTCGAGATGGCTTACGTGATTGCGGAACCCTGCGTTGGCACGAAAGACACGGCATGCGTGGACGTGTGCCCGGTGGACTGCATCCACCCGCGGAAAGACGAGCCGGCCTTTGCCAACGAGACCCAGTTGTACATTCACCCCACGGAGTGCATTGACTGTGGAGCGTGCGTGCCGGTGTGCCCGGTGACGGCGATCTTCGCGCTGGAAGACCTGCCGGAGAAGTGGTCGAGTTTCGCGGCGGTGAATTCCGAGTGGTACGCGAAAAAGCAGGCCTGAACGGCGGCCGGTAGACCGGGCCGCATTCCTGGACTTCCATCCCGCGGAAATCAGGCGCGTTTGCGTCTCTGGCGGCGCAGGCGGGGGTATGCGCGCGGCAGCGGTTCGGCGCGGGAATCGGCCTCGAGCCAGCGGCGCAGGGCGCAGCGCAACTCCTCCAGATGCAGTTGGCGATAGCTGCCCGGAAAGCCTTCCAGTTTGGCGAGACCCCGGCGCAGGAGCGAGCGCATGCCCGCGTGGTTCCCTTTCTGATGATGGAAGAACGCGGCGGCCACCTGAATGATGCCCTGAAGAAAGGTCTTGTCGGGCTCGGCGGCCGGAAGCCAGATGAGCTCCCAGGATTCGTGGGCGTGCCAGAATGCGCAGGAGTTGAATTGGCGCATGCCGCGGGAGAAAGCGGCACGTGCAACGCGGGCACTAAGCGGTTTGGGTGCGGGTCGCATGGCGATGCGCGGCTGGCGAAGTTCGCGGGAGTTTCGGGGACAGACTTCACCTGCCCCTAAAGAATGGAGGCGTGCGAACGGCTCAAATCGTTCGACGCGGCCCGCGGAGTTCTCCGTTTCAAATGATTCATCCTGAGAGAATGCTTGTCTTCCGCCGGCCCCGATTGTAGCTTGCAAGAAGAGAATTTCGTTTCGGAAGTCCAGCGATGAACGAACAAAGGCAGGCATCGAGCGCGACAATGCAGCAGCGGCCTGCGTGGCAGGGGGCGCTTGCGGGCGCTGTGGTGGCGGGCATTTTGGGGACGGTTTCCTTTCTGCTGCTCCGGGATCCGCGCGATCCCCGGATGGGCGATACCCTTTTTCTGCTCCTTCCGCTGGTAACCGGGGCGACGATTACCCTGGTTACGCCGCGGGCAATGGCAGGCGCGGCGCTGCTCGCTGGAACCATTTCCATTGTGACTTGTCTTCTTTCGCTGATGGCGATGAAGCAAGAGGGCTTCCTGTGTGCGTTGATGGCTTTTCCGGTGATTCTCGTCTCTCTCGCCGTTGGGGTTCTGATCGGTGTTCTCGGGCGGATGCTGGTTCGGAGAGTGCGCCGGGCCGTGACGAACTCGCTGGTTCTGGTCCTCGCACCCATGCTCGTGTTCGCCGGGAACCGGCTGGAGATGAGCGGCTCGCAGCATGCGCGGACCGAAAGCGTTACGACAACGATTTTTCTGCCGGCAGCGCCCGCGGCAGTGTGGAGCAACATCCAGTCGCTGGACCGGGTGGAGGGGAAAAAACCGGCGCTCATGTACGTCGGGCTGCCGATTCCGCAGCGGTGCGTATTGCAGGGCACGGCCGTAGGGAGCAAACGAATTTGCTACTTCGACCAGGGCTTTATCGAAGAATCGGTGCTGGAATGGGACGCGCCACACCGGATGCGCCTGGCCGTTGACCGCACGCATATGCCGGGGAGGCACTGGCTCGAGTTCGAAGGGGCGGAATACGATCTTAAGCCGGTGGCTGGAGGAACAGAATTGACGCGGACCACGACCATCCGGTCGAATCTGAGCCCCGCGTGGTATTGGGGGAGCTTTGAAAAATGGGGCGTGGCCAGTGAGCACGAATACCTGTTCAGCGACCTTGCCAATCGTTTTTCCTCACCGGCCCCCCGTTAGAGCCAGGCGGAACCGTCTGCGCTCGAAACACTAGAAGCCCGCAAACTATCTAAGGTATGGTGTTAGCTTGCTGCGGGGGTAACTCCTTGTCGAAATTCCGGCTTCTGCTGCTCATCCACGCGCACCAGCCCATCGGGAATTTCGAGAGTGTATTTGAGGCTTCGTATCAGAAGTCGTACCTGCCGTTCGTGAAAGCGGTGGAGCGGCACCCGGGCATCCGGGTGGGACTGCACATCAGCGGTCCGCTGCTGGAATGGATGGACGCGCGCCACCCGGATTACTTCGCGCTGCTGCGGCAACTGGTGGAGAAGGGGCAGGTGGAGATGGTGGGCTCGGGGTTCTACGAGCCGATCCTGATCTCGATTCCGCCGGAAGACCGGATCGAGCAAATCCGGCTGATGTCGCAATACCTGGAGAAACAGTTCGGGCGGAGGCCGCAGGGGGCCTGGCTGACGGAGCGGGTGTGGGAGCCGCAGTTGCCGTGGACGCTTTCCGCGGCGGGGGTGGAATACACGCTGGTGGACGACGTGCACTTCCTGGGCGCGGGGTTCGAGCTGGCGGACCTGTTCGGCTACTACCTGACGGAAGACCTGAACCAGGTGGTGAAAGTGATTCCGGGGCTGAAGCGGCTGCGCTACCTGGTGCCGTTTGGGCGCGTGGAAGAGAGCATCGAATTTCTGCGGCGGGCATCGCAGGCGCATCCCGGAGGGATGGCGGCGATGGGGGACGACTGCGAAAAATTCGGAGTGTGGCCGGAGACCTACGACCACTGCTACGTGCACGGGTGGCTGGACCAGTGGTTCACGGCCATCGAAAAGAATGCGGACTGGCTGGAGACAGGGCTGCCCGGGGATCTGGTGGCGGAGTATCAGCCGCTGGGCCGTGCGGACCTGCCCGCGGCGTCGTATACGGAACTGACGGAGTGGGCGCTGCCGACGCCGGCGCGGAAGCGCTTCCACGCGCTGCTGCAGGAATTTGCGAACCGGGCGGACGTGCTGGTGTTCCTGCGGGGGAGCTTCTGGAGGACGTTCCTCACCAAATACAGCGAAGCCAATCTGCTGCACAAGAAAATGCTGAACGTGTCGACCAAATACCGGCGGCTGGCCCGGGAGGTGCGGCGGGGATTGCCGCTGCGGAGGGCGGTGGACCAGGCGGGCAGCCATCTGCTGCGCGCGCAATGCAACGACGCGTACTGGCACGGGGTGTTCGGGGGACTCTACGCGCCGCACCTGCGGGCCGCGCTGTGGCGCGAACTGGTGATCGCGGAAAAACTGGCGGACGCGGCGGACCACGGTGTGCCCAGCTACGCGGAAGTGTTCACACTGGATTTCGACGCGGACGGGCGCGAGGAGATGTACCACGTTTCGGAATCGTACGCGGCGCTGACGAAACCGTGGGACGGCGGGACGATGGTGGGGCTGGACTTCCGCGTGTCGGATGTGACGCTCATCAATTCGATTCAGCGGAGGCCGGAGGCGTACCACGACCGGCTGAAGCAGGCCAGCGGGGCGCCGCAGCAGGCCGCGGGGGTGGCCTCGATCCATGAGCTGACGCGGGTGAAAGAAAAGGGGCTCGACCGCTTCTTGCGCTACGACCGCTGGGCGCGCAACTGCTTCCGGCTGTATCTGTTCCCCGGCTGGAAAAAATGCGAGGACTACGCGGAGCTGCGGCTGGAGGAGTCCGCGGCGTTTGCCGGGGGCGAGTATGCGGTGACGGCCGGCACGCCGGAACGGCTGGAGATGCTGTACCAGGCGCCGTTCACGGCGCGCCCGGTGCTGAAGCCCGCGGAAGGCAAACTGCTGCACGCTTCGAAAACGTTCCTGTTTTCGCGGACCGGGAAGGGATTCGAAATTGCGTGCCACCTGGCGCTTTCGAATCACACGGGGGAACCGCTGCGCATCCAGGCGGGGCTGGAAATGGTGTTCAACCTTCTGGCGCCGGACGCGCCCGACCGGTATTTCGAGTGGAATGGAATGCGGCAGCCGCTGCGATGGACGGGCGCGGCGGCGGGGACGGAGCTGCGGATGGTGGACGAATGGCAGAACGTGTCCATCTCGCTCACGGCGGGGAACGCGCGGGAGTTCTGGATCGCGCCGATCGAAACGGTGACGGAATCCGAGGAGGGGTTCGAGCGGGTGTACCAGGGCTCGCAGATCCTTCCCATCTGGCCTCTGGAGCTGCCGCTCGGGGCGCTGTGGACCGGACGGTTTACGGTGCGGGTGGGACTGGCGCGGCCCCTGGCGGCGCGCGGACGGGCGTGAGAAGAGGACGGGCTGGCGAGCGGCACGCGCGCGGTCCGCTATGCTAGAGTGCCGTGTCGAAATGCGGAAGCGATGTGGAGGTGGCATGGCCGTCAGCAAAGAACTGCTCGACATCCTGGTCTGCCCGATTTGCAAGACGCCGGTGACGCTGACCGCGGACTCGCAGGGACTGAAGTGCGGGACGTGCCGGCGCGTGTATCCCATCCGCGACGACATTCCCGTGATGCTGGTGGATGAGGCGAAGATCGAAGGGAACTGAGGGGCGCGGGTCCGGGCCGGACCTCGAGGCAGGAGCCGGCCGGTGCGCCATCCGCGCGAAACTGTGATGCCGTCCGCAAAACACCTGGGCCGCTGGCTGCGTGGAATCGCGAACCGCCGCGTGGGAGTGGCGGGCGACTTCATGCTGGATGGATACGTGTGGGGGAACGCGACGAGGCTTTCGCCCGAGGCCGCGGTGCCGGTGGTGGATTTCGTGGCGGAGAGCGAATGCCCCGGGGGGGCGGGAAACGTGGCGGCGAACCTGGCGGCGCTGGGCGCGCGCGTGGAAGCGTTCGGGGTGTGCGGAAAAGACGCGGATGGAGAACGGCTGCGCACGGCCCTGGGCACGCGGGGAGTCCAAGCGCAGGGGCTGATGGCGGACCGCGCGCGCAGGACCACGCTGAAAACGCGGATCATCGCCCGGCACCAGCAGGTGGTGCGCGTGGACCGCGAGACGCGCGCACCGCTCAGCGGCGAAATGGAGGAAAAGCTGATCGGAAAGATCGTGACGGCGCTGAAAGGGGGCCGCGCAGGCCGGGGCCTGGACGGGCTGGTGATTTCCGACTACGACAAAGGAACGGTGACGGAAGAGCTGGCCCGGCGGGTGCTGGCCGTGTGCGCGAAGCTGGGCGTGCCGGCATTTGTGAAGCCGAAGTGGTCCATGCTGGCCACCTATCCGGGCGCCACGGCGATTGTTCTGAACAGCGCGGAGGCCGGATTTCTGGTGACCCGACCGGTGGATGACGACAGCGCGGCGGAACAGGCGGGAAGCCAACTGCTGGAGAAATTCAAATCGAGCGCGGTGGTGCTGACGCGAGGAGCGCGGGGGATGATGGTATTTGAGCCCGGCGTGGCGCGTCCGCTGAAGATTCCGGCGCTGGGACAGGAAACGCCGTTCGGATCGCGGCTGGGCGGCCGCGCCGCGGGGGGCCGCGGCCAGCAGGTGTTCGACGTGACGGGCGCGGGAGATACGGTGCTGGCGACGCTGGCGCTGGCCGTTGCCGCGGGAGCGCCCATCCGCGATGCGGCCGTGCTGGGAAATGCGGCGGCGGGAATCGTGGTGAGCAAACTGGGGACCGCCACAGTGACTGCCAAAGAGCTCGCGGCACTGGTGCGTGCGAACTAACTGCCTGGGATGAAATTTGGGAACGCAGACGTGAACCGGCCGCAGGGCCTGCTGCCGGAAGGCAGGCTTGGCCCTGCGCTGCAGGTTCAGTGGACGATGCGGATGTTTTCCGGCGCGTAGCTGATGGATTGGTCGGAGTGCTCCACCCACAGGCGGACTTCTTTTACGCCGCTACCTGCGCTGCCCCCGGGGAAGGGCGCGGTGGTGCTGACGCCCACGGTGATGATCACGCCGGAAGCGCCGGCCGAGCTTCGGGCTGAACGCAGGTCATAGCTTTTGACGGGGCCATATTCCCCCGTGGGCCCCCAATCCTGCATGAAATCCTGATAGGAATAGCTGGAGCCCGGCTTCCAGGTGCGATAGGCGCCCTGATAGTCCCCGGCAACGAGTTCATCGAAAAACCGGCCGGCCGTGGCCTTCTCCGCGTGGTAGCGGAGCAGGAAGTAGGAGGGCAGGGCGATCGCCAGGACGATGACGACGCCGAGGATGAGATAGAGCGGAACTCTGCTCGGCGGCGGTCCCGCGTCTCCATCCATCAGTCCCACGAGAAGCTCCTTTGCAGCGCTCCGAGATTAGATGCAGGGAAGAGAACCGTAGCAAATGAGACCAGCGGGTGCAAATCGGCCGAACCGCGCGGGTCAGGAGGAGGGGCTTTCGCCGGAGGCAGGGGAAAGCGCGCCGGCGGCGCCTTCGGGAAGTTCGATGGCGTATTTGGTGCGGGCCTTCTCCTGGTGCTCTTCGAGAGCGAGTTCGATCAGGCGGTCGATGAGCCGGCTATAGGGAATGCCGCTGGCTTCCCACATCTTGGGGTACATGCTGATGGAGGTGAACCCGGGGATGGAGTTCAGCTCGTTCAAATAGATTTTTCCGGTGCGCTTTTCGAGGAAGAAGTCCACGCGCGCCATGCCGCGGCATTCGATGGCCAGGAAGGCGCGGCGGGCGTAGTCCTGGAAACGCTTGACCAGCGCGGGCTCGAGTTTGGCGGGGATGCGGAGCTGGGTGCCTTCCTCCAGGTATTTTGCCGCGTAATCGTAAAACTCGCGGTGGGGAATGATTTCGCCGGGAAGGGCGGTCTGGGGATCGAGATTGCCGAGGACGGCGACCTCGATTTCGCGGCCGGTGATGGCGCGCTCCACCAGGATTTTCTGGGCGTAGAGGGCCGCTTCGTCCATGGCCACGGGCAAATCGCGGGCACGGCGCACCTTGGTCATCCCGACCGAAGAGCCGAGGGTGGCCGGTTTGACGAATACCGGGTACTTGAACTTTTTCGCGACGGATTTTTCGACGGCGGCGGGATCGCGCTGCCAATCCGCGCGCGCCACGGCCAGATATTCGACTACGGGGATGCGCGCGTCGCGGAACAGGCGCTTTTGCACGTCCTTGTCCATGCCCACCGCGGAGCCGAGAACCCCGGCGCCGACGTAGGGAACGCCGGCGAGTTCGAGCAGGCCCTGCACGGTGCCGTCTTCGCCAAACGTGCCGTGGAGGACGGGGAACATGACGTCGATGCGCGACGGTGGGCGGGCCGGAGATTCGCCGACGGCCATGAGCGAGCCGGCGCTGGGATCGGGCGGAAGGACCACGCGGTGGCCGCGCTTGAGAACGTCGGGGAGCAGCTTCTGCACGCTGTCGCCCACCAGCCAGCGGCCGTCCTTGGCGATGCCGATGGGAACGGCCTCGTATTTTTCGGGGTCGAGGGCGCGAAGCACGGACTGCGCGGAGGCGATGGAGACTTCGTGTTCGCCGGAACGCCCGCCGAACAGCACGCCCACACGGATGCGCTTCGCATTCATGGCCGCTCAGCCGTTGGGTCCGGCGCTCTTCCGGCTCACAGGATTTTCTTCCCCAGCGCGGAGAGCACCAGCTCGATGCTCAGCAGCGCGGTCTGATTGTGCTGGTCAATCACGGGGTTCACTTCCACCACTTCGAGCGAAACGACGGATCGTGTGTCCGCGATCATTTCCATGGCCAGATGGGCCTCGCGGTAGGTGACGCCGCCGCGCACGGGGGTGCCCACGCCGGGGGCGTCGGCGGGATCCACAAAGTCCAGGTCCAGGCTGACGGCGATGCCGTCGGTTTCGTCGGAAGCGAAGCGGATGGCTTCCGCCATCACCTCGCGCATGCCGCGTTCGTCCAGGTCGCGCATGGTGAAGGCGTGCACGCCGGACTCCTTGATGATCCTGCGCTCCTTGGCGTCAATATCGCGCACGCCCACGATGCAGATATTGTGGGGATTGACCATGGGCTTGGGTCCGGCCAGTTGCGTCAGATCGTCGGGACCGTAGCCGGCAATGGCGGCGAGGGGCATGCCGTGGATGTTGCCGGAGGGAGAGGATTCCGGGGTATTCATGTCCGCGTGAGCGTCGAGCCAGAGCAGGCCGATGCGCTTTTCCTTCTTGCGGAAGAAGGAAGAGACGCCGCCGATGGTGCCCATGGCCACGGAATGGTCGCCGCCCATCACCAGGGGGATCAGGCCGTCGTCCAGCGTCTTTTCCACGATTTGCGAGACGCCCTTGGCGGTTTCCACAATCTCGGCCATGTACTTGGCGCGTTTTTCGCCGTAGTGCTGCTCTTCGGGCTGCTTGACGAGGACGTTGCCGATGTCTTCCACCTGATGACCCATGGATTTGAGCTGCTGGGCCAGTCCGCCGACGCGGAGCGCGGAAGGGCCCATGTCCACCCCGCGGCGGCTGGCGCCCAGGTCCATCGGCACTCCGATAATGCGGATTTTCTGCGGCATGGCGTCGGCGGGCGCGTCCGATGGCGCCCGGAAAGCTCCCGGCGAGATTCAAGGATATATGCGATAGAGCATGCGAGGGAAGGGAATCACCTCGCGGATGTGCGTGGTTCCGCAAATCCAGGCGACGGTGCGCTCCAGGCCCAGGCCGAAGCCGGAGTGGGGCACGCTGCCGTAGCGGCGCAGGTCCAGATACCACTGGAAGGATTTTTCGGAGAGGCCGTGCTCGCGGATCCGCCGGATCAAAAGATCGTAGTCGTGGATGCGCTGGCTGCCGCCGATGATTTCGCCGTAGCCTTCGGGCGCGAGCATGTCGAAACTCAGGGCGCGGTCGGGATGTTCCGCGTCGGGCTGCATGTAGAAGGCTTTGATGGCCGTGGGATAGTGATGGACCATGACCGGGCGGTCGTACTGGGAGGAGAGCACCGTTTCCTCATCGCCGCCGAAATCGTCGCCCCACTTCACGTCCTTTCCGGCCTTCTGGAGGATGGTGATCGCCTCGTCGTAGGAGATGCGGGGGAAGGGCGGGCGGACCGAGGCGAGTTTGGAGACGTCGCGGCCGACGATCTCCAGCTCGCGCGGGCGGTGGGCCAGCGCGTCCTGAATGATGTGGGAGACGAGGTTTTCGCCGAGGGACATCATGTCTTCAAGCCGGGCGTAGGCGGCTTCCGGCTCGAGCATCCAGAACTCGGTCAGATGGCGGCGCGTTTTGGATTTTTCGGCACGGAAGACGGGGCCGAAGCAGTAGACCTTACCGAGCGCGGCAGCGGTGGCTTCAATGTAAAGCTGGCCGGATTGGGTGAGGTAGGCTTTGCCCTCGTCGAAATAGTCCACTTCAAAGAGCGTGGTGGTGCCCTCGCAGGCGGCGGGGGTGAACATGGGCGCGTCGGTGAGCGTGTAGCCCTGGCTGTCCATGAAGGTGCGCGCGGCGAGCTCCGCGCGCGCGCGGATGCGCAGGATGGCGGCCTGGCGCGGCGTGCGCATCCACAGATGGCGGTTTTCCAGAAGGAAGTCCGGCCCGTGCTCCTTGAGCTGGATGGGGTAGGGTTCGCCCTCCGGCACGCGCTGGACCACATGGATTTCCGTGATGTGCAGCTCGAAGCCGCCGGGGGCGCGCGCGTCGGGATTTACCTTGCCGGTGACGATGCAGCTGGACTCCTGCGTGAGTCCCTTGAGCGCTTCAAACGTGGCAGCGTTCTCCTTGGCGGAAAGGACGCCCTGAATGGTGCCGGTGCCGTCGCGGAAAATGGGGAAGAGGAGCTTGCCGGCCTCGCGCAGGTTGTAGAGCCAACCCTGGATGGTGACGCTCTGGCCGGCGAACTGGCCGACGGAATCGATGGTGACGACGGGCATGGGGCGCAAATTTCCTTTCGGCCTGCGCGAAGCCGCCCCGGAAAACAGCAGGTCCCCCACCCGCTTGGCGGAATTGGGGAGGACATCAGGAGCGCGCGGAGCACGACGGCAATGGCGCAGGCCAATCCATTTTACAGGGATTAGCGGTGGGCCAAAGCGGCAGCGGTGCGTTCCAGGCGTTCGAAGGCGGAAATGACGGCCGGCAGGGGTTTCGCGTCCGGGGAGGTCTCACGGATTTCGAGCACCATGGGCAGTTCCTGCTCGGCGGTGGCCAGCGCGGCCATGGCGGCGTCCCAATCGATGGTGCCCTGGCCGGGAAGCAGGTGGTCGTCGCGCTCGGCGGAATTGTCGTGAAGATGGGTGGTGACAACGAGGTCGCGCATGGCGTCGAAGGCGGGCCGCACGCCTTCCCACAGGTGCGCGTGGCCGGCATCGAAGCAGAGCCGCAGGTCGTGCAGGCGCGTATCGGTGATGAATTGGCGGAGGGCAGAGGGGGAGGCGTACTCGCCGAGCGCGTTTTCGAGGGCGATGGTGACGCCGCGCTGTTTGGCGAAGAGGCACAGGTGCTCGAGCGAGCTCATGGCCGCCTCCGTGCGGCGCGGATCCTGGGACTCGCGGCCGGCGCCGAGGTGCAGGACGGCGCAGCGGAAGGGAATCGCCTCGGCCAGCTCGATGGCGCGTTTGATTTCGTCCACGGCGTCCAGGCGGCGGACGCGCTCCAGATCGGAGACGGAGATGGGCGAGGAGTTCTCGCGCGTGACGCCGAGCTCG
>Ga0335081_10011406_pt1 | contig 14373 bp, 7 predicted proteins | sample Lox_Sample_35_FD_206713 | JGI IMG/M metagenome (GOLD analysis project Ga0335081, IMG submission 206713) | Soil microbial communities from Loxahatchee National Wildlife Refuge, Florida, United States - Lox_Sample_3.5 | ecosystem: Environmental > Terrestrial > Soil > Wetlands | place: USA: Florida... | reverse complement strand
TTCACCGCGCGCCTGGTCTCGCGTTACCGGCCTCTCGTTCCCATCGTCGCGTTTTCTCCCGAAGCGGCAACGCGCCGTCGCATGACCCTGCTCTGGGGCGTTACTTCGCGCCATATTCCGGACATCAAGAAAATCGAAGGCCTTGCGGTCATTGCCGAGAAGCGCCTTCTCGAGGAGCGCCTGGTAAAGAAAGGCGACGTTATCGGCATCGTCGCCGGCACGCCCATGGGCATCCGCGGAACGACCAACTTCATGAAGTTCCACGTCATCGGCAGCGCCTCCTAACCGCGCCATCGCGTTGCAGTGTCCGAACTTCAGATCGGCCATTCCCGTAAATGAGAGCTTTCGATCCTCCTACCTGCAGGTGCCACATGTTTTAGCCTGTGCGGCCGATCAAACGGCGAAGTTGTTCCGCGGAGGCCCGATTGCCAGAGCGACTCAGCGACCGGCGATTCTTCGATCCAGAACGTTTCACCCGATTTTCGTGATAAAGAATCTCGCGAGGACTCGCGAGCTCACACCGAGAATCTAGTTCACCCAATGATCCGGCCGCGACGGCGGGTCATTCTTCTGCTTCTTCATGTACACCTGAAACTTTTTCTTATTCCGCTCGTAGCGCCAATCAGCCATTTCATTCCGCACGCGGTACAAGAACGATCCGCGCCGCAAATAAATCCACCCGATCAGCATCCCACCCAGATGGCAAAAGTGGCTGATGCCGTCGCCGCCGGATCCCAGCGTCCCAAAAAACTCGATCGCGCCCATTACCGCCACAAACGGCCGCATCGGAATCGTCAATGGCAGGGGAAACAGCCAGATTCTTCGGTCCGGAAAAAGGATCGCGTTCGCAATCAAAATTCCAAAAATCGCTCCGGATGCCCCAATCGTCGGGGTAAACGACGGCATGTGCCCCCAGAGCATCGGCAGCACTTTGACCAGAATGGTGATCAATCCGGCTCCAACGCCGCATATGAAAAAATAGTTCAGGAACCGGTTTTTCCCCCAGACCAACTCCAACTCCCGCCCAAACATCCATAGCATCAGCATGTTGATCAGCAGGTGCCACAAATCGGCGTGCATGAAGATGTAGGTCACCGGCTGCCAGATGCGGAGTCCCGGAATGGGTCCAAGCGGAACCAGTCCAAAGTGCAGATTGATCCAAATTGTGGCATCTTTCGGCAGGAATAGCCGAACAAGGGATTGCGCCAGAAACACTCCGGCGCAAATCAGAACCAGGAGTTTTACCGCAGGCGTGATGAAGCCGCGCCAGTCAAACCCAACCTTTGGCGCGCTGTAGTACGAACCCATACTTGCAGTGTACGGCCTGGAAGCGCAGCCCGTCAAAACCCGATTCTCCGGGGAATCCACGCCGAGTGCCGGCCGGCTGCACGGTCTCGGCACCTTTGCCCGATAGGATTTCTCGCTGCGTCTGAGCAGTTTTGGCAACCTGTTCACTTTTGACACGCCATCCGCAGCTGTCGCACAGCCCTCGCTCTCTCTGCCGGTTTGCCCTTCAGCTGTCTTGCCGGTCAGCTCCGGTTCATTTCCTTTTCCTCGTGTCGGGCGATCCATCGCAACACCCGAAAGCGCCGTAGGTTACTCACTCGTCGTCTTTTTGCTCAACCCGCTCCTCTGCGCCGCTTTCCGCCTTTCCCGGATAAGCAAATCCTTATCGAAACGCCGCCACGTGGTGTCCGAATTGCTCGCACGCTTCCATGCCCATTGGGACAGGGCTCACGCCATGGACGATCTGGTTAAAGATTTCTTGCAGGAAAGCACGGAGAACCTCGATCGGCTCGATCAGGAATTCGTGCAACTCGAGGGCGACCCCGGCAATCCGGATTTGCTCGGAAGCATTTTCCGCACCATCCACACGATCAAGGGAAGTTGCGGCTTCCTAGGTTTCACCAAGCTCGAAAAGCTTACGCATGCAGGGGAGAATCTCCTTTCGCAGATGCGTGCCGGGGAGCTGGTTCTGACTCCGGAAATTGCCGACCACCTGCTGGAGATGGTGGATGCCGTCCGCGCACTGTTGCAGGAAATATCCACAACGGAGGGCGAAGGTTCCTCGGACTATGCGGACCTTGCCGAACGGCTGAAGAAGTTACTGGTGAAACCGGCTGCGGGCGTCGCGCCACCCCCTGCGGTTGCCGTCATTACCGGTCCGCCTGCTTCCGCCGTTCCCCAACCTTCTTCGGCTCCAGGTGCTTCGTCCGCGAAACCGCTGGAGCCTCCTCCGGCACCGCCCAAATCTGTGGAATCGAAGACCGATGATGCACTCGCCCCCGACGCATCCTCTGCCTCTCAAAAAGCTACAGGGAAGCAAAGGATTGGCAAGCCGGTCGTTCAAGCTGGACGCCTCGGAGGGGCTCTGGTTCGCCAGGGCCGAGTTCGCCCGGAAGAAATCCTGCGCGCGCTTCAGATCCAGGAGGCGGGCGACCCGCGCCGCATCGGTGAAATCCTCGTGCAGCTTGGCCTGATCACCGAGCGCGATATTCAGGAAGCCCTATCCGAGAAGAAGCAGCCAGAAACCGGTGAGGCGGCCATTCGCGTGGACGTGAATCTGCTCGAAAAGCAGATGAACCTCGTCAGCGAACTCGTCCTGCTGCGCAACCGCCTGCTCCAGATCGCGAACGAAACCAACGAGCGCAATCTCAACGGCGCCGTCCACGGCCTCAATTACGTTACTTCCGAGCTACGCAAAAACGTCATGAAAACCCGCATGCAGCCCGTCAGCCAGCTTTTCGACAAGCTGCCTCGCATCGTTCGCGACGTTTCCAAGGACCTCGGCAAGAAAATCAAGCTGGAAACTGTCGGCGGCGACACAGAACTCGACAAAACGCTTCTCGAAGCCATCAAGGATCCCGTCACCCACATCCTTCGCAATTCCATGGACCACGGCGTCGAGCTCCCCGCCCTCCGCGCGCAGAAGGGCAAACCCGAAGAGGGCACCATATCTGTCCGGGCGTTCCACGAAGGGGGTAATTTCCACCTTGAAATCTCGGACGACGGCGCGGGCATCGATTCCGAACGCGTCAAGCAAAAGGCTCTCGGCAAGGGCGCTATCACCAGCGCGCAAGTTGAGAAAATGACGCAAGCCGAAATCCTCAACTTGATTTTTCTTCCGGGCCTCTCCACCGCGGAAAAAGTCACCAACGTCTCGGGCCGCGGGGTCGGCATGGACGTCGTTAAGACCAACGTCGAGCGCATCGGCGGCCTGACCAAGCTGCAATCGAGCCCCAACCGCGGCACCACCATCAGCCTGGAGATTCCACTCACCCTTGCGACCATCCCGGCACTTACGGTCATTAGCGGCGGCTCCGTCTTCGCCATCCCGCAAGCCGCCTTGGTCGAGATGATTGCCGTGGATCCCGAAGACGCTCACAAATTCATCGAGAATATCGACGGCGTCTCCGTCTTCCGCTTCCGCGGGACCGTTCTCCCATTGATGACACTGGCGGCGGAACTCAAGCTCAAGGACCCCGCCGCCGTATCCGACATCTCCAAAATCGTGGTGGTCCGCACCGAAGGCCGCCAGATCGCGCTTTTGGTGGATCACATCCGCAATACCGAGGAAATCGTCATCAAGCCGCTCGACAAGCGCTTCAAGTCCATCGCTCTCTTTTCCGGCGCCGCGGTTCTCGGCGACGGCCGCGTCGCATTGATCCTGGACATCGCCGCTCTGGCCCGCCGTGCCGGCATGGTCAACGTGCGCCAGCAGGCCGCCGAACAGGCTTCCGACGCGCAGCCCAAGGAACGTCTCAATCTCCTTCTTCTCGGCGGTGCGGACGGCGAACGCATGGCCGTGCCGCTCGATTTCATCCAGCGTCTCGAGGAGTTCCCGCTTTCCGCCAAGGAACTGATGGGTGGCATTGACGTCGTGCAATACCGTAACGATATCCTGCGGATTGTCCGCCTCGAGGATCTCCTCGAAAACCGCCGCGGGCGGCCTCGCCGGCCGGAGGAATCCGCCGCACAGGCCAGCGGAAAAATTTCCGCCATTGTCGTTCGTTCGGATAGCTCCCGGAATGTGATTCTCGAGGTCGGCCGTATCCTCGGAATCGCCAAGGTTGAGATCGAACAGCTCACACCGCCCAGCCGTCCCTGCGTCCGTGGCTCGCTGGTGATTCAGGAACGCGTCACGGAGCTGCTCGATATGCCCGCGTTGTTGACGAAACTTCAATCCACGCAACTACAGCCTGCGGTTCTGGTTTCTTCAGAAACGGAAGCGCCCCATGTCCGCTAAACAACGCTACTCCACGTTCTTTCTGAACGGCATCTGCTTCGGTGTCCACATCGAGCGAGTCCAGGAAGTCATGGAATTTCAGAACATCACGCCGGTGCCGCTGGCCCCGTCCGTTTTGCCCGGCATCATCAATCTTCGTGGCCAAATCCTCACCACCTTTGATCTGAAGACTCGCCTCAATCTCACTTCCGCCGGGGCTGACGGGCCGTTCATGATGATGGTCGTCCAGACCAGTGAAGGCCCCATGAACCTGGTCGTGGACAAAATCGGTCCGGTCCTCGATGTCGATCCCGATCTGTTCGAAAAGCCCACGGAAACGCTCAAACCCGCCGTCCGCGCCGTTACCACCCACGTCTGCAAGCTCGAGGGCCAGCTCCTGCTCGTTCTCGACACCGAGAAAATCATCCGCTTGCACGACGACAAGGAGTCCCGCGATGCGGCCCCCGACGGGCGCCTGCAGCCGGTCGTCAACTGATGCACGGGGCCCAGGGGCAATCCCTCCAGAGTGTTGACGTAACGGGGAAATCGGGGCAAACGGCTTCTTGCGATTGGGCGAAAGCGGCTCTTACCCCCTCCAAATTGAATTCTTAAATTTTCGATATTAGGAGAGAGAAATGAAACTCAAAATTGGTGCAAAACTGGGTCTAGGATTCGGAGTTATTATTTTGCTGATGATCGTCAGCGGCCTCGTTTCTTACCTTAAGGCTGACGAAGTGAAATCCACTTACACCTACATTCTTTCCAATCGAGTCCCCAGTCTTAGGGCCGCCCAATCGTTAGCCCACGATTTGGATTATGCCGGCAACAAGACGCGCCAGGCCATTCTCGCCGGAACGCAGCCGGCCAGAAAAGAAGACACACAGAACCGCTGGGACGGCGCCTGGGCCAGAATCGACAAAGAGATTGCGAAACTGGACGAACTCTCCAAGCAATGGGTCCTCCAGGAGAACAAGGACCGGCTCGCAGACATCAAGGGGAAAATTCCGGTCGCTAAACAAATGCAAAAGGCGACGATCGATACCGCCAACAGCGGCGAGCGCGACGCCATCGTCAAAGGGGGAGACCAGTATGCTGACAAGGTAACGCCTTTCGTTGACGGGATGACGAAGGAACTCAAGGACTTGTCCGACGCCCTCAACAAAGCGCTCGACGAGCAGCAGGAAAAACTCGACGCGACAAACAGGGCCCTTGTCTGGGCCCTCGGTCTCAGCACCCTTCTGGCTATCATTATTGGCTCTTTCGTCGCAATCGTGCTGAGCCGCACTATCTCCGGCAGTACCAACGCCTTGCTCCAGAAGGCCGAAGCGATTGCGGCAAGCGATCTTTCTACCGAAGAACTCAACATCCACAGCCAGGACGAACTCGGGGATCTTGGCAAAGCCATCAACGGAATGCAGGTCAACCTCCGGCAGGTGATCCAAGCGATTTCAGAAAACGCACAGAACGTGGCCAACGCTAGCGAGGAATTTTCCTCCGTCAGCCAGCAGATCACCGCCAATTCCGAAGAAACTTCCGCCCAGGCCAACGCGGTTTCTGCCGCCACCGAAGAAGTGAATCGCAATCTGCAGTCGGTGGCCACTGCTACCGAAGAGATGAGCGCTTCGATTTCCGAAATCGCCAAGAACGCCACCGAGGCCGCCAAGGTTGCCGGCTCGGCGATGCAGACAGCCACGGAGACAAATGCGATCGTCACCAAGCTCGGAGAATCGAGCGCGGAGATCGGCCAAGTGATCAAGGCCATCACTTCCATTGCGCAAAAGACCGATTTGCTCGCCTTGAACGCCACGGTTGAAGCCGCGCGTGCCGGCGAAGTCGGCGCCGGCTTTGCCGTCGTCGCCAACGAAGTGAAAGAACTGGCCAAGCAGACGGCCAGCGCGACCGAAGACATCAGCCGGAAGATTGAAGCCATTCAAGCCGACGCCAAAGCATCGGTCCAGGCTATTGGCCAGATCAGCGGGATCATCAGCCAGGTAAACCAGATCTCGGGGACCATCGCCGCCGCCGTCGAAGAACAATCCGCGACGACCAACGAAATGTCCCGCAACCTCAGCGAGGCGGCCAAGGGCGCTGGCGAAGTCGGGCAAAATATTCACGGCGTGGCGCAAGCGGCGCAAAATACCTCACAGGGCGCCACCGATTCCCTCAAGGCCGCCCAGCAGCTGGCCAAGATGTCCACGCAACTCCGGGGTTTGGTCGAGAAGTTCAAGCTGGACGACTCCGGCCGCCGCGGGCGGGCCTACGGTGGCCACGGGCGTTCTTCGAACCGCCAGGAGTCTGCAGCCGAGGTCGAGCAAGGCGAGCTGGTCCCTTCGCGTTAAGGAGTTTGCAGGGCGCCTTGGGCGGGAGAGAGCGCTCAGCTGATAACAATTGCTCTTTTCCGAGCCAACTCCGAAAAAGTTCAAAACAAGGGAGCTCCAATGACACTCAAATCCAAGTTCCGGCTCATGATCGGCGTCTCGGCCGTGGGTCTCACTGCCATCGCCACGTTCTGGATTCACGGCGAGCACTCCACCGTGCTCTCCGAAAAACAGGAGAAGACCAGGAACCTGATCGAGGTGCCGTTTTCCATCATCGAGCACCAATACCAACTGGAATCGGAAGGGAGGCTCACGCGCGCCGAGGCGCAACAGCGTGCCATCGAAGCCGTCAAGGCCATGCGCTACGAGGGTACCAACTACTTCTGGATCAATGACGACCATCCAACCATGATCATGCACCCCACCAAGCCCGAGCTGGATGGGACCGATCTCTCCGCCACGAAGGATCCCAACGGGAAAACCATCTTCGTCGAATTCGTCAATGCGGCCCGGGAGTCGAAAGGCGGCTTCGTGGATTATCTCTGGCCCAAGCCAGGCAGCACGCGGCCAGTTCCCAAATTGTCGTTTGTCAAACGCTTTGGCCCCTGGGGCTGGGTCATTGGAACCGGCATCTACATAGACGATGTGGACGCCGCCTGGAGGGAGAGCGCGTATGTCGCCGGGCTGGTCTCCCTTGTCTGTCTAGCTCCCCTCTTGTTCATTTCCTTGATGACCTACCGTTCCATGTTCCATCGGCTGACGGACATGGTGGAACGCCTCAAGGATGTCGCGCAGGGCGAAGGCGATTTGACCAAGCGGATCCCGATCACCACCAAGGATGAGATGGGCGAGCTGGCGAACTGGTTCAACGTGTTTCTCGACAAGCTCCACGACATGATTCGCTCCATCGCTTCCGCCTCGCAGCAGGTCGGCACCGCTAGCGATGAGGTGTCCAATACCAGCCAGCAAATCTCCGCCAACTCTCAGGAAACTTCTTCCCAGGCGAATGTGGTCTCCACCGCCACCGAGGAGGTCAACCGCAATCTTCAGACCGTGGCCACCGCCACCGAAGAGATGAGCGCCAGCATCGGCGAAATCTCCAAGAATGCGACCGAGGCCGCCAGGATCGCCGCCGAGGCCATGAAAACGGCCACGCAAACCAACGCCATCGTCGCCAAACTGGGGGACTCCAGCGCCGACATCGGCCAGGTCATCAAGACCATCACTTCCATTGCGCAAAAAACCGATCTCCTCGCCCTGAACGCCACGGTCGAGGCCGCCCGGGCGGGAGAAGCGGGTGCCGGCTTTGCCGTCGTCGCCAATGAAGTGAAGGAACTCGCCAAGCAAACCGCAATGGCGACGGAAGACATCAGCCGGAAAATCGAGTCCATCCAGGGAGACACCAAAGGCGCGGTCGCCGCCATCAAGACCATCAGCGGCATCATCGATCAGGTCAACGCCATTTCCGCCACGATTGCCACGGCGGTCGAGCAGCAATCCGCCACCACCACCGAGATGTCCCGCAACATCAGCGACGCGGCAAAAGGTGCCGGTCAGGTCACGCAGAACATTCAAGGCGTTGCTGCAGCCGCGGAAAGCACGTCGCGCGCCGCGACGGCCTCCGGCGAGGCCTCCCAGCAATTGGTTCAAATGTCCGGCATGTTGCGGCAACTGGTCGGCCAGTTCAAAACCGGTTCGGGCGGCCATCGCAGTGCATCCGCCGCCGCTCTCTCTTTGGATTTTGCCGCCGTCAAGTCCGCCCATCGCAATTGGAGGCTGAAACTCCGCGCCTTTCTCGACGGCCGCGACAACCTCTCCACGGGAAACCTTTCCTCGGACCGCAAATGTGATCTCGGCAAATGGCTCTACGGCGACGGCGGCGCCGAGTACGGCCGACTCCCCGAATTCCAACGATTGCTTGCCAGGCACAAAGAAATGCACGGCTTGGTCGGCCACGTTGTCGAAACCAAGCGTGCCGGAAATTCCGCGGATGCTGAACGCGGGTACCAGGAGGTCTGCCACGCCGCCGAAGACGTGGTTGCCCTGCTTGGCGAAGTGGAAGCCCATGTGACCCGTCAATCCGCCCAGGAAGCCTTCTCTGCGCGACAGTTCGAACCCGAAGAAGTCGGTTCCCGGTGACGGTCCTAGTGCTGGAAGATTCCGGCATGGCGCCCGGAACTCCCGGAAGCCGGGCGAGCCGGGATAAGGCCGGGGAGGAGAAGAGGAATGTTTAAGAATTTGAATCTGACGCAAAAGGTGGTTCTTTCGATTTCGGCAGTCCTCGTCGTCACATCTCTTGGGGGCTTCTGGGTCACGCGCCAGCGCGTCGACCGCCAAGCTGAGCAAGCCTTTCTGGACAAGGTGCGCCAGATCACCGGAATGGCTAGCGCCACGCGGGTTTGGTATTCCCAAAACCTCGACAAATTCGTCCCCAACCACGAATTCAAGCATATCGAGCAGGTGCCGGTGGTCGTTGCGTGGAAAGTGGCCCAACAGTACGCGGAAGGCGCCGGGATGGAATTCAAAACGCCCTCTCTGCATCCGCGCGACCTGCGCAACCAGCCCGACGAGTTTGAGCGTCGCGCCTTGACCAGGTTCGAGCGGGACCCATCGCTAAAGGAGTACTACGAGCGAAGCTCCGAGGACGGCCGGGAATGGTTCCGGTACGCTCAACCCGTCCGGGTCACCGAGGATTGCCTGTATTGTCACGGCGATCCGGTCGGCGCCAAAGATCCCTTTGGTTACGCGAAAGAAGGCATGAAGGTCGGGGAACTTCGCGCCGCATTTGCCGTCCGCGCGCCCGCCGATGAACTGGTCGCCGATGCGAGTTCCAACTCGCGCATGCTCCTCTTCATCAGCCTGTCCACGCTGATCGCGGCCTGCCTGGCTGTCGCGTGGGTGATTCGCGCCACGGTCATTCAGCCGATCGACAAGGTCAAGAATGTCTTGCAGGGGCTCTCCGACGGCGACCTTACCTCCCAGCTTCAAGTGGACAGCACAGACGAAGTCGGCCAGATGTCGGAGGCCTTGAACCTTACGGTCCGCAAGCTCTCCACGACTCTGGGCTCCATCAAGGAAGAGTCCGTCAATCTGGCCTCCGCGAGTGAGGAGTTCTCCTCGAACAGCCAACAGATCACCGCCAACTCCGAGGAAACCTCGGCGCAGGCGAAAACCGTCACCTTGGCCACCGAAGAGGTCAACCGCAATCTGCAAACCGTCGCCACCGCTACGGAGGAAATGAGCGCCTCCATCTCTGAAATCGCCAAGAACGCCACCGAAGCCGCGCGCGTCGCCGGCTCGGCCATGGAAACCGCTTCCGAGACGAACGCCATTGTCTCCAAGCTCGGAGAATCCAGCGCCGAAATCGGCCAGGTCATCAAGACCATCACCTCCATCGCCCAGAAAACCGATCTCCTGGCCCTGAACGCCACGGTAGAAGCGGCCCGCGCAGGAGAAGTCGGCGCTGGTTTCGCTGTCGTCGCCAACGAAGTGAAGGAACTTGCCAAGCAGACGGCCAGCGCCACGGAAGACATTAGCCGCAAGATCGAAGCGATTCAGACCGACGCGAAGGCCGCGGTTACCGCCATCGGCACCATTAGCGGCATTATCAGCCAGGTGAACCAAATTTCCGGCACCATCGCCGCCGCCGTCGAGGAACAATCCGCCACCACCAGAGAAATGTCCCGCAACCTCACCGATGCCGCCAGAGGCGCGGGTGAAGTCTCGCAAAACATCGGCGGGGTAGCGCAGGCGGCCCACGACACTTCGCAGGGAGCTTCCGAATCCTTCAAAGCCTCGCAGGAACTCGCCCAGCTTTCTCACAAGCTCCGTGCGCTGGTCGAACAATTCAAGCTGGATCGTGGGTCCTCTTACGCGCGGCGTCCTGCCGCTGGCTCATACGCTGGCCCTCAGCGAAGCGGCACGAACACCCTTGAAGAAGAAGGAGGAGAGGCATGCGCTTAAATCTCACCTCTAAGCTCACCTTGGGGACGGTTGCCGTTGTTGCCGTTGTCATGCTCGGATTCGGCTTCCTAATGGCGCATCTCCTCGCCATCGAGGCGCGCCAAAACGCCTCTCGCAGCGCGGAAGAAAAAAACGCTGCCACTCTCGCCGCTTTGCAGATTGTGGATGATCTCAGCCTCCAGAATATCCATTCCGGCATGAAAACGCTGATTCACGAGGGATCGAGAGTGGGAACTCCTGAAGTCAAAGGCTCTGCATCGCTGAACGGTAAAAGCGTTCCGGATCTCCGTCTAGGCAACTCTCCTCAGGTGGGAAATTTTGCCCTGGTTGACGCCATCAAGGAACTCACGGGAAATACCGCCACGCTTTTCGTTCGCCAGGGCGACGACTTCATTCGCGTTTCGACCAACGTGCTCAAATCCGACGGCTCCCGGGCGGCCGGAACCCTTCTCGATTCCCACGGCGCAGCCTACGCTGCCATACGCGAGGGCCGGTCCTTTTATGGCGTTGTGGATATTCTCGGCTCTCCGTACATGACCGGCTACGAGCCCATGCGCAACTCTTCCGGCCAGATCGTCGGCGTCTGGTATGTGGGAGCCCCGCTTTCCTCTCTTGCCGGATTGGGCAAGCAGATCAGCGCCATGAAGATTTTGGACCACGGCTACGTCGCCCTCCTCAAGCGCGGCGACGTTCCCGTCTTCAAGCCCGAATCCGTCTCCGCTGAGGAGGTCAAAACCCGCAACAATTCGTCCGCCAGCAGAGATTGGGTGACCAGCACGACAGCGTTCGCCCCTTGGGGCTATACGGTGCAAACGGCTTATCCCGAATCTGACGTGGCCGCCCGCGTCCATAAGGTTCAGTTGCAGGTCGCACTCTGCACGCTTCTCTTGATGTTGATCGTCGCCGCCGCGGAATTCCCTTTGCTTTCCCGCCTCATTCTTCGTCCCGTCCGTGAACTCATCCTCCGCCTGAAAAACGCGGACATCAATACGTCCCTGGACGTGCGCCGATCCGACGAGATCGGTGTCTTGGCCGAGGAGTTCAACAGCTTCGTCGCCAATATCCGCCGGACGCTTTTCCGGGTTCAGGAGGATTCCGAAAGCGTGAACGCCGCCAGCGACCGGTTTGCCGCCCTCAGCCAGCAGATCAGCGCCAATTCCGAGGAGACCTCTGCCCAGGCCAGTACCGTGTCCGCCGCCACCGACGAAGTAAATCGCAATCTCCAGACCGTTGCAACCGCCACCGAAGAAATGTCCGCCAGCATTTCGGAGATCGCCAAGAACGCCACCGAAGCGGCCAAGGTCGCCGGGGAAGCGATGAAGACGGCTACGGAAACGAATACCATCATCGGCAAACTCGGCGAGTCCAGCGCGGAAATCGGCCAGGTGATCAAGACCATCACCTCCATCGCGCAAAAGACCGACCTGCTGGCTCTCAATGCCACGGTGGAAGCCGCGCGTGCCGGAGAGGTTGGCGCCGGCTTTGCCGTGGTCGCCAACGAGGTCAAGGAACTCGCCAAACAGACCTCGGGCGCCACGGAAGACATCGGCCGAAAAATCGAAGCCATCCAGGGAGACACGCATGAGGCGATCCGCGCCATTTCGGCCATCACCGAAGTCATTTCCCGCGTCAACGGGATTTCCGGCACCATCGCCGCGGCCGTCGAGGAGCAGTCGGCAACCACTCAGGAAATGTCCAGAAACTTAACGGAGGCCGCGCGCAGCGCGGGGCAGGTGGCCCAGAACATCACCGGGGTGGCGGAGGCCGCGCAAAATACTTCGCAGGGAGCGACGGACGCCTTGCAGGCATCGCGCGAACTCGCGAAACTTTCGAATCGTCTTCGCGAAGTCCTCGAACAGTTTCATCTCGAAAGAGGACGGCCCCCGGAAACTTCCCGACCGTCAAATCCTGCATCCCGATCGCGGCAGATGGGGTTTAGTCCTGGGGAGGAAGTTTTCTCTCGCTAGCTTCCAGTCGCCATCGGTGGCGCACCTTGTAACACGGGCTTTCGCCTGCGCTCCGCCGGAACTTCCTAATCCAGTTTCTTCCGCGCGAAATAGAATAGCGATCCAGCGAGCAGCAAGAACATGAACGCGCCAAACAAATTGCTGGTCGCCAGTCCGCCCATGATTTTTGGCCCCACGGAAAACAAATCCGGCCGCCACGGCAGCCGCAACACCGAGGCCACCCAACCCGGCACGCGCGTGGAAATTTCCGGGTCTTGCAGCAAGGCGATTACGATGCCCAGCAGCCCGAAAATTCCGCCCGCGGCAATCAACCCGCTGGAATAGAGCGCCCCTGGACTCGCCTCACTGTCTGCGTCGCCCTTCTCCTTCAGGCTTGCTTCCACCGCCAGCCGCACCAACCCGCCGGCGAACATCGCCGCTGTCGTCGCCACCGATATGTACATGCCGGTCGCGAATGCCAGCGATCGCACCCCCAGAATCTCGACCGCGATCACCATCGCCACGCCCATGAGCACCAGGCGCCACGGTAGCCGCTGGTTCAAAATCCCGCTGATCACCGTCGCCATCAGCCTGGCTTGCGGAGCCGGCGCTTTGTCGCCGCCAATCCCTTGGGCCCACTGATATTCGATCCGGCTGGTTGTGTTGTCGTAGAGATACTCGCCGTCGGCGATTTCGTGTGAGCCCAGCACGTTGATGAGCACGTAGGTCTTTCCCTGGTAGGTGAAACTCGGCCGCTCGATCTTCACGCCGCTTGGCAGCGCCTGCAGGTTCACCCCGATCTGCGTGGGAATATAGCGCTCTAGACCCTTGTTCATCAGGTTCAGAGTCGTGCCGATGGCAACCGTCGAAATCGTCACCCCTACCAGCAATCCCATCTGCTGCCAGAAAGGAGTGGCGCCTACCAGGAATCCCGTTTTCAGGTCCTGCGAAGTCGCGCCCGCAATCGCCGCCGCGATGCACACCACGCCGCCGATCATCAGGGCCAGCACGGAATAATTGGGAGCCGTCCATCCCGCCAGGAAAAAAATCGCGCAGGTGGCCATCAGCGTCGCGATGCTCATGCCGCTGATCGGATTCGAGGAATTTCCCAGCAGCCCGCTGATGCGGCTCGCCACGGTGACGAACAAGAATCCGAAAATTACCACGAAAATTCCCGCGAACAGGTTGTGATACCAGGCCGTCTGTGCGCCCTTCATCGGGTGAAACGTCAACAGCACCCACATCATCACCACGATCAGCAACGATCCCAGCACCACCCACTTCATCGGCACGTCGCGCTGCGTCCGCCCGGAGTCCACCGTCTGCGCGGCGCCCTCGGTGCGCACATCCTTCAATCCCGCGGTCAGCGCCGAAATAATCGTCGGAAGCGTGCGCAGCAGCGTAATCAGCCCAGCCGCGGCCACGGCGCCCGCTCCCATGGGGCGGATGTAGCTTCGCCACAAATCGTCCGGGGTCATCAGCGGAATCGGAATCGTCGAGGGGTAAATTGGCGTGTTGCCCGCGAGCTGTCCGTAAAACTTGATCGCCGGCATGATCACCAGCCAGGAAACGATGCCGCCCGCGAACAAAATCCCCGCCACTCGCGGCCCGATGATGTACCCCACGCCGAGATATTCGGAGGTTACCGCCGCGCGAAACGACGCCCCAGGAAACCAGCTCGGCCGTATTTCCGGCTGCCCCGTCCACGCCTGCACCGTGTTCATCAGAAAGGTGTAAACGCCGCCAAGTCCCAATCCCCAGAACACGCGTCCCGCAAACGATCCGCCGCGCTCTCCGGCCACCAGCACGTCCGCGCATGCCGTTCCTTCCGGAAATGTCAGGTTGCCGTGCTCCTTTACGATCAGTTGCCGCCGCAGCGGAATCATGAAGAGCACGCCGAGCCATCCTCCCAGCAGCGCCA
>Ga0335081_10011405_pt1 | contig 14373 bp, 11 predicted proteins | sample Lox_Sample_35_FD_206713 | JGI IMG/M metagenome (GOLD analysis project Ga0335081, IMG submission 206713) | Soil microbial communities from Loxahatchee National Wildlife Refuge, Florida, United States - Lox_Sample_3.5 | ecosystem: Environmental > Terrestrial > Soil > Wetlands | place: USA... | reverse complement strand
TGGTCGAAGCTCTGCATCCCATACTGGATCGATCCCTCGGCGATGAGATCGGGAATGCTGAGCTGCTGGGACAGGTCGCGAATCTTGTCGGCGACCGCGGCCGTGTTGATCAGCACCTCCGCGGCCGGGATCCGGCCGCGCCCGTCTTTGCGCGGCACGAGCCGCAGCGACACCACCGCCTGCAGCGCCGTCGAGAGCAGGTGACGCACTTCGTCGTGCTGGTGGGGAGGGAAGAACGAGATCACGCGGTTGATCGTCTGGGTTGCATCGGTGGTGTGCAGGGTCGAGAACACGAGATGCCCGGTGTCCGCGGCCTTGAGCGCCGTGTCCAGTGTTTCCATATCGCGGATCTCGCCGATGAGAATCACGTCCGGGTCCTGCCGCAGGACGTGCCGCAGCGCGGCATTAAACGACAGCGTGTCGTTGCCGACCTCGCGCTGTGAGATGTTGGAGAGATTGTCGCGGTGCAGAAACTCGATCGGGTCCTCGATCGTGATGATGTTGACCCGCCGCGTGGTGTTCACGTGATTGATCATCGACGCGAGCGCGGTGGACTTGCCCGAACCCGTCACCCCCGTCACGAGCACCAGGCCGCGCGGCCGGGCGGAGATTTCTTCGAGCACGGCGGGCAGGTTCAAGTCCCCGATCGTCTTCACCTCGTACGGGATCGCCCGGAACGCGAACGCCACCGTGCCGCGCTGCTGATACACGTTGGTCCGGAACCGCCCCACCCCCGGCACGCCAATCGCAAAATCCGCTTCCTTGTGCTCCGCGAATTCCTTCACTTGCCGGGGCGTCATGATCTGCTCGGCCAGCGATTTGAGCTCCTCCGGCTTGAGCGGCTGCGTTTCGAGCCCCACCAGCTCGCCGTTCACCCGGATGGTCGCGGGCCGTCCCACCTTGAGCAGCAGGTCCGAGCCGTTTCGCTGGACCATGACGGTAATGGCCTGCTTGAAGTTGAAGGGCGCGCCGCCGCTCGATTGGGGGGCTTCAGGCATGTGGATCCACTCGGAAAAGGGTCTGGCCGAACTCCACGGGATGTCCGTTCTCTACCGCAACTTCCCGAATCACGCCCGCCACTTCGGATTCGATCTCGTTCATGATCTTCATCGCTTCGATAATGCAGACCATCTGACCGGTCGAAATGCGACTGCCCACCTTCACGTAGGGCTCGGCTCCCGGCTCCGGCGCCGAATAGAAGGTCCCCACCATGGGCGATTTGATGTCTATGAGCGGCGAGGCCGCGGGCGGACCCGCCGACTGAGGCACTGCGGAACCGCCCGCCTCCCGCCTCGCCCCCGCCGCCTCGGAAGGCGCGGCAGCCGCAACGGCCGCGGGGCCCGGGGCGGCAGACCGCTCGGCAACAAACGCCCGCTCGGTCCGGATGTCCGATCCGAACGCGTGACCCGCTTTGGAGACGCGCACGGCCGTCCATGCTCCGAAGAAGCCGCGGCGGACTTCGATGGCCCCGAGCTCCGGGGACTCCCTGAGAATCTGGACCAGCCGCGCGATGATATCGAGGTTCATACCAGCCGCCACAAGAGTAGCGGACAGTCATGGGGCGTCAATGTCAGACGAGCTCCAGGAGTTCGGTCCGTCCGTCGCTCAGGAGCACGGGACCGCTGCTCGAGAGATGTACGTCGTCTTCGATGCGCACCCCGCCTTGCCCGGGCAAGTACACTCCCGGTTCGATCGTGACCACCGCGTTCTCGGGCAGCGGCTCGGCATTGGTCTTCGAAAGCCGCGGAGCCTCGTGCACCTCGAGACCCAACCCGTGGCCAAGGGAGTGGCCAAACGCGCTGCCGAACCCGCGTGCCTCGATCGGCTCGCGCGCCAGTGCGTCGGCATCGGCCCCGAGCATCCCGGCGCGCACCGCCGTTCGCGCCTTCAGCTGCGCGCCTTGCACGAGCTCGTAAATCGCACGCTGCCGGTCGTCGGCGCGCGCCCCCACCACCACGGTGCGCGTGATATCCGCGCAGTACCCCTCGACTTGCGCGCCGAAGTCTAGCAGCAGCCACTCACCCGCCGCTATGGTGCGGGCGGAGGAGCGCGCATGCGGCAGCGCCGTGCGCGGCCCCGACGCCACGATTGTGGAAAACGGGTGCGCTTCGCTGCCGAGCCGGCGCAGGTGCCCCTCGAGCATCCCGGTGATCTCGAGCTCGGACATTCCCACCCGAACGCTGCCGAGCGTACTCGTCAACGCCTCTCCGGCCAGCAGCGCGGCGTGCCGAATCGCCGCGATTTCCTCTGGACCTTTGCGCACGCGCAGCCGCTCGACCAGCTCACCGGCCGGCTTCCACCGCCAGGCTTTCCCGGCGTGCGCGAGGCGTTCCGCATCGCGGACCGTCAACGCGTGCGCCTCATAGCCGATGGTCCCCAGCGATCCGAGCGTCGCGAGCTCGCGAAACATGCGATCCCACACGCTCGCGCTCTCGACTTCGATTCGCGCCACGGCGCCCGATTCCGCGCGCGCTTGTTCGTCGTAACGAAAATCCGTGACGAGCAGCAAGTCCGCGCACGTCGCAACGACCAGGGCCGCCGTGCCCGAGAAACCCGTGAGATACCGGATGTTCGCGCGCGAAGTCACGAGCAATGCATCGATCTGCTCCGCCGCGAATGTCCGGACCAACGCCTCCTGACGGGCGTATCGTGGGTCAGCGGCCACGGTGGGACGCGAGATATCCGACCAGTCCCTCGAGCCCCAGCCGGTAGCTGTCCGCGCCAAATCCGCTGACGACCCCCACGGCGATGTCAGCGAGCACGGAATGCTGCCGGACCGGTTCGCGCGCGAACACGTTCGAGAGATGGACCTCGACGAACGGCACGCGCACCGCGAGCAAGGCGTCTCGGACCGCGAGGCTCGTATGCGTAAACGCGGCCGCGTTGATCAAGGCCCCCGCGGCCCTGCCCCGAAGACCCTGGATGGCCTCGACGAGCTCACCTTCGTGGTTCGTCTGAGTCCAGCTGCACTCCACACCCAGCACACGCGCCCGCTCGCCGGTCGCAATCTCGATGTCCTTGAGCGTGGCGCGGCCGTAGACCTCCGGTTCACGCTCCCCCAGCAGGTTCAAATTGGGGCCGTTCAGCACGGCGATGTGCACTAGGCTTTCAAGCCCTTGAGCCACGCCTGGAACTGATCGAGGTCGCTCTCTTCTTCGAGGGGCAGTTTGCCACGGGAGCCCGAGGGACGCGCTCCCGGCCGGGACGGAGCGGCCGGCGCGGCGTCGGACAATGGGAGCGCCGCCGCTTCCGGCATCGCTCCCGGTCCAGACTTACCGCCAAAAAACTCGTCGAACGAAAAGCCGCTCCCGCCGCTCGCGCTCGGAGCCGGCGGACCAGCGGGGGCAGCGAGCGGGGCGGGCTCTGGCGACGCGCGCTGCGGCAGCGCGCCTGCGGCGGCCGGAGCCTCGGGAGCAGGCGCCGCCGCGATCCCGCCCGCTTCGCCGAACACCTCGTCGAGCGAGAAGCTGTCGGTCGCGGCATGCGTCGGATTGCCCGGGATGTCGCTCTCCTGCACCTGATCGAATGCGGCATCGATGGGCGAGGGCGCGCTCCGACCGGTGAGGATACCCTTGAGGAACGCGCGGACCGTCTCCCCGCGCGCGCTCCGAGTGGGTGCTACCTCGTCTCGGGTTCTCAGTTCCTGAACTCGCGCTCGCAGCCGAGCATCCTGAGGGCGCTGCGCCAGCAGCGCTTCGTACACCCGGCGCGCGTCCTCTTCGTGCCCTTGCTTGAGGTACAGCTCCGCCATCGTTTCCGTCACCAGCGGCTCGACCTTCGATAGAGCCGCGGTGTCGGCGGCACCATCGTCATCCGAGAGCGTAACGGCAGCTGCTACGGGCGGTGCCATCGAAACCGGCGGTGGCGGGGGCGGGGACGGAGCTGGAGGGGAAGCGACGGCGTCGAACGTGGGGGCCGCACGCGACGTAGGCGGCACCGGATCTTCGGGCATGATCAGGGGGAGGTCGACTGTCGGAAGCTCTTCCTCGGGCTCGGGCTCCTCGACCTTGAATACGCCGCTGCCTTCGTACTGCGTGCGCGCCAGTCCTTCGATCGCGATTGGTGCAGGCTTGAGGTCGACCTCCTCCTGCAATTCGATGCCATCGGCTCTCGCGGTTTCGTTCGCGACGGAGTTGAGATCCAGGGTCCCGTCGAACGTCTCCAAGTCCCCGCGGGGTGGGGGCTCGCTCTCGACCGGGGACTCGACCAGCTGCTCCACAACCGGTGGCTCAGCGAGGTCCGAGATGACCCCCGGCTCGGGCTCGTTTGCCTGAATCAGGTCAACCAGCGCCGATCCCGACGTGAACGGCGGCTCGGCTGAAGCTGGAGGCGGGGGGGGCGGGGGCGGGGGCGGGGGCGGGGGCGGGGGGGGCGGAGCTGAAGCACGAGCCGCGTTTGCCGTTGCGGCCTTTCCCCGGGCCAGCGTAAGAGCTTCCGCAGCGTCCCCATTCATGGGATCGGCGGTCAGCAATCGTGTCAGCCAATCGACCGACTCTTCGTAACGCTGGCCGCGATCGGCGATTTCCGCGAGCACCTTGAACGCGATGACGTTTTCGGGATCGAGCGAGAGGACTTTGCGGAACACCTCTTCCGCGCCCGGGTCGTCCTTCTTGTCGATGTGGCAGCGCCCCAAGACGATATGCGCGCTCACGTAATCCGGATGGCGCTCGAGGCCGCCGGTGAGCAGCTCGACGGCTTGATCTAGCTGGCCGGCTTTCCGATATGCGTCCGCGAGCGGGGCGAAATTGCGCCCTTCAGGATTTTCGGCATAGCGTCGCTCGAGCTTGTCGATCTCGCTGGTATACGCCACGGCCAATTGGTTGGCTGAAGTGGTCGAAAATACTGTTCGGCCCCGCCACGGTCAATCCGAAAATCCCTCGTTGCCTTGAGTTTGTTTATTGTCACAATTACACTTAGCTCCCTTCCCTTTCCACAGATGCGGGAGTTCCGTCCGATATGATGCGCGCGATGCGGGAAAATGCGAAATGGATTTTCTACATCCTGGCCATCGCGTTCGTCGGCTGGCTGGTGTTCGACGTGGGCATGGGAATCACGGGCCGGCAGCAGACCGCGAGCGGGGACGTCGTGCTCAAGGTGAACGGAACCGAGATCCACACGGCCCAGTATCAGGCGGCGCTCCAGAACGCGTACGAACAGTACCGGCATCAGTCGGGTGGCACGCTCACCCGCGAGGATGAGCAGCAGATCCAGAATCAGGTGGTGGATCAGATTACGCAGCAGCTGCTGCTCGAGCAGCAGTATCGCCGGATGGGGATCACGGCCAGCGATCAGGAAGTCATCCAAGCGGCGCAAAGCTCGCCGCCCCCTGAAGTGTTCCAGTCTCCCGAGTTTCAGACCAACGGGCAGTTCGATATCACGAAGTGGCAGCGCTACCTCTCGGCAGCCAGCGACCCGCAATTCCTCGCGTCGCTCGAAGAGCGCTATCGCCAGCAGATCCCGCAGATGAAGCTCGCCCAATTCCTGACGGCAGACATCTACATCCCCGATTCGAAGCTGTGGCGCATCTATCGGGATCAGCATGAATCGGTCACGGTGACGGTCCTGCCGGTGCGTCCGGGCCAGATCGCCGATCAGGACGCGCCGGTCAGTGATGCCGAAATCGAGCAGTACTACAAGGCGCACAAGGCCGATTTCAAACGGCCCGCGATCGCCTACACGAGCTTCATCGCGCAGCCGCGACTGCCGGATCAGGGAGACTCGTCCGCGGCCCTCGCGAGAGTCACGCGGTTGCGCGATGAGATCCTGCACGGCAAGAAATTCGAGGACGTCGCCAAATCCGAATCGGCGGACTCGGGAACCGCGTCCAAGGGTGGCGATCTGGGTTGGATGGCCCGGAGCGAGCAGGGGCTCGATCCGCGATTCCTCATCGCCTTGAAAACGCTACGTCCGGGAGAGCTGTCGAAGCCGGTCTTGTCGAGCTACGGCTATCATCTCATCTGGATTGCGTCCGCCAAGGGCGATTCGGTACACGTGCGGCATATCCTGATCCCGATCGAGGCCCAGGGAAAACATCTCGATTACGTCGAATCACGGGCCGATTCGCTCGACAAGCTCGTGGCCGAACGGCAGGACGGCAGCCTGCTCGATTCCGTGTCGCACCAGCTCAACCTGCCGCTGGCACATGCGCCCCCGCTGTTCGAGGGCGACCGGATGACGCTCGGGACCTACGTGATTCCCGATGTCAGCGTCTGGGCGTTCGAGTCGCGGATCGGCGAAACGAGCCCCGTGATCGAAGGACGCGCCGCCTACTACGTATTCCGGCTCGACTCGCTCACGCCGGGTGGCACACCTCCGCTTCCGAAGGTACGCGAGCAGGTCACCGACGTGGTTCGCATGAACAAGAAGCGCGACCTCGCGAAGCAACGCGCCGAGGCCATCGCGCGCGACCTCCCGGCGGGCGTGCCGCTCGCCAAAGCGGGACAACAGCGCGGCCTTGCGGTCGAGACGGTCGGGCCGTTCACGCGTCTCACGCCGCCGCCCGTACTGCAGGGCAATCCAGTCGTGATCGGCGCGGCGTTCGGCCTCAAGCCCGGCACCCGCTCCGGCATCATTACGGGCACGACCGGCTATTTCCTGATCGAGCCGCTGTCGCATTCGGCGGTGGATTCGGCGGCGTGGGCCAGGCAGAAGGACGAGCAGCGTGAGACGCTGTTGCAGCCGGCGCGTCAGGGGCGCATTCAAGCCTACGTCGCAGCGTTGCGCGACCGGGCGAAGATCGTGGATCGGCGGAAGGAGCTGTACGCGGCGCAGCCTGCCTCGAGCGACTAGCGGCTGGAGCCGGGGGAGGGGGGGCGGGGGGGCGGGGGGCGGGGGGGGCGAGATTAGTCGATCAGTCGACGCGGGCGTGATGCGGTGGGCCCCGACGACTCCGCGTCCTGAGACAGGACATCCCGCGCCTCTCGCATTCCGCGATGGAAATTTCGCAGTCCTTTTCCGACGATTCGCCCGGCCTCGGGCAGGCGCCCGGCGCCCAGCGCCAACACCGCGATAATCCCCAGCAGGACCAGCTCCCCGAAACTCACCGCTACTGATTGAGCCGTTTCGGCTCGCCCGAGCCTGTGGGCATCGAGGTCGGGGAGGCGGGGGGTGGGGGCTCGGCGGTCCGGCGTTCCGGGCGGTCGTCGCCAATCTCCTTCAGGCTGCGCTTGAACTCGCGGATGCCCTGCCCCAGCGATGATCCGATCTCGGGAATCCGCTTTGCGCCGAACACCAGCACAAGCACGAGCATCAGAATGAGAATGTGGCTCAACGACAGATCGCCGAACATTGATACCTCGTTTCTAAAAGAGCGATCGGGCCACGAAATACGCGATCGCTACACCAACCAGGGCCAGGAGCGACACGTCGAATCCGATGGGACCGAGCGTGAGTGACACCACCAGGAGGTCGACGTGCACCGGGCCGAGCGTGGGCGTCACCGTGGTGGTGAAGAACTCCTTGGCCGCACCCTGCGGCAGGTAATGCCGCAGCAACGCATGGAGAAACCCGCCCAGCACGAAGCCGACAGCGAGTACTCCAAGGTAAAATAGCGGCCGGCGCGGGCCTTGCGCCACGTCTAGCTGCGCCGCTCCACGGCGTACCCGATGCTCTCGCGCAACGCTTCCCGCGCGGCCGAGGGAGCGAGTCGCTCGAGCCCAGCCTCGGCCCGTTGCGCGTGCTCCAGGGCGCGCCGGCGTGCATACTCGAGCCCGCCGCGCGTGTCGACAATCCGGATCAGCTCGGCAACCATTGCGTCGGGGGGATCTGCGGTATCCATGAGGCGAGCCACGAGCTCCCGCTCACTCGCCGTCATCTTGCCGAGTGCCGCAATGAGCGGCAGGGTGACCTTGTGCTCTTTCAAGTCCAGGCCTCCCGGTTTTCCCGTGACCTCTTCCGGCTCTGTATAGTCGAGCAAATCGTCGGTGATCTGAAACGCCATGCCGAGCTCGTGGCCGAACTGCGCGAGCGCCTGGCGCTCCGGCAGGGTGGCGCCCAGGGCCCCCACTTCGCACGCGGCGGAAAGCAGGGACGCCGTCTTGGCGCGGATCAGGAGATCGTACTGCTCCTCCGTGTACGCCAGCTTGTCGTGCGCCTCGAGCTGCCGCATCTCTCCGACGGTCATTTCGTTCGTCACGCGCGCCAGGACCCGAAGCGGCTCCAGATCATTCAGGCGGACCAGCTCGATGATCGCGCGCGAATACAGGTAATCGCCCATGATCACGGCGATCTGATGGGAGAACAGCGCGTTGATCGTGGGCAGCCCGCGCCGCAGCACCGAATGATCGACCGAGTCGTCGTGCACGAGTGTGGCGAGGTGGATCAGCTCGATCACTGCCGCAAGAATGATGGCGTCCTGGTCGCGTATGCCGGCGGCGCGTCGGGACAAAAGCACGAGCGTGGGACGGAACAGCTTCCCTTTCATGCTGCGCAGATGCTCGCTCGCGGCCGCCACCGTGGGAAAATCACCCGTGACAATGCGCCGTAGCTCGCGGCGCACCCGGGCGAGCTCCGCCTCGATCGGCCGCTGAATGTCCGTCAGCGCGGCGGCGACTTCCGGCTTGTCGGTCACTTGAGCTTGGCCAGCGCTTTCACCCGCTCCCCGACATCCGCGAACCGGATGTCGATGGCGAATACCCGTCCATAGAGTTCCTTGGCCTCGGGCTTCTTGCCCTGGGCCTCGAGCGCGCGACCCAGCCAGTACAGGACGCCCAGCCGCTCGGTCTCGCTCGACGCGGGAAAGTCGAGCCCGCGGCGCAGAATGGTCTCGGCGACGATGTAGGCCTTTTTCTCACAGAAACAGATCCCGAGCGCCTCCGAGGTCTTGAGCTTTCCATCAGGCGCTCTGAGCGCTTTTTGAAACTCGGCGATCGCCTCGTCGAGCAAACCCATCTCCTTGAAGGCCACCCCGAGATCGTAATGTGACTGGAAGTCGGTCTCCTCGATGTTCTCCTCGATTCCCTGGCGGAAGCGCGCGAGCATCTCGTGGAAATCCTTCTCCTCGTCTCCCGTAGGCTCCTCGTCCGCCACCTTCATCCGCGTGTCACGCTGGGCGTCTTCCTCGAGGATGATCGCCCCGAGATCCACGAAATCCGTTTCGCCCTCGACCGATTCGTCGCGCACTTTCATCTTCGCGTCCTTCGGCGCCACGCGCCCTTCGCGCTCGGGCCGGCCCGGCGGGGGCGCGGGCGAAGCCACCGGCGCGAACATCGCGAGCGCCGCCTTCGCCCGCTCGTTTCCGGGATCGTGCTCCGTGACCCGCTGGTAGACCGCGCGCGCCTTGTCGGGCAGATCACTCCGCAACAGCGTATCGGCAAGCTCGAGATACGCATCGATCAGCGCGGTCTTGTCACCGACCTTGAACGCGTACTCCACGAGCTTCTGCCGGTGGCGCACACTGTTGGGATCGAGCCGCAGCACCTCCTCGACCATGCCCTGTGCCTCGGCCAGATCGCCGCGATTCTCGAATCCCGCCGTGGCCAGATCGAGCTCCTCGATCCCGCGATCCCGATCGCCTGACTCGATCAGTGCCTCGCCGAGCGCACGATGAGCGTCAGGATCGTCCGGATCGTCCGCGACGCGTCCCTCGAGGTCATCGATCGAAGGCGCGGCGGTCGTCCCCTGATCTTCCATCACGTTGCCGAACAGCATGGCGCCGGCGCGCTCGTCGCCCTGATTCACGATGCCATCGACGCCCAAGTCCACTGCCAACGGCTCGTCATCCACGTCGTGTGTTTCCGCCGTCGCCTCCGACTCGAAATCGGGCTCGAGCTCGAGCGGCGGGACCTCGACTTTGCGCTTGGGCACCACTTGCGACGGCGCTGCCGCAGGCGGAGCGGCAGCCGCGGGACGCCTCGGGACAACGGGCTGGGCCGGCTTCGCCGCCGCCGGCGGGGACTTCGGCCTCGCGAACGGACCGACCTTGGGCGTGACCTTCGGAGGTGCCTCTTCCTCCAATTCAGCCTCGGCTTCGAGCGTCGGCTCCAAGTCCCCCAGCCCTTCGACGCTGTCCGATGGAAACGCGTCGTTGATGAGCGGCTCGATCTGACCGCTGGGCTGGGTCGAGCTGAAATCAATGGTCCGCTCGAGACCTTCGATGGCGGGTGCGTCCCCCCCGACCTCCGAATCTTCACCCGACGCGAGGCTCGTGGACTCGATCTCGAGCGAGGAATCGGGGTCGGGACTCCCCTCGGACAGCAGCGTCGCGGGTTCGTCTTCCGCCGCTGGAGCCGGGGAGGGGGGCGGCGTTGGGGGCCGAGGCGATGCGGTGGCGCCCGGCCGCACGGGCTTGCCCTTGGGCTTGGTCGGCTCGTCCAGGTCCAGAAAGACCAGATTCGAAGTCTTGCGCTTCCCGGATTTCGTGATGTCCGCCTGCTCGGCCGGCTGAGCCGCCGAGCCGCGGCGTTCGGGGGAGCCGTGCAGCCGCTGGTGCTCCTCCAGCAGCTCCCGCAGCTCGCTCGAATCCGGCGAGAGGTCCGTCAACTCTTTCAGGGCGGCAAACGCCTGCGGCATCTTGCCGGCCTTCTGCATTCGGCTCGCGTATTCGAGAAAATTCTGCTTGGCATCGGCGTAAAACCCCTTTGATGCATACAGCTTGGCGAGCTTCAGGTAGGTCGTTTGCCGCCCGGGAGCGTTGCGCAGGACCTTGTTACACAGGGCGATCGCGTTGTTGTGGAACCCCAGCTCGGCATACTTATCCACGGCGCGCTCGTAGTAGTCGGCGGCCTGGTGCGGGTCCTTCAGTTTGAGGTAGAGATCGCCGATGCGGTTGTAGGCCGACAAATCGTCATTCGGGTTTCCTTCTTCCTCCTGCAGCTTGAGGGCTTCCAGCCACTGCTCGATTGCGGCCTTCGGATCCTTCGCCTCGAGGCTTCGCGCCTTCTCCTTGAGTTTCTCAATCTTGGACATTGAGGCCTAAAGATACGGGCGCCTGTTGGGACATACAAGCCAAACCCCCTGTCCACACGACGCTTACGAGGTTGGCACCAAGCCAGTATCCGATTTCACGCCAATCCTTAACCGCGAACGCCACCACATCCGCGCGGAACCCTGTCGCAAGCTGGCCACGATCCGCCAGCCCGAGCGCGGCTGCGGCATTCACTGTGACGGCGGTCAATGCTTCGGTGTAACGCATTCCCAATTGCGACACTGCCAGCGCCATGACGAAAGGCAAGCTCACCGCGGGCGACGAGCCTGGATTGAAGTCCGTGGCCAGCGCTACCGGAGCGCCGGCCTCGATCAGCCTGCGTGCTGGCGCCTGAGGCTTCCCGAGAAACGCCATGGTGGCTGGCAGGAGGACGGCGACTGTGCCGCCGCGCCCGAGCGCCGCGATTCCGGCTGGACCAATTCCCGCCAGGTGGTCGGCCGACAGGGCGCCGAGCTCCACGGCCAGCTCGGCGCCACCCGAATTCTCGAACTCATCGGCATGCACTCTGACGCCCAGCCCGTGCGCCTTCGCTGCCTGGAGGATGGTGCGAGTCTCGCGCACGGTGAACACGCCCGGTTCACAGAAAGCGTCGCAACTCGCGGCCAACTCCTCTCGTGAAACGAGCGGAATCATCTCGTCACAAATGCGCCGTACGCATGCCGCGCGGTCCGAGCGGAACTCTGGCGGAATTTCGTGAGCGGCAAGCAGCGTCGGAACCAGGGTCGCGGGGTGGGAAGTACGCAGATCGCGCACCACGCGGAGTTGCTTCAGCTCCGATTCGAGATCGAGACCGTACCCGGACTTCACTTCGATCGTCGTGCTGCCGTGCGAGAGGAGTGCGGTCAGGCGACGTGCGGTCAGCGCCCGCAGGTCCGCTGCCGAGCGCTCCCGGACGTCACGCACTGACTCGAGGATCCCGCCGCCCGCCGCCGCGATCGCCTGATAACTCTGCCCCAGCGCGCGCCGCTCGTGGTCATCGAGCCGGGGCGCCCCGAACACCGCATGCGTGTGGCAATCGATCAATCCGGGGACCAGCACGCCCTGGACCTCGACCACCTGTGCGGCGGCGTAACGCGACCGCAACTCCTTGTACCGACCGACGGCGAGGATGCGCGAGTCTTCGATGACGAGGGCGCCCTGGGGGATAACCTCCAACTCGGCCATCTCGCTCCCGCGTCGCGCGCGGGCGGCCCCGCGGCATGTCACCACCTGCCGAGCACCGGCCAGCAGGCTGCTACCGCTCATGCTCCTCCCGCATGGGCAGCCGGATCCCATGGCGCCGCGCGGCGGCGATGGCTTCGGGGTAGCCCGCATCCGCGTGTCGCGCGATGCCGATCCCGGGATCGTTGGTCAGGACGCGTTCGAGCCGTTTTCCCGCGCCGGGAGTCCCGTCCGCCACACTCACCTGTCCCGCGTGCAGCGAGTTGCCGATCCCCACACCCCCGCCATGATGAAACGAAACCCATCCCGCGCCCGACGCGGTGTTCAGTAACGCGTTGAGAATCGGCCAGTCGGCAATCGCGTCTGAGCCGTCGCGCATCGCTTCGGTCTCGCGGAATGGTGATGCGACGGAGCCCGCATCGAGGTGATCGCGGCCGATGACGATCGGCGCGCTCACATCCCCCTTTCGCACAGCCTCGTTCAACGCACACCCGAATCGGGCGCGCTCGCCCTGCCCCAGCCAGCAGATGCGCGCCGGCAATCCCTGGAACTGGACTCGTTTCCCGGCCAGCTCGATCCAACGACGCAGCTGCGCGTTTTCGGGGAACAGCTCGAGCACGAGGCGGTCGGTGCGATACAGGTCGTGCGGATCGCCGGACAGCGCCACCCAGCGGAACGGACCCCTGCCTTCGCAAAACAGCGGGCGGATGTACTCCGGCACGAAGCCGGGGATGTCGAATGCATCGGTGACGCCGGCGTCTCGCGCCTGCCCACGCAGGTTGTTCCCATAATCGAAGGTCACCGCACCGTGCCGCCGCAGCTCGAGCAGCCCCCGGACGTGCGTGGCCATGCTCGACATCGCGCGTCGCACGTATTCGGCCGGATCGCTGGCGCGCAATCGCACAGCCGCATCGAGCGTGAGTCCGGCCGGGATGTAACCGTGCAGCGCGTCATGGGCCGATGTCTGATCGGTTGCCACGTCGGGAACGAACCCCCGGCGGGCGAGCAGCGGGATGATCTCCGCGCAGTTTCCGATCAGGCCGATCGATCGCGCGGTGTTGGTGCGGCGCGCCTCCTCACACCACGCGAGCGCCTCGTCGAGCGATCGCGTGGACCGCTCGAGGTAGCCCGAGCTGAGGCGTCGCTCGACTCGTGCCGGATCGACCTCGATGGCGAGACAGATGCCGTCGAGCATCGTCGCCGCGAGCGGTTGCGCTCCGCCCATACCCCCGAGCCCGCCCGTCAGCACGACCCGCCCGGCCAACGAGCCCCCGAAGTGGCGCGCGGCCACCGCGCCGAACGTTTCGTAGGTGCCCTGGAGAATCCCCTGGCTCCCGATGTAAATCCATGATCCGGCCGTCATCTGGCCGTACATGACCAGCCCGCGGCGCTCGAGCTCGTGAAATACCTCCCAAGTCGCCCAGCGGCCCACGAGATTCGCGTTCGCGATGAGCACGCGTGGCGCATCGGGATGGGTATTGAACACTCCCACCGGCTTCCCCGATTGCACCAGCAGCGTCTCGTCGTCGGACAGCCGCTCGAGCGTCCGGCAAATCGCGCGCAACGACGCCTGATCGCGCGCCGCCTTTCCGGTGCCCCCATAGACGACGAGCTCTTCGGGTCGCTCCGCCACCTCCGGGTCGAGATTGTTCTGGAGCATGCGCAGCGCGGCTTCCTGAACCCACCCCCGGCAGGTGCGCGTGGTGCCGCGCGGCGCGCGTGTCATGGTTCGAACGTTCCCGCCCGGATCGCAAGCGCCGCGCGCTCGATGTCCGCCGTGAGCGGCCGATCGCCCGTAAGAGGAGGGATTTCGCGGCGCAGCGCCGCGAGTACCCGGGCCACACCGCGGCCCGGCCCGAGCGGCTTCAGAAATTCGAGCCCCTGCGCGGCCGCGAGCAGCTCGATGGCCACAATCCGCACGGCATTCGCCAGCGCGCGCTCGGCCTTCCATGCGGCACTCATGCCCATGGGCACGACATCCTCTTGATTCCCTTCGGTGGGAACGGACTGCACGCTCGCCGGCGTGGCGAGCACGCGGCATTCAGCCGCCAGGGCCGCGGCCGTGATCTGCGCCGTCATGAAACCCGATTCTACCCCGGGCTCCTGCGCAAGGAAGGCGGGAAGACCGGACGACAGGTCCGGATTCACGATGCGTTCGATCCGCCGCTCGGCCAGTCCGCCGAGCGTGGCGAGCGCGATGGCCAGCACGTCGAGCGCCAGCGCGATCGGCTGTCCGTGAAAGTTGCCGCCCGACAACACGTCGGACCCGAACACGAGCGGATTGTCCG
>Ga0335081_10011404_pt1 | contig 14374 bp, 13 predicted proteins | sample Lox_Sample_35_FD_206713 | JGI IMG/M metagenome (GOLD analysis project Ga0335081, IMG submission 206713) | Soil microbial communities from Loxahatchee National Wildlife Refuge, Florida, United States - Lox_Sample_3.5 | ecosystem: Environmental > Terrestrial > Soil > Wetlands | place: USA... | reverse complement strand
GGCGTTGAACGTTGCGCCCTGGTGAGAGAGGCAACCTGGCCAAGCGGGTCTGGAACACTCCCCGTATCCCAGCGCGGTTGGGAAATGGGATCGCTCCGATCAGATCTTTTCGTATCAGGTCCTTTTGTTTTCTGGACAGAGACGGCTCATTTTTCCCCATTCATCCAGGCTCAATGTTTCTGCTCTGCGTTTTGGATCAATCTCTGCCTGCGCGAGAAGCGACTCGACTTCGCTTGCCGGAATTTTCAATCCAGCAGAAAGCGAATTGCGTAATGTCTTGCGCTTTTGGCTGAAACCTGACTTGATCAGCTGAAAGAAACGATCAAGCAAATCCAATTCAACGGCGGGCGATGGAAGAATATCGATTCTCACAACCGCTGAATCGACTTTGGGCGCGGGGAAGAAAGATTCCGCAGGAATCTGCGCCATGATGTGCGGTGTTCCATACACTTGAACGCTCAATGCCAACAGACTCATGTCGGGAGGCGTGGCGCAGATCCGCTCGGCAACTTCTTTTTGAACGGTGAGAACAATCCGGCGCGGTTTTGGTTCTGATTCAAGCAGGTGTCGGACGATGGCAGAGGTAATATTATATGGAATGTTTGCCGCGCAGATGTAATCGGGAGGCAATCCGAATTCCTTTATCGTGTGAGCAAGAATATCGCCCTGGATCAGGCGGGCGTTGTCAAGGGGCCGGAGGATGGTCTGTAAGACGGGGATCAGTCTCGGGTCCAGTTCGACCGCCACGACCTGATGTGCGGCTCTCGACAGATAGCGCGTCAGACTTCCCAGGCCGGGACCGATCTCCAAAACGGTGTCTGTATTCTGAATTTCAGCGGCATCCACAATTTCTTGCAGCGCGTCCGGATCCTGCAAATAATTCTGTCCAAGACGTTTGTCGGCACGCAAGCCATACTTGTCTAACAGCCGGGCTGCGTCCAGCGGCGGAATTTTGTTCATTGGCAGAAGCCTGTGGTTTCGCCGGGAGGAGTTTGGCCGCCGGAAGAATCGTCCGGCCAGGTTCCTGCCTGGAAGTCGGCGACGTAATTTCGCAGTATGTTGAAATTCACGTTCCAGGTGAATACCTTTTCCTTGAATACGGGATCGTAAATTCTTGTGCCGGTGAACAGGCTTTCGGGAAAATTATAGAGGGTGATATTGGCGCGTGGAAGCTGGGTTCCCAAGCAGGCCAACTGCGCCATGACTTGTGGGCTGAGGTCGGTTTGTACCGAGCCTTGAAATGCATTGATCAAATCTGGAATTTGCGTGATGACCTGGGGGCTGGTGAGTTTATCGCGCAGGGCGCACACTACCATATTCTGATAGTCACCCCGCGAGAAAACACCATCCACGCGGTTGCGCGCGACTTCCAGCGCCTCGGTGCCGTTGAGATGATGGGTGCCTGCCTGAAGATTTGGATCATGGCTTAACGGCAGCGGTTCCTTGAATGTCAGATCGATTCCGCCGACCGCGTCCACCATCTTTACGAAGGTCTTCATATTGACCGCGATGTAGTGATCCACGTTCACGCCGAAATTCAGGTTGAGCGTCAGAGCCAGCAGGCCGGGGCCGGCGCTGGGATCGTCCCAATAATGGAAGCCGTCGCCGGGGTTTCCATAAAGATAGGCCTGATTCAACTTCTCGTGATCCTGTCCATCAAGATGGCTGGCGATGTAGGGAATCTTGACCCACAGGTCGCGCGGGAAATCGAGCATGGTTACGCTCGGTTTGACAAAGTCCACGCGCACCAGGCGCGTAACATCCGCCAAGCCATAGGTGTAACTTGTGCCGCGCGTGTCTGAACCGATCAATAGAATACTCATGACGCGCGGACCGCCGCAAAGCGGGTTCAACGCCGAAGGTGTGCTCGTGATACCCGCCGAGGCGGAGGACGGAATCGCCCACGTCGGCGGTGAACCCAAGGGGGTATAAGGCGAGGTGGGCAGCGCGGCGCCGAGCGGACGGTTTGCCCAGATCTGATATGCTTGTCTTCCCTCATAGCCGAGGCTGACCAGCAATCCCAGAGCGATCATTGAAAGAATGACGATGAAGATCTTTTGGGTTTTTGTCATGGGATCAGTTCAGCGGCGGGATACTGGCGGGCGGGGGTGCCAGGAAATACACCGTCACCCAGGTGCTCCATTGATCACAGGCCTGCTTGCACTCCGTGTCGGAATAGCCGAGATCGATCCAACGCGAGCGCGAAATTCCCAGTTTTTGTTCAATGATATATCCACCGCCCACATCTCCCACGACTGCCATGCCATAGCCCGGGATGTAGAGATGCTGCCCGGCGTAGAGACTGTACATGGAGGGATCCACTGCCACCACGCCTTTGCCGGCAGGCAATCCGCTGGACGTTCCGTACGAACAGCCTCCGGAGGCAGAATTGCACGGCGAATACGCCGTAGCATACATCGGCTCGGCGCGCCAATATTGGATTTGAACCCCGTTCACCGTTGCGGTATGCATCACAACCTTGGTCCCGTAGCCGACGATTTCATCCTGTGGCGCTCGCACGATCGTCCCGGATTCATCCTGGCGCGAAATTTCCTTTCCGTCTTGATAGACAATGCGCACCCGGCTCACCGACAAACCCGGCCGGCCCGCCTGGATTATTTGCCGTTGATCCAGGTCCACGCTTGCCGATTGCTGGTAGTCGGTTTTGAACGGGATGGATCGTTCCGACAAAAGAATCGATTCGCTGATGCGGGTGATCTGGAGCTGGCCGCTGGATGGAAGCGCATCATTCTCGGACGGCCGGCTGGAATCAAGCCCCAGGAGCGGAATCCCGCCCTCGGCCAGCGCGCTGGCCACGGTCGCGGCCGAGGCGCGGATTTGGAACGGCGCGCCATCCGCCATCACGGTCAGGACGCGGGCCGGGACATATTCAACAGTCATCGCCTTTGTGATCGCCGTCTGGACCGGCGGGCTGATCTGATCGCTCGCATACAGCTGCAGCCCCGCTTGCGACAACGCTTCGCCGACGGTTGAGGCGGCAGTTTGGACGGTTTTGCCGTTGATCGTCAACGCAACCGCGCGTCGAACCTGCAGCGTATCGGTCGGCGCCGGCGGCAGGGCCTGGTCGAAGGCCACTGGCCGGCCGTTGAGCAGAACGCTGTCGTTGGCCGCCAGGTGGATATCGACCTGCGCCAAGAGTGAAGCGGGAACGCGTTCGGTTGTGCTCAACCGGCGGATCTGATCGCCGTCAATGATCGTGATCGTCAGGGTGGACTGCGGCTGGCACGAGCTCAAAAAAAATAGTACCAGGATTGGCAGGACGGAGCCGGAGGTGCGGCGCATGAATTGATTCTAACATACTGATTCTTGCAGGGAAGAAGGATTTGCAGGATATTTCAATGCCCGGATGAGGGCAGCGGCCGTTGCGGACTCGCGCGATGCATAAGCCACAGACACACTCCGAGAATTAAGATCGTGTTAATGATGCTGAACAGGTCTCTTTGGGTATTGGCTTGTACCAGCAGAGCATAGATGGACAAGACGTCCAGGACGATCAGGAAAATGACCGCTTGCAGATAAGATCTGGTTCGTTCAACGAGGGTTCCTACGATCCAGATGCTGGGAATGACGTACGGCAGTTGATCGTATGACCACAGGTAAATCGTCGAAATGAACCCGAGCGGGATGATGATATTGAAGGCTTCCCACGGATCCAATCGATCGCGGCCGTGCCAGAGATAATATCCGCCCGCCGCCAGGATGAGGATTGCTCCCAGGCTTCCCGCGATCCACATGCAGGTCTCAGTACGGCCGCAAGCCAGATAGGCAAAACTGTAGATATTGGAGTCAACGCCCAGCGTTCGGTCCAGGACGACCGCACTGGCGCCGCGAAATTTGATCAACCACAACGGATCGCGAATCATCCCAGCGGCCAGCAGCAGGATGCCGCCCAATGCCACTCCGGCAATCGCCTTCCAGTCGCGTCGGGCCAGGAACCAGACGCCTGCCAGGATCAGCAGGGTCAGTCCCTGGGGCGGCTTCAAGATGGTCAAGGAGAGGACCAGCCCTGCGGCTAGAGACTGATCGTGCTCCAGCAGGAGGATCCCCAATACGATCGAGGCCAGGGCCAAAGGTCCGACCGAACCGATCTGCAGCGTCAGGTAAACCGGACCGAAGAACAGGAGTGCCAGCACCAGCGGCAGAAAGAGGATCCGCGCGGCTCGTCCGCGCCAGTGATAGATCAACCACAGGACGGTCAGCGCCACGATGATCTGCGATACGATCTGCCACACAATGTAGGCCTGGCCGAGCGACAGCAATCCCAGCGGCGCCATGAAGAAGGCCAGGGGCAGGGGATAGGGAAAGATCTTGTTCGGCTTCCAGGTGGCTCCGAAGGCATCATGACCGGCCAGCCATTGAGTCGAGTCGTAGGGATTTTGACCGGTCCACATCATGCGCCCCGACAGCCAGAAGAAAAAGAAGTTCGAGTTGGTGTAATCCTGGTGGCCATAATTCTGCATGGCTTTCAGATAGAAGATCAAACCGAGCACCAGCACGGCGAGGACAACGCCCGATATCTTGATCATCGATGCAGGACTACGTTTCATGGTATATTAATTCTTTGCCTGTCCAAGTGTACATCAATTTGAGCGCAGTTGATCTGGCGGACGGTCAATTGCAAGCTATTTGGCAGCAAATGATCCAATGGAGGATTATGAAAAGATCTCTCTACTTCAGCCTGGCCTTGGGTTTCCTGCTGGCGCTGGCGGCGTGCGGAGGCAGCAGCAGTCCATCCAACGTAATTCACGTCACCCTGACCGATTTTCAGTTCAGCCCCAACACCTTCACCGTGCCGGCGGGTGCGCAGATCTCCTTCACCGCCGTAAACAGCGGGGCCGTGGAACACAGCTTCGTCATCATGAAACTGGGTGTCCAGGTGAAAGATCATTTCACCGACGCCGATATGCAAAATGCGTATTGGAAACAACTCGCCATTGAGCCGGGTCAAACCATCACCGATACGTTCACCGCACCCGGGGAAGCCGGCACCTATCAGATCGTGTGCGCCGAGCCGGGTCACTTTGAAGCAGGGATGGTCGCCAAATTGATCGTTGTAAAGTAGCTGCGGCGGGAAATGGACCGACCCCTGATCACCAGCCCCGCCAATCCATTGATCAAGAAGGTGCGCCAGTTGCGCCAGCGCAAAGCGCGGGCGGAAACGGGACGGTTCATCGCCGAAGGCTTGCACCACGTCGGCGAGGCACTCGCAGCCGGTTGGACAATCGATTCGATCCTTTATTCACCGGATGTCTTAACCAGTGACTTTGCGCGCGACCTGATCTCAAATCACCCATCAGACCTTCAGCCCGTTTCCAGCCAGGTGATGGAATCATTGGCGGATAAAGAAAACCCGCAGGGGATTCTTGCGGTGGTTCAGCGGAAAGCGGTGCGGCTTGAGGATCTGGAGTCAGTGCGGCTGGGTGCAGCCGTGGTATCGCCCCAGGACCCGGGAAACGTCGGGACGATCCTGCGCACGCTCGATGCAGTGGGTGGCAAGGCGCTGTTCCTGCTCGACGGCGGTGTGGACCCCTATCATCCGACCTCCGTCCGCGCCAGCATGGGGACGATCTTTTGGATACCCGTTGTGCAAACATCCTTCAACGAGTTCACGGATTGGGCCCGGCGCGGCGGTTATCAGCGCATCGCCGCCTCCGCACACGCCGGACAAAATTATCTGGAATTCCGACCGGAGACGCCTTGGATTCTGGTTTTGGGGAGTGAACAAAAGGGGCTGGCCGCGGAACAGATCAAGGCCTGCCAGGCCAGTGTGTCCTTGCCCATGCGCGGGCGGGCGAGTTCGCTTAATCTCGCGGTCGCGGCGGGGATACTCTTGTATCAATTTGCGGCCAGATAAATAAAAACACGGACGGCCCGGCCGTCCGTGTCAGGCTGCGCGATTTGAATCTAGATCTCATCTTCGTCTTCCTCCCACGTTTCTTCCTCTTCGTCTTCCAAATCCTCCTCGTCCCACTCTTCTTCGGCTTCTTCCTCTTCCTCCCACTCACCTGCGCCGGCATCCTCGGATTCAGTAAAGGTGGCGCAGCCCGTGTCCGGGTCAATCTCTACCGCGGCTGCGGAACAGTAGCCCTCATCGAGGAAAACGCAGTTGATGTAGTGACAGCGAATACGAGCCATAAGACTCCTCCTAGTTGATTGGCTGACGAGCCAGCCGGATGATGGACAGTAAAAAGAGCGTGGACATGGTGATTTGCGAGGTTACGCAGAATGGACAGAGCGCGTGGATCAGGGCCAGTTCCACATAGATCAGATACAGCGTGAACAGGAATCCAAAGAGCGCAAGCCCGAAGACAACCATCGTTCCGTTCTGCTTCAGAAATTCGTTGCGGTTTTCCATGCACAGCAGCGCCGTAATGACTGCGAACCCGCCCAAACCGATCAACGCCACCGGGACCCCGTACACTTCCGCGTAGACGCTGGAATTTACCTTTGAACAGCCTCCGTTGCCCAGGCACATGCTCGCATTATCGGTCAGCTTGAACACGGTCATGTAAATCGAAACTGCCGCACCGAGCAGAGCCAGAGCGATTGAAATTCTATACAGCCACTTGTTCATAATCTCCTTAAAGCATCCAAGCCTCGGCCTGGTCGCCAACGGCAAGCGATTTTACCCCAGCGGGCACGATAAGTAAAGCGTTGGCCTGAACCAGCGCCAACAGGTTCCCTGAGCCTTGGTGCCCGGTCAATTTTGCGGAGAATATCCCGTCCCGCTCCTCGACCAGGGCGCGCAGATAACTTTCGCGTCCATCGGACTCGATGGCTTCGGCGAGTCTTACCCTGACCCTGGAGCGGGTCGCTGCATTCAAGCCTGCCAGCCGTCCGACCGCCTGGTGCACGAATACTTCGAAGCCGACGAATGCAGAAACCGGATTGCCCGGCAATCCGATAAAAGGCAGGCCGCGGTATTCCCCGAACGCCAGAGGTTTGCCGGGGCGCATATTGACGCTCCAGAAATCCAGCTTGCCACTGGACTCGACAACTTCCTTGACATAATCGAGGGCGCCCACGCTGACGCCCGCCGAGGAGAGGATCAGATCGGCGTTCATGCCGACGGCCTGATCGAACAAGAACTGAATCGCCTGCCTTCGATCGGGTGCGATGCCGAGCGCCAAGACTTCACAACCCGCATCGGAGATCAGCACCGACAGCGTGTATGAGTTTGAATCGTGGATCTGTCCCGGCAGGAGCCGCAGCTCGACGGGCGCCAGTTCATCTCCGCTCGACAGCAACGCGATCCGCGGCTTGCGGTAGACGGAAACATTCGCCACCCCCAGCATGGCCAGCAAACCGACCTCCTGGGCCCGCAGGCGCGTGCCCGCGAATAATATTTTGCGGCCCGTCCGAATATCCATGCCGCGCCTGCGGACATTTTCGCCCGCGGGAAGGCTTTTGAAGACCTTGACCACTCGGGGTGCGCGCGTGCCCGCCTGGCGATCATTGAAATCGGTGTCTTCCATCATGATGACGGCATCCGCCCCGTTGGGAAGAGGCGCGCCGGTCATGATGCGCGCGGCCTGCCCGGGCGCGAGGGTGATCTCAGAGGATGATCCAGCCGGGATATCGGCGACTACGTCCAGAGCCACGGGAGAGGCGGAACTGGCCCCGGCAAGATCGCGGGCCAGGACGGCATAACCGTCCACGGAGGAATTGTCGAAGGGGGGCAGGTCGGAGGAGATGATATCAGCTGCCAGCACGCGTCCCGCGCAGGATCGGAGAGACAGCATTTCCGTCTCGACCGGCTTGAAGTGTGAAAGGATGCGCTGTTGCGCTTCACGCACGCTAAGCAGACTCATGGCGAAAGCGGGCGCATTATACCACTTGTTTTTCTGGCCTGAAGATGAGATTGCCGGGCGGGCTGCAAGCAGAGAGGTTCGGAAACTTCAACCGCTGACGCGATGTGCTTCCATCACGTTCGGAACATTTTCAAGTTTGGTCAGCACCTTGCTGAGCTGGGCGATGTCCTGCACTTCCACGATCAATCGTAATTCCGCCAGGCTGCGATTGATATTGACTTTCAGATCGGTGATGTTGACTCCTTCGTCGCTCAGCAGGTTGGTCACATCGCTCATCAGCCCCTGACGGTCATAGGCCTTGATGCGGATGGGCACCGGAAAAGTGCGGACTTGTTGTCCCCAGTCAACCCGCACGAGCCGCTCACGGTCTTTCGATCCGAGCCGCAGAATATTGGGACAATCCTGGCGATGGATGGTCGCACCCCGGCCGCGCGTGATGTAGCCAATGATCTGATCGCCCGGGGCGGGATTGCAGCAGCGGCCCATCGTCGTGAGCAATCCCTTCAATCCCACAATATCGACCGCCTCGGTGCCGGCCGCCTCCGGCCTCGGGACGCTGGCGGTCAGCAGGTTCGCGTTTTCCTCGGTCTCTGAAATTTCCTTGATGACCTTGCTTACAGATAGATCCCCTGTGCCCAGGTCAACGAACATCTCATCCGGGGACTTGATGCCGAGATTGCGGGCCATCTTTTCAAAGTTGGCTTCGGGAATGCCCAGCCGCTGCAGTTCACGTTCCAGCACCAATCGTCCTTGCGAAAGATTTTGCTGATAGTTCTCTTCCTTGAACCACTGGCGGATCTTGGATTTGGCGCGTTGCGTCTTGACCAAACCCAGATTGGAGTTCAACCAGTCGCGGCTGGGTCCGCCGCGCTTCGCGGTCAGGATCTCGATCTGGTCGCCCGTTTTCAGTTCGTGGTACAGCGGCACGAGTTTTCCATTGACTTTTGCGCCACGGCAGCGGTGTCCGATGTCGGTGTGCACATGATACGCAAAGTCGATCGGCGTGGAACCGGCCGGCAGATCGATGATATCGCCGCGCGGCGTGAAGACATAGACGCGATCTTGGAACACATCGGAACGCATCGATTCCACGAACTCGGTCGCATCGTTCACGTCCGAACGCCATTCCATCATGTTGCGGAGCCAGTTGATGCGTTGTTCGTAGGACTTGTCCCGCTTGGTTCCCTCCTTGTAACGCCAGTGCGCGGCGATGCCGTATTCAGCGTTCTGGTGCATCTCCGGCGTCCGGATCTGCACTTCGAGCGGTTTGCCGTCGTCCCAGATGACGGCCGTATGCAGCGACTGATAAAAGTTGTCCTTGGGTGCGGCAATATAGTCGTCGAATTCGTTGGGGATGGGGCGCCAGTTCGTGTGGATCAACCCGAGCGCGGTGTAGCAGGCCGCGACATCCGGAACAATGAGACGCACGGCGCGCACGTCGCGCACGGCCTCAAACGCCTTTCCCTTGTCCTGCATCTTTCTGAAAATCGAGTAAATATGTTTCGGCCTTCCGCTGATCTCGATCCGGATACTATTCCTTTCAAAGAGGCCCCGCAGGCTTTCCTCGATCGCTTCGATCTGCGATTCGCGATCGGGCCGCCGCTCGGCAAGTTGTTCTGCGATCTCCTTATATTTTTGTGGATTGACATAACGAAAAGCGAGATCTTCGAGTTCCCATTTTATCTGCCAAATGCCGAGCCGGTTTGCAAGCGGTGCAAAGATATCGAGCGTCTGCTGGGCGATGCGGGTGCGCTTGTCTTCCGGCATGTGACTGAGGGTCCGCATGTTGTGCAGCCGGTCCGCCAATTTGATGAGGACGACCCGCACATCATCGCCCATGGCCAGGAAGGTCTTCCGCAGCGTTTCGGAAGCCAGATCGGCTTTGCGGCCCAGGGAACTGGGCGCGGCCGGGATCTCCCCGTTCGCGCCGAGCGGCCGCTCGGCGTGCTGATCGTCACGCGATACGCGCGGCAGATTGGTCAGCTTGGTGACGCCATCCACCAACGCCGCGACCACATCGCCAAAGTCGTTGCGAATGTCGGCCAGGGTGACGGTCGTATCCTCGACGGTATCATGCAGCAGGCCGGCCGCGAGCACTTCCGGCGGTACGCGCATTTCGGCCAAAATCTGCGCGACCGCCAGACAATGGTTGATGTACGGTTCGCCGGAAATGCGTTTCTGCTCGCGATGCGCCGCCTCCGCCACTCGATAGGCGCGTTGAACCAGTTCCTTGTCGGCCAGGCTGTAGGTGTCCGGAAGCTGCTCGATTAGTTTTTCGAGAGGCAGGGTATTGGTGATCGTCTTCATTGCCCTCTTATTTTACTTCGTTCGCTCTTTTTTGTTCTATTTCAAAAAGCATCGGTCTGCGGATGCTTTCTCTATTATAATTGTTGGCGGAGGCTTTTTCATGGAAATTACGTGGTACGGGCATTCCTGTTTTCGTCTCACCGAACGCAATTTGGCGGCGGTGGTGACCGATCCTTACGACAACAAATCCATCGGATATTTCCCACTCAAGCTCAAGGCGGACATCGTCACGATCAGCCATGACGCGCCGGGGCACAATAACTCGGAGGCGGTCAAGGGCACATCGCATGTCATCCGCGGCCCCGGCGAGTTTGAGATTGGCGGCGTATTCATTACCGGCGTCCAGACGGATGGCAGCGGTGCCCCGATGGGCAGGAAAAACAAGGAGCAGACTCGCAACACGCTGTATGTGTTCGATTACGACGGACTGACGGTCGCGCATCTCGGGGATCTAAAACAGCTGCCGCCCCAGAACGAGATCGAAGCATTGGGAGCGGTGAACGTGGCTCTGGTCCCGGTGGGCGGCGGCGGAGGACTGAACGCCGCGAAGGCCGCCGAGGTGATCAGCTTGCTCGAGCCGAACATCGTCATCCCGATGCATTATGCCACCCCGGATGTCAAAGTGCCGCTGGACTCGTTGAACAAGTTCATCAAGGAGATGGGACTGAGCAAACCCGAAACACAGCCCTCCATCAAAGTAACGCGTTCCTCCTTGCCTGAAGAGACGCATGTGGTCGTGCTGGATTATCAACGTGACTGAGGCCGTGCCTGTTAAAGTGATCATGAGTTGGGATATTGCTGCCGACCACGAGCAGGAATACTTTGAGTTCGTGATCGGCGAATGGGTGCCGGGCGTGCAAAGGCTCGGCTTCCAGCCGACCGACGCCTGGGCGACCGTGTACGGAGCATATCCGCAAATTCAAGTGAACCTGATGGCCGATAATGAATCCGCGGCGCGGCGCATCCTCAGCTCGAGCGATTGGACAACGCTGGAAGACCGCCTGCTGACGTTCGTCCGCAATTTTTCCTATAAGGTTGTGCCCGCGCGCAACGGCTTTCAATTTTAGTAGTGAGAACCAATGCGGCGAACTGGCGGTGGTTTTTTTCGCTTGCGGCTCTCGAAGCGGGAGCCGCACTTTTTGCGTCCTGGCTTGTGCCGCATGAGGGAGGGAGTTTCTCTTTAACGCGGCTTGCGCTGTTCGGCCTCCTGCTTTTGTTCTGCATTTTGTGGGTCTATCTTTGGGCGCGCCCGCCGCGGCGACTGGATTTCCTGCTGCGTCCCTTGTTCGCCTTGTACTCGGCCCTCCTGGCCGTGACTGTGGGCTGTTTGCTGTTCCTCCTGCGCTATTTCGAGCCCGCCCGATTCCTGGCGTATTACCAACGCCTCAATCCCATTTTGTTCTATGTGCTTGTCCTGGCTGCGGAGTTTTCCCTTTTTGTGCTTATCTGGCATTATGGACTTCATCGTTCCAGTCTGCTCCAACGCAAACTTGTTGCCCGTTCCGCTCTGATCGCATTTTGCGTTCTCCTATTGGTATTGGGTTTGATCGCAGTTACCCGCCTCGGAGTCACAAAGGATCCGGCCTATTGGGGCGAACCCGGCGTGCCCTTGCTCGGATGGCAGGCGGCCGTCGCGATCCTCATCGGGGGCAGCCTCATGCCTCTTGGTTTGCGATTTGCGTTTGACCGGAATCCGCAGTCAAAGTTTGAAACCGATCTTCTGGTTGCGGCCATCATTTGGTTGATCGCCGTGGGCATTTGGCTTTCCGTCCCAATGCGTGTCATGCAAAATAGTTTTTATGCCCCCATGACCCCGCCAACCAACCAGCCGTTCCCAAACTCCGACGCAGCTTATTACGATTATCACGCCCAGTCGGTCCTGCTGGGCCTGGGTTACCTGGGCGAAATTCCCACCCGCCCGCTGTATATCTTGCTTCTGGCCTTGCTGCACATTTTGTTCGGACAGGATTATGCTCTGATCCTCGCCGGTCAATCGTGTGTGCTGGCCCTGTTTCCGGTGACCTTGTATCTTCTCGGGAGGAAAATTCACAGCCGCGCCGCGGGCGTGACGATCGCGCTCTTTGCCATCTTTCGTGAGTTGACCACTCTGTGGGTCTCGTCGGCAACCCGTGTTTCCGACACGCGCACCCTGCTGACCGATCTGCCGACCGCCTGGATGGTCGCACTCGCCTGCCTGTTCGTGATGCGCTGGCTGGAAAATAAGAGCGCCCGGCGGGCGCTGGTGGCAGGGGGTGTTTGCGGCGTGCTGCTGCTGCTCCGGACCCAGTCGATGCTCGTTCTGCCCTTTGCAGTATTGCTGGCGCTGCTCGTGTTCTGGCCCGAATGGCGCGCCGCGGGACGAACGATCGCCTTGTTTATTGTTGGCGCTGCCGTGGCGGTTGCCCCGTGGCTGGTCCACAATTACCTGGCGATCGGTCGATTTGCTTTTGATGATCCCCGGCAGATGGCCGTGATCTCGAGTCAATATGCATTGAGCGGAAATCTGGATACCTCGCGGTTCAATATTCAGTCGCAGAGCCTGACCGGCAATCTGATGGCCTTTACGCTAAAATATCCCGGGGTTGTGTCACAATTCATCGCCAATCATTTTCTGGCCACGGAAATCGGCGGGGTCCTGGCGCTGCCGTTGGTCGAACCCTTCCAGAGTCTGCGGGCCCCCATTTCTATTTACTGGTTTGGGTGGGATGGGCATCTGGACTGGTACAACCTCTTGCTCGTCATCTTGTATCTGGGGATCATCGCGGTCGGTTTGGGCGCGGCCTGGAAAGGACTGCGGTGGCTTGGCCTGGGTCCACTGGCTTTCAGCCTGGGATATGCCCTGGCAAACGGCATTGGCCGGTTCTCCGGGTGGCGGTACGATCTGCCGGCAGATTGGGTTTCCTATTTTTATTTTGGAATCGGCGTCGTGGAGATCTTCGCGCTGACCGCGATGCTCTTCGGCGCCCCTGCCCAACGCCTGTTTGCGGGCGCCGAGCTAAAGCAGAACGCCGTGAAATTGAATCTGCAATTTGCACTCCCGGTTCTGGCAGGCTTTGCCCTGATCGGATCGTTGCCCTGGATCGCAGAGCACGCCGTTCCGCCGCAGCTCGTCCCGCTCTCCGCAAGTGCCCTCGTTGAACGGGCCTCCCAGGTACCGGCTGCCCAAACCGCGCATCTGACGCAAGAGGAGTTGGCTGGCTTTCTCGCTCAAAATACAAATCCGGCGGCCGAAGTCCTGCAGGGCAGACTCCTCTATCCCCGCTTCTTCTGGCGCGGGCAGGGCATTGCCCAGGCCCATCCGTCCCCGGCGTACGTCGCGCGCGATTATTCCCGCCTGGGCTTTCTCTTGCTGATGACGGATCAGGCCGCGCCGATTGTTTTCCCGGACAAGACCGTTCCATCGGTTCCCGAGACGGGCGAGGCGTTCATTTTTGGATGCAAGCATGCCGACTATCTGGAAGCCAGAGTGATCATCCTCCCGGCGCAGAACCTGATATTCGAAAATGGTTCCCTGCACGATCCATGCACGAATTCCGGCGAATGAGCCCGTTCGCGCGACGGCTTTTGACATGGTACCGCCGCCACGCGCGGACTCTTCCCTGGCGCAACCGTCGTGATCCGTATGCGGTCTGGGTCTCGGAGATCATGCTTCAGCAGACGCGCGTCGAGACGGCCATTCCCTATTTCAAGCGCTGGCTGAAGCGCTTTCCAACGATCCAGAGCCTGGCGCAGGCTTCGGAACAGGACGTATTGAATTTGTGGGAAGGTCTGGGATATTATGCGCGCGCCCGCAACTTGCATACAGCCGCCAAGATCGTCGTTGAAAAGTATCACGGCCATTTGCCGCGCGATCTGACAGCGCTTCGTCGACTGCCGGGCATCGGACGCTATAGCGCCGGGGCCATTGCCTCGATGGCATTCGGCCTGGATGAACCGGCCCTCGATGCAAACATTCGCCGCGTGTTTGCCCGCGTCTTCGATATCAGCGTACCCGTGGAATCAGCGGCGGGCGAAGAGACCCTCTGGCAGCTGGTTGCCGCACATTTGCCGAAAGGCAGAGCAGGTGCTTACAATCAGGCCCTGATGGATCTGGGCGCCACGGTTTGCGCCCCGAAGGAGCCGCACTGTTCGATCTGTCCGGTGCGGGGGCTCTGTCAGGCTCAGGCCCGGGGGATTCAGGATCAACGCCCCGTATTGAAGCCGAGGAAGAAGACGCCCCACTATTTCCAGGGCTC
>Ga0335081_10011403_pt1 | contig 14374 bp, 15 predicted proteins | sample Lox_Sample_35_FD_206713 | JGI IMG/M metagenome (GOLD analysis project Ga0335081, IMG submission 206713) | Soil microbial communities from Loxahatchee National Wildlife Refuge, Florida, United States - Lox_Sample_3.5 | ecosystem: Environmental > Terrestrial > Soil > Wetlands | place: USA... | reverse complement strand
CTGAAGGAGGCGCAGAAGCTGGGCTTCAACCGCGCCGTCGCACCCGAGGCGGCGCACGCCGAGGCGCCCGAGGGCATGGCGCTGTCGGCAGTCGGCACGCTGGCGAGCCTGGTGGCCGATATCGCCCGCGACGGCACACCGCCGCTGCGGCGCGTCGGCGGCCAGGAAGCCTGACCGCGACGGCAGACCTCCGCCTGTGCAATCGTGGTTAACGGCCGGCAGCCAGGCCGGCCAGGGTCTTCCGGCGTGAACCGCTTGAGCCCGCGATCAAGACGGGTGACGCCGCCGTCTGACCCGGCTATACACCCCGCGGGTCCTAGCCTTCGCCGTGCCACCGCTGTTTCGGGTTCCCAGGAACCATGCCGATCACGCTGCTCGATATCGTGCTCATCGTGGTGATGCTGATTTCGGGGCTGCTCGCCATGGTGCGCGGCTTCATGCGCGAAGTGCTCTCCATTACCGCCTGGATATTGGCGGCGGCGGCGACGCTTTATTCGTATGCAAAGCTGCTACCGCTCGCCAAGCAGTACTTCAATAACGACATCGTAGCGGCGGTGGCCGTGGTCGGCGGCGTGTTTCTGGTCACCCTGCTTATCGTCTCGGTCCTGACCATCCGGATTTCCGACATGGTGCTCGACAGCCGCGTCGGCGCGCTCGACCGCACCCTGGGCTTCCTGTTCGGACTGGCGCGCGGCTTGATCATCGTGGTCGTCGCCTACACGTTTTTCGATTGGCTGGTGCCCGACCGCAGCAAGCCGGACTGGGTTCTGCACGCCAAATCGAAGGTCGTGCTCACGAGTGCCGGAGATTGGCTCAAGGCACAGTTGCCGGAGAACGCCGAAACCACCATCTTAAACAAGCTGAAAAAGCCGCGGCCTGAGGATGCCGACCAGCCACAGGCGCCGTCGGGTCAGCATGGATAACCCTTTGACCCCGCCGACAGGCTTGACGACGCGGGCTATGATCGCGGCAGCCGAATCGGGATACGGCATTGGTCGAGGCCAGAGGAACGGCGCGGTGGCGCGCTGGAGAGCCGATGACGCAAACTGAAGCCGGCCCCGACGCTTTCGACCTGGATGCCGATCGGCTGCGCGAGGAGTGCGGCGTATTCGGCATTTTCGGCCACCCCGACGCCGCCACCATTACCGCGCTCGGCCTGCACGCCTTGCAGCACCGCGGCCAAGAAGCCGCCGGCATCGTCACCTTCGACGGCAAGCGCTTTCACTCCGAGCGCCGGCTCGGCCTGGTCGGCGACACGTTTTCCCGGCGCGAGGTGATCGACCGCCTGCCCGGCAACACCGCGGTCGGCCATGTGCGCTATTCGACCACCGGCGAGACCATCCTGCGCAACGTGCAGCCGCTGTTCGCCGAGCTTAACGCCGGCGGCTTCGCCATCGGCCATAACGGCAATCTCACCAACGGCATCACGTTGCGCCGGCAATTGGTGCGCGAAGGCGCCATGATGCAGTCGACCACCGATACCGAGGTGATCCTGCATCTGGTGGCGCGATCGCACCGCAACCGCTTCGTCGATCGCTTCGTCGAAGGCTTGCGCATGCTCGAAGGCTCCTACGCCTTCGTCGGGCTGACCAACAAGAAGCTGGTCGGCGCCCGCGATCCGCTCGGCATCCGCCCGCTGGTCATGGGCCGGCTCGACGGCTGCCCGATCCTGACCTCCGAGACCTGCGCGCTCGACATCATCGGCGCCCAATACGTGCGCGACGTCGAGAACGGCGAAGTTCTGATCTTCGACGAGGACGGCGCCCATTCGCACAAGCCGTTCGGGCAATTGGCGCCGCGGCCGTGCATTTTCGAATACATCTACTTCGCGCGGCCGGACTCGGTGATCGGTGGCCGCAGCGTCTACAACGTGCGCAAGGCCTGCGGCGCCGAGCTCGCGCGCGAGGCGCCGGCTGCCGCCGACGTGGTCGTGCCGGTGCCCGATTCCGGCGTGCCCGCGGCGGTCGGCTACGCCCAGGAGTCCGGCATTCCGTACGAGCTGGGTATCATCCGCAATCACTATGTCGGCCGCACCTTCATCGAGCCGACCCAACAAATCCGGCAGCTCGGCGTGCGGCTGAAGCACAGCGCCAATCGCGCCGTCGTCGCCGGCAAGCGCATCGTGCTGATCGACGACTCCATCGTGCGCGGCACCACCTCGGTGAAGATCGTGCAGATGATGCGCGACGCCGGCGCCCGCGAGGTGCATTTCCGCATCGCCTCGCCGCCGATCACGCACCCGGACTATTACGGCATCGACACGCCGGAGCGGGACAAGCTGCTCGCCGCGACCCACGATCTCGAAGGCATGCGCCAATTCATCGGCGCCGACTCGCTCGCCTTTCTTTCGGTAGAGGGCATCTACCGCGCCATGGGCGAGAAGGCGCGCGATCCGGCGCGTCCGCAATTCACCGATCACTGTTTCACCGGCGAGTACCCCACCCCGCTGACCGACCGCATGGCGCAGGACGCCTCGCCGCGCCAGCTCTCCTTGCTCGCCGAAGCAAGCTGAAATGCCGCAACCGCTTGCCGATCGTATCGCGCTCGTCACCGGCGCCTCGCGCGGCATCGGCTACGCGCTCGCGCTCAAGCTGGCGGGTGCCGGAGCCCACGTGGTGGCGGCGGCGCGCACCGTCGGCGGCCTGGTAGAGCTCGACGATGCGATACGCAAGGCCGGTAGCGCAGCGACCTTGGTGCCGCTCGACATGCGCGACTACGACGGCTTCTACCGCCTCGCCTCGGCGCTGAACGAGCGTTACCAGCGGCTTGACGTGCTGATCGGCAATGCCGCAGTGCCGGGTCAGCGCTCGCCGCTCGATCATGTCCAGCCGGAGGCCTGGGACGAGGCCATGGCGGTCAACGTCACCGCCAACTGGCACTTGATCCGGGCAATGAACGGACTGCTGCAGCGCTCCGCCGCCGGGCGCGCGGTGTTCCTCACTTCGGGCGCCGCCACCAGCGCGCGGGCCTATGCCGGACCCTATTCGGTCTCGAAGGCGGCGCTCAACGCGCTGGCGCGCACCTATGCGGCCGAGACGAACTCGACGGCCGTGCGCGTCAATCTGTTCAATCCGGGGCCGACCCGCACGCGCATGCGTGCCACCGTTATGCCCGGCGAGGATCCGATGACGCTGCCGACGGCCGACGAGGTGGCGGCGAAGATCCTCGAACTGTGCCTGCCGAGCTGCATGGAGACCGGCAAGCTCTACGATTTCTACGCCAAGAGATTTCTCGATTTCCCGCCGCCGGCTTGAGCACACCCGGTACTGAAACTTTTCGCCACTCGCGCCGTAACTAGACGCTGTCCGGCCGAAAAGGGCGAAATCATGGGACCGATCCGACGCATTTGCGCAATTGCGGCTCTCGCGCCGCCGCTGGCTTCCGTTGCCGGGGCGCAGGAGAAGACGCTTTACCAGCGGCTCGGCGGCTACGACGCGATCATCGTGGTGTCCGACGAGTTCATCGCGCGGCTCGCTACCGACGAGCAGGAAAAGCGGTTCTTCATCGGCTTTTCCGACGACAGCAAGATGCGCATCCGTCAGCTGCTGGTCGATCTGGTCTGCAAGTCGACCGGCGGGCCCTGCTACTATGCCGGCCGCGACATGAAGACAGCGCATGCCGGCGCCGGCATCAGCAAGGCCGATTGGGACCGCTCGCTCGGCATCTTTGTCGAGGTGCTCAACAAGTTCAAAGTCCCCGACAAGGAGCAGAAGGATCTCGCCGCGCTGTTAAGCCCGCTGGAAAAGGACATCGTCGGGAAGTAGCGGAGCGGGCCCAAAACTTCAGCGGCGCCGCTTTTTCCTGCCGGCATAAGGATTCTGCTTGGCGCGCAAGGTCAGCCGGATCGGCGTGCCGGGCAGGGCAAAGCTCTCGCGCAGGCAGTTGATCAGATAACGCCGATAGGTCTCCGGCAGCGCCTCGGCCCGTGCCGAGAACAGCACGAACGTCGGCGGCCGCGCCTTCGGCTGCGTCATGTAATCGAGCCGCAGCGCGCGGCCTCTGATCGCGGGCGGCGGATGTGCGGCGACGGTCTGCGCGAGGAAGCGGTTGAGCGCCGCCGTCGGCACGCGGCGGTTCCAGCTTGCGTGACTTTCCTCGACCGCGGTCATCAATCGGTCGAGGCCGTCGCCGGTGCGCGCCGACAGCGTCACCACCGGCAACCCCTTGATCTGCGGCAACAGCCGATCGACTTCACCGCGCAGGCGGCTGAGCGCCCCGGCTTCGCGCTCGATCAAGTCCCATTTGTTGAGCGCGATCACGATAGCGCGGCCTTCGCGCTCGGCCAGATCGGCGATGCGAATGTCCTGCTCCTCGAACGGCGCCTGCGCGTCGATCAGCACGATGACCACCTCGGCAAAGCGGACGGCGTTGAGCGCGTCCGCGACCGAAAGCTTTTCCAGCTTCTCCTCGATGCGCGAGCGGCGGCGCAATCCGGCGGTGTCGTGGATACGAAAATGGCGGCCGTGCCAGTCAAGATCGACGGCGATGGCGTCCCGGGTGATGCCGGCTTCCGGACCGGTCAACAGCCGCTCCTCGCCGATGAGCCGATTGATCAGCGTCGATTTGCCGGTATTGGGCCGGCCGACCACGGCAATGCGGATCGGCTTGGCTTCGGCCGCCGGCTCCGGCGTGCGATCGCTCTCGCCTTTGGCGGTCGCAGCGGGCAGCGCCGCGCGCAGCGCCTGGTAGAGGCCGGCCAAGCCCTCGCCGTGCTCGGCACTGATGGCAACTGGTTCACCGAGGCCGAGCGCGTAGGCCTCAAGCGCGCCCGCCTCGCCGGCGCGGCCCTCGCTCTTGTTGGCGATCACGATGGTCGGCTTGCCGGCACGCCGGATCAGATCGGCGAAGGCCCGATCGGCCGGCGTTGCGGCCTCGCGCGCGTCGACGACAAACATCACCGCGTCGGCCTGCGCCACGGCGGCCGCGGTCTGCCCCTGCATGCGCGCCGAAAGCGTCTGGCGCTCGGCGTCTTCGAGACCGGCCGTGTCGATCACCTTGAAGGCAAGATCGCCGAGCTTGGCCTCGCCTTCGCGGCGGTCGCGCGTCACGCCCGGACGGTCGTCGACCAGCGCCAGCCGCCGGCCGACCAGGCGGTTGAACAAGGTCGATTTGCCGACATTGGGGCGGCCGACAATGGCAACGGTAAAGCTCATGATGATGGTTCGGGCCGGCGGCAGCGCGGCCGCGTGAAATTTGTCGCCTCAAATGCGAGCAGCGCGGCTTACATGGTTACGCCCGCAATGAACAGCCAGATCGTGTCGTGGCCGCCGCTCGGTTATTGCGGCTTTGGCGCAGGCGGATTGGGCCAGATCGATTGCGATGGCTGCGCAGCCTGTTGCGCCGGCGCGGGTGGCGGCGGGGCCGGCCAATTGGTCTGGTCAGGCGTGGCGGCCTGCGGCGGCGCCGGCCACGGCGATTGCTGCGCCACACCGCCTTGCGGCGGCGGCGAAGCCGGCGCGCGCGTTGCTGCGGCGGGGCCGACCGTGATCCGGGTCGGCTTCGGTGCCGGCGCCGCCGCCGGCGCGCGCGCCACTTTGGGCTTCGGCTTTGGTTTCGGCTGTGCCTTCGGTTCGGGCTTTGCCGGCGCAGCGGCGGTATCCGGGGTGCCGTTGGCGTCGGCAGCAGTGTCGTCGGGCGGCGGCTGATAGCCTTTCACCAAATCCTGCGGGATACCGCTGCTCGTGCCCGGTACGCCGTTGGGAAACACCGGCTCGCGCTGACCTTGCAGCTTCTTCTTGGTGTCGAACATGTCGTTGGCGAACAGCGACGTCGGGTCGAATTGACCGCCCGGCGTACACGCCGCGAGCACCAGCAGGAGCGCCGGCGGCAGACCGATCCGAATGAGCCAGGGCAAAGGTCGCTTCGGCTTCATGCTCAACCCTTGCCGCTCGAAGCGATCAGCTCGCTCAGCACCTCGGCGCGGCTGCGCGTGCCTTGCGGCGTCTGCGGATCGGTGATGATCATGTTGGCCCACTGCTTGGCCGCCGCCATGTCGCCCGACCGCCAAGCCGACAGCGCCAGCAATTCGCGCGCGCTGTGCCGGAACGTCTTGTCGGCCGCCGTCTGTGGCTCAAGCCGCTGCCGGATCTCGGAATAAGGCGCGGTATCCACCAGAAGGAAGCCGGCGCGCAACGCCGCGAGGTCCTGGATGACTTGTCCGGCGTTCCGGTTGGCGGCGATCTCATCATAGGCCTTGACCGCAGCCGCCTTGTCGGTGCCGGCCAGTTCGGCCGCCTCGCGCAGCCGCGCCAGCGGCCGGTAGCCGGCGCTACCGTCGGCGGCGAGCTTGGCGAAGGCCGCCTCCGCCTCCTGGTGTTTGCCGGCCTCGGCGAGCTGCACGGCGTTCTCGAAGGCGGCGCCGGACTCGGCAGCCTTGCGGTTTTGCCACCACTCATAGCCGCGCCAGCCGCCAACCGCCGCGACGATCAGGATGCACAGCGCGATGAGGACATTGCCGTAACGCTGCCACAGCTGGAGCAGCCGTTCGCGGCGTACCTCCTCGTCGACTTCCTGGAAGATGTCGGCCACAGGCCCCGTCCTTAACACGCCAAAAGCAAGGCCGAAGCCCGCCCAAACCACTCAAAATGGAGGCTCGCCGATAGCCTAACGATGTGGCGTGACCAAGGCAAAGGCCCAGTGCCGCAATGCTTTATGGGGAACGGCTTGGGCGCCCCCATCCGACCACGACGGCACCCGCGAGGGCCTTGCGACCCTACTTCTTCCGCATCGGGTAGACGTTGTCGGGGCCCGGAAAGGTGCGGGCGCGGACTTCCTCGGCATAGCCCTTGACCGCGCGTTCGATCGAGGGCCCCAGTTCGCCGAACCGCTTGACGAATTTCGGCACCCGCGGCGACAGCCCGAGCATGTCCTCGAGCACCAGGATCTGACCGTCGCAAGCGACGCTGGCTCCGATGCCGATGGTCGGGATTGGGACCTCTGCGGTGACGCGGCGGCCGAGCGGCTCGGCGATCGCTTCCAGCACCACGGCGAAAGCGCCGGCGTCGGCCACGGCGCGGGCGTCGGTCTCGATCGGCGCCCAGTCGGCCTCGTCGCGGCCCTGCGCCCGGAACGAGCCGATGGTGTTGATCGCCTGCGGGGTCAATCCGACATGGCCCATCACCGGCACGCCACGCTCGACCAAAAACGCGATCGTCTCGGCCATGCGGCGGCCGCCTTCGACCTTGATGGCACCGCAGCCGGTCTCCTTCATGATCCGCGCCGCCGACTCAAAGGCCTGCTCCTTCGAGGCTTCATAGGAGCCGAACGGCATGTCGACCACGACCAGCGCCCGCCGCGAGCCGCGCATCACCGCAAGTCCCTGCAGGATCATCATGTCTAGGGTGACCGGCACCGTGGTCTCGAGCCCGTGCATCACCATGCCGAGCGAGTCGCCGACCAGGATGACGTCGCAATAGCCGTCGAGGATGCGCGCGGTGTGGGCGTGATAGGATGTGAGGCACACCAGCGGCTCGCCGCCCTTGCGGGCGCGGATGTCGGGCGCGGTCAGCCGCCGAATTTCGCTCTGCGTCGACATCGCTAGTGCCCGAACGCCGGCGTGCCGAATGCAGGCAGCCCGATCACGATCGGGTGGAACACCAAGCCGAGCGCGAGGTAGACGATGGTGCCGACCACGATGGCGATGATGTCGTTGCGGGTGCCGCCGACCGGGATCGGCGGCGCGCCGGGATCGTTGCGGCGCTTCAGCGTGATGCGGTCATACACCGCCCAGGCCAGCACCGCGCCGAACAGGATGATGCCGCCCAGATCGCCATTGGCGCACAGATGCGCAAAGGCCCAGGTCTTCACGCCGGCCAGCATCGGGTGCTTGAGCGTGCGCTTGATGTTGCCGGGGATATAGGCGGCGACCACCATGATGCTCGCCGGCCACATCAGCGCCACCACGATGTGGCGCGTCCAGGCCGGCGGATGCCAGATCATGATCAAGCCTTCGGCACGATACTCGGCAAAGCCGTAACCGAGCAGCACGATGCCGACGATCGAGATGAGCGCGAACAAGCCGCGATAGGGCCACTCGCCGATCTTGGCGATCAGCACGGCGCGCCGGTCGCGCATGGTGACGAACACGTGCGCGCCGAGAAAAATCACCAATCCGAGAATTTCGAGGGCGAGACCCATGAACCACCTGGCAATGACGCACCCGCAAACTGAACCTTCAGAGTGTAAGGGCTGAATGCGGCTTATGCCAGCAGGCGCCGAGCGTGCTTGCTGTTAAGACCCATAACGGTCGCTGCGGTCGAGATAGCCCGCGGTATCGACCAGAACTTCGCGGTCTTTGAACGACACCATCTCTTCGCGCATGGCGGCGGCGCTGCCGTCGCGGCCGATGGCCTCGAGCACCCGCTGCATCGCCTTGATGGCGGCACGCTGGGTGTCGCTCGGGATGATGACGAGGTGGTAGCCGAGGGCTTCGAGCTTCGCTGCCGGCAACAGCGGCGTCTTGCCGCCCTCGAACATGTTGATCAGCTTCCAGCCCGACACCGATTTCGCAATCGCCGCGATCTCGGCCTCGGTGGTCGGCGCCTCGACGAACAGCATGTCGGCGCCGGCCTCGCGATAGGCGCCGGCGCGATCGATCGCGGCGGCGAAACCTTCGACGGCAATCGCGTCGGTGCGTGCGATGACGACGAAATCGGGCTCGTGCAAGGCATCGCGCACCGCCTTGAGCTTCTGCACCATCTCGCCGACCGGCACGAGGCTCTTGTCGTCGTAGTGGCCGCATTTCTTCGGAAAGCTTTGGTCTTCGAGATGAAACGCGGCGACGCCCGAGCGCTCGAAGGCGCGCGCGGCGGCTTGCGCGTTGAGCACGTTGCCGTAGCCGGTGTCGGCATCGGCAACGATCGGCACGTTGACCACATCCACCATGGACGCCAAGCGGTCGACGACGACGCTCACCGAAAGCAAGCCGAGATCGGGCACGCCGGCGGAACGGGCGATGGCGCCGCCGCTGGCATAGATCGCCGGAAATCCCGCCTGCTCGACCAGCCGCGCCGACAGGCCGTCATAGGCGCCCGGCGCCACCGCGATCCGGCCGGAGGCGAATCGGCTTCTCAATTTTGTCGCAGCACGCACGGTCGTTCTCCTCTTCGCCTCACGTCTTGCGCATGATACGTCTTGCCGCGCTTGGGGGTAAGCGGAGGGCAACGCAATGAAACGAGGCGTGATCGCGGCGCTCGCCGTGCTGCTTGGCGCGCTGCCGGCGTCGGCGCAGGAGTGGCCGACCAAGAGCGTGCGCATCGTCGTGCCGTTTGCCGCCGGCGCCACGCCCGACGTGGTCGCCCGCCTGATCGCCGATTATCTGCACGACAAGACCGGCCAAGCATTCGTGGTCGAGAACAAGCCCGGCGCCAGCGGCAACACCGGCACCGACGCGGTGGCCAAAGCCGAGCCCGACGGCGCGACCATCGGGGTCAGCATCGGCGGGCCGCTCGCCATCAATGCGATCCTGTTCAGCAAGCTGCCGTACGATCCGAAGAAGGATCTGGCGCTCATCACCATGCTGGTGTCGCAGCCGAGCGCGCTCGCGATTAACGCAAGCCTTGGCGTGAAGAATACTGCCGAGCTCGTGGCGCTGATCAAGAAAAATCCCGGAAAATACGCCTACGGCTCGATCGGCACCGGCTCGCTGTCGCAGCTCGCCATGGAGGCGATCGCGCTCAAGGCCGGTACCAAGCTTGTGCACGTCCCCTACCCGTCGTCGCCGCAGGCGATCCAGGCGCTGATCCGCAACGACGTGCAGATGGTCTGCCTGCCGGCGATCTCGATCACGCCGCAGCTCGCTGGCGGCACCATCAAGATGCTGGCGATATCGACGGCGCAGCGCTCGGCGCTGTTGCCCGACGTGCCGACCTTGAAGGAAGGCGGCATCGACGTCGAAGCCGACGCCTGGTCGGGCCTCGTGGCGCCGGCCGGTGTGCCGGAAGCAACCATCGAACGGATCAACAAGCTGGTCGCCGAAGCTGTCACCGCGCGCGCGGTGCGCGAAAAGCTGACGGCGCAATTGATGGAGCCGATCCCCGATACGCCGGCGCAATTCCGCGCCCGGATCGACGCCGACATCGCGCGCTGGACGCCCGTGATCGAGACCGCGAATATCAAGATCAACAATTAGAGCCGTATTTCCGTCATCCTGAGGATGACGGATCACAGTCAGCGCGGCGTTAGGCCCGCGCCACCTTCTCGTCGTAAAGCTCGGGCTTGAAGCCGACCACAAGCTTGCCGCCGCCAAGATCGAGCACGGGCCGCTTGATCATGGACGGCCTGTCCAGCATGAGCGCGATCGCCTTCTTCTCGTTGATGCCGGCCTTGTCTTTGTCCGGCAGATTGCGAAACGTCATGCCGGCGCGATTGAGCAAGGTCTCCCAGCCGACCTTCTTGCTCCACCTCTCCAGCCGCTCGCGGTCGATGCCGGCGGTCTTGTAGTCGTGGAACGCATAGGCGACGCCGTGCTTGTCGAGCCAGGCGCGCGCCTTGTTCATGGTCTCGCAGTTCTTGATGCCGTAGATGATTATCGACACAGCCGATGCCTTCCCTCAATATTCGGAGGTTGGAAGATTTCCGGGCTTCTTGTCCAAAATCAAGATGTCAGAGAATTCGGCGTTAGGCCCAATCGAAGTACCGGCGTCTGTAGTGTCGGGCCGAATAGACATGATCGTTCATGCCGAGCTGTCTCCGCTTGGATTCGAACGTGTCCGCCCGCGGTTCTGGGTCGAAGGCCTAAAACGCCCCATACGCAGAATATTCGAATTTCAACCGCGTAAAGGTGCAAGATACTGCGCCTGCTGGGGCTTTTCGCTAGACTTTGTGCCGATTAAAAAAGGCGGCCGTCTTCGCTGGAAGCGAACATCGAAAACTGCCGCATTCGATCTATGCATTGATCCGGTCAATCGCATAAGCGACGTAACAGAGTCCTGGTGCGTTTCCCGCTTTATTTTCCCATTAAAAGCGTATGATTGGAATAAATTTGCGCGAATTGCCAGAAGCGCCGTATTAGCGGCTCAGCCCGATTTTGCCCAGGTCAAATCTATTGAAGATATCGTTTCATTGTTCGAACAAAGATCCGCAATGAAGTTTCGAACTTTCCAATTGGATAATTATGTTCAGACGCACCTAGCATGGGGACTTTGCCTTATCGCCTCAGGCAAAGCGGGGGACGGTGAGAGGCATCTCGAAAAATATTGCGCCGATTTCTCTATCGACCGCGGTGATCGGATACTGCGCGAAGCGGAACGGCAGGCAATTGAGCTTTCCCTCGGCTAGTGCAATGAAATCGAACGGAGCGTTGCAGCTTCGCCAAAGCGCCCTCCTTACTCCCACTCGATCGTCCCCGGCGGCTTGCTCGTCACGTCATAAACGACGCGGTTGACGCCTTTGACCTCGTTGATGATCCGCGTCGCCACCGTGCCGATGAAGGCCATGTCGAAGGGATAAAAATCCGCCGTCATGCCGTCGGTCGAGGTCACGGCGCGCAGGCCCACGACATAATCGTAGGTGCGGTAGTCGCCCATGACGCCGACGGTGCGGACCGGCAACAGCACCGCGAAGGCCTGCCAGATGTCGTCGTAGAGGCCGGCGCGGCGGATTTCCTCGATGAAGACGTCGTCGGCGCGGCGCAAAATGTCGAGCCTCTCGCGCGTGACCGCGCCCGGGCAGCGGATGGCAAGCCCCGGCCCGGGAAACGGATGGCGGCCGACGAAGGCGTCGGGCAGGCCGAGCTCGCGGCCGAGCGCGCGCACCTCGTCCTTGAACAGTTCGCGCAACGGCTCGACCAGCTTCATGTGCATGCGCTCGGGCAGCCCGCCGACATTGTGGTGCGACTTGATGGTCGCCGACGGGCCGCCGGTGAACGACACGCTCTCGATCACGTCGGGATAGAGGGTGCCTTGCGCCAAAAACTCGGCGCCACCGATCTTCTTCGCCTCGGCCTCGAACACGTCGATGAACAGTTTGCCGATGGTCTTGCGTTTTTGTTCCGGGTCTTCGACGCCTTCGAGCGCCGCGAGGAACGTGTCGGCGGCGTGGACGTGGACCAGCGGGATGTTGTAGGCGCCGCGGAACAGCGCCACGACCTTTTCGGCTTCGCCAAGCCGCAGCAGCCCGTGGTCGACGAACACGCAGGTGAGCTGATCGCCGATCGCCTCGTGGATCAGGACCGCGGCGACGGCGGAATCGACGCCGCCGGAGAGACCGCAGATCACCCTGCCCTTGCCGACCTTAAGGCGGATTTTCTCGATCGCCTCGTCCTTGAAGGCGCGCATGGTCCAGTCGCCAGCGCAGCCGGCGATCCGGCGCACGAAATTGCGCAGGATCGCGGCGCCGTGCGGCGTGTGCACGACTTCGAGATGGAACTGGGTGGCGTAGAATTTGCGCTTGTCGTCGGCGATCATGGCGATCGGCGCGTTGGCCGAGGTGCCGATCGCGGAAAATCCCTCTGGCGGCCGGGTGACGCGGTCGCCGTGGCTCATCCAGACCGGATAGCGCTGGCCGACCTCCCAGACGCCGTCGGTCAGCGGCGATTGCGCCGTCAGCTCGACCTCGGCGCGGCCGAATTCGCGATGATGGCCGCCCTCGACCTTGCCGCCGAGCTGTTGCGCCATGGCCTGCTCGCCGTAGCAGATGCCGAGCACCGGCAGGCCGGCCCGGTAGATCGCCATCGGCGCCAGCGGCGCGTCATTATCCAGCACCGAGGCCGGACCGCCGGAGAGGATGACGCCCTTCGGCTTCATCTCGTTGAGCGCGGCTTCGGCTTTCTGGAACGGCACGATCTCGCAATACACCCCCTCCTCGCGCACGCGCCGGGCGATGAGCTGAGTCACCTGCGAGCCGAAATCGACGATGAGAATCTTGTCGTGGGATGCCATAGCGGGTTCTACGGGAACCGACTCAATCTGTCGAGCTTCACCAGCAGAATTATCCGGTGCCCCGCAGGACGCTGACGAAAAACCCGTCGGTATCGGTCCGGCGCGGCGTCATCAGCAGACCTTCGTCGGAAATAAGCGCGGCACGGCAAAAAAGATAGGCGCGCTCGCCCAGGACTTGCGCCGTCTCGACCGGCTTTTCCACGGAAAAATCAGGCTGCCGCTCGATGAAGGCCCGAACTTGGTCGCCATTCTCCTCGGCCAGCACCGAGCAGGTGACGTAAGCGATTCGCCCTTTCGGTTTGACCAGCGCCGCGGCGCGGTCCAGCAGCGCAGCCTGCTGCTTCACTCTTTCAGCCAAGGCGCCGGGGCGGACCCGCCACTTGGCGTCCGGATTGCGCCGCCAGGTGCCGGTGCCAGTGCACGGCGCATCGATCAGCACCAGGTCGGCGCGGCCGTTGAGGTCGGCCAGCATATCGGCCTCGCCGCGCGGCGTGCGGACCTGGAGATTGCGGGCATCGGCGCGGGCGATGCGCTCATGGATCGGCACCAGCTGACGCTTATCGATGTCGGTGGCGTAAATCTGGCCGCGGTTGTCCATGGCCGCCGCCAAGGCCAATGTCTTGCCGCCGGCGCCGGCGGCGATATCGATCACCTGCTCGCCCGGCTTGGCGCCGGCAAACAGCGCCGCGAGCTGGGAGCCCTCGTCCTGGATCTCGATCTGGCCCTTGCGAAAGGCCGGCTCGGCGTGGATCGCGGGACTGCGCGAATCCGCGGTCAGGCGGATGCGCAAGCCCACCGGCGACCAGCGCGTCGGCTCGACATTGAGGTGCGCAAGCTTCGGCAACAGCTCGTCGCGCTCGGCTTTCAGCGTATTGACCCGCAGATCGAGCGGCGCGCGGCTCGCCAGCGCCGCGCCCTCAGGCCCGCGCTCGTCGCCGAACACGCGCGCGAAATAGGGGTCGAGCCAGTCCGGATATTCGCCCTGTACCGCGGCCGGCGCGTCGGCGGGCGAGCGCGTGAGCGCGATCTTCTCCGCCTCGGTCAACGGCTCGGGCGCGAAGCGCTCGCCGCTGCACAGGGCTTCGATCGCCGCGACATCGAGGCCGCGCTCGCGATGCAGCATGCCGAGCAGCGCCGCCCGCGCCGTCGCCTCGCCCATCAGCCACGTCGCCGAGGCCTTGCGGCGCAACGCGTCATAAACGAGGCCGGCGATGGCGGCGCGATCGGACGAGCCGGCAAAGCGATGCGACAGTCCCCAGTCGCGCAGCACGTCGGCAGCCGGGCGGCGCCGCGCGTCGACGTCGGCAAACACCTCGATCGCAGCGGACAGGCGCGCGGCGGGTGTCACGAAACTACGCTACAGCAAGCCGGTTTCATCGCAAGCGGCATGGCTTTTGTCGCCCTCATCAACGTAGCGTCAGCACCTCGACGATAAAGATCGCCCACATGACCATCAGCACGAAAGCGGCGATGCCGTAGAGCGCGCCGCGCACTCG